>Ga0209002_10000460_pt1 | contig 32696 bp, 18 predicted proteins | sample Rifsed16ft2_FD_184010 | JGI IMG/M metagenome (GOLD analysis project Ga0209002, IMG submission 184010) | Soil microbial communities from Rifle, Colorado, USA - sediment 16ft 2 (version 2) | ecosystem: Environmental > Terrestrial > Deep subsurface > Rock core/Sediment | place: Rifle, Colorado...
TAGTATCCCAACTTAGCTTGGGTTACATTAATTATGAGTCAATGCGTACCTTTGTGACCTGTAAACTGGATCAGCAAATCTTCCTGAAAAATTATTTAAATTTTATTGAATAATGATTTCGCTTTAAACTAGAAACATGTTCTAACTTTATTTTATAGATATTATCTTTTTTTGTTTCGGTAATACCACTACTTGCATAATTTCCGTTAAGAGAAATGTTTTTATTTGCCGTTGGAGATACTACTTGTAGATCGATCAAATGACCTTCAAAAGATTCAAGATCAAATTCAAGAGTTTTTGTTTTGCTATCATACGATGGCGAAAAAACGATAGCATTTGCCGAATTCAAGTAAGGTGTTTTCACATTACCTGTCTTTAAATTAATCTTGCTTATATGATTTATATCTTCAGGAACAATAGCCGATGGCATTTCTTCCCCATCAAATAAGATTGATGATAATGTGCTCTCATTTCCCGTAATATCCACAATCACAGGAACTCCTTTGAGAGTAACCGTTAATTGTACTGAATCCATTTCTTGAGGTTTAAATGGGCTAAATGAAATATTCCATTCATTTTCTCGCAATCCAAACAAATTGTACAGTGTGTAAAAGTACCAACCACCAGCCCATAGGAATTGAGGTTTATCGATCTTTCCATAAACAGCCGGATTAGTTTTATCACTTATTCTGTACTCATATAAAGCAGGTTGACCATTAGGACTATTCATTATTCCCTTCAACGTCATCGTTTTTTTTATAAATGCAAAAGCATCTTTGTTTAAACCGTTACTGATTAACGAAAGAGCATACCAGGAATTTCCATGAGGCCAGATTCCACCGTTAGCATAATGATAAGGTTCCCCGGCTTCATTACCAGCAAATTTCATATAATCTGCCAGTAGATGCAAATCCATAGGATACAAAGTATAGATTCCAAGTTTTTCATCTAATAACTTTTCTTTTGCCGTAGTTAGTAACTTCATGTTTTTATCATCATCCAACAAGTTAAAATGTGAAGCTAAAAGAGAGCCCATATAAATATGACTGTCTTCTTTTCCATCTTCAAAATAGCTTATCAAGTAGTTCAGTTTATCATCCCAAAGTGTATCAACTAATTTTTTATTCATCCGGTTTGTAAGATTCTCATGGAATTTTAACTCGGAAGAATTTTTATGCAAGACCGCGGAAATAAAATTAAATTCTCTCAATGCACGAATAGCAAGAATAGTCATGTAAGCTCGCGGTCCAAAATTATTCCCGATATCCCACCAGTCAGGTCTGAATGACCACATCAAATTGTCATCCCCTTTATTCTTCAAAGCAGTTTTAAAACTTTGTTCAATATAGGGATAGAGCTGATCTGCAAACTTTGTGTCGCCCGAATGTCGCAGATAACTCGCGCATACAAGTGTGAACCAGAAGTGATTCCAGTTTTCTGTTCCGGCAAATTCTGTTTTATAGGTTGAGTCTTTCCAATAATAAGCATGAGGGATCGTTTTGTCAGTGTCTGCTAAACTGATAATATACCTTAAATCATTTTTTACTCTCTTAAGATCGAAATTAACGGCAGCCAGATCAGTAAGCAGTGCATCGTGTGTAAAATAGAAATTGTATTCCGCTTGCGCAGGCATAGGAACAATTTGCCCATTTAAATAATGAGCATTTGCAGCCAAGACTGCCTTTGACCATAGCGAAGTAAAATCAATATCTTTATCTCCCGTAACGATTTCTTTTTTATCAACAGATTCTGTTATGATGTAGTTCTCATACGCATCGATTTCAGTTTGATAATTTTTTAATAAGAAATCTGTTTTTTCTTTCGCTTCCGAAATTAATGATGAGCTTACAATCTGAATTATTTTAATTGATGTTTTCGGAGCCAACCGTTTTTTATAAATGAATGCTACAACCGGCTCGTCCAATTTTTCTTCTTGAATTATTTTTCCCGGAAGAGGACTGTTAGTGTTCAACCACCAATCATCGAGGTTTTTATATTCATTGCCCTTTTCTTTTTTAGTAGTAAAACTTGAAGGGTTCAAACCGGCATTCATGACAAATATTTGCGCATTGCCCGTTTCTGTATAAGGATAATTTGTTCTAATTATTGCACCTTCTTCTTGAAACGCTGTGTACGCACTATCAACCATTTTATAAGTGTGACTTGTCCTAAGCGTTGTTTCTAATCTTGTGTAAACTTCATATTCTTTTTCGGACTCAGATGTATTAGTTATTTCATAAGTGATAACCATCGCGGGTTCATTCTTGCAAAACTCATAGGCTATTTTTATTTCACTGTCAGAATCACTTCCACTAAAGGAAACAGAGTAAGGTGTCTGAGAGACTTGATAAATTTGATTTTTCAGAAATCTTTTTGGAGCATTACCAACTTTTAATCCAACGGACATAATTCTGTAATTTTCACGCTTCCAATAATCCTCGCTAATATCAATACTGTTTGCCACTGGATAATAAAAGCTTATGCGATTCAACAGAGGAAAGCTTTTATGAATTTCGATACCTACATAAGGGCTGCCAACTTCTATTTGACCGACCTCCTTCACGCTTTTAATTGTAAGCAAATTTTTCTCCTGCCCGGCAATTCTGAATGTAAAACAAAACATGATTAACAAAACAAGATAGATTGAGGGATATTTAAATTTCATCGTAAAATTCTTTCATGTAAATTGATTTTTTTATTTGAGCAGCGTCATTTTTTTTGTCTCTGTAAATTTACCGGTACTAAATTTTATAAAATATATTCCTGAATTCATTGAATCACTTAAATCGTTTTTTCCATTCCATTGTATTGCGTAGTAACCGGGTGATTTATCTTCATCAATTAATGTCTTAACCTTTTGACCGAGAATATTAAATATTTCAAGTTTTATACTCGATTGACTTGAGATTTGAAATTCAATATTTGTCTGATTGTTAAAGGGATTAGGAAAGTTTTGTGTTAACCCAAAATTCTTTGGTAGTACCACTTCTTGATTATCTTCAATATCAGTCACAAAATCATAGAGTGATTTAATACTGCTATAGGATAAAGCGTAATTGTAAATTCTAATATCGTCTAAAACACCTTTAAAATTATATTGAATATTGCCGGGAAGCACTTGTCCGATCATTAAATCAATCGGCGTTGTCATTATCAATCCCGAATGAGTAGTAAATGCATCTAATTCACCATTAATATAAATTTCATAATCATTACCATCGTAAAGCACAGTAACATTATAAAGATTATTTTTAATCAACTCTGTTTCTGAATCAAGATCTCTCGTTTCCGAATTTGTTTTAACTGTCCATCTTAGATGTTTATTTGAAATTGATATTTTCAATCTGTTTTCCCAATTACCGTGTGAAAGAGGATAAGCTTCCCTATCGTAAAACTCTCCAACCTTCATCCAAAAATTAATAGTAACACTGTTCTGAAAATTTAAACTTGAACTGCTTAAAATTTTTATATTGTCATTTACACCATCAAAGGAGTATGCGCTTGCAGCATTTCCCCAGCGATCAGTAATTAATGCGGCGCCCGAAACAGTACCATTATTATTAAACCCGCTTACATCATTAGCATTACCGGTAAAAGGATAAAATGCTACAAGATCACCGGTCTGTTTAATTGTGGAATCACGAACAGAAACACCAATACTATCAAACACAATTCCTCCGCGACCATCATCGACCGAACAATTAATATAGTAATTACCGGCATCGAACGGTGCAGACCAAATGGCGGAGTCACCATTTGTAGTCAGAGTTCCAAAGACAGCAGACCAAATGTAATTTAAAGAATCTCCATCAGCATCCGCTGCAATACATTTAATTGAAGTATTTGAACCAAGATGAATTTTTCTTGGATGAGCAATTAACCGGTCAATTATAGGATCAGTATTAATAAATTCCACGACTTCAACAAATATAGAATCAGATGCTACACCTCCATTATTATCATGGACTGTACATTCAACTAAATAGTTTCCAGGAGTTAAAGGAGTTGACCAGTTTATCATAGATCCTATTCCGGAAATAGTTCCGCCCGAGATAAACCATTCATAATATATCGGATCATTATCAATATCAACAGCCGAGCAATATAATTTTGTGGAATCTCCTATTATTACAACTTGTTTCTCAGCAGAAAGTGATTTGATACGGGGCGGGTGGTTTGCAACAACCTGACCCGATGAAAAATCAATAATGATATTATTAACTAATGCTTTGTTAAGATCGTATGTAATTACACTGCCAGCCGGAATAATTACTGCAATAACCGCAGCATCCGGCGGGATGATGATGGATGTTTCACCGGTTACTGCTGATTTTATTAGCGAATTGGAAACTGCATCGTAGATGTTACGAAGCTCATTACCAACATTAATAACAACAAATTTTTCTATTGAATAAGGATTATAAAACAGAAAACTTGGGAATGCGTTTTCATGAAAATAATCAGTCTTAAGTAAATCTAATTTTAATATCATTGAAACATTCGTCGTGTCAATTATTCCGCCTAATATTCCAACGTGCGATGAACCATAAAGTGCCAGGTTAGTCAGCCCCCAAGCTCCGCCGATAGCATCTCCGGTTGCATAAGGACTATTCCCGGATTGATTTTGGCGAAGCGCTTCGTGTCCAATGTACGAATTAGGATCGTACTGGTGCGCCCATTCTTCGCTGTCTTGATTTTGATCCGGAAGATAATTTGTATAAAACAATCGCGCAGAGTTAGCCGCATTCAAAACCCACTTACCGATCGCACGTGCATAACGGTCATCGTAACGAACTGATGGAACAAGCGCTCCAACTTGTTCAAACGTATTCATCAGGAAAGCGTAATCATTAGATCCATTCACTTCACCAATCAAACCGTCAACATCATAACCGCCCCATGTACCGGTTATTGCGCCCCATTGGCGAAGCGGACCAACATCAAAACACCAGTTAAGCATTTTCGAAAGATTGTATGTAGTCCCTAATTCTGCATTCATTCTTGCGGCTGCAAAAGTACCATAAGACAATTGTAATTCGTATGAAGGATTGGACGTCAGAGAATTGAGAAATTCCATGCACCACTCGGCGCCGATTCTGTATTCTCTATTTCCGGTCTCCAAATATGCATTATAAAGTATCCATGCAATCGCGCCGGAAACTTCCGGTTCTACTACACCGGAAGATAGCGGCTGCATTGTCATAAGATTAAATGCGCGGTAGTTCATATATGGAACATGCCAGGGAGTTGTGCTTCCTCCCATCGCTTTTACCGCCGACAACCATCTATCGGCAACAGATATAAATTGATTTGAAAAATCACCGGTAGTGGGATACTTATCGTAGAGTTGATAGAAAAAAATATTTGGCATTACATCATACCACCAATCATCCCAATTACTTCCGGTTGGATGATTGAGATAAACATTTGCATTATTCGCTTTGTTAAAATATTCTTCACACATCAACACCCAATTATATCCGTTCTGATTACTTTTATCCACTCCTATCAATGATGCTCCGGTTGTTGCCGGTATTAGATTTATAGCTTCCGCCGAAAATGGCGATGTAGTACCGACAACTGTATGCAGACCAAAGCTAATGTGCCCGGGATAATTAACAGTGTTATTATTTATCCAGATCAGCGGAAGATATTGCCCGGTGCGATTGATATCAAAAACAAGACTATCATAACCTGCAGTTACTTTTTCCCAGTCTCTCATTTCATAAGGAGTTGGAATATTTGGCATCTTTTCTATACGATCGATGTTAATCTGTTGGGCACTTAGTTCTTTAAGAAAAACAGACACAAAAAGAATGATATTAAAAACTTTTTTGAACATAAATCCTTTCATAACGATCGCGCCATCTATTCCTTGGTGATCTCATTTTTCTACCAAGCATAATATTGCGGTGATTGCCCGGCCGGTGGAAATATAGCATCCAATTTTGATAATGATTCCTTAGTAAGATTAATTTCCAAAGCTCTTTGAGAAGTTTCTAATTGTTGAAGAGTTCTTGGTCCTATGATTGGTGAAGTAATTACAGGTTGATTTAAAAGCCAGGCCAGAGCAGTGCTTGCTGGATCCTCTCCAATATCTTCACAAAAGTTTTCCCACTTTTCAATTTGCTCTCTATTATTTTTTAATTTATTAACAATTTCATCCGTATTTCTTCGTCCTTTGTTTAATTTTTTTATTACACCACCAAGAAGTCCACCTTCAAGGGGACTCCAGGGAATTATCCCGACACCATAATAATTACATGCGGGAATCATCTCACGTTCAATATTACGATTGAAGAGATTGTATTTACTTTGTTCGCTTATCACTCCAAGTAATTTTCTTCTGCGTGCTTCTTCGTTTGCCGCAGCGATATCCCAACCTGCAAAATTGCTGCTGCCCACGTAGATTATTTTCCCTTCACGTATCAATTGTTCCATCGCCTGCCAAATTTCGTCCCAGGGAGTTTCTCTATGAACGTGATGCATCTGGTACAAATCAATATGGTCAGTATTCAATCTTTTCAGACTATCTTCACAAGCTTTTTTTATATGATATGCAGAAAGATGTTTTTCATTCACTCTATCTCCCATCTCACCATAAACTTTGCTTGCCAGAACGATGTTGTTTCTCCGATCTTTATTCTCTTCTAACCATCTCCCGATAATCTTTTCAGTTATTCCTTCTCCTTTTTTACCGCCATAAACATTTGCAGTATCAAAAAAATTAATGCCAATTTCTAAAGCACGATTCATTATTTGGAAGCTTTCTTTTTCCGATGTGAATGAACCAAAGTTCATAGTTCCAAGACAAAGTCTACTCACCTTTAAACCGCTTCGACCTAATTTTGCATATTGCATTTTTTCTCCATGTCGATGTTCACTATAAATATTTTGTCAATGTAAATAGCTATTCAATGAAAAGATTTTGATGTCTTCTACTTTTAATGGAATTTTCTGCTCTCCGATAATTTTTAATTCAATCTGTTCGCCGGGTAAAATGAAAAATCCCCGATCCGAAAATATTACGCCTTTATGATACAGATCGATAAAAAAAGCTGCATTATCACTACTCATTACTAATTGAGCAGAACCGCCCTTCGTAAATATTTTCAACTTTATTATTGCTTGCTTTAACTGAACATGCTTCCACGGTTTGGTTAGATAATAATTTTTACAAATTATTTTATTGAACTCAGCATATAATTCCGTTATGATGATCCAATTTTCGTCAGGCGGTAAATTCTTGCGAAATACTGAATTGATTTCTGTAAATCCTTTGTTACTGATATTCACTTTGTATGAATTATCTTTTACCACTTCACCTGATACTATATTGACAACCGCCAATCTCAATCTGCCTTTAATAATGGATTGATTTTGGTTGAGCAAAATGATCTTTATCTTACTTCCGCTATCTTTAAAGTAAAGTAATTGAGGCGCAAATGTATTCCTAACAAAATAATATGCTAATTTCGGTTTGCTTTCAGAATCAATGATTGCCCAGCTTGCAACAGGCCAGCAGTCATTTAGCTGCCAAATAATACTACCATTAGCTATTCCATTTGTGCGCCAATGTTCGAGACAGGTTTTTAGAGCGAAGGCTTGATTCAGTTGTGTCAGATATAAATAATCCTCCCAGTCAGTTCTGATTGGAAGATGACTACTTAAAAATCTTATTATTCTTTCGGGACCTTCTATTTGTTTATTATGATGTTCAAAAATTCTATCACTAATGTTTCTGTGTTTTTGCGGTAAATATTTTTCAAGTGTATCTTTATTTGCGGGACCTTGAAAGCCAAACTCAGTAACAAATAAACTTTTGTCGCTTTTCACATTATTATAATCAATCCACCTACTCCATATGTTCCACTGATGTATATTTCCGCTGTTAAAAGAATTTGGATCCTCATCACTTCCAAAAGGAGAAGACTGCCAATACGGGCGATCAGGATCAATCTTATTTAAAATCTTAGGAATAATGCTATAAAAGATTTTATATCCCGGCATTTTTTTGTAAGATATTTTCTGCTCTTGAAACCAGATCCATTCATTCTCATTATTGCCGCACCAAAGCGCAAGGCATGCATGATGTTGAAGCCGTAAAACATTCTGAGTTACTTCTTCACTTACGTTAGTTATGAATTCATTATTCTCCGGATAAGCGCCGCAAGCGAACATAAAATCCTGCCAAACAAGTAATCCAAGTTCATCACACAAATTATAGAATTCGTTGTTCTCATAAATGCCTCCGCCCCAAACTCTAACTATATTTATATTCGCCTCTTTGGATAATGAAAGCAAATCCGAATATTTCTTTTCAGTAACTAGTGGAAGAAAGGAATCAGCAGGGATCCAGTTTACACCTTTGCAATAAATATCTTTTCCGTTTATTCGAAATATGAAAGTTGAAACTTCTTTTTCTTTTAAGATTAATTCAATTGTCCTGATTCCAACTTTTCTTTCTACTTCATCAAGAATTTCATTATTGCCTTCAATGATTTTAGCTTGTAACAAATACAAATGCTGGTCGCCTTCACCATTGGGCAGCCATAATTTTGGTTCTTTAATTTTGAATGCTATCCTACATTCTTTTGTCTCCTGAATCGTGATCTTCTTTTCATAAACATTATCTCCATCCGATAAAGATACAAGGAGCGAAATATTTTTTGAGGAGTGAGTTTCAACTCTAATGACAACTTCAACATCAGCATAATTTTTGCCAAGTTTTTTGGTATTAAAAACTAAACTATCAATTTTTGCATTCGACCATTCACGTAAATACACTTTACGCCAAATGCCTGATGTCGGCAAAGAAGGACCCCAATCCCATCCGAAAGAATATTGTGCTTTTCTTATATACACTCTGCTCGAGTTAAGAGCAACAGGAAGTTTTCCATATTTTTTCTCTTGCCGAAGAGCATATCTAACTGGAGATTTTAATATGATCTTTAAAGTATTATCCGTTGACTTCAAAATATTTTTAACGTTAAATGAATACGTTAAAAACATGTTATCGGTATTCCCGAGTTTTCTTTCGTTTAAATATATTTCACCAACTGTATCTACACCTTCAAAAACAAGATTAACGTTTTTATTTGTGTTATCATAAAAATCAAATTTAGTTTGATAAACCCAATCGCACTCAGTAATCCATCCTAATTTTAGTTCATTGTCTGAGAAGAATGGATCATCGATAAGTTTGTTGTTTAACAAGTCGGTGTGGATAGTTCCGGGAACTGTAGCGGCAAATTGTTTCCCGGATTGTAGTTGTTTGTTTGTAATTCCTTCAATTGAATAAGAAGATTCCGCTAATGAAAAAGTCCAATTCTTATTTAATTCATTCTGTGCAACCACTTTTGTAACCTTTGTCTCATTTCCAATTACTAATTTACCTGCTTCGTGTTCCTTCGTGAAAACCTTCGTGGTTCTTCGTGAAAGGATTTATTAACGCGAAGACTTTATGAATTTAAATAATCGCTTTTTGTTGAGTGAATATTATTTAATGTTTTCAAATTCCGCTAACGCCACCGGGTTTTGCGATATTTTCAATAAGGACAACAATCCCTCTATAGTAGATTCTGCGCCGGAATTTTTATTAACTAGATTTTTATTTTCAATTCCATCATAAAAAATTCCGGTATGAGGATTATACATAACTTCACCTGCCGGATTTTTACCGGTAAACCATTGTGCTGCTCTACCTGCTTTTAGAGCATACGTTGAATCTGATGTAACATTGTATGCTTCCAGCAAAGCAAAAACCATAGGTCTTATGTTATAAGCTATTTGTGAAAACTGGCTTGATTCCACAGTTTCAATTTGATGATGATGTTTCCGTACTTTGAAGTAACTTAAAAAATTTCTTTTAATAAGTTGATCATAAAAATTATTCAATTCAAATAGAGCGCTCACTTTAATTTTTTCATCTTTTAAGATGAGATACGCTTTGAGTAAAGCATAAGATTGGGAATTACCCCAACCGTGCCATGTGTTTTCCCAGCTAAGAAAAGCGCCGTTGAATTCTGATTCTTTATCTTTTATCTGCATCATCATGATGCCTTGCACTAAGGAGGTAACGTAAGTAAGAATTTCTTTATCGCCGGTATTCTGGTAATATTCAGAAAGGAGCAGCACTAAAATAGCGGACTGATCTGATGCAGTTCCCGAAGGTAGCCAAGCTGGTAATTTTATTCCATCAATCTTTATTTTTCCTTTGCTGTTAGGGATAGATCGTTTGATTGCTTCGATTCCTTTTCCGATACATTGACTAACTCTAACAGCTCGATCATCATTTGAATTTTTAAAATTCTTATAATTTTCCATCAACGCCCAGAGCGCCCTCCACGACCACCAATTTGGTTCTGCTACACTTGTTTTAAACGTTTTATTTATTGAGTTGTCTGTCCAAATAAAATTGTAGAAGAAACCATTTTCCGCCTGCATATAAACGAGGAACTCAACAAGATTAAAGTATTTAATAAGACTTGAGCTGTCGTTATATGCTTTATAATATTCCAAATAAAAAATTGCTGCACGCGCCGCATCATCCACACAAGCATAACCTTCATCCTTATCGTCAATAAATTTATAGTCGGGAGCATTGCTGTAAATATGGATTACCGCCATCAGGCTGCCATTCACGTTGATCTCTTTGTAGAGATAATCAAGGTGAGATTTATTTACCGTAAATGCTGTTTGACCTACAGATAATTCACTACAAACTACAATGAGTGCAGTAATCAAAATCCATTTTACAAATAAGGAATAATTTGTTTTCATTCTTGCTTTTAACTATTTACATAATGATAAAAGGTATTCGATATTAGTTTCAGCCAGACATATGTTCAAATCAGCACCAGAGTAATAAATCTTTACATCGCCGTTATCTTCTAATATCCAGCCGTTAGAGAATATAACATTATTTACATCACCTATACGTTCGTAATCATAATCCGGAGAGATGATAGGTCCCTTACTTTTTCCTATTACTAACCAGGGCTTTTCAAGGTCAAGCAGAACAACACCAAGTTTATAAATAGAAGATCTTACTCCGTGATAAAGCATTAACCATCCTTCTCTGGTTTTGATCGGATTACTTGACGAACCAATTCTATCGGTCTCCCAGGTACCTGGTTCAGGTTCAAGAAGCACTTTATGACCACCCCAGTGAATTATATCAGGACTGCGGCTTATCCATATATCTCTTCTTTTTTCAGCGGATGGACGATCTACTTTCCAATAATAACCATTAATTTTTTCCGGGAATATTGCACAATCCTTATTGGAAGGTTCGGAAATGGGACCGTGAATTTTAAAATCCACAAAATTTGATGTCTCAGATAGCATTACCAGAGGCTGAAATTTCGAGTAGCCGGTATATGTAAGATAAAACTTATTTTCAATTTGTGTGATACGGGTATCTTCAATACCCCATTTCACATAATCATAAAAATCTTTATGATCTTCAGGGGTAAGTACATGTTTTGAAGCTACTTTAAAATTATATCCGTCTTCACTTTCTGCAATTACTAATGATGATCTCCCTATAGGCATCTCAACTCTGCAAAAGAGCAAATATTTTCCGTCGTATTTTACAGCACCTGGATTAAAAATGCTGTTAACTTTAAACGGTACATCTTCTTTTGTAAGAATAGGATTTTTATTGTATCTGCATATTTCCAATTAAGTAACCTTTTATAATTTATGATTTAGATTCAGTTAATTTTTTTAGTAATTCATTAACTCCAACTTTTGCAATGCTGCTTGCATGATCAGACATAGCATAAGGAATTATAAGTTCATCGCCATGTATTGCACTACCGCAGCTATAAAGAACATTGGGTACATAGCCCTCTCTTTCATTTTCATTAGGAGTTAACAGAGGTTCTTCTAAACGACCGATAACTATAGATGGATCAGCTTTATCTAATAAAAACGCTCCAATTGAATATTCGCGCATAGCACCCACACCATGACTTAATACCAGCCAGCCGGCATCAGTCTCAATTGGTGAACCGCAGTTGCCAAGCTGCACAAATTCCCATGGATAAGTTGGTTTAAGAATTAATTGTTTAGTGTACCAGAAGTGGAGATGTTCCGAATACATTAAAAAAATATTTTCATTATCCTGCCGGGAGAGCATTGCATAAAGTCCATTAATTTTTCTGGGGAAAAGTGCCATGCCTTTATTCTTTACTTCAGGCCCATTTAAAGTGCTTATTTTAAAATGAAGGAAATCCTTTGTTTCAAGAATTTGTGGAAAAACAACTTTACCATCATATGCTGTATAAGTAGCATAATAAGTTCGCTGCCCGTCTTCATCAGTAAACTCAACGAAACGGGCATCCTCAATTCCATTAATTTCCGAAGAGGAATGAGGAAAAATTATTCTCTCCGAAAGTCCTTGGTCAGGACTATATTGAATCTCATAATTTGAAAGCGCTAGAGATAAAATTCCTTTTGCTGTTAACTCATTTTCCCCGCCTTTATTTCTAAAAGGCCGTATTAAAATTTTTATACAATCCTCAAGATCAGCAATAGTAAAATTATCTTCGAGACTGTCTAAAACTTTTTTGGCAAAATCATTCAGCAAATCAAGCTCCATAAGCTTTCGTTCAAAAAGTATTTTTTCATAAACAGGATTGGTAATATTTTCTGAAGTGGCTACATAACGGGTGGGGGTATTAATGTCTATTCTGTTTTCTTTATTAATTACTCCCGATCTGAAAGTAATAGATGAAATATGCCCTTCACCTGTAGCCCGCAAGCTTAAAATAAAACGGCGACTTCCTTCGGGCAGGTCTGATTGATCAGGATGCCATACCATTGAAGGATTAAAAAGAGCAGCCGATTCCAATGAATATTCTTGTGTAAAATAAGCTCCAATTAATAATTTTCTCTCATCACTCAAAAGCTGGTCTGTTAACAAATACTTTTTCATCTGCTCAAATCTGTTAAGATAAAAGTTCCGCAGCCGTTGATGCCGTTCCTCAAATTCAGTCATCACATTCTTAAGCTCTTTTTTAACTTCCTTTTCAGAAAGAGTCAGAATTCTTCCAATAATTTTAATTATTCTTTCTTCTGAAATAATTGTAAAGGGCCTGTAAAGAACTCTTTTATAATCAGGTTTAATTACTATCCTTGTCCTAATTGCTTTCATGTTTTTTCATAATTTGTTTTTCAATAATATTTTCATGATGCTCAATGCCTTTAAGCCGTTCAAATGACCGGAAAGAATTTTCCATAATGTGCATTTCAACCAGAGATAGTAAAAAGGCAAGAGTTGATTCGCCCCCCTGGTTTTGATTTATCCTGTCAACATGAAGAGCATCATGGCATCCGCCGGTCTTAGTATTATATAGCGGAATACCGAGGTCGTTTCTGCCTAAGAACCATTCAAAAATCATTCTTGCTGATTCCAGCCAGAACTTATCGTCAGTTGCCCTTGAAGCTTCGAGACAAGCAGATAACATTGAATAAGCTTCAATCGGCTGCTGATCAAATTTTGCCCGGTTTCCGGCTTTTAAATAAAATCCATTTGAACCGATTGGCCTGAAATATCCACGCTCTGAGGTTTGGGTTTTTAAAAGCCATCTTAAAGATGTTACACCTATGTCAAAAGCCTTTTTATTTCCGGTCCACTGCCCGCTTACAATTAAAGCCCGCGGAATTACTGCATTATCATAGGACAAAATTTCTTCAAACCAGAACCATTCATCTATAGCAACAGAATCATAAAGATTAGTTAGACGGTTGGTAAGCGTATCTCTTATCTGATTTGCAATTGTATCTCCGCTCATTCTTTTAAAATATTCATTTATTCCCAGCAAAGAAAAAGCCCAGGCACGCGGTGAAGTTAACTCTGCTGCTACCGGAATAATCTGATTAAATAATTGAGCCTCCCACATATGAAAATTTGGATATTTCGATCTCCCTGCACAAGTTCCTAACGCCCAAATAGATCGTCCCTGGCAGTCATCAGAACCAATATCTTCAATCCATTTTCTATCATAGCTCATAAAATTTCTGAAATGTTTTGTTTCCTGGTTAAAGGCATAATTAACAAAAGCAGAATAACGGCTGGAAAGTTCATGAATTTTTGCAGTATCTGAGTATGCTTCTTCCAGAAGAACAGTAAGAAGAAGAGCACGTGCATTATCTTCGGTACAATATCCTTCATTATAATTTGGAATAGATCCTATTGCGTGATGATATAAGCCGGTTGAATCAGTCATCCGGATTAAATGATCTAATCTGATTTCAGGAAGCTCTGCTCTTTTTTCTTCAAGAGTTTTAACAGCAAATATCCGGGGATATTTTTCAATTTTTGGAAGCCTTGCTTTTTGAAAAGATTCAACATAGCGATGTGCAATCTCACTCCATATCATATTGCGGCCAAGCAGGTAAGCTTTTTTTCTCATCGCATGGCGGCGGTTTTCATCTTTTAACAGACTTATTAATTCCTTCGCAATTGCATTAGTATCTCCAAAAGGAACCAGAACACCTCTTCCATCAGCTAAAAGCTCTTCGGCATGCCAGTAGGGAGTTGAAACAACTGCTTTACCGCAGCCGAAAGAATATGCCAGTGTTCCGGATGTTATTTGCGCCTTATTTATATATGGTGTAATGTAAATATCAGACATTCCAATGAATGCCTTTAGTTCTTCAATATCAACAAACCTGTTATAAAAAATTACGTTCTTTTTTATTCCAAGATCAGCAGCCATCCGTTCAAGGCTCATTCTGTATGTTTCTCCCTGCTCTTTAACAAGGTTTGGATGTGTGGCACCAAGAATTACATAAACTGCATTTGGAAATTTTTTCAGCACATCGTTCAATGCTTTTAAAACAATTTCAATTCCCTTTTGCGGGGAAAGAAGCCCGAAAGTTAAAAGCACCTGTTTTCCTTCAACACCAAACTGATCTTTATAAAAATTCGGATCTACAAATGGCATATCAGGAATTCCATGAGGAATAACATCAACTTTTTCTAAAGGGGTTTTATAAATTTCTGTCAGAAAAGTTTTACCTTTTTCTGTCATCGAAATAAGACGGGCAGAAAGTTTTATAAGCTCTTTCATAACTAAGAATTGGTCGGAAGTTGGTTTTTCCAGTATTGTATGAAATGTAGTTACAACAGGCAAATGAAGATCTCTTAAAAGCGCCAGAATATGGCTTCCGGATTGTCCACCATAAATTCCAAATTCATGCTGAAGTGATACGACTTCAGTATTATTAAAATTAAGAAAATCTGCTGCCCGCTGATAAGAAGCAAGTTCCTGCTCTTCAATTTCGAATCTTACTTCTTTAGGATAATCATAACCTTCCTTAATATCATTTACTGAAACAACGAAGCAATCGCTTTCAGGATATTGTGAAGATATGGTAGTGTAAATATCTGAAGTAAAGGTGGCAATACCGCATTTGCGGGGCAAATAATCACCTAAAAAAGCTATTTTATTTGGGATCTCTTTCTTATACATCTTTATTTCCTTCTAATTTATAATAGTTCTAAGCATATAATTTAGTTTAATAAATTGATATTATTAGTGATAAAAAATTAGTAATCATTATTGAAGGAAAAGCATTTTACGTCTTTGAGAAAAACCGGAAGTTCTTAGCTCATAAAAGTAAATTCCGGGGGATACTTCTTCGCCTTTGTCATTCTTCCATTCCAGATTGCTGAAGTGCTTCATGCCCTATGTAAGAATTCGGATCATATTGAGGCGCCCATTCTTCACTATCCTGGTTTTGATCAGGAAGATAGTTGGAATACAAGAGTCGTGCGGCATTAGCAGCATTCAATACCCATTTACCAATTACTAACCTTTCCGGACATTGGAATATATTTTTCAATTCTTAAATAATTTGAGAAGATAATTTCTTCAAAATATCGATGTCTGTCAGAAAATTCTTTGAATATTCTATTTAAAATTTTTTGAACTTCACTTTCCTCAAGAGAGGAAACCATGTTAATGACTCTTATAGTTCTAACCTCGTTTAATTCGAAAGGAAGTAAAATTACTCGTTTGGAATCTGGAAATAATTTTGTTGATAACTTTTTAATCATTTGAAATAAAATTTTTCTATTCTTTTATTCCTGTGGATGCCATACTCTGTATAAAATATTTTTGGAAGAACAAATAAGCCAGTACGATAGGCAAAGCCAACATTACAGCCGATGCGAGTTTTACTCCCAACTGAGACTCTGCCCTGCCGCCAACTGCAAACAATGTAACGAGCTGAGGCATCGTCATTAAACTTTCGTCACGAATTACAATTAATGGCCACAGTACTTCATTCCACGAAGCCATAAAAGTTATAATTCCAATTGTTATTATAGCCGGCATCGAATTGGGCCAAAGTATTCTGAAAATTATTTGAATCTCATTACATCCATCAATTCTTGCCGCATCAATCAGGCTATCCGAAATGGATTTAAAATATTGTCTGAACATGATGATACTTAATGCATTGATAAGATAAGGAACTATCAATGCCCAATAAGTATCGATCCAGCCAAACTTCACCATAATTATGTACTGAGGGATAAGTGTAATTTGGAATGGTAATGTCATCGTGAAAATGATAACGTAAAAAATTAAATCCCTACCTTTGAAAACAAGTTTGGACAAAGCATAGCCGATCATAGACCCGAAAACCAAAACACCAATCGTGATAGATGAAGCAACAATGAGACTGTTAATAAATGCTCCGCCTATCGGGATCTTATCAACCATTTGTTCATAACTGCTTAACGTCAAGGACGTCGGAACAATAGTCAGACTGCCGATTTCATTTTCCGGGGCAATTGATGCCATCAACATCCAGATGAAAGGATACACAAATATCAATGCGCTAATTGCAAGAGCAGGATAAAACAATATGGATTTTAATTTTTTCAATTATCTTTCTCAATAAATTTTTTCTGAATTACGACAACAGATAAAATTATTAACGCAAAAAACAGACCCAGGGTTGCCGCATAACCCATATGATAATAGAAGAATCCTTGCTTATAAATATAAAGTACAGCAGATACTGTGCTGTTCAATGGTCCTCCGCCTGTCATAATATAAGGTTCAATAAATAATGAAAATCCACCAATCGTAGAAAGAATCACAACCATAAAAATTGTTGGATTTATCATTGGCAGGGTGATCTTAAAGAATTTTTGGAAATGGGTCGCCCCTTCAAGATCAGCCGCCTCATAATATTGCACAGGCACAGTTTGAAGTCCAACTAAAAACAGAACGATGTAAAGCCCAACATTTTTCCATGTTGCCATTACTGCAATTGATGTCATTGCAATATTCGGATCCGTTAACCACCCGATTTTACTAAGCCCAATTCCTGTGAGTAATCTATTTAATAGTCCCGTATCATACCCGTAGAGTTGCTGCCACAAAATTGTAACTACTACCCCTGACACTATTACTGGCAAAAAGAATGCGCCTCTGAAAGCTCCCATCAATTTGATTTTTTGATTTAATATTTCTGCAAGAAACAACGCGACTATTATTTGAAGTGGAATGTGGATTACTAAGAATATTAAAGTATTGCCGATTGATTTAAAGAAAGTAATGTCGTTGAATAATCTTACGTAATTATTCAAACCCGTGTATTCCATTGGTGAAATTATATTCCATTTATGGAACGTGAGAATAATAGAAAAAATAACGGGAAAGGATACAAACAAGAAAAAATGAATTAAATACGGAAATACTAAAAGATAGGGTAATACTTTTTTTCTATTTATCACTGAGGATCACTTTATTTGAGCAACAATAAATTAACGGCATCAGATGCATCTTTTATTGCCTGTTCAGGCGTCTTTATTCCATATATAACACAAGCTTCATACTCCTGGGAAATTAAATCGAATACTTCTTTAAGAACGGGGGAGGCATCTGTTCCTCTAACATACCTGGACTGATTAGCGAATACTTTCATTTTCGGGTTTTGATTGAAATATTCATCAAAATAATCATCAATACTAATATTTTTTCTTCTAGGAATCTGATTTGTTATTTGCAACAAATTAAGATCGCCATCAAGATTTATGAGTGTTTTTATGTATTCCCATGCAGTCTGAGGATTATTACAAGTTTTAAATATTACAATATTTTTAGGATCTCCGTAAGTGTAAACGGGTCCTTTGTGATCATCAGGTACGGGGATGGGAAGGAAATTATATTCAAATCCTTCAGGTTTAAATTTATCTGCATGAGATATTTCCCAGGGACCAGTAAATCGTGTAGCAATTATACTTGATAAAAAAACATCCTGCCTGGCTGATAATTGTTCCCTTGAAAAATAATTTTTCTTATATAACATTCGAAGAAACTTAAAAACGCTAACTGCATATTCATTATCGAAAACAGCCCTGTTTTCTTTCACCAATGGAGCCCCGCCTGAAGCAGCGAGGTATAGCGGATAAAAATCAAAAAACCTTTGCCACCAAGTTACAAGGACTTCGGAGTATCCAAACCATCTATCTATATATCCATCACCATCAAAATCTTTTTGAAACTTTGCGGAAGCTTCATAAAAATCAGAGTATGTTTGCGGAGGTTTAGATAAACCCAAGTCCGACAATATTTTTTCATTGTAAATAAGCATAATTGGATTAATCTTCCAAGGAATCTGATAGATATGACCATCAAGGGATCTTATTTCCTCAATCACTTCACTGTCACATCTTTCATTTATGAAATCCATAAAACCTTTAAGTGTATCAAAAGCTACTAAAACCCCTGCCTGTGCATAAGCTTCAACATCGCCTTGCCACATGTTTGAATATATATCCGGTGTGGTATTACCGACTACTGCTGCGAGTATAATTTCTTCACTTGATCGACCCTCTGGCACGGGTTGGAATTTTATCAAAACATCTTTGTTATTTTTATTCCAATTATCAGCCATCAATTTTGCGAATTGAATTTCATAAGTATTATTAGAACACCAATATAATATTGTATTATCCGAATTTTTATTTTTGCCGCCACAGCTTATTAGGATAAAACCGAGCCACAAAACAATTATAATATTTAAAAATAACTTCATTATGTGATTTTACTCCCAGCTTACCCAATCAATATCTATTGAAGGATATGCTGGCCTTGGTATCAAATTGCCTCTTTTAACTATATACATATCAATGGCTTTTTTATCATTTTCAGATGATACTTTTATTTTATCAAGTACATCTTCATTTACTACAATTTTATATTTTTTTTTCAGCTCACGAACTTTATTAAAGATTTTTTTTGAAAGTTCCTGATTCATACTTTCGGACTGTGATTTTTCACTTTCATTATATGAATGTTTTTCTTCAAAACTTAGCATAACAGAATTTGATAGTTCACTTCTGATCAAACTATAAGATATTTTATCCTTCCACCAGCTTGCCTGCTTTTTTACCCATTCTGATTTATCATAACCCTTTTGGTAAGATTTTGCAGCCAACAAATTATCTCGTACCATAACCCAAACTAAATCTTCTAAAGATTTAGAAAACCCGATTAAATCATTTTTGGAAAATTTCAAATATTGTTCACGATTCTTATACCAGATAATAAATTCATCTATAGAAATGCTTCTATTTTCAGATTTAACTAAAGTCAGAGCAGTAAACTTATCCCCTCTATTTAATCCTAGATTTGTTAATGCAGCTTCAAGTTTTTCATCGAGTTCCCAACCAGAATATTTATCGGGTGTTAAAATAAATTTTCCTAGATAAGATCTTAGCACATTAAAAACATCTCGTTTTATTATAGGATTTTCATTTGAGAATAATCCCTTTATGTACTGATCCGATAAAATATCCATTTTACTTTTAGTAATTGCATTGATTGATTCAGATTTGAGCTTATTATATTCTGATTCACTTGTAATCATATTCTTCCAAATGTTCTCAATCTTAACTATGTACCATCCGTCACTGGTATGAATTGGATCAGAAATTTTCCCGGGATTCAGCGAATCAACGATTTGAGCAATCTGAGGATTTTTTAGATAAATGCTGTACAAACTGCTCGTTAATTGCCTGTCATCAATAAGCACCGAGTCAGTTAATTGTCCATTAAATAGAGAATCAAATGGGATTTTGTTCTTAAGTTTCATCAATAAATTTTCCAGCTTAGGCAAATCCTCTGCATACAACCATTTGATGTAGTATTCACTTAGTTTCTTTTCAATGACCTTCTCTATCTCAGCGCTGTCAACTTTAATTTCGGGTATTATCTCTTTCCTAAACATTTCCTCGGAAGCGAGATCCGATTCGATGTCACTATAAATTTCTTTGGCTGTTTCTTTTTCCATCATGCCGTTTTCATATCCATCCAAAGCAAGTAGCTTTTCATTGATCATATAATTTAGATGAGTCAATTTTGAATTTTCTTTTCTTTTGGGAAAGGCGGGTCCAAATTCATAACTATAAACAAACTCTTCAGCAGTAATTTTTAATGATCCGACCTCTGCAACAATTTCATTTTTATTTTTTGAATTTTCATCTCCTTCAAAAATTAAATCCTGGGAATAGCTGTTGCTTTGATATAAAACGAATAATATCAGTAAGATGATTTTGAAATTCATCATTTTATTACCGCAAATTTTCCGATTTTTTGACCGACATTCGGGGCATCTATATGATAAACATATACTCCGAAGGCTATGTCCATTCCGTCTCTTGAAACAAGATCCCAGCTTTCCTGTCCATCGGAAATCGAACTAGAATGCTCTATTGTATCAACTAGTTTACCGCTAATTGTGTAGATGTTGATAGTGCATTGACTTGGCAGATGCATGAAGTATATACGCCTTTCACCGCGTCCAACCTCAGTTGTAGATGGTTCCCAGGATGCAGCTCCCACATACGGATTTGGTACAACTACAACATTGTTAAGATCCTTTTCAGCTTTAGACTTATCAAATCCTTGCCCTTTCAGTGTGAACTCGTAGAACTCGCCTTTTCTGAATGGTTTCTTGTTCACTACCTTAAAGACATCTCCATATTGAGGAGCTCTCTGCTGGTCCTCGGCGATTGTAGTGTCCTTAATTAAGGTGACAGACCAGCTTACATACCGATTTGATGTGCTCGTGGCTTTTTTCCCGAGAGAATCACCAAATACAAAAAATATTGCATCGCTATCGTTGAATATCTTATCCGAATTTAAATCCCTAAAAATGAACTGAAAATGTTCTATTCCTTCGGTGATATTATTTACAATAATATTCGACTGTATTGGCTGACTGAATGCAGTAGCTGGAAATGAAAGGTCACCCTGACCCGGTTCCATAAGCTTTATTTCAAAGTCAGCAGGATAATCTATTTTCTTTCCTAAATATGCGGCTTGATATCTCGAATCAAAACCTATTTGAACGATATAGTTGCTGTTACCAATCACCCATTTGGTCTTATCAAAATCAATTGCTACAGCGGTATCACTCTTTATATCAACTGTAAATCCATCAATGACAGGAGTCTGTTCCTCAATTCCGTTCACTCTCTTTGCCTTTATTAGAGTATCTCCTGATACAACATTTATAAGTGAATACTCAGGATGAGCTGAATTACGGTACGGAGTGTTCTCAGAAAACTCCAAACGATATGTATTGAAATGTTCTATTGAATCCGGATTAAGTATTGTAACCGAGATATTCCCTGTACCAGGTCCGCTTCCTGCAAAAGATGTAACCTCGGGTGCAAGATATCCCGCCGCAGGAGCCCTGGGAGTAATAACAGCGGTATTTATATCTGTGGTTATATTACCGTTGATATCCTTCTTCAGAATTGTTGTGGTTTCTGAAGGCGGTATGCCTTCAAAATTTCCTTCGATGGTAGTAGTTTCAAATCCTCTGTCATAAGCGGCAACAGCATAATAGTAGGTCTGGCCGTTCTGCACTGTGGTGTCAATGAATGAATGCTTGATACCCGTGTCATCTCCAAGATAGAACATTGCACCGTTCACATTTATCGGATGAAGTCCCGTCACCCCGTCAATCAAGTCAAACTGCGCGATCGGAGATCGGAAAATTGGTTTGCCGTAAGCATCTGTAATGATTTTATTCTCAAGAAAATTCGGTTCGGTGGATCTATAAATCCTGTATCCTTCAAAATTTATTCTCTGATAAAATTCATCAAATGAGTTCTCTGCTCGGTCATCCCAATATAATGTTACCTTATGATCCCCAGGTACCGCCGTAACGATAGGTTTTTCAGGCGGTTTGGCAAAACGGTAATTTGCATTGTAGATCTGCTGCACTGTTCTCTTTCTTCTGAATACATCGTCCTTGTTTATTCCAAAGATCATAGCCATAGAAAATCTTTCCGTCTCACCCTCTTCCTGATTCTCACCTGTAACTGCAGAATATGTATTCCTTCCATTCATACTAAAAAGATAACTTGAAAAATAATTAGCTAGATTCACGTTAATAAGCAACTGACCGTGCGGTGAAGGAAGTCCCGAAAGCACAGTCCAGTTTTCCTCATCTCTGTTTAGTTCATACTTGTGAACGGGAAAAATTGAAAACCCTGTTAAACCGAGTTGATCTGATTCATCTTTATCAAGTATGCCGAAATTCGGTTCTCCCTGGTCCGGTTTGCCATTTGCTTCTGTCCCGTCCTGATCAGGACCGGAGTAATTCTCATCAAATGGACCAATACCATCTGTTCCAACATCATTGTTAAGGGGTTCACCTAGGTCCCACTGACTATTTTTATTCACATCCAAATAAGATTTCCAGTTCGCATTTTCATCAGCATCCCAGTGAGGTTTCCAGGAATAACCATAAAATTCCCTGAATTGTGTAGTATCTCTTAAAACATTAATTATGAATGGATCATGATTGGAATCATCAATGAATCGTTTTGCTTCATTATCCCTTCCTTCATCAGTTAATCCATCTTGATCATTATCTTTCTTATCATCCGGAACACCGGGGCTCTCAAGGAAGGCGTAACCGGCAAGACCCATAGGACTCCACTCTTCAGGCCCAGAAGACCATGCATATGATATATCCAGCAGTTCGTCATAATCGCCAGCATTATCACCATGACCAATTCCCCAATCCACATATTGTGCAAATAGGGCTTTTTCATAATCATAAGTTCCCATATTTGTTATTTCATAGTACCAAAAGATTACGTCTTCTGCCAAAACTTGAGACCATTGAAAACCGCGAGCTCTAACCTGCATGCCTAATCCTCCTCTTGTGGGATCGTCAGCATCTGGTGCAAAATTATTCTTCAGCAGATATTCCCTATCTTCATTGTCATCGAACACGAAATACGTTTCAACATCAGCATTAAAAATTCCTTTGCCGAAAAATCCATTCCAGCTTCCGTCCCAATCAGATGGTCTATCTGGCCAACTTTCAGGCCAAGTAGTAGAGATATCGCTTCTTGCAGGTGTGGTGCTGTAAGGAGCTGTATATCCAGGCAAAGGCCACCATCCGTATGTCACTCCCGTTGAACTATTATATCTTGTAAACTCATAATAGTTCGATTCGAGAGGATGAATCAACTTCCCCACTGGATCTTTTGCTTCAGCTTGAACAATAATTGCGACCCCATCCACATACATGTGGTCAGTTCCTTTTGGCCAAATCCCACTCCTGTTTTTTTCATTCAGATAATCTCCAATTTCACCAAAGTTATAGTAAACAGTTGCAACAAGATTACCATCCATGTATCCTTTTCTGGTCTGGTTGTGATCTCCTTTATTTTTATCGACAATCCTCTGACCGAGAGTCAGACCGGAATTGATAATAAATGCTACCACAACTAGAATTATGAAACAGAAATTATTTTTTGTTGTCAACAGTTATACTCCAATAAATATGTGTGGTAGATTTTCCGCAGCCGGAGAGGCATACTAATACAACAAACTCTTTGTCATTAATAGTGAAATTAACATGGCAAACAACTTTTAATTTATTATCGTAGATTTTTGATATATTTTTTAATTCTACAACTGCCACAATGAACCTTCTTTAAAATTTATTTGAACTTTATCGAATAATGATTTCTCTTCAAACTAGAAATATGCTTTAGATTTATTTTATATATGTTATTTCTCTTTAATTCCGTTATACCACTGTTAATATAATTTCCATTTATAGAAATATTTTGATTTGCTGTTGGAGATACAATTTGTAATTCGATCAAATGGTTTTTAAAAGATTCAAGATCAAATTCAAATGTTTTTGTTTCATTATCATACTTTGGAGAAATTACTAGAGCATTGGCTGAATTTAAGTAAGGTGTTTTTGCGATCCCCAATTTTATAGTAATCTTTCTTAAAGTATTTATATCATCCGGAATAATAGCTGATGGAATTTCCATTCCATCAAACAAGATTGAGGATAATGTATTTCCCTTCCCTGTAATTTCAACAACTATAGGGACTCCCTTGACAGTAAGAGTTAATTGTACAGAATCCATTTCTTCAGGGATGAATGGACTAAATGAGATATTCCATTCATTTTCTCTGAGTCCGAATAAATTATATAGGGTATAAAAGTACCATCCACCTGCCCATAAGAATTGAGGTTTGTCAATCTTACCATACACAGCCGGATTATTCTTATCACTTATTCTGTACTCATATAAAGCAGGTTGACCATTGGGGCTATTTATAATTCCATTTAAAGTCATAGTTTTTTTAATGAACTCTAAAGCATCCTTGTTTAATCCATTATTGATTAATGCGAGAGCGTACCATGCATTTCCATGTGGCCAGATTCCACCATTTAAATAATAATAGGAATCACCGGATTCATTAACGGATAATTTCAAATAATCAGTTAGGAGATTTAAATCCATTGGATATAATGTGTATATGCCGAGTTTTTCGTCCAATAATTTTTCTTTTGCTGTAGTTATCAACTTTAAATTTTTATCGTCATCCAGTAAATTAAAATGTGAAGCTAAAAGAGATCCCATATAAATATGACGATCTTCTTTTCCATCTTCATAGTAACTGATCAGGTAATTAAGTTTATTATCCCAAAGTGAATCAACTAATTTTCTATTCATCCGATTTGCAAGATCCTCATAGAGCTTTAATTCAAAAGAATCTTTCTGTAAGAAAGACGAGATATAGTTAAACTCCCTTAAAGCACGAATGGCAAGGATTGTCATATAAGCCCGTGGTGCGAAATTGTTACCGATATCCCACCAATCAGGTCTAAAGGACCACATTAAATCATCATTGCCTTTATGCTTCATGGCGATTTTAATACTTTGTTCGATATAGGGATAAAGTTGATCAAGAAATTTACTATCACCTGAATGCCGCAGATAACTTGCACATACAAGAGTGAACCAAAAGTGATTCCAGTTTTGCTGATTTTCTTCTGTACCGGCAAATTCGGTTTTATATTGTGTGTCTTCCCAATAGTATGCGTGAGGAATTATCTTGTCTGTATCGGCTAAACTGACAATATATTTTAAATCATTTTTAACTCGATTCAAATCGAAATTCACCGCAGCTAAATCCGTAAGCAATGCATCGTGAGTAAAATAAAAATTGTATTCTCCCTGAGCAGGCATAGGAACGATTTGTCCATTTAAAAAATGAGCATTCGTTGTCAAGACTGCTTTTGACCATCGCAAAGTAAAATCAATATCTTTATTACCGGTAACGATTTCATTTTTGTCTATAGATTCTTTTATAATGTAATCCTCATATTCATCAACTTCATTTTGATAATTATTTGACAGATAATCAGTCTTTCCTTTCGCTTCTGAAATTAATGATGATCCTACAATCTGGACAATTTTAACTGATGTTTTTGGAGCTAATCTTTTTTTATAAATGAATGCTGCAGTGGGTTTGCTGGGTTTATCTTTTTGAATTATTTTTTTTGCAAGAGGGCTATTAGTGTTCAACCACCAATCATCAAGGTTTTTATATTCGTTATTATTTTGCGCTTTAGTTGTAAAACTTGTCGGCTTCAAACCGGAATTCATAACGAATATTTGCACATTTCCCGTTTCTGTATACGGATAGTTTATCCTAATTATTGACCCATTTTTTTGAAATTCCGTGTAGGCACTATCAATAATTTTATAAGTGTGGCATGTCCGAAGTGTGGTCTCTAACCTTGTATATACTTCATATTCTTTTTCAGTGTAACATGTATTAGTTATTTCATAAGTAATCACCATAGCGGGTTCATTCTTGCAAAATTCGTATTTGATTTTTATTTCATTGTCAGCATCATTCCCATAAAAAGAAACGGAATATGGCGTTTGACCAACTTTATAAACTTGATTTTTCAGAAATCTTTTTGGCAAATCACCAACTTTCAATCCTAAAGACATAACTCTGAAATTTTCACGTGTCCAATAATCTTCACTAATATCAATACTATTTGCTACTGGATAATAAAAACTTATACGGTTCAGCAATGGAAAACTTTTATGAATTTCGATACCTACATACGGGCCTCCAACTTCTATTTGACCAACTTCCTTTGTGCTTTCAATCGTTAGTAAATCTTTATCTTGTCCGGTAATTCTAAATGTAATTAATAATATTATTAATGATACAAGAGCGATCGAGGGATATTTAAATTTCATCGTCAACCTTTTTAATACTTAACTTACTTCTCATTTCAGTAACGTCATTTTTTTTATATCTGAAAATTTATCAGAGCTAAATTTTATAAAATAAATTTCTGAATTCGTTGAATCACCGGAATCATTTTTCCCATCCAAGTTTATTGCGTTACAGCCAGGTGATTTTGCTTATCTGCTCCTTCATTTTTCCATAATGACTTTTTCATATCCATCCAAGCAAGTAACTTCCATTGATCATATAATTAAGATGAGTCCGTTTTGAATTCTCTTTTCTTTTGGGAAAAGCAGGGTCGAATTCATAATTGTAAATGAATTCTTCGGCTGTAATTTTGAATGCTCCGACTTCTGCAGCTATTTCATTTTTAATTTTTGAATTTTGGTCATCTTCAAAAAATAAATCCTGCGAATAGCCAGTACTTAGACAAAAAAAGGTAATATGACTAAGAAAATCCTCAATTTTAATTCAAAACAAATTTGAGGAAATATGCCAAGAATTAACGGCTAAAATTTTATGCCCACTGAAAAAGTGTGTACATTTTTCAGCTTACCAAAATCTCTAAAGGCATAGTCAAAATTTACAATTGCTGTACTTAACAACATCTTAGAATTAACACCTGCCCCAAATGAAAGTCCTCCTTCAGCATCCATGAGAAACAATGAATTATATCCTCCCCTTAGTAAAAAGAAATCCATAAATGAAAATTCTGCACCAACATTTAAACTCTGGTAATCATTATTTGGAACAATGGCATCAGCAGAAACAGTTAATTTATTATTATCATATTGGAATGCGGGAAGTGAAACACCTATCTGGAAATGAAGCGGTAAATCCCATGAATCCAACTCTATGTTTGTAGGAATTCTTTCGTTTGAACCCTGTTTCGTTTCGTCTACACGAATGAAATATCTTGTATCTCTACCATCTAACCGCATGGGTGTTCCGAAATTTGACAAGACAGCCCCTATAGTCAATCCTCCTAATAAATCTGTTTTAAAGATTGTACCGGCATCAACTGCAAAGGCAGATGAGCTCATATGCCAGATAGATTGCTTTATATATTTTGCAGATATACCTACCGAAAATCTTTCAGTTAAACTTCTTGCAAAAGAAATTGCAATTGAGATATCACCAGCACTAAAATTTTCACCGGTACCATCTGGTTGCTCAACCGTTCTTACTTTCATATCATCCATTGAAAGAGAAGTGAAGCTCAAACCTAAATTTCCGAAATCTCCTAATGGAATAACTAAACCGGCATAATCAAATTTAGTATCAGCTACCCAGTTTGTGTGCACCAAAATAGCCTCATACTGATTTAGCGTTGCAATTCCTCCCACATTCCAAAATAAAGATGATGCATCATTTGACAGACCAACAAATGCGCCCCCCATTCCATTCGCCGCAGCACCAACTCCAATTTCTAGAAAGGAAGCGGCAGTCGTTCCAGTCTTTGAAACGTTTTGAGAATAAATATTCTGATTTGCTAAGAAGCAAATTATAAATATCCATAATATTTTTGCCCGAGTATTATTAAGCATGACTTCCTCTTGCAATAATTTTAAACTTTTTGAATTTCATTCATTTTATGATCGCAAACTTTCCGATCATTTGCCCAATTTCTTTTGCGTCAACATGATAAACATATACTCCGAATGCGATATCCATTCCGTCTTTCGACACGAGATCCCAACTTTCCTGACCATCAGCTAGTGAACTGTTATGTTCTATTGTATCAACTAGTTTACCACTAATTGTGTAGATTTTGATAGTGCATTGACTTGGCAGATGCATAAAGTAGATTCTTCTCTCGCCTCTTCCAACTTCATTTGAGAGTGGCTCCCATGAGGCTGCACCGACATATGGGTTGGGAACAACTATTACATTGTTAATCTCAGATTCTGCTTTGGATTTATCAAAACCCTGACCTTTTAATGTGAACTCATAAAATTCACCTTTCCTAAATGGTTTCTTGTTCACTACCTTAAAGACATCTCCGTACTGAGGAGCTATCTGCTGATCCTCTGCGATCGTGGTGTCTTTGATTAATGTGACTGACCAACTTACATGTAGATTTGAAAAATTTGTAGCCTTTTTACCAAGCGAATCACCGAATACAAAGAAGATTGCATCGCTATCGTTGAATATCTTATCCGAATTTAAATCTCTGAAAATGAACTGAAAATGTTCTACTCCTTCTGTGAGATTATTTATCATAATATTCGATTGTATAGGCTGGCTGAATGTAGTAGCTGGAAATGATAAATCACCCTGCCCCGGTTCCATAAGCTTGATTTCAAAATCAGCAGGATAATCTATTTTCTTTCCTAAATATGCCGCTTGATATCTCGAATCAAATCCTACTTGAACGATATAGTTGCTGTTACCAATCACCCATCCCGTCTTATCGAAATCAATTGCTACAGCGGTATCACTCTTTATATCAATTGTAAATCCGTCGAGGACAGGAGTTTGTTCCTCAACACCATTTATTTTCTGTTCCTTCAGCAACGTGTCCCCTTTTACGATGTTTATAAGTGAATACTCAGGATGTGCAGCATTACGATAAGGAGTGTTTTCATAGAACTCCAGTCGGTAAGTGCTGAATTTCTTTATCGAATCAGGATTGAGTATCCCGATCGTGATATTTCCTGTACCTGGTCCACTCCCTTCGAAAGATATTACTTCAGGTGCAAGGTAACCCGCAGCAGGTGCACGGGGGGTTATTACTGCAGTGTTTATATCAGTTGTTATATTCCCGTTAATATCTTTCTTCAGTATAGTGGTGGTCTCCGAAGGCGGTATACCTTCAAAATTTCCTTCGATAGTTGTGGTTTCATATCCTCTATCATATGAGGCGACAGCATAGTAGTAGGTCTGGCCGTTCTGCACTGTGGTGTCAATGAATGAATGCTTTAATCCTGTGTCATCTCCAAGATAAAACATTGCACCGTTCACATTTATCGGATGAAGCCCCGTCACTCCATCAATTAAGTCGAACTGCGCGATCGGTGATCTGAAAATTGACTTGCCGTAAGCATCTGTAATTATCTTGTTCTCTAGAAAATTCGGTTCAGTGGATCTGTAAATCCTGTATCCTTCAAAATTTACTCTCTGGTAAAATTCATCAAAAGTCCTCTCAGCTCTATCATCCCAATACAGAATGACTTTATGATCTCCCGGGACTGCAGTTACAATTGGTTTTTCAGGTGGTTTGGCAAAACGGTAATTTGCATTGTAGATTTGCTGTACTGTCTTCTTTCTTCTAAAAAGATCATTTTGGTTTATTCCAAAAATCATAGACATAGAAAATCTTTCTGTCTCACCTTCTTCCTGATTCACGCCCATGACGGCAGAGTAAGTATTCCTTCCATTCATGCTGAAAAGATAACTCGAGAAATAGTTTGCTAAATTTACTCCAACAAGTGACTGACCGTGCGGTTCAGGAAGTCCCGAAAGCACAGTCCAGTTCTCTTCGTCTCTATTTAGCTCGTATTTATGTACTGCGTAAATCGCAAAACCTGTTAATCCAAGTTGATCCGACTCGTCTTTATCGAGAATTCCAAAGTTTGGTTCTCCCTGATCCGGTCTACCGTTAGCTTCCGTTCCATTATTATCGGGACCTGAGTAATTCGCGTCGAATGGACCTATTCCATCTGTCCCAACATCATCGTGTAAAGGTTCACCTGCATCCCATTGATTATTATTATTCAAATCTAAATAGGATTTCCAGTTCGCATTTTCGTCAGCATCCCAGTGATGTTTCCAAGAATAACCATAAAATTGTCTAAACTTTGTCGTGTCCTGGAACGGATTTCTTAAAAATGGATCTTGATTTGGATCTGTAATGAAAAAATTTGCATTATTATTTCTCTTTTCATCAGTCAGTCCATCTGAGTCGTTATCTTTTGAGTCATCTGGAACACCCGGGCTTTCAAGAAAGGCATAACCGGCAAGCCCCACAGGGCTCCAATTTCCAGGATTGCCGTAAGGAACAACTGACCACGCATAAGACATATCTAGTAGCTCATTATAATCGCCTGCATTATTCGAAGAATTATCATGTCCACCAATACCCCAATCCACATATTGTGCAAACAAAGTTTTTTCATAATCATAAGTTCCCATATTTGTGATCTCGTAATACCAGAAAATTACATCTTCAGCAAGCACCTGTGACCACTGAAAACCGCGAGTTCTAACCTGCATGCCTAATCCTCCTCTTGTAGGATCATCGGCATCTGGTGCAAAATTATTCTTCAGCAGATATTCCCTATCTTCATTATCATCGAACACAAAATACGTTTCAACGTCTGCATTGAATACTCCCTTTCCGAAAAATCCATTCCAGGTACCGTCCCAATCAGTAGGTCTATCAGGCCATGTGACGGGCCATGTGACTGGATCATCACTTCGTGCAGGAGAACTACCATATGGTGCTGAATAACCGGGTAATGGCCACCATCCATACGTAACCCCTGTAGCAGCATTGAATCGAGTAAACTCATAGTAGTTTGTTTCAAGCGGATGAATCAGTTTCCCTGAAGGATCGGTAGCTTCAGCCTGGACAATAATTGCGACACCATCTACATAAGTGTGGTTAGTTCCTTTCGGCCAAACCCCGCTTCTGCTTGGTTCATTTTCCCAATCTGCAATTTCGCCAAAGTTATAGTAAACAGTTGCAGCAAGGTTGCCATCCATGAAACCTTTTCTTGTCTGATTGTGGTCCCCTTTGTTTTTATCTACAATCCTCTGGCTCATGACCTCATTGGAATTTATAATAAACACTGCCACAACTAGAATTATGAAACCCAAACTGTTTTTTGTTATCAACATTTGTACTCCAATAAATAGATAACCTAAAATGAAAAATCAGCCCCTATAACAATTTGCCTGGGTGATGAATAAAAATCCGGTCTAGTAAAAAATTCTTTGGTTGTATTTACACCTCTCGGAGCTGTTTGATTTCTGGTAAGCTCCAGCGTATCTCCGGCTCTTCCGGTATCACCAAATACATTCACCTCATTAAGAGTGTCAAATAAATTAAAGATCTTCAGGAATATTGAAAATTGATGACCTACTAATTCAAAAAATTTTGTTACATAAAAATCCACATCGTAAAAAGCTGGTCGGTTGTCACTGTTTTCCAGTCCTGTTCTTTGATTTTGTAAAGATGGTGTATAAGGTAAGCCTGATCCAAGCCTGCCAATGAAACTTGCTATATAATTTCCCGGTGCTCCAAGAGTTAAAGTAAAGTTGAGCGAGTGAGTTCTATCCCAGTCTAATGGTACGAGTTGCTTGTTCGACTCAATTGGTGGATTAGATTGCGCATTATTAAATGCTGCATTAGGATCCGAAGCACTGCCTTTTGCGATTTGGAAAGTATAATCTAAAGATGCGCCTATACCATTGTTAAATCTCTTTTCAAAAGACAAAGTAATACCCTTTACAGAACCATAATCTTTATTGATAAGCCTGCTGAATTTTCTAAATTCATTTTTAATATATATTTCTGAAGCCAGTAAATTTCTTATATCCTTATAATAACCTGTGATTGTAATTCCCAATTCATCAGTAAAAGCTTGCTGCAAACCTATCTCATACATAATAGTCTGTTGCGGTTCAAGATCTGCATTCCCAATCGTGTTGCCGATATTTTCTGGGAAGTCACCTGTTAACGGAATTCTGAAATTAGGATTTCGATATAAATTTTCGAATGGCGGAATTTGGAAAAAGTGACCATATGAAATATGAATTGCACCTTTATCTGATATGGGATAGGATAATCCGATACGCGGGCTAATTTGAGATTTAGATTTAGCGCTTATTAACAATGAATCCGGAAACGGAGGTTGAAGTTCGTCTAATAAATTAATTTTATTTGGATCCTTTAAATATTTGCCATCTGGTTCAAAATAGTCAAACCTTAGACCAACATTAACTATTAAATAATCAATTTCTACTTTATCCTGAATGTAATATGCGAATTGATAAGGATTTGCCTGATACGTGTTGTAATTAAATGCTCCTAGTTCTGGTATCATTGGTTTGAAGTTGGAAGTGGCATCAATAACAATTTGAAAATCTTTGTATTTAAGATCATGATAT
>Ga0209002_10000462_pt1 | contig 32632 bp, 34 predicted proteins | sample Rifsed16ft2_FD_184010 | JGI IMG/M metagenome (GOLD analysis project Ga0209002, IMG submission 184010) | Soil microbial communities from Rifle, Colorado, USA - sediment 16ft 2 (version 2) | ecosystem: Environmental > Terrestrial > Deep subsurface > Rock core/Sediment | place: Rifle, Colorado...
CCCCCCGGCCCCGTCGCCGCCAAGGGGCGTGCTCGCGCGGCCCCTCCCGCCGCCCCCGAACGATTGAGCCTCAATCTCATCTCCCAGAAACCCCCGCCGCCCACTCGACCGCGACCCTGACCCTGCGGATGCGCGAATGCTCCTCATACACGCGTATCCCTCATACTTCGAACAGCTATCCCTGTGACCATAGGCCGTCGGCGTCGACGTAGACCCAGTAGCCCTCGCCCCAGACCAACACTTCCTCCGGCGGGACCGCCCGCAATCGGTATGGGTCCGACGAGGCGTCGAAGGTCTCCACCCTTCGGACCGCGAGACCCACGGTACTCGCCGCCATGTCCTCCTGCATCACCGACGCGTAGGACACGAGGTTCCATGCCGTGTGGAGGGCGAAGGATGGGGAGTCCTCGATGAGGCCGGCGATGGTGTACTGCCCCGGCGTCGACGAATCGACCCAGTAGGCGGTCCCAAACGGGAGGGCGACGAGATCCCCGCCCCCCTTCGCTGCGGAGAAGGACTTCCACGGATCTCCGGGGTCTTCGCCATCGTAGGTCCGTATGCTCGCCACCGCGGGCCAGACGGTCTGGAGGATGAGAGCCAGAGAGGGATCGGACCCTCGAACCGGGACCGTGAGCAGATTCATCCCCGCGACGACGACCTTCGTGTAGCGGGCGCCGAGGCCGCTCACCGCAGCGTTCTCCCACACGTCGACGGACTGGATCCTGAAGAAGCGCAGATCCGTGTCCCCGGGGACGTGGCCGCAAGCGGCACACACGTACTCGTACGTGGCGGAGCCGTTGGCAGGGACCGTGGCAATCCCCATGAACGGTCCGAGCGCGCTTCCCACGGACATGAGGACCCGGTATGCGACGGTACCTCCGAGCAGCCCTTCGTCCGAGGCGCGGGACCAAGCGAGCGTGAGGTCCTCGAGACCGCCACCGGTCAGCGTGGCGCCGACCAACCTCGGAGCCCTCGGGGGCACGTACTCGAGCGGCGCGACGAGGGGGTAACGGTCCTGGCTGTTCCCGTCGATCACGTAGGAGGAGTCGATAATGCGATCCGGGTCGGGGCACACGTCCTGCAGGGGACCGCTGCAGTCGTCCGCGCCCGCGTGGTCGGACCAGTAGTTCCCGCCGCTCGGGTATCCGTCGTCCCAAGCGGTCCCCGCCCCGGTCCGATCGTCTGCCTGCACGCCGTTCGCGAAGAAGGCGTTGTGGTCGAGGCGAGCGCCCGTCACATCGACGTCCAAGCCGATCCCGACCGACGGGTTCCCTACAATCGTGTTGCCCGTGACTAGGACCTCGTTCGAGGTATAGAACGCGATGCCACTATAGTCGCTCGACGCGACCGTGTTGTTCGCGACGGTCGTGCGGCCCCCATAGCCCACCCCGATGCCGTTGAGGTTCCGGTAGAGCGAATTCCCCGACACGAAAACATCCGTCGAGTGCCCGACGCTCACGCCCGCGTTTCGGTTGAAGGACGCGTTGTTCCCGGTCACGTTCACATGATCGGAATACCATAGCCAGATGCCAAATGCGCCATTGCTTCGCACGACGTTGTCGGCCACCGTGACGTAGGAGCAATCGTTCAGGTTGATCCCACTCCACGTGTTCGACGTCACCGTGTTGCCGACGACCGTGTTCGCGTTGGGAGGGCCCCCCGCCGACCCGACGAAGATGCCCTCGTCCGTGTTCAACGAGACCGTGTTGTTGGCGATCGTGAGGTTCCTCCCCACCGCGCGGATCCCGTCCCGGTTGCCCGAGAGCGTGCTGTCCTCGATCGTGCCGTTTTGGACGGCCAGGAGGTGAATTCCATCGTAGACGGTCCCCCCCGAATGCACGTAGACGGCCCGGATGACGAACGAGGCGTCCGTGTTCTGGATGAAGACGCCGTGGGCGATGGACGCGTCCACTTCCCAGCCCTCGATGACGTACGGGTCGAAGGGCATCCCGGTGCCGTTCGCGACGCATTCGCAGCCGAAGCCAGCGCCTACGGGCGTGAAGTCCGCGTTGCTGTTGATGACGATTGGAGGTCGGGAGACGTACGCGGCTGAGGGCCCGGACTGAAGGCCAAGGGGCAGCCCGACCACCGCGGCGGCTGCGATGAGCAGGAGCGCGTTCTCCTTCCAGCGCGACATCGTGGTTGCCTTCTGTCAGCCCCGCGGGGGTCATAGTCGTTGTGGCGGATCCCGTCGTTCGACAAACCCGTAGGGGCCTTCATTAGCCCGTACGACGATGGCCCGGGGGGGTGTGCGCGGCGTGGTCGTCGAGGGTGCGGGGCGCCGCGTGACGGACGATGCCGAGGGGAACCACGCAGGGGGTCGCAGAGCCGTTCCCGTTCCTCCAACTGGCAAGCTCCCTCGGGCGCACCGGCGCGGCCTTCCTGATCGCCTCGAATTTCGCGTTCCTGATCGCCCCGATGTTCTACCTGCTGGACCTCGGGCCCCTGATGGATGAGGCGAACCGCCCCGCCATGTCGGTCCTCCTCTTCCTGGACCCGAGCCGGATCTTCTCGATCGGGGACGTGCTCCTCCTGATTGGGGCCGCGATCTTGGCGGGCGCGATCGCCCTCGTGCTGATCGGGCTCCGCCGCGCGGGTCGGCACGTGCCTATCGACGCTTTCGTGCTCGGTGCGGCGTCCCTCGGCGTCTCTATCGGGTGGTTCGCCGCGAGCCTGGGTGCGCAAGGCGGCTCCAGGGGGGGCGACGACATCGTGGCGGCGGTGGGCGGCTGGAGCGTGGCCGCGCTCCTCCTTCTCGTGGGGTCCGCGCTGTACGTCGCCTTCGCCTTCCGGGTGGACCGCCGCGCGTACCGCCGCGGGCTCGCGCCGGTCCGATGGCCGGTGTTCGCCGCGCTCAGCCTCGCGGGGACGACGGTCTTCCTCGTGCCGGGCATACGCGACGAGGTGCTCGCGACGGCGGCCCTCGCGATGGCGATCATCTTCCTCCCCCTGCTCGGGGTCGTCGCATACCGGGACGTGATGGAGAGCTTCGAGACCTGGCCGCGGGAGGCTCGGGTGGCCGCGGCGGGACGGACCGTTGCGGTCCCCGTGCGCTTCTACGCGCAGGAGGTGGCGCGCATCGATCGGGCGGCTTCGTTGCTGGGCGCGAGCTCCCGGAGCGCGTTCCTCCGGGACGCCGTGCTCGAGAAGGTCGCCGCCACCGAAGAGGGTCCGGTCACGGAGCCGCCGCCCCCGAAGGATGAGCCGGTCGAGGGAGGCGCTGAGTAGGGGATGATTCGGCATCCCGCTGCCTCCGCGTGCCTTCATCCTGAAAAGGGAGAGTCACCGCCAGATTTCACGATGGGGCAGCGGGCGATTGCCCTTCCGGTTCCACCGACGCCAGGCAGCGGAAGGGTCGCCCGGACTACTGCATCGGCTACTTCCGTGCGCAAGTCTTAAGTGCTATCAATTCGATAGCTTTGGGAGATGGCGGAAACGCAGGTCCTCTTCCGCGTGGAGGAGGAGCTCCTCGAGGCGCTCGATCGGATCCTTCCCACGCGCGGCTTCAAGACGCGGAACGAGTGGTTTCGGGCGCAGATCCGTGACGTCATCGAGGAAGAGACCCGGCGCAAGAGGGTGATGAGCATCCTCGACCGTCTCACGGTGGAGGGCATCGAGGACGAGGACATCGTGCGGATGGTGAAGGAATGGCGATCTCGCGGGCCTCGGCGCTAAGAGGGTTTCGACTGCACGTAGTCCCAACTTTCTCCTCGGTGCCGGGCCATGGGCCGCCGACATCCCTTGAACATCGTGATCGACACGAACGTAATCGTCGCGTCTCTTATCCGGAAAGGCATCGTCCGGGAACTCCTAGTGGGCCACCCGAGGTCGTTCATGACGCCCGAAGCCTGTATCGACGAGGTCTGGGGACGACGCAGCACCTGGAACCGCAGGCAGCTTCCGGACGCCAAGATTGCGGAGGCGCTGAGCTGGCTGACCGAGAACATCGTGGCGGTGATGCCTCAATCCGTGTATCGGGAACGTGACGGCGAAGTCCCGCGGGTTCTTCGCGGACCAGTACGGCGGGGACAGACGCGCCGCGTGCACGAACCGCGGCCGGCCAAGGTCGCCCTTCCGCACCGCCTCGCGAACGGTCGTCCAGGGAACCACGAACTTCATCGTCTGCTCCACCGCCACGATTCGGCCGGACTGCTTGGCGGCGGCGAGCACCGCGTCCGCGTCTCTCAGGGAAAGGGCGATGGGTGTCTCCAGGAAGACATGCTTCCCCGCCTGGAGCGCCGGGACCGCGATTGCGCGGTGGAGGCCGGACGGCACGCACACGTCGACGGCTTCGATCGTCTCGTCGGCGAGCACCGCCGCCAGGTCCGTCGAAGGCGCGTTCACCTTGGCGGCGAGCGTGCGCGCCCGCGCGCGGCTCCGTCCCACGATCGCGGCGATCTCCACGCCCTCCATGCCCGCGTGGGCCGCGGCGTGGATGCCGGCCGCCCAGCCCGCTCCGACGACGGCTATCCTCATGGCTCTCGTTCGGGCCAGGGATCTTCGTGGCTTGGCCCCACTGGCAGGCTGGGTGAAAGTTTCTATTGCCACTCCTCGGGGTCGCGACGCAGCGGGGCGTGATGGACGGCTGCCACCGCTGGCGCAGCGTGGGACGGACTGCTCCGATGTCCACTCCTGGGACTTGGGCGACAGACGCGGCGGAACCCCTTCCCCCGCCGCCAGACTGGCGGGAGTACATTGGATCGGGTCGGCGGCCCCGACTTCGACGGATGGAGATCAGGGCGCCTGGACCCACACCGTGAACGCCCACCGCTTCCCCCGATGTTTCTCGAGGAGCGCCTCGAGGTCCGGCCACGCCCTCGCGGGCACGAGGAGAGTCCCTCGACCGAGCTTTCGTCCCCCGACGCGGGCCAGGAACCCGTCGCGGGCGCTCGCGTACCGCTTCTTCTTGTACTGCCGCGAAGACCGATAGCCGTACAGCTCGCGGGAGAGCCGGACCTTGCCCCGCTGGGGGAGGTGATCCAGGAACAGGGTGACGAGGTAGTGGGGGCGCAGGTCGAGCGATCGAACGGTGGGGTCGAGGGGAAGGCCCTTGAGCGTCTGCCCGTCCATCGTCACGGATTCCACGAATTGGCGGTCGAGGTCCCCGAGCTCCGCGCTCTCGATCATGTACGGGCTGACCGTCACATCGTGCCGCGCCCCGATATCGTACAATTCGTGCGCGAGCGCGCGGTGGCGGCCCCGCGGGGCGAGCACGAACAGGTCGAGGTCGCTCTCCTCCCCCGCCGTGCGACGGGCGACAGAGCCGTATACGATCGCACGCTCGACGGACCTGCGCCTCGCGGCCCAGCTACGGATGTCCTCGATGCACGAAGCAAACTTTGGGGGATTCATCGGAGGACCTCCCCGCACGCTTCTTCGATCCGGGCCGCCAAGACGAACACCGCCTCGAAATCCTCCTTCCGCCAGCTCCGGCCGTAGACGAATTTGGGCCTCAGACGCGATTCAATGTCCTGGAACGCAGACCACACATCCTTCGTCCTCGGCCCGAAGATGGAAGGGTTCGCATCCAGCTCCCGGCGGACGTTCTTGTGCTTGCCGATGTGGACGTTTCTCTTGGCGGCACATGCGTCGATGAGGTGGAAGACGGCAAGGAACATGGACTCGACGCGAAGCTGGGGAGGGTTTGCCTCGAGGTCTGCGCCCTTTCGGAAGTCCTCGTACTGTGAGAAGTGAGCGGCCTGCGTCGTCATGTGTGTTATGATAACACACAAATACTTAACCCTTTCCAAGGACGGGGTGGTACGGGTGTCGAATCCTCTTGGACGGGGTGCGCGGACACGAACGCTTACTGGGGCCGTGCTCCTCTCCGCACGCCGGTTCGTCGCTTCGCTGCCGCGCGTGCCTCGTTCTCGGAGACGCGGGCCTTCACGATGCGCGCGACGAGTGACGCGGCAAGTGGCCTCTGCGGCGTGAAGTGGAGGGTCCCCCTGCCCGCCGCGTACGGCTTCAGTTCGGCGGCGAATCTCTGCCGCACCGTAGAGCTCCCGACGAAAAAGCTGCAGTGGTCGGCGAAGGCGGCGTAGTAGACGAGCATCCCGTGGAGCCGGAGCACGGGCATCCCGTAGCTGATGACCTCCTGCGCGCCGGGCGCGGCCGCCTTGATCGTCTTCCGGAGCCTCTCCAGGGCCGCGCGCACATCGCCCGGGATGCCCGCGAGGTACTCGTCGACGGCCTTGGGGACGGCGCCGCGAGGGTTTTTCATAGTTGGGCCGGCCGAGGGGAGAAGCGGAAGAGGATTTGTACCTAGAGGCGGCCTTCGATCAAGGCGGCAGCGTGCTGCTACCACCACTTCACGCTGTGGCGGTATTCCTTGAGATCTTCGCCTTCCGCGGGCTTCCGGAAGACGTACAGGTGCTCGTGCGCGATCGGGTAGAAGTCGTACGACCGCCCCCGCCACTTCTCCCGCGTGCCCTTCATCCGGTGCTGGAGCCTGATTATGTCCTCGCGGAGGTGAAGCGGACGCCGTGCGCGCTACGCCCGCTCCAAGAGGAACTGGAGCGTGTTTCGTTGCTGGTCCACGGTCACGTTCCCCTTCACCCCGTGGTCCCAGAGCGTCTCGATCATCTCGCGGGGGCTCAGGCCCGCGACCTCCGCCGCCTCGTTCAGCGTGACTTTGCCGTCGCGGTACAGGTGTATCGCATACTCCATCGCGCCGAGAGAGATCAGCTGGCGGATGGCCGTGGACTCATCGAGACGCTCGCGCCGGGCCCGGTACTGGATCGCCTTCAGGAGATCCGGCGGAATCCGCAGGTTCTTGACGGTTTTCATGGGATTCCTCCCCTAGTATGGGACCACGGCCAGCTCTCTGATCTTCGCGATCCGGCGGAAGTGGTCGACGTTCCTCGTCACGACCCCGTCGCATCCGCTACGCAGCGCGATCGCCGCGGTCAGAACATCCGCTCCGACGTCTTGGCCACGGCGTCGCAGGTCCCCCCCGATTTCGGCGGCTTGGGCGGCGTCTTCCAGAGAAAGGGGCAAGACCACGAGGCGGGAGAGGACTCGGGAATAGAGATCTAGGAGCTTCGTCCGCTGGTCTCCGTCCCGGAGTGAGTGCACGCCGAGGAGCGCCTCGTAGGCGTTGAGAGTCGTCGTCGCGAGGGTCTCGTGCTCCTGCTCGAATCGCTCGACGACCCGCCTCGTCTCCTCCGGATGCTCGACGATGTCGATGAGGAGCGTCGTATCGAGGCATTTCACGTGGCGTCCGCCCTCGCATCGAGGCGCCGCCGGTTCTCACGGACGATGCGCGGGAGTTCGGTCTTTCCCCGAAGTTCGGGGTAGAGGCCGATGACCTCCGAGAGTTTCCCGCCGTGGCGGGCGAGTCGTACCACGACGTCGGAGAAGCTCTCCGTGGCGAGCTTGTGGCGGCGGAGGACTTCGTAGGCCTCGTCGGAGAGGCTGATCGTCTTCGTCATCTGTGTCTGTGCATGTGCGCACAGATACTTCAAGGTTTTCCTCAGTGCTCTTCAGGAGGGGCCCGCCACGGTTCACCGCCACCGGACGCTGTACCGGTAGTCCTTGAGGTCCTCGCCCTCCGCGGGCTTCCGGAAGACGTACCGGTGCTCGTGCGCGATCAGGTAGAAGTCGTACGTCCGGCGTTCTGCTCTGCTATTCGGTCTCACCTGAACGGAACCTTTAGATCACCGGGCGTGAATCCTTGCCAGAGCGGTGGAGGCCGGGATTGTGAAGAGGACGTTGACACGGAGAATTTCCGAGGATGAACTGGACCACTACGTTGATGATCACCGATGGAAGATCGTTCAAGAAGTGAGACGTGGCCTATTCGAGGTGCGGAAGAAGTTGACGAAATGGGAAGTGTTCGAAGGCAGCGTTCGGGAGTTGTTCAAGAATGTAGGATTCGAACACGCCAACGAACCCGAGGACTTCAACTACCGGGCGCTCGGCTCTCAGGTTGATGTCGTTGGAGGGCTTGTAGGCCACTTTGTCATAATGGACTGCACGGTAAAGAACGAACCTGGCTTCCGAAGCCTCAAGGACAAGATTGAGGATATGCACTTCAAGCGAAGGGATTTTGAACAGAATCTGAAGCGTTTGTATGGAGAAAGATACCCAAAGGTTCACCTAGTGATCTGTGCACAGGACATAGACCTGGATCCGCGTGAGGTACAGCAAGCCGAAGATCGGGACATTCGTATCATTCCATCAGAGCACCTCGATCAATGGTTCGATCTCGTGGAAACCGTGGGAACAAGTTTGCGCTATCAGATTCTCGAGCGCCTAACGGGCGAGAAGATTCCTATTCAGGGTAGCGGTCAGGAACGTACCTTCGATTACCCCGCAATTAGGATTCCCCTACCGGGGACGGAGGCGAGTCGGCATCTTTACATATTCGCGATCGACCCTGCGACATTGCTCGACTTGGCAGTAGTTTATCGCCTCAACTACGGAGATCCCATGGGCTACCAGCGCGAGCTCAAAGATGGAAAACTCAAACAAATCAATGAGTACCTCTCAGATGCCCACAACATCTTCCCGAACAGTATCCTTGTCTCATTCGATGAAGAGGGAGAGCGCCGTATCGGATGGGCACCCATCGTACCGACGATCAAAGGTAAGCAGCAGGCAGAAGTCGGGACTATCAAGATACCGAAGTTCTATAGCATTGCGGAGATCATCGACGGTCAGCATCGCTTGTACGGATATCTTGACTTCAGTGAAGACAATCGATTTTCGAACCTGCTAAAGGCACGAAGGTTGTCCGACAAGCTAATGGTGGTTGCCTACCCTGATCCCAAGCGAACCGAGAGGCCGAGGCTCTTCCTGACGATCAATTCCACACAGACGAAAATCCAGACTCGCCTCATCTGGGCTCTTATGGGAGAAACGAGACCCGAGACAAGAATGGGTTACATTTCGAATGTCGTGCGAAAGCTAAACGAGGATGGGGTGCTCGAGAATCGAATCGAGATTCCCCGTGTGACTCGAGGAAAGCGAAGGATCAACATTGCGAATCTTGGAAAAGGTATTGAAGACCGACACTTACTCGACAACAGCAGGCGGTTTGAATGGAATATTTACGATGGCATCCGGGATGGAGGCAGATACCCGACCGAGCCTTCCGAGGACGTTGCCGACAAGTTGGATACGTTTTTCAAGTGTGTTAGGGACTCATACAGGAATGATTGGAATTCACGTGGCGGATTCTTGGCCACGAACAACGGAATTAACGTGATGCTAAGGCTGTACGCCGAGATCCTCAAGTACTATCGCGATAGAAGCCTTAGGCCAACCGAAAAACGCATCAAGGACCTGTTGCGGAGGGTGATTAAGGCATACATCAGACAAGAAGGTGCCGACCAGCTTCGATCTCGAACGAGCGCGGAAGACGGCCGCGAGAAGGTGGCGACTGAAATGATGCAGCTAATCCATGAGCGCCATCCAGCATTCGCAGTCGCCTATCTTGATGAGAGACGAAAGCTCAGGAGAAAGAGATAGCGAGGGTCATCTTTCGAATCATGTAGGGCTGTCACCACAGCTTCACGCTGTACCGATCGTTCTTCAGATTCTCGCTCTCTCCCCGCTTCCGGGAGATGTATGAATGTCCGTTCGCGATCGGGTCGAAGTCGCTTCCCCAGCCGGTTCCCCCGGCATGGGCGCCGGTGCTGCCAAAGGAGGCTTCGTCGGTTCGTCTTCGTCGGCTTATAGGAATTATCGTATAACATACAGGCTTAAATACGTTATACGCTATATCAGCACGACATGGCGAAAGATGAAGAAGTCATCATGGTCGTGCGGGTTCCGCTCTCCCGGATTGAGTCAGAAGTCCGTCAGAGGTACACCGTCTCGATCCCTCTCGCTTCTGCAACCATGCAGGACGGCTTCCTCGTCTTCCGCTTTGGCAGCAGCTCTCCCCGCGGAGATTCGGCTCACGAGGTTAAGACCGAACCAGCAGAGCACCTTGCGTGGGTCGGAGATAGTTCGAGTCTGGACCGGCTCCCGCCCAGACCCGTGCGGATGCGACGCCAGGCGAGAAGGAATCGAATGAGGACTCGAGGATGGGGGATCGTTGCGAAGATCGTCAACTCAAAGGGGCAGACCGCGACGATCTACGAGCCATTTGTAGAAGCTTTGCGTGGCAAGGACTTGAGCCATGGAGGTCAGGAGGCCGCGGTGGCCAAGATTCTCAAGCAGAACGGGAACCGACCGGGCAGAGTCTCGATTGACTATTATCTCTCGAACACTCTGGAATATCTAACTAAGGAGGGACGGCGATGACCGTGCGCGAAACGCAGATCGACATTACCCCAGACAAGAGTCTGATGCCGAAGATGGCTCAGACCGGCTACTCATTTGTTCAGGCAATCTCCGAACTCGTGGACAATTCGATTGATGCGCGGTTGGAGTCGGCGCCGCTTGTCGTCAGGGTTGAGCTGAAGCGCGACTCGATTCAAGTGATGGACAATGGTACGGGAATGACGGAGGAGGAGGCTGGTCGATGCCTCAAGCTTGCCCACTCCATCAAGAAAGGGAAACTGGGGGAGTTTGGCTTGGGACTGAAGACCGCTTGCCTGAGTCTTGGGAGGCGCTTCAGGATTTATACGACAACGAAACCAGATTCAGAAAAATACATCGTCGATTTTGACGAGGATAGATGGATGACCTCCAATGAGGTCGATTGGGGCCACTTTCCTTTGAAGGCGCTCAAGAAAGGGCAACCAATGTCTCATGGGACGACGGTAAAGATCGACCGACTGAAGGTCAAGACGACCGGGCGAACGACAAATCTCAGGGACTCTCTCGCCTTGCGCTTCGCTCCTTTCATCCGTGCTGAAGAAGTGGAGATTGACGTCAATGGGAAAAAGTGCAAGCCCACGGAACTAGCACTGACAGCCGAGGGGAAGTCAGAGTTCGAGTTTTCAGTCTGCAACGTGAGGATCTATGGTTGGTCCGGACTTCTAAAGGAAGGGTCCCAGCGTGGCCTCTATGGTTTCAACTCATACCGACGAGGGCGGCTGATCGAACCCTACGCGAAAATTGGATTTGATGAGCATCCCACCGTCGCTAGGATTGTCGGTGAAATCCATATGGACGACGTGAAAGTCACCCACAACAAGCGGGAATGGATGCGCGAGTCGATGGAGTTTCAATCGGTTGAGGAGGCACTGCGGGAACGGCTGAAGGATCTCGTGCGAAGGGCGAGGGCGAAAGCTTCCGACGAACAGGTGACTAAGGGTGTGAAGGACAGGACCCTGATGTGGTTGGACCAGATCTCAGTGGCAGTACGTCTCCCTGATATTCGGAGCTACGTAAAGCCTAACGTTGACATCCAAGTCGCTACGGATGAGCGTACGGATGACGTAGACGGGCCGCTCAAGATCATGGAAGTCGAGAGGAGGGATCCTGGGAATCAGCACGGAACCGTCCAGCCAACCGACTCAGGAGGGACACGCACCCCACGCAAGATTAGGGAGCAGCCAGTTCACGTCATCGAGATTCGAGGGAAGAGATTCCGGTTCACTCACGACTTCAAGCCGCTCGGTGCGAATGCGGCATGGAAGGAGTATGACATGGATAATGAGAGGGGGCTTGAGATCTTCACGAACACGGAGTTCCCCGCTTTCCTTGCAACCAGCGACAAGCCTTATTACGCTGCCTATCACGTCGCAGAAGCGTTGGCCGAGGTCCTGGTCAAGGAGGCCAACGAGCCATTGGAGAACACAGATCCCCTGAAACAGTTGATACTCCGCAAGGCAGCCGAATTGATCACTCAGGTCGCCCCGGGTTCCCGGCCTGCAGCATCGTAGCGCTCACAGGCACGGGCCGTCTCCGTGTATGTGCAATCAGGTAACAGGCGGTCGTGGGAGCCGTCACCACCATCTTACACTGTACTTGTAGTCCTTGAGGTTCTCTCCCTCCGCGGGCTTCCGGAAGACGTACAGGTGCTCGTGCGCGATCAGATAGAAGTCGTACGTGCGCCCGCGCCAGTTCTCCCGCGTGCCCCGCATCCGGTGCTGGAGCTTGATGATGTCCTCGCGGAGGACGAAGCCGACGTCGAGGAACTGCTCGAGGACGCGGACGGAGAGGGGGACGTAGTGCTTGTGGCGGCGGGTGTCGCCGATGAGGACGGCGCAGTGGCGGCCGGCTGCGAGGACGCGATGCATTTCCGCCGCCACATCCCGCATGGCGGCGACGTATTTCTTGAGGGAGAGGCAAGAGAGGTTGAACGCGTTCGTCGCGGAGCCGTAGGCGATGATTCCTGCGTAAGGAGGGTGTAACGCCGCCAGGTGGACGGATCGGTCGGGAATCGCGTCGAGGCTCCTTGTGTCCCCGACGAAGAGCCGCACGGGTGCCCGGTCCCCCGCCCAGTCTATCGGCTCGTGGCCTAGGTTCAAACTCGACGCCGCCAATTCGACAGCCCCCGGCTCGATGTCGACCCCGACCCCTTGGCGGTTCGTGATCAAGCACTCAAGAAGTGTCGTCCCGCTCCCCATCATGGGGTCCAAGACGGTCTCGCCGGGCTGTGTGTATCGCAGGATGAGGTTTCTGGGAACCTCGGGCGCCCAGTTCCCCGGATACCGTCCGCGGTGGGTCGCCCAGCGACCTCGATCGGGAAAGGACCAGACGGTCGTCGCCTCGGGAACGAAATGCTCTGGCTCTAAGTGAGAGATTCTCGAAACGCTTTGGCGGTAGGCGTACCGCCAGGGAACCTCCCGCATGGATGGGTACGGCCCGGCCTCGCCCACCCTACGATCTGATCAGGAGGATCGCTTAGTAACTTTCTGATCCACCATTGGATCCATGATTTCCGATGGAAAAGACTATGATCGTGACGTGCTGATTCCGCGGCGTGGACTTGAACTTGAATCCTGACCTCGGATCATCTCATCATGGTCCCACGCAACGTGTGAAGGACATCACGGAAGGCTGGGTTCATCGAAACATGTACTGTCCATCGTGCGATTGCGACGGTCTGGATCGTATGCCACCTGGGACGAAGCTCATCGACTTCCGATGCTCCTCATGCGACGAAAGCTTTCAGTTGAAGAGCCAAATGCATCGATTCGGGCGAAGGGTCCTCGATTCCGCCTGGTCTGTCATGGCGCCCGCGGTGAAGGAGAGCCGCGCCCCAGGATTCTTCTTCTTGCAATATCTGCCGGACGCTTGGCGGGTCTCCCGCCTCTTCATCGTCCCTGGTCACTTCATCACACCGCAAGTCGTCGAGAAGAGAAAGGAGCTCTCCCCCACGGCGCGACGCGCCGGCTACATTGGCTGCTATGTTCTCCTCGGAAACATACCAGAAGAAGTGCGGATCCCTGTTGTGGACGCTCCCGTGATTCACGCACCATCCGAGGTCAGGGACCGCTGGCGGCGATTCGCTTTCGTGAAGAGACGCGCTGCAGAGGGCCGCGGCTGGATCGGTGACGTTCTGGCGTGCGTCGAGCGGCTCGGAAAACGCGAGTTCACTCTGGGCGATGTGTACGATTTCGAAAAGGAACTTCGGGAACGTCATCCAAGGAATTTGAACGTTCAACCCAAGATTCGGCAACAGCTCCAAGTCCTTCGTAAGCACGGTATCATCGAGTTTCTTGGTCGCGGAAGATACAGGCTCCGATAAGGAAGAACTCGCGACGCACTCCTCCCTCCTTCACTCCTGAGGAACGCCTGGCGGTTCGATTTGCCCTTTGGGTACACGGCCGTGGTCAAGCTATGTTCTTGAGCTCCTGTAGCCATGTCGACGATTCGTGCTGCGCCGACTCCTCGTCACTTTGCGGCAGTCTCCATTTTGGCCCCGCTCCCCCTCGCCCCCCACGGATCCGCCGCCACCGGCGACGCGCCGGAGTGGCACGCCGGCCAGACCTGGACGTATCGGGGACACCTTGCGGCGCCCGGGCCCCCCGGCAACGTCACGACGACCCTGACGGTCCTCCGCGTGGACTCCACGTCGGCGCTGCTCCGCACCGAGGATGCCTTGGACGCGTTCGGCCTGTTCGTCGCGGAGGCGCTCTTCTCGCTGCCGGAGTTCACGATCGTCGCATCGAACACCAGCGCCTCGAACGGTCAACACTACGACCTCGTGTACGACCCACCCCTCCGACTCTTCTCCTTCTCGTTGGCGGCGGGAAACACGTGGCAGTCCCCGACGTTCCTGGGCACGTACGAATATCGAGTGCTCCCGCGCACGGAGGTCACGACCCCCGCCGGAGCGTTCGATGCGTTCCCCGTGGAGCAGGAGAACGCACCGGGCATCCCCTTCCTCCCCACGTGGACGTTGGCGGTCGGGACCGGCAGGGCCCTCGTGTACTACTCGGGCGACGTGGGCCAGGTCATGAAGTACGAGGCGTTCGGCGCGCGGGGGGAGAAGCTGGGCGACGTCGCGATCACGTCGCCCCCGGGCAGGCAGGCCTCCTCACCGGTGTACCTTGCGCTGGGGGTTCTGGTCGCCTCCGTCGCCACGGCCGCCGCGGTCGGGCTCGCGGTCCGAAGGCGGAGGCGTCGAGCATCTCCACCGCCAGAAGCTCCTTGATCGACAATCTCGGTCGCGACCTATCGGTATCCGAACCGTCGATCGTACTCCTTGTGGGGAGGATGGAGTGATTCGAACCGCCACGCGTTCGTCGGGTGAGACGGAAGACCGCTGCGCGTCGCGAGGCGAGAGGGTATCCGTTCCTTCGGGATTTGGCAACACGCGGGGCGGGAGGTTTATGTAGTCCGGCGAGCCCTTGTACATTCCGCCAGAGGGAACGGACACGACGACCAAAGAGACGGCCAAGCGCCACTTGGAGCTCGTAAGGCGCCTCGAGGCCTTCCTCGAGAGGGACTCCAAGGACCCGGAGGCACGCCGGATGCTAACGTCCCTTCAAGGGGACTAGGTGTTCCCGGACCCAGTCTTCGAGTTCCTTTCGAGACAGGTTCTCCCATTCCACCCGGAGCCGCTCCCCCTCCGGTCCACTGTACCTGAGGTTGAACCCGAACTCGTGGGCCAGGAATCGTCCCAGCAACATGGCCGTGCGGTGGTTGCAGTCGACGAACGGCTGGGGATCGCGCTCGATGTCGTCGAAGACCTGGGCGATCATCGCCGCGAGCTCCGTGCGCTGGATCGCCGCTCGCTGCAGATCCTCGACGAGCCTTCGGAGCTTTCGAGGATCACGGACTCCGATCCCACGGTGTCGACCCTGCCCCGCCCTTTCGTGGATCCGAAGGACGTCCTCCTCGCGGATCGTGGACAAGCGCTCGTAGGCGGCGGAGTTGCGCGCGGCAGCCCCGCCGGTCTTCGCGGGCGGCATCCAGATGCGGCAAAGGCTTCTTGCTTTAAGTCGAGTAGGGCGGCCGTTGGGCTCCCCTGTTCGTCGCGGCCTAACGGTATCCGAACAGCCGATCGTTACTCCTTGCGCGAGAGGATCTCGAGGATGAGGACCACCGTGCCAACGCCCGGTGCGGACTGAACGGTGTACACGCCCCGGTACGCCAGGGGCAACTCGAACCGCCACGCGTTCGCTGGGGGAGAGGGAAGACCGCTGCGCGTCGCGAGTCGAGGGGGAATCCGACCCTTCAGGATCTGGTCTCCCGCGAACACGTCCAGTTTCAGGCGCGCGATCCACCACCGAAGCTTCTTGCGCTGTCTCGGCTGGAGCGCCGCCTCGGCGGAGCGCGCACGAGGTCCCAGCCGGACCTCGCCGGCGGTGAAACGGGCCAGGTCAGCGAGCCTCCCAAGCGTCCACGACCTTCCAGAACGCGGGATCGACATTGAGCGTCCACATGACGCCTTTCGAACCCTCGGTCGCGCATCCAAGGCGCTTGTAGTGCTCGATCGCCTCCCTGAGAGTGGGGTGCATCACTTTTCGCGGCAGGAGGACCTTGATTCGGTTGAGACTGAGCGGCTCGTCCGACTTCCGAAGCACGGACTCCACCATGTGCAACGTATACAAGGTGGGTCCCTTGCGTTCCAATCGAGGGGGCATCGCGGGCCGCTGCATCGATGGTAGGTATGAGTTCATGTAGCATATGAAGCTATACCTCCCAAGTTCGGACGTTGCAATCCCAGAGTGGAACTCCCGAAAAAGGACCGCCGTTCAGGGCGATAATGGCGGTGACCCGCTGACGACCAGAAAAGAGGGTGCGCCCCGTAGGGTCGATGGGATGAGACCGCCACGGGGCCCAGGGGGAGAGGCGCCTTACTTGCCCTTGCCCTTGAGGAACGGCAGCCCCGTGCGCTTGTTCACGATGACCTTCTTCCCGGGCGGCATGTCGGCCTGCTTCCCGGACTTCGGCTTCCTCTTGCTGAAGAAGTAGATCGTGACCTTCGGTCCGCGCTTCAGTTTCACTTCCCGCGAATACAGCTTCCAACCACCGGCGTGCTCGTAGGGCATGGAGTTCCTCGGGAGCCCCAGATTGCGGTTCCCCTCATATAACCTTCGGTCTCGCTCCATAGGAACGAACGAAGACCGCGACGACTGCGACAGTCGCGTTTCCGGCGACATGTCGGTCCTCCAGGGGGAAACGGGCGGGCATGACCGCGTACATGACCGCGCTCTCCGCGCCGAACGCTTCGGATTCGACGCGACTCTCCGAGGACACTTCCGCGAACAGCCACGCGCTCGATCACGGATACGGCCGGGACACGCAGTTACGACGTCGGGACCCAGCGAGGGGCACCTCACGGTTTGCTGAGGCTCTTCGCGCGAGCCTCGAAGTCCGAGAGCTCTGGGGACACCCCTCGGCGGCGCGCGAAGGCGCGCATCATGGGCAGGTCGAGGCTTCCTCTCTGGCGTAGGTACATGGCGAGGGCGTCCTCGAGATCCTGGGGGCTCCCCCACTCAAGCTTGACCACGATCGTGTGTTCCGGCGCCGCCATCGGCAGTTCACGGCCACGCCAGCGGACTCGCCGCCGCGTGCGGAGGGCATCTCGGTGCGAGTCCGTGGACGCGGGGACGAGGACAATCCGATACGTGGACCGGGTGTCCTGGATCGTGCAGTGACCCCCTTCGACGAGGGCATCGTGGAGGTCTTGGGCGGAGGCGAAGAACCCGAGGCGCTGGAACGAGGCCACGATCGCTCCGATCTTCTCGGGTGTCACCGCGGCGATGACGTCGACGTCCGACGTCGTCCGCGGAGCGCCGAACGCGAGGACGGTCACGCCTCCGACGAACACGTGGTCCACGTCGTTCGCTCCCAGGACCTTCTCCGCGGCCCTAACGACCGCGTCCAGCGTTCTCGGTTTTGGCGGCATCGCTAAGGCTCCGGGCCGATTCGATGAGTTCGAATCCCATGTCCAACGTCTCCGCGGGGGTGAACCGCCGAGCCCACAGGGCGGAGCGCGCAACGGCCCGCAGGCGCTCCGCCTCTCGGCGTCTGCGCTCCCGGATCCGCTTCACATGGGGGCGAGTCCGCACTCCGTATTAGAGGATTCGTCCGGTGGCATGAAACTACGTTCCGTGCGGAGAGCGAACGGAACCTCTCCCGGAGGGCGTCAACGCCGACCGGACGCTCGGGCCAAGTTGGCGCGCCCGCGACAACACGGATATAAGGAGCCCTCGCATCGCACACACCATGTCGAAGGCCCTCGCCGACCTCCCGAGTCCCGGGAACGGGTACGCGATCGTCGCCCGCGACGTCGTGAAGACGTACGACACGGGCACCGTGGAGGTCCACGCGCTCCGCGGCGTCAACCTCGAGGTCCCGAAGGGACAGATGCTCGCGATCATGGGCCCGTCCGGATGCGGGAAGACGACCCTGCTCAACGTCCTCTCAGGGATCGACGAGATGACCTCGGGGGAGGTGCACATTGGCGGCCGCCGCCTGGCGGCGATGAAGGACAACGACAAGACGGACTTCCGCGCCCGCCGCATGGGGTTCATCTTCCAGGCGTACAACCTGATCCCCGTGCTCCGCACGGTGGAGAACGTGGAGCTCCCGCTGTTGGTCGCCGGCGTCCGAGCCTCGGACGCCCGCCCCCGCGCGCTCGCCGCGCTCGAGTGGGTCGGCCTAACGCCCGAAGCCCACCGCCGCCCGGCGGAACTCTCCGGCGGCCAGCAGCAGCGGGTCGCGATCGCCCGCGCGCTCGTGAACGAGCCGGACATCGTCTTCGGCGACGAGCCGACGGGGAACTTGGACTCCGAGACGACGGAGGAGATCATGTCCCTGATCCGGCGGCTGAACACGGAGAAGGGCCAGACGTTCCTCCTCGTGACGCACGATGCGAACGTGGGCCACCAGGCGCAGCGCGTCGTCGTGATGCGGAACGGACGCATCGAGAAGGAATTCCGGCCGGCGCCGTTCTAGAGGTTCTCCATGGGGCACGAGATTCCCTACATGACCCTCGTCCTGCTGACGGGCCTCGCGGCCGCCGCCGTCGCAATCCGCCGCCGCGTGCTGTTCCGGATGGCGGTGCGGAACGCCGGGCGCCGCAAGGTGCAGGTCGCGCTCGCGATCGCGGGGCTCCTCGTCGCGACGTCCATCCTCTCCGGCTCATTCGTCGTCGGCGACTCCCTCCGGTTCGCGATCCGCGGGGACGTCTTCCGGAGCCTCGACGAGATCGACGAAACGATCGTCCTCGGGGGACAGATGGAGTCCTACAACACGACGGAGTACGGGAAGCTCCTGGCCCGCGCGCCGGAGATGCCCCACGTGGACGCGTTCGCCCCGAGGATCCACGCCACCGCGAGCGTCCTCCATCCGGACGAGCAGCTGTCGGAGGCGCGCGCGAACCTGATCGGCCTCAACCCCGCCCTCGATCCCGGCACGTTCGTGCGGTCGGATGGGACGGGGGCGGACGGGTCCGCGCTCTCGGGGAACCGCACGTACGTGAACGAGGAGCTCGCCACCGCCGTCCAGGCGCGGGCGGGGTCCCGCCTCACCCTGTACTTGGGCCTGGCGCCCTGGAACGTCACGGTCGAGGACGTCCTGCGCCCCGAGGGGAAGGCCCAATGGAACAGCGCGCCGAACGTGTTCCTGCCGCTCGACGAGGTGCAACGGGTCCTAGGCCTCGTCGGGAAGATCAACGTCATCGTCGTGTCGAACGTCGGCGGCGTGGAGGACGGACATCTCGCGACGGACGCGGCGATCCAGGAGCTGGGCGCGGTGCTCGGCCCCGGCCACCCGTACACGATCGAGGCGGTGAAGCGGGACGGGATCGAGACCGCGGATCGGCTGTCGAGCCAGCTGACGGACCTGTTCACGCTCCTCGGGGTCTTCACCGTGATCGCGGGCCTGATGCTGATCACCTCCATCGTCGTGATGCTCGCGGAGGAGCGGAAGACGGAGATGGGCATCCAGCGCGCCGTCGGCCTACGACGCGCCCACCTCACGCAGGTGTTCTCCCTGGAGGGTTTCCTTTACGCGCTTGCCGCGGCGGCGATCGGCACCCTCGCCGGGCTCCTCGTGGCGTCGATCCTCCTGTACGTCGTCGGCCAGATCCTCTTTCCCGAGTCCGGGATCGAGCTCCGCTGGGAGCCGCACAGCCTCCTCCTGGGCTTCGCCCTCGGGTTCCTCCTCACACTCGGGGTGATCGTCGCATCGTCCGGGCGGATCAGCCGCCTGAACATCGTGCGCGCGATCCGGAACATCCCGGAGCCGACGACCCGGAAGCTGACGACCGGGCAGATCGTCCTCGGCATCCTGCTCCTCGCCTTCGGGTTCCTCACGCTCGCCGCCGGCATCGTCACGGAGGACGGTGCGGTCTTCACGGGCGGCGTCGCCCTCGCCCCCATGGGCCTCGCCGTCCTCGCGCACAAGAGGGTCGGGGCCCGACTCGCGTTCAGCGCCGCGGGGCTGTTCCTCGTCGTCTGGAACCTCGTCCCGGTGCAGCTGTTCCCCGGCGCGGCGGTGATCGCGCTGTTCATCGTCGTCGGGATCATGATGATCGCGGGCGGCGTCCTCCTCGTGGTGTTCAACAACGACCTCATCCTCGGGTTCCTCGGGAGGACGCTCGGTCGGCGTCGCAGGCTCCAGCCGATCCTGCGCACGGCGATCGCGTACCCGATGGCTCGGAAGGGGCGCACGGGGCTGACGGTCGGCATCTTCGCCCTCATCGTCTTCACGATCGTCGTCATGGCGGCGGTGCAGTCCCTCATCGGGAGCAGCATTCGGACGTTCACCGCGGAGGCGAGCGGCGGATACGACGTCTTCGGCGTCTCGAACGCGGACGCGCCCATCCTCAACGGCACGGGGCAACCGACGACGTTCGACTCCGTGCTCACGAACTCCACGGTGGGGGCGGACATCGCGTCGTACCAGGCGCTCGTGTTCGGTCGGGGGACGGTCGTCCCGCCGGAGGGGGACGAGGCCTTCTACGAGCTGTACGGATTCGACGCGGACTTCGCCAACGGGAACGGATTCTCTTTCTACCGCCGCGCGGCCGGGTACGCGACGGACCGGGATGTGTGGCGTGCCGTGCTCGCGAACTCCAGCTTGGCGGTGGTCGACCGGAACGTGCAGCCGCAGGACTTCGGCGCGAATCTCGGCGTCTTCGCGTTGAACGTCGGCGACGAGGTCGTCGTTCGGAACGAGACCGGGGCGAACCACACCGTGGAGATCGCCGGCATCCTGGACAGCGCGATCGTACGAGGCCTGTTCCTGAACGAGTCGTTCATCCGCGGCTCGTTCGGCGCCGCCCGCCCGAGCTTCTTCATGTTCGAACTCGCACCCGGCGAGGACGGCGTGCTCGTGGGCCGCGAGCTGGAGCGCACGTTCGTTGCGATCCAGATGCAGACGTTCGTCATCGCCGCCCTCGTCGAGGAGAACACGGCCACGACGAGCGCGTTCTTCGATCTCCTGGAGGGCTACCTTGCGATGGGCCTCCTCGTCGGGATGGCGGGGCTGGGGATCATCACGATGCGGAACGTCGTGGAACGCCGCGCAGAGATCGGGGCCCTGCGTGCGATCGGCTTCCGCCGCAGCATGGTGCTCAAGTCCCTGCTCATCGAGACGTCGTACGTCGCCCTCATCGGGATCGCGATCGGCGTCGTGCTCGGCGTCCTCCTCGGGTACCGGATCTTCCTCGACTTCCTCACGCAGGCGGACGAGTTCCTCGTCCCGTGGGACCGCATCCTCGTCGTGAGCGCCGTCGCGTATCTGGCGGCGATGGCGACGACCGTGTCCCCCTCCGTACGCGCCGCCCGACTCCCGCCCGCGGAGGCACTCCGGTACGTCGAATGACCGCATCGGTGCGGAGGCTTTTTGACACAAGGCCTCCTGCCGTGCCCACATGGGCCACCGATACGCGATCCTCGGCTCGGGACGCCAGGGCACCGCCGCCGCCTACGACCTGGCGGTGAACGGGGACGCGGACTCCGTCGTCCTCGCGGACCTCAATGCCGCCGCCGCCAAGAATTCCGCCAGGCGCGTGAACACCCTGTCCGGCGGCAACGCCGCCAAAGCGGCGAAAGTCGACGTGACCGAGCGGGCCTCCGTCCTCTCCAGCCTCAAGGGCGTGGACGTCCTCGTCAGCGCCGTCCCGTACCGCTTCAACCTGCAGCTCGCGCGGTGGGCCGTCGCCGCCAAAGCGAGCATGGTCGACCTCGGCGGGAACACGGCCATCGTCCGGAAGGAACTCGCATTTGACGCCGCCGCCAGACGTGCGGGCGTCGCGATCGTGCCGGACTGCGGCATGGGCCCGGGGGCGAATATCACGCTGGCGGTGTACGCGATCGGCCTGCTCGACGCGCCCTCGGCCGTCCACATCTACGACGGCGGCCTTCCGCAGAAGCCTCGACCGCCCTGGAACTACGAGATGCTGTTCCACGTCGAGGGCCTCGTCAACGAGTACACGGGGACGTCCACGTTCCTGCGCGAGGGGAGGCGCGTCGAGGTGCCCGCGCTCACGGAGCTCGAGGAGGTCGCCTTCGCCCCCTTGGGGAGGCTCGAGGCGCTCGTGACCTCCGGAGGTCTCTCGACGATGCCGTGGACGTACGAGGGGAAGCTGCGCACGCTCGAGAACAAGACCCTCCGATACCCGGGGCACTGGGCGCGGGTGAAGGCGTTCGCGGACCTCGGCCTCTTCTCCGAGAAGCCCGTGGCGATTGGCGGCAAGAAAGTCGTGCCTCGCGACGTCTTCGAAGCGCTGTTCGTGCCCTGCGCGACCTCGGACGATCCGCGGGACGTGGCGGTGACGCGCGTCGTGTGCAAGGGGGAGAAGGGCGGTCGCCGCGCGGAGGCGGTCGTGGAGCTCGTGGACTGGCACGACGAGGCCACCGGATTCCGCGCGATGGAGCGGGTGACCGGGTGGCACGCGTCGATCGTGGCGGCGATGATCGCGCGGGGCGAGATCCCGCCGGGCGCGCATTCCGTGGAGAAGGGAGTGCCGCCAAAGCGGTTCGTCGAGGAGGCACGCCGTCGAGGGCTCGCGATCACGACGCGCGTCACCTGAACGAAGGTCTACCCGGTTCAATCTGCCATCCGATGCGCTTTGGCGCGCGATCGGCCGCTTGGAAGAGATCAGGTGAGAATGCTCCGCACCGCGGACAGAAACCGTCCCGCATCGCGAACCCATCGGCGGGCCTCGGTCGCCCCTGCATCGATTCCCTTGTAGTCGTATTCGGATTTCTCCCCCAAGGCTTGGACGAGCAGGTCGCGCCAACCGGCGTACTCCGGCGGAATCCGGTCGGTTCGCACGAGTTCCCGGAACAGGACGACGGCGTCGTCGTGTCGCGTGGAGCGGCGGCCCAGGAACCTCATGGTGAGGGCGTCGTTGCTCCGTATGATCGCGTGGATCGCCTGGGCGATGGCCACCGTGAACCGGGCGCGGGGTTGGCCCGCAGCCCCGAGAAGATACTCCGCGGAGGCGAGCCACGCCTCCGCCTCCTCAAGATCGCTCGTACAGGACCTCTCCGGCGGCGAGGGTCCGGGGAAACGAGCCTCCACGCGTCATCTCACGTTGGGTTAGCAGGGTCGGGACGACGGGAAGCCCCGTCTCCTCGACCACTTGCCCGGCCAACCGATCGACGTGCGCCCGAACGGCCCGCGTCTCGCGATCGAGCACCACCGCCAGGTCGACGTCGCTTCCCACGGTCTCCTCGCCGCGCGAGACACTGCCGAACAGGATGACTTTTCGTACTGCATGTAGCTTCGAGGCAAGGTCCGCGAAGCGTCGGGCCGCCTTTCGATGGGGGTCGAACTCCACACCCGCGATTCGCCGCAGATCGTCGAGGAGGGGGGATCCCGCGTTCACGGAGACCCTCCGGCTGGGTCCGATCACCTCCACGCGGAGCGCGCCGAGACGCCTCAGGTCCTCGACGAGGCGCCACGTGCTGGCGTACGGGACGCCCGAACGAATGGCGAGCTCGCGGATGGTGCTGCCCGCGGGAGGTGCGGCGAACAGCGCTCGGAGGACTCCGCGGTGCCGGATCACGCGGCCCACAGGAAGACGGCTCGGAGGGCGAGGGTCCGTATTCATGATTGGATAATTCTATTCACATGTGGATACTTAACCGTTCCGCTCCCCAGACGGGACGCGGCTCCTACTCGGGTTTCCCGTGAAGCGACGCCTCGAGCGATCGGTTCACCGCCTCCAGGTCCTTCTGAAACATTCGCGCGAGCGCCGGTCGCAAGGCCCGGGCCGCCCATGACCACGGCCACCGAAGATCCATCACGAGCCCCATCGTGACCCGCGTTCCCCCGGGGACCGTCGTGAGCCGCACGACATCTCTGGCGGTGCCGCCACGGAGTTCGGACGTGACCTCCCATCCGTCGGGAGGCCGGGGCCGGAGGGTTGCCCGCGTCCGCATGGGGATGCCAAAGATCGACCAGCGGTCCTCCGTCACCGTCTCCTCCGATTTCCTCTTTACGATCATCCTCTGCCGGAGCGGGGGCATCACGCGGCCCGCGTCGTCTTCGCGCAGGTCCGTCCACCAGGCGAACGTCTCCTCGCGCGTGGCGCGGACGATGCCCGTCGCGTGAAACGTAATCGCCATAGGCTTGGGGGACAGCATGCGGATATAGAGGTCTTCGTTCCTCCGCCCGTAGCCGGGGGACCGGATCCTGGCGGCGCGCGGGGAGGCCGTGTGCGAGGGCCGCCTCCTGAACCGCAGCCTCAGCGTGATGTTGTACGACCCCGTCCTCGGGAAGTTCCGGCGGAAGACGTTCTTCTCGTACGGGTTCGTGAACAACGAGGTGGAGTTCGAGCGCACGGAGCACGAGATCCGGTTCGACGTCACCGTCGAGCCCGCGGTGAAGCAATTCGAGGGACTCCTCTGGCGGTCGAACCTCCGAAAGGTTCCGAGCGTGAGATTGCGACGGGGCTCGCGGAGGCGAAGGCGGGGAACCGTCCGCGGCGTACGGCGAGGTCACGCTGGCGCGGGTGGAGCCGCGGTAGCGCCGATCGCTCCGATGCGTCCGACCCACGCCGCCAAGCGGCCCATTTCCCTGGGAACGGACTCCCCGATCGTGAGGAGCGGGGACAGGCTCCCGTACACGCCGAAGTCCGCGAGGCTCGGCATTCCCAGGATCCATTCGTTTCGCTGGAGCGTCCCGTCGATCCGCGCGAGCTCCTTCATCATGTCCTGACGGAACTCCTCCCTTCGCGTCTCGAGGACGTGCCACGGTCCTCGGGCGCGGGTCTGCATCTCCTCGAACACCCAACGCTCGCGGTCGTCGCGCAGCACGGGGGGGATCTTCGTCACCACGTACCGCCACACCTTCTCCTCCGTGACCGCGTGCGCCCACTGCTCGACGATCGTCGCCAAGCCCTTGTTCCCGTACGGGTACAGCGTCGGCTCCGGGACCGTCTCCTCCAGGAAGTCGGGGATGTCGTACCACATCACGGGCTTGCCGCCCCAGACGAGCGTGGGCACGTAGTCCTGACCCGTGGCAGCGATCAGCTCCGTCTTGTCGTGGTACGGCACGTACGTCGTGTCGAAGTCGACGCCCTTGAACGCGAGCATGCGGTCCGCGGAGACGCACCAGTGGGAGATCGGCATCGAGTACAGGACCGGACGGGAAGCCATGGGGGCGCAAACACAGGCGTGCCTAAGAGATTTGTCCCGACGATTGCCTTATCCACGCCAGACCCATCCAACGACCCCATGGGATCCGTCTCCCGGGAGACAGTCGTGGCGGCATTGCAGGCCGCCCTGGAACCGCTGCCGTTCGTGGACGCGCTCGTCGAGGGCGGCGCGGCGGCCTGGGGTCGCCTCGACCCGTGGTCCGACGTGGACCTGTACGCGTTCGTGGAGGATGGGAAGACCGAGGAGGCGTTCCACGCGATCGAGGGCGCCCTCCAGACGCTCTCCCCGATCCAGCACACGTTCGCGGCGCAGTGGCCACCGGCGAGCGGGATCCATCAGAAGTTCTACCGCCTCGAGGCGGCGGGCCCCTTCCTCCTCGTCGACTTGGCGGTGGTGACGCGCTCCGCCCCGGAGAAGTTCCTCGAGCCGGAGATCCACGGGGACAACGTTGTGTATTTCGACAAGACCGGGATCACGAGGATCCCGCCTCTCGACCGCGACGCGTTCCATCGCAAGCTCCGAGAACGCCTCGCGCACTTGCAGGATGGGACGGAGATGTTCCACGCGTTCGTCGAGAAGGAGCTGAACCGCGGGAACGGGATCGAGGCGTTCGACAACTACCGCACGTACGTGCTTGGCCCGCTCCTCGAGGTCCTGCGGATGAAGCACGGGTCCCTCCATCACTCCTTCCGCGCCCGGTACGTGCACTCCGAGCTGCCGGCGGACGTCGTGGCGAGATACCGGATGTTGCTCTTCGTGAGCGGTCCGGACGATCTGCGTTCCAAGTATCCGGAGGCCCTTCGCTGGTTCCGCGAGGTTGCGCGAGACCTGCGCTAGGTCACGGGTCCGTGCGCGGATCGTCGGCGGGCGTCGCCTGCAAGGCGCCGGCCTCCCGAGCCGGCGGGCGGAGCAAGTAGTACGCGGGATAGAGGGCCGTGTACACGTACAGGAGGAGCCACGGGGCCGTGACGTGCCACCCCGGACTCTCCGATGCGATCACGTTCCAGTGGATCGCCACCGCGAGGAGCACCGCGGACACGAACGTGACGTTCACGGGCAGCAGAAGGCGGACCCGGTCCCACGAGCGCTGGCGCCAGCACCACGCCGTTCCCAGCGCGACGCCGATGAAGAGACCGCCGATCCCCCTCATGATTGGGTCGGAGACCGTCCACGGCCAGAACTGCTTCTCGAAACTCGGGGCCACGAGCATCGGGGTCGCGAAGAACAGGACGACCACGGTGTGGAGGAGGAAGTGCGCGCGCAGCCAGCGAGGCACGGGGGGCCCGTCGGCACTCGCGTCCCGGCGAGAACGGAGCAGGAGGATGAGGCTGAACAGGGACAGCGCGGCGAAAAGGAGGACCCAGAGCGCGACGCCGAGGGCGCCGAGGGTGAACCGGGAGGCGTCCGCGGCCGCCGCGAGGAGGATCAACCCGAACACGGAGGCGCCCATCACGAGGAGGACCCGCATTGGCGCCCGCGCCTTCTCCTGTAGAGCGAACCCCGAGGCCACCGCCACCGCCAGGAACACGGACGCGAAGAACCGGGTGGCGAGGGATTTCATCGGGTACGGCCAGATGGAGGGGCCGAGGGACGGGATCGCGTAGAGAGCACCGCCGACCGCGAGGGAGAGGATCAGGACGAAGAGGAAGTGCGCCCGAAGCGAGGCGGCGCTCCACGGTCGCGAGGTGGCGGTGGAGGTCACGGCGCGGGCAGTGGTCGGGCGGGAGATGAACCTGCGCGCCGCGGGTTCCGCTGCTGCCCGCTCCTAGCGACGCCGCTTCTTCGCGGCCTTCTTCGCGGGAGGTCTCCGCGCGGACTTCGCTCTTGGCGGACCCCCGCGCTTCACGTATCGCGGCTCATAGAGCTGGATTGTGATTCCGCCGGGCGCGGTGAAGTGCGTGACGAGGCCGTATCCGTGATCCTCGATGTCTTGCGTGAAGCGCACGCCGCGCGACTTCAGATCCTCGACGGTTCCGCGGATGTCGTCGCAGTAAAAGGAGACGTCGTGCTCGCCCGCGTCGCTCGCGTCCTCGACGGGATGCACGCCGAGGTCGCCCTCCTCGAAGTCGAAAATCCACCACCCGTCGCCGATGTCGGAGCCCGGCAGTTTCATCGTTTCCCGAAAGAACTTGCGCGTCGCCTCGGGCTCCGACGAGTACAGCAACCCGTGGATGCCCCGGATCATGCCTCTACTCCTTGCGCGCTTCCTTCGCCTTCGGGCGGAGCTCTTTGCTCCCGCACTTGCGGCATCGGGTCGCGCGGAGCGCGTTCCGCGCGTTGCACTTCATGCAGATCTGTTTGAGGAGGAGCCGCTTCTCCGCCTCCGGGAACCGCGCCATTGGGATTGCCTGACAAGGGTCATCCATAAAACGCTTTTGGCGGCGTGACTTCTCCCCGGGCCATCCGGGATTGCCCACGAGGCAGGAGACCCGCCTCGCGTCCGGAAAGGCTGAAATAAGGGCAAAACGCCGCTCAACAAAGGACATCATTCGGAGTGAGGCTGACATGCCGGGGATTCGCGTGAAGGTCTTCGGTGTTCGCCGCGGAGGTCGGGCCGCGAGGGGACGAGCGAGGGTCGGCGGCATCGCGTTCGTGCTGCTGGCACAGGCGATCGTCGGGGTTGCGAGCCTTCTGGCGGTGCCCGCGCCGGCCTCCGCCTACACGCCCCGCGCTCCGATCCTCATCGACGGGAACGCGGAGTTCACGCCCGCAAACGGCGTCACCGGCGGCACCGGGACGGCCGCGGACCCATACCGGATCGAGGGCTGGGAGATCGACGCGAGCCTTGCGAACGGCATCACGATCACCAACACGGACGCCTATGCCCTCGTCCGCGGCGTCTTCGTCCACTCGGGCGGAGTTAACTACGACGGCATCCTCCTCGACGCGGTCGCGAACGTGGTCGTCGAGGCGGGGATGTTCGTCGACAACAGCTACGGGATTGTCGCGTACGCATCCTCCGCCGTCGCGATCGCGAACAACCAGGTCGCGAACAGCTTCTGGGAGGGAATCCTCGTGGAAAGCTCGTCCTCCGCGGTGGTCCGCGGGAACGACGTCCAGCTGAGCGGGGTCTACGGGATCGACGTGTTCACTTCTACGGACGTCGAGGTGCGGGACAACACCGCCTCTACAGGCTGGGAGACCGGGATCTTCGTCCAGAACGCCGACCGCGTCTTCGTCACCGGGAACAACGCCTCCTCGAACGCCCTCATGGGGATTTCCCTCGACTTCGCCTCGAACGTCACGATCAACAACAACTCCCTGTGGGACAACGCCTACGGGATGGACCTCTTCGACTCGGGGCCGGTGCTCGCACGCCAGAACACAATCGGCAGGAGCATCACGGAGGCCGTCTCCATCGGCTACTCGAACAACGTGACGATCGACATGAACCGGTTCGTCTCGAACGACGGCGGGCTCTTCGCCGCCTTCGCCACGGATCTTGTCGTCGCCCACAACACGTTCGACGGCAACACCTTCCAGGGAGGGGACGACTTTGGGACCCGGACGGCGTGGGACCGCGGCTACCCCGCCGGAGGGAACTTCTGGTCCGACTACACCGGGATCGACCTCTGCAGCGGACCCAGCCAAGACGTGTGCACGGGACCGGACGGGATCGGCGACACTCCTTACGCGGTGGACGTGGACACGCAGGACCGGTACCCGCTCATGCAGCCGTATGAGCCCGGTTCGGGGCTCACGACCCACGCGCCCATCGTAATCGTCGGCAACGCGGAGTTCACCGGGGCGAACGGGGTCACGGGCGGGAGCGGGACGCCCTCGGACCCCTACATCATCGAGGGGTGGGAGATCGACGGCAGCGCGAACTCCGGCATCGAGGTCTACAACACGGACGTCCATTTCGTCATCCGCGACGTGTACGTCCACTCCTCCCTCATCGACGCGATTTACTTCTACAGCATCCAGAACGGGACCGTGGAGAATGCAACGGTGTCGGGGAACGATGGCGCCCTCTACATCGAGGTGTCGTCGAACATCACGATCAATTCGAGCAACATCTCCTTCAACGGCTTGGACGCGGTCGTCCTCGATTGGTCGTCCAACGTCACCGTGGAGGGGAACGAGATGTGGGGCAACGGGGACTGGGGCGTCTTCGCCTACGAGTCGGACGACCTCGTGATCCGGAACAACACGATCGCGAACAACGGCTGGATTGGCATCGAGCTCAGCCTCTCGTCGGACCGCGTCATCGTGGAGGGCAACAGCGTGACGAACAACAACATTGCAGGGCTCTCCCTCGACACGGCCTCGAACGTCACCGTCCGCAGCAACACGTTCGCGGACAATGATTACAACGTGGACCTGACGAACTCGAACGACGTGCTGATCCGGAACAATACGGTCGCGACGAGCACCTCGGATGGCATCACGATCACCGGAGGCGCGAGGTTGACGATCGAGGAGAACAACATCACGGGAAACGGCGGGGGAGTTCTCGCGGTGGGAGCCACGGCCCTTCGCGTGTACCACAACGCGTTCAATGGGAACCTGCCGCAGGCGGCCGACGTCAACGGCGCGAACGCGTGGGACGACGGGTACCCGAGCGGCGGCAACTTCTGGTCCGACTACACGGGCGTGGACACCTGCAGCGGGCCGAACCAGGACATCTGTCCGGATCCGGACGGGTTCGGCGACACCCCCTACGTGATCGATGCAGACAGCCAAGACAGGTATCCCCTCATTCCGCCATCGCCGAACACGGCGCCCGTCGTGACCGTGCTCGCTCCGAGCGGCGGCGAGGACTGGACCGGAGGGACCGCACATGGTGTGATGTGGACGATGGACGACGCGGAGGACTCCACGCTCACGGTCGTCGTCGACCTGTCGACTGACGGCGGTGCTTTGTTCCCGTACCCCCTCCTCTCCGGCCTCTTCCCGATCGGGCCGGGCTCGTATTCCTGGGCCCTCCCGCTCGTGGACACGACGACCGCGCTCATCCGCGTCTGCGTCTTCGATTCCGGCGGCTTGTCCGCCTGCGCCATGAGCGGCCTCTTCACGATCGACTCCACGCGCCCGCTTCTCATCGCGACCCAGCCACCCAATGGGGCATCGAACATCGACCCACGGTCGGACATCGTCCTCACGTTCATCGAGCCCATGAACCGCACCGAGACGGAGGCGGCCGTTGGCGTCGCTCCCGCCGTCACGGCCACGGCTTCGTGGGACGCGTTGAGCACGGTCCTCACCCTTCGACCTACGGCCCCCCTCGCAAACATCACGATGTACGCGGTGACGATTGGTTGCGGTGCGGAGGACGACTCGGACCCAGGCAACGCTCTCGGCGGGTGCCCCGTGTCGTTCTCGTTTACGACCTGGCTCCTCGTGACCCCGCCCGAAGTGGCGGTGGATTCTCCGTCCGGCGGTGAACGATGGACGGGCGGAACACCGCACGCGATCACCTGGACGATGTCGGACACGACCACCCCGGGCGACCTCACCGCGAACGTCGCCTATTCCACGGACGGAGGCGGGACCTGGACCCCCATGGCGACGGGGCTCGTACGTCCCCAGGGGCTGAACGCGTACGCGTGGCTCGCTCCTTCAATCGACGCAACTGGAGTGACCGTCAGGGTTTGCGCCTGGGACGGAGTCCTGACGGCCTGCGCCGCCAGCCCCGCCTTCGCTGTCGATTTCACGCCGCCGATCGTCACGGACACGATTCCGAGGAACGGCGAGAAGAACGTTGCGGTCGACCAGGCCATTGTAATCACGTTCAGCGAGGCGATCAACGCCGCGGCCTTCCCGTCCTCCGGGTTCACGATGGTCCCGGCGGTGACGAGTCCCGTCCCAGCATGGTTTCCGGCCCAGACCCTGACGATCGCCCACGATTCCCTCGCACCCTGCACGACATACACGGCAACGGTCGATGCAGCGCAGGATGCGTCCGACCCCGGCATCCCCATCCCCTTCGCACACTCGTGGTCCTTCTCGACAGTCTGCCCGCCTACCGCGGAGTTCCTCGAGCCCCTCGGTGGCGTGGAGTGGACCGGCGGCTCCTCGCACGTCGTGCGATTCCGCTTGACGGATGAAGCGGATCAACAGGTGTGGGCCTGGCTCAACGCGACCGTTGGCGGCGTCCCGGAGCCCCTCTACGTGGGCCCCGTGGCGGTCGGCGAGACTGCCTTCCCGTGGACGGTGCCCGCAGCGACCGCCGCCGCAACGCTCCGCCTCGAGATCGCAGACAGCTCCGGCTTCACCGCTTCTGCGATGACCCCCGCGTTCGGAGTCGACGCAACGCCACCGATCCTCCGCTTCACGGACCCGGCGAACGGGCTCTGGAACGTGAGCGTGGATTCGACTCTCGTCCTCACCTTCAGCGAACGCATGAACGCCACCGCCACAGAGAACGCGATTGGCATCACGCCGCCCGCGGGGGTCATGAGCTTTTCCTGGGACGCGAGCTTCTCGGTCCTCACGATCCGGTTCGATGCGCCGTTGGCGATGAACACGAGCTACTCCGTGGCGGTGGGATGCACCGCGCGTGACGACTCCGACCCGGGGAATCCCCTCGAGGGATGCCCCACCGCCACCACGGAAATCGGGTTCCGGACGATGCCGGAGCCACCGGTCGCCTCTGCGATGGCGGACGTCCAAGCGCGGGTTGGCGTCCCCTTGACATTCGACGGCCGCGGGTCCACGGGGGCGATCGTGCGATGGGCCTGGACAATCCTAGACGAGACCGGGTCTGTCGTCGCGATGCTCGACGGCCCGGTGGTGACGTACACGTTTTCGAGGGCCGGGGCGCACACGGTCACCCTCCAGGTCACGGATGCGGTCGGGAGAACGGATGAATACATCTTCGACGTTATTGTCCAAGCGGTCGTAGGGAGCGATGGCGGTGGCGGATGGTTCCTCGTGGCGGCTGGCGCGGCGGCGGCCGCAGGAATCCTGTTCACCGCCTCCGAGCCCGGGCGGGTCGCGCTCATGACGGCGACCTTCGCGCGCGCGTACGGGCGGCGGCGCAAGGACGAGAAGGACTCGGAGCTCCGCGGGGCGATGCTGTATTACGTCCGCGTCCACCCCGGAGACTGCTACATGGACATCAAGCGGAACCTCGACCTGAATGACGGCGTCGTCACCTACCACCTCGCGCACCTCGAGAAGGAAGGGTTGATTCGGTCGGCGATCCGCGGGGCTCGGAAGCGGTACTACCCCGCCGAGATGAGAGTCCCTCTGGAGAACGGTGGGGAGCTGCATGAGATCCAACAGCGGATTCTGCGTTTCGTCGGGGAGGCGCCTGGGGTCCCCGTGGGCGTGCTCGCCGAGCAGCTCGGCGTGTCGAACCAGCTCGCGCTGTACCATCTTCGGAAGCTGTCGCAGGGCCAGCGGGTGGAACTCGAGCGCGCCGGCTTGCGGCTGCGGGCCTACCCGGGGCGGACCGAGGAATAGATCGCACGCTCGGCCATGGTTATCGGCCGCCGATGGGATGGTATGAGAAAGGCTTCATACGCTGGACGGAGTCCAGACCGCGTGCATCCGAAGGTGCGGGTGGCAGCCCTCTCGATTTCGGCGAACGGATCCCTCGTCTCCGTCGAGCTGGCCCTCGTATGGGTCACGGGCAGCCTGTCCGTCCTCGCGGACGCGTTCCACTCCGGCGTCGATCTCGTGGGGTCCCTCATCGCCCTCGCGGGCATCCGGATGGCCCTGCGGGCCGCGGACCGCCGCCATGCGTACGGGTACGGCCGCTACGAGAA
>Ga0209002_10000464_pt1 | contig 32596 bp, 25 predicted proteins | sample Rifsed16ft2_FD_184010 | JGI IMG/M metagenome (GOLD analysis project Ga0209002, IMG submission 184010) | Soil microbial communities from Rifle, Colorado, USA - sediment 16ft 2 (version 2) | ecosystem: Environmental > Terrestrial > Deep subsurface > Rock core/Sediment | place: Rifle, Colorado...
CGTTGAAGGTGCTCGCTATAATTTTCGCAATTATTGCAGAGGTTTTTGGTGTTAATTCAGAGGGTTTGAGAACTACTTGATTTCCAGCTGCCACCGCCGAAACCAATGGGCAAAGAGCCAATTGATAGGGGTAGTTCCAGGGGGCAATTATTAATACCTTGCCGTAAGGTTCCTTGTAGAGGTAGTCAGTTGAAGGGAAATTAAGAATCGATGGGAAAACTTTTTTTGGTTTTGCCCATCTCTCTATATTCTTGATGGTATCTTTTAGTTCCGAAATGACATAACTGGTTTCTGTGAGAACCGCTTCAAAAGCAGGCTTTTTGAAATCATCGTATAATGCCTGAACGATCTCACTTTCGTGAATAATAACGTTGTTTAGAAGTTTTGTTAATGTTTCTTTCCGGTAATCAATATTTGTTTTATAATTCATTTTAAAATTAGCTCATTAATTCTTATGCAAGTTAATTTTTAAATTTTAATTATGATTTTTTCTTTAAATAAAATCACAATGCATTCCAAATAACTTCATTCGGTACCGGCGCAGTCACGGATATTGTTTCTTTGGAGACAGGATGAACGAACACTAATTTTCTGGCATGCAAGTGAATCCCCCCATCGGGGTTGCTTCTGTCGAAACCATACTTCAAATCGCCCTTTATGGGTGAACCAATGGCGGAAAGTTGTGCCCGAATTTGGTGGTGTCTTCCCGTATGCAAATTGATTTCCAGAGCAAAATAGTTGTTCAATTCCTTGAAAATGGTGTAGTCCAAACTCGCCAATTTACTGTCCGGAACTTCTTTGATATGTGCTTTTGAGGTATTGTTTTTTTCATTTCTTTTGATGAAATGGACCAATTTATCCTCAGATTTTGCGGGTTTGTTTTTTACTATGGCCCAATATGTTTTTTGGGTTTCCCTGTTCTTAAACAATTCATTTAGTCGCGTCAGTGCCTTGCTGGTTCTGGCAAAAACTACAATTCCGGTAGTGGGCCTGTCCAAACGGTGAACAACGCCAAGGAAAACTTCTCCCGGTTTGTTGTACTTGTCTTTGATGTATTCTTTTACGACCTCTGACAAAGGCTTGTCTCCAGTCTTGTCTCCTTGCACAATATCACCCACGCGTTTGTTCACAACAATGATATGGTTGTCCTCGTGCAATACTTGAAGGTTGGTCTTATTAGATATCTCTTTCATTACTTGATGCTGATCTTTTATTTTGATACAAAAATAGAGGTTTTATAATTGCTTTCGTTAAAACCAACGGTTCCATGTCAGGGACAAAATATGAACTTGACCGGGATGTGTTTCTCTTATCGAATTAAGAACGGCAAGAGTATTATCTGTTGAACCATAATTAACGAAGCAGATCATCGTTTCACGGAATTATCAAGAAAAGTGCAATATTCTGTAAATGAAATACCTTTTTCTTCATTGTAATAGAGAATGACAATAATAGTACAAGGTATTTCTGGTATAACGTATTTAATTTGAGGTAAATATACAAGCTTGTTTGCTAATTTAACCTTAATGACCGATTAATACTGCTCTTTCTCATTAGGGAAATCGCTCGATTTCACATCGGCAACATACTGGCTTATAGCCGATGTCATTCCTTCATATAGGTTCATATATCTGCGTAAAAATCTTGGGCTAAATTCATTGTTCATTCCCAACATGTCGTGGATCACAAGAACCTGACCGTCAACCCCGCCACCGGCACCAATCCCGATCACTGGGATCGAAATACTTTTGGCCACTTTTTCAGCCAAATGCGCAGGTATTTTTTCCAAAACCAACGCGAAACAACCCAGTTTTTCCAACAATTTTGCATCTTCCATCAATTTATCTGCCTCTTCGTCTTCTTTGGCACGTACGGTATAGGTTCCGAATTTATAGATGGATTGCGGGGTAAGACCCAAATGCCCCATTACGGGAATTCCGGCATTTAATATTTTTTTTATTGATTCCTTGATTTCTTTTCCGCCTTCAAGTTTTACAGCATGTCCGCCACTTTCCTTCATAATTCTGATGGCTGAACGCAATGCTTCTTTAGGGTCCGACTGATAACTTCCAAAAGGTAAATCCACCACAACCAATGCTCTTTCTATCGCGCGAACAACAGAGGAGGCATGATAGATCATTTGGTCTAAAGTAATGGGCAAAGTAGTCTCATGTCCCGCCATCACGTTTGAAGCTGAGTCTCCTACAAGGATAACGTCAATACCGGCTGTATCGACAATTTTCGCCATGGTAAAATCATAAGCTGTAAGCATGGAGATTTTTTCTCCATTGTTTTTCATTTCAATTAATGACTTTGTAGTAACTCTTTTGTAGTCTTTTTTTACTGCTGACATGGGATTGCTATTTTTGGCACAACTATAGGTGTCGGATTATACGCCGTAAAAGTAGTGAAACAAATTCTTTAGAAACAAAAAAATGGATCCGAATAAATCGAATCCATTTTATGTGGTGTGCGAAGTTGTCAATCAGGGCTATAAAAGCGCAAATTTCGCTCCATAAACAAATGGGGGATGCATAAGAGCTTGCCCATTTGATGATGGGGACAGCGATGTATTTTGATAAAAAATTTGAAGTTATTCCCTTACAATTTAATCGCTTGAAAATAATTTAGGAATATAATTTTTAACGCCCGGTCTTTTGCCATAACTGACAAAGTTTTCGTTCTAGAGTTTTAATAGTCCAGTTCAGCTTTATGTTTTTTGGAAAATCCTGACGTGGAACCACCCACAAGATACTCTTCGAGCGCAAACTTTTCTTTTGGTGGGTTCTATTCAGGGCATGGTATATGCCCAGCCATATGGTGGGGACACTTCCTTGCTATTTGCCTTTTTTGTTCAGACAGCGTCCTCTAGGTTCATCACCCTCATGGAGCACAATTTCGGAATGTAGGAACTCTGCGGCAGCGGCCGAATCTTTCACTTTTGAAGCACTCCGTTTTAACATTTCTGATTCAAACTCGGTTAACACACTTTTTCTGATTCCAACTTCCCGCCATTGAGACAACGGTCTGCATCCTCTTGAGATTCCCCGTGCCAATGCTAGCGCATCCAATAGCGCTTGATTTGCACCCTGTCCTTTGAATGGACTCATGGGGTGAGCCGCATCACCGATCAGAGTAACTTGCCCTGCTTTCGCCAAAAATTCTGACTCGAGTAATTCCCGATCATACACGGGATAGCCTGAAATTTGGGCTTCCTGGGTCGCCGCTAAAATGGAAGGAATGGGGTCATGCCACTGCGTTCTGCGACAGGCTTCCTCCTTGAGTACTTTAGTTCCTTGCGCACTTAATGCCTTGGCCTCTTTTTCTGGCATTGGAAAACTAAGTTGCCACATCACCGAATCTGAAGCATAAGGCATGATGTAAATCCGTTCGTTTCCATTGGCGGTTTGGAATACAGTCGCCGAGTCCAGCAAAGAACTATTCAGATCTTCGATAGCCTCCAAAGGACAAATTCCCAATATCACAATACACCCAAGGTAACGTAAAGGGGAACTATCGTCGCCAATCAGCAACCTACGGACTGCACTGCGAATACCGTCGGCTCCAACCATGAGATCCGCCTTGGCGGGCCGAATCTCGCCGTCCACTTCAAAGCTCAGATCAACTCCTTCAGCCTCGGTTTCGCTAAAACCAACTAACTGGTGTCCCCACCGTACCGCATCATGTCCACCGAGTTGTTCCAGCAGCGCCAAGCGCAAGGATTGGCGAGCGATATGCACATTTGTGCGTTTGGAAGCGTTTTTTGCATCTGGCTGCATCCTGTTTCTGATGCCCCATTCACCGATCACTTTTCCTTCTGTAGTATGAACCAGATGGCTTGTTGAAACCACGCCTTTTTCTAACGAGAAAAGACCTAATCCCTCGATTGCTTTACTGGCTTGCTGTAATGTCAGTCCATAGCCCTGCGATCGAGAATCAAAGTTGCTATCGCGCTCATAAAGGGTAAAAGGGACTCCGCGGTGCAAACAAGCCACAGCTAGAGCCACTCCTCCAATACCACCGCCGATGATGGCAACGTGTGGATAGTTTTCTTTATCGGCCACAGGCGGACTGGCGGAAGGAACTAAGCCTGAGCCATTGCAGTTTGTGCAGCTGTGAAGGTGCCCTTTGGGAGGAACTGGAGCTGTGCCTTTGCCTTTCGATTTTTCAAATTGATCTAATTCCGTCTCGTAACGCAGTCGCGATTTTTTTTTGAGCCCTCGACTTTTTTTGCCGCGTCCTTGACATTCGGTACAAATAGTCCAGCTTGCCTTTTCATTTTCCAACTTTTTCACTTCCTCTTTATTTAACTTGATCTTGCCTTCGCACTGTAAAAATCCTAGTGGAAAGATACTGAAACAAATTCAGTGCTAGCAGTCTGACAAGTTGACCGCGATGGCGAGTCCGCCTTCTGAGGTTTCCTTGTATTTGTTATTCATATCCTTTGCCGTTTCCCACATCGTATTTACCACTTTATCCAAAGGGACTTTGGCATTTTTCGGGTCGGTTTCAAGAGCTAGTTCTGCGGCATTTATGGCCTTGATGGCACCCATCGTATTCCTTTCGATACAGGGTATTTGAACCAGTCCCCCGATAGGGTCACAGGTCAATCCCAGGTGATGTTCCATAGCAATCTCGGCAGCCATAAGGACCTGTTCAGGTGTGCCGCCCATTAATTCACACAATGCCGCTGCGGCCATGGAAGAGGAAACTCCAATCTCGGCCTGGCAACCACCCATAGCTGCTGATATAGTGGAGCCTTTTTTGAATATGCTGCCTATTTCTCCTGCAACCAGCAGGAATTGCTTGATTTCTTTTGGTCCCGCATCGTGGTTTTCGATTACCAAATAATACATTAAAACGGATGGAATCACTCCGGCACTGCCGTTTGTAGGTGCAGTAACGATACGGCCTAAAGCAGCGTTGACCTCATTTACCGCCAGTGCAAAACAACTAACCCATTTCAGGATTTGACGGAATTTCACTTCGGTCAATCTGATTTCCTCGAGCCAATTCTGCGGGTTGCTATAATTAGATAACCCTATTAAATTTTGATGCATATCGAATGCCCTGCGGCGAACATTTAAACCACCGGGAAGTATTCCTTCTGTGTGACAACCGATATACATGCACTCCAGCATAGTATTCCATATGCGCATTAATTCATGATCGATTTCTTCTTCAGAACGCATGGATTTCTCGTTCTCGTAAACGATTTCAGAGATTTTTTTGCCTTCGGTTTTGCAGTAGGCTAAAACGTCTACCGCTTTATCGATCGGGAACGGAAAAGCACATTTTATTTTTATTTTCTTTTTGGCATTGATACGTTCTTCTTTTACCACAAATCCACCTCCGATGGAGTAGTAGGTGGCGGAAAAAACTTTCTTGTCATTTGAATATGCAGTAAAGGTCATACCGTTTGAATGGAAAGGGAGAAACTCCTTATTGAAAATGATGTCTTTTGAAATGTCAAATGGGATTGTAAATTCATTCCCTAAATTGATTTGGGTTTTATCCTGGATGGATCTGATGATCCCGTCTATGTTTTCTATCGGAATGTACTCGGGATCCTGACCGCTTAAACCCAGCATTACGGCCAAATCAGTGGCATGGCCTTTTCCGGTAAGGGAAAGCGAACCGTATAAATCTGTTTTTATTCGGCTAACCGTCTCTATTAATTTTTCACTTCTCAATTCTTTCAGGAATCGTTCTGCCGCTCGCCAAGGGCCAAGGGTATGTGAACTTGAAGGACCGACACCTATTTTAAGCATGTCAAAAACCGAAATGCATTCTTCCATATTTTGGGGGTAAATTTATGTTGCAAATATAATGGAATATAGCAATGATCTAGGCCAAAATAGGCTTAAAATTAAATATTTGCTCTAATATGTTGTCGTATTGTCATTATTCCTTAATGCAAAGCAAATCGGCTTGTTTTGATTTTATGTAAATAATGAATGGCAGTGCATAAAGGCAAGCTAATGATAACCTAAAACGGATATCCTATTGCCAAATTAAAAACCAGATTTTCTTTTCTCCAAGAGCGGCTTCCAAAACTCACTCTGTCAAGCACCCAACGCTGTCCGTCCGGCAGATACGGTTTCCTGATAGGGAAAGCAAGATCTGTACGTAGCACCAGAAATGAAAAGTCAAATCGCAGTCCGGCACCAACTCCCACTGCTATTTCGTTTAAGAAGTCTTTGGAGAACTTGGCACCCGGTTTATCGGGATTCTCTTTCAGCAACCATATATTTCCGGCATCCAGAAACAAAGCACCCTTGACCAGATCATATATTTTGGCCCTATATTCGGTATTGAATTCCAGTTTCAAATCCCCGGATTGATCCGGTAAAAAGGCGGTCGCGGCCGTAGAACCGTCGTAACTACCAGGGCCTATGGAACGCGCTCGAAAAGCCCTGATGCTATTGGTTCCCCCGTTAAAAAACTGTTTGATAAAAGGCATTTCATCTGAATTTCCGTAAGCGAATCCCGCACCTGCAATTATTCTGCTGGCAATCGATGATTCACCGCTTAATTTCAGATAATGCCTGAATTCATTCTCCACTTTGACGAATTGGCTGAACGGCACACTGAATACTTTTACGGTGTCTCCCTTTTTAATATTTGCACCGCTCGCCAAACCGTATAGATTTCCGGCAAGGTCTACGCTCGCTTTGTAATAAAAAGTGTTCCTTCTGTTTTTATCCATCGTATTGGTGAAGGTGTAGGAGTAGGAGGGGCCAAAAATCAATTGCTTCTGAATCACTTTTTCTAGTGATGGATTAGCTTGAATTTGTTCCTGATATAGAGGTGTCACATTTTGGGGGCTGGCATAGGTAATTTCGGTAATATTCAGTTGGTGCCCCTTATGCAGGTTTTCCTTCCACAAATAGCCGAAAGAGCCTTTGAACGTTTGCAGGGAATAGAGTTTCGTTCTGTTTTGGAATTCATATCCTAAGGTAGCCTTAGTTTTGGGAACAAAAGCGCCGGAAGATTCAAAATTGAAAGGCGATATAATTCTGGGCCAAACCAAATTGGCCTCCGTACCAAAACGATACACGTTAAAGCCTTTATTTAGTCCTGAAACCTGCACTTCTGCGCCTCCAAATGCAGATATGGTAAGCAATTCGGCGCCCTTCAACAGGTTGCGATTGCTCCAGTTAACATTGAGCTCTGTTCCCGTATAGTTTGCTGAATTGGTTTTGGCCAAAACTTCAACCCGAATTGATTTCTTGGGCAGAGGAGTGAGAAAGTAATAAGCATCAAGATAATTTCCTGTAGTGTCAGCCACTTTAAATTGGTTTTTTACAAACTTAAACGTACCTAAATTAACCAGCCTGTTTAAAGATAGATTATGATTGGTTCGGTTGTAAAAGTCCCCTTTATTGAAATATAAGGTTCGATCAAAAATTCTTGGCTTAAACAAATTTTCGGGATCCACAATCGTGAAATCTTTGTACTGATGTGTGGCTTCACGATTTGCAATCAGACTGTCTGAGCCTATGGAATAATTTGGATATACAATGATGTCGTTAATTCTATATTGGGTCTTGGACAATTCGGGAGTTTCGCTTTTCAACTTTACGATCAGATCAACCTGGTGGTCCGCAACAGTACTATCTACCTGAACCTTTAGATAATCGGGGTTAAAATAATAAAAGCCTTCTTCTTTAAGTCTTGCATCTATTCTCACTCTTTCCTCTTTTATCACGTCAAGGTTATATCCCTGGTCTTTTTTTAGCAAACTTTTGTTAGCGGTAGCGCTAATGGCGCCGGAAAGAACCGTAGAATCGCCCGGAAACTGGACTTCCCTGATTTTGTATTGCCTCTTGGGAATTACAGTGTAACTGGCTTTGGCTTTCTTTCCTGCACGGCTTGAATCGGCAGTGGTTTTAGTATTGAAGTAACCGTGATTTTCCGAGAAGTTTTGCAAAACGCTTTTGTTGTATTCCAAATCTACCTTGCTGTAATAAACGGGAGCTTGACCCACTTTGGTTTTCAACCAATATCGAAACCCTTTCTGTTTTTTTGGAGTTCCTGCCAAGTGATAAAGAAATATTTTTGGTCGTAGGCCAAGGAAAGAAGAATTTGGTTTCGGTCGGACAATCTCTTGTAATGCCTTTTTTAAAGCCTTGCGCTCTTTTTTGGGGGTTTCGTTTCCTTCCACTGTTACTTTCGCACCTACATAAAGTAGTTCTCCTTCGGGCAAGTTTTTTGTACCACTGCAGGATGCCACAAACAATAGCGTAAAAAGTAAATAAAGTAGGCCGTAATTCTTCATCAGGTTGTTATTTGCGATGTTAGTTTTAGTTTGATTTCCCCCTTTTGTTTTTAGCACTTTGAAATAATTCTTTGAATTTATTGTAGTCTAATGTGATTACAAAAGCAATTCCGGTTTCAATAACCTGGCCTTGTAATGCCACCTGATATTTGTTTAAACGGTAGGCTCTTATTTTATATCTTCCGTCTTTTGAAATTTGGTATTCCACAGATACATCTCCTGCAATCGTGCTTGTCTCTTGGTTTTTCTGTTGCGGGCCTTCCAGTCCAAAACTACTTCCCACGGTAACCTTCAGCCGGTCATTCAACAATTTTTTAGAGATACCAACGTTCAAATCCGTTTTGTTCTCCAATTGCCCAGTGGTATAATCCTGTGAGGACTGTAAGTCAAAATTGAGCTCGACACCGCTAATCAAATCACCAGCCAAGTTGTTTAGCTGTTGCGATAAGATTTTGCTGGCGCTTTCCCTAGCGATAGAAGAAACGGAACTGCGACCTGATTCACTGGCAAACGGGTTTTCACCTATGAAACGATTCAACAGCAGCAGGGCAAAAACCTGTTTGTTCAGTTCGTCAGGCTGTAGACGCAATTGAGCCAGTTTTGCCTGAGTGGTATTGATTATTTCCGTCGAAACGCTATTGTTTTCTTCCGGCAAAATGATGTCAAAGGCGATGCTTGGTTTCATCAATTCCCCTTTCATTTTCAATTCGGTTTCAAAAGGGATTTTTTGTTTGTAGGTATTCCTTACCGAAGCCGTAACGCTTGCCAGTTGGTCGTCAACTAAATCAATTGGTGCCGCTTCATTTTTGTAGACTGCGGTGATGTTGATGTCTGCCTCGGTCGGCTCGCCCATCCACAGGATATAACTTCCGCTTTTAATGTCAAACTTTCGTTTGATCATATTGAAATTCATTTCGTAAGCGCCTTCCTTCAACTCATACCTTCCCGTTAAAGTAGTTTTCCCGGATGGATCAATACCGCCGGTCAATTGCGCTTCCCCTTTGAGTTTTAAAAAGTCTCCATTCGTCTTGTCTATGACAATCGATAATTCAGCTTCTTTGTCGACCTCGATATTGACGGAGGCGTCGATTCCGGTTATCTCGGTCACGCTCAAAGATTCGTCTAGCGAGATGGTATCAATCATCGGAGGATTGTCTTGGTCCACAAATTCCACGATACCTTCCCGGTCAGCGATCGAAGGGTCTGATTGCGGCAGTACGATGGTGAATTTGGTGTCTTTGTTGATTTTAATGCTACCGTTAACCGTAGGGCTGTTTAAATCACCTCCAATTTTTAGATGGTTGTCCAAATACATTTCGCCGTAGTATAGTTTGTTGTCCAGTTCCTTAGAATTGACGGCTTTAAAATTAACAGCATCCAGTGCCAAGTCAAAACCAAAATTATTGAAATTGTGACTGTCTATTTTTCCGTTTATGACCAAATCATTATCTTTCTCGTCCTTAATGACAAAATGATCAAAGGTGATGGCATCGTTCGCAAAAGAAATTTTATCGTTAATGGACTTAAAAATGGAATTGAGTTGGGTCACCTTAAAGCCCACCTCGTTAAATTGCAAATCACCAAACACCTTCGGCTGATCTGTATTTCCTGATATTTTAAACGTGCCGGAAAAAAAGCCGCTGCTTTCCTTTAACTGATCCATGGTGAAGCCCTGAATGCTTTTCAGCTGAAGTTTTGCTATATCCAGATTCATGTCCAGCGCTCCAGTTCCCGTTTTATAGGTTCCATCGAGATTGACTTGATTGCCCTGACCCGTTATTGCGATTTTGGTATTGTAGCTATTGGCCACGATATTATCCACCTGGATATTAACAGTCCCAAGAGTATCATTTTTGAAAGTAAAATTATCGATAGTCAAATCAGAAGTGAAAACAGGGGATTGGCTTGCGTTTTTCACTAATGCCGTTCCGTTAATATTTCCGCTAAGCTGTAAATCGCCTTTTTCGAACATGCTGGTGATAGTCTCAATTTTGAAATTTTCGAATTCTACTTCCATGGGAGAATTTAGGCGTTCTGATTGTGACTGCAGCTTGATCTTGCTGTCCTGTTGGCTTAATTCGAAATTATCGGCATAGATTCCTTTTTTTCCAAATTGGACCAGATTATCGGAAGCGATTTTCCATGACTCATAGTTGAGCAACAGATTTCTGGGATCCAAGTTGATTTCATTATTCCCCTTCGAAGCTTTAAGTGTTCCCGCAATTTGATAGCGTTCTTTATCTTTTAAATCTTTTAGGAGCAAGCTGTAATCTGCGACATTGTCCTGAACTTTTCCTGAAACGGAGGTGTAAGGTAACTGAATCAACTTGTTTTGAACGTCGTCAACCATTAAATTGTACACTAGGGCATTGTCCTTCGTATCGACATTAAACAAGGCATTGGTCACGATGTTTTCGCCATAAACAATTTTGGGAATTGCGGCATTAAAAACGATGGTGTCATTGACCGAATTGTACCTTCCGGTTATGGAAATGGGTTCCAGGCTTTTTATTTCGGGAATTAATTTTAATAAAATAGGGCTGTCGGTTATTCCAATTTTAAATACCAATTGTTGTTTTTCATCAGTTCTTTTTCTGGCAGATGAATTGGTATTGTAATAATTTGACAGCGAATTGGTCAATGCCGCTGCTATTTTTGAAAGTTTGTACTTTCCATTGATTTCGGCATGCAAAACCTGAGATTTCAATGATAAGCTATTTTTATCCACTTCTGAAGCGGCAATCAGCGTTATGGAATCCATCACAAACTGCTCTTTGGCGTCAGCGATCACAAGCTTGCTTATGATGAATTTTCCGTTCAGGTAATCTAAATTAGCAGACTGGATGTCGGCATCCACTACGCCCCTTATTTTCATGGGACCGGCATGCAAATTCAATTTGTCCAAATCAGCGATGTCGATATTTAAATTTATTTTTCCCGCTGGGTACTTGTCCCTGAAGCTTCCGCTGCTCACTAAATCAAACGTTAGGTTTGGGTCCGTACTGTTAGCGTTTGCTTTAAAGAGCCCTTTGCTGATAGTGGCGGCAAGGTCCAGATCCTGATAGGTATATTTATTGTAATTTATCTTAGAGATGGTTCCCTTTATCGTACTGCTGGCTGATTTTATATCCAATCCAGTTCCCTTTGTAGTTGCTTTCAGGCTGATTTTACCAACCTCATTGTTTTTAATCAGTTTTCCCAGATCAAAATTTTCCATCTCCGTTTGGGCATCGTATTTTTCGTTGTTTTTTCTGCTTTGATCGAAAACCGCCTTGATCTTGGCGGCGCCAAAACTACTGCCGATAACCAAATCAGTCGAGAATTTATTGATTGTTCCTTTGAACTTTCCTATCACATTGAATAAAGCGGGTAACTGGATTGAGTTTGGAATGCTTTCTTCTGGCACAAAACCGGCAATGTCTTTTGCACTGGTTTCAAAATTTTCAATATTCAAATCAAAATAGGCCTTGTTGACATCCGGTAACCCTTTTATGGAACCACTTGCCGCAATTTTTGTTCGGCCGATTCCACTGATTTCAAATTTTGGAATTGTTAGTGCATTCATCTTACCGAAAACTTTGCTGTTTATCAGAAGAACCGCATTAGGATTGTTCTTAAATATTTTTATGTCGGACAGTTGCGGTATGAAAAGCACTAAATCCCTATATGCCAGTTCGCTTTGTTTTAGGGTTGCATTGATGCTCAATTGGCCATAATCCTTGTTTAGGGTTTCAATCGAGGGATAACCAAAAAGAAGCTCATCTTTTACAACGGATTGGGGCGTTTTTAAATACAGTTTTTTTAGATACGCATTTTTTTTGCCGTAGAAAAATTCGGTTTTTAACGATTGAATGTTAAGTCCGCTTTGCTCTTTCAATTCTAGCGAACTGATGTTTCCAGAAATGCCGACAGTGCTATAATGAATGTTTTCGGCATCAAATCCCAGTGATGAAAGTTTTATATGGTTGTAATCCATACCCGTCTGTACCCGTTTTGAATTTTGATCATCATACACAAAATCGACTCCTTTGATTTTGGACTCCCTGATTTTCACCTCCCAATTGTTGGAATCGCTTGCCGCTATTTCCTCTTTAATTTTTTCCGGTTTACCGTAAGCCAGTTTTCCATTTGCCGTAGTCAAAGCGATATTGTCTATCAGTATAAACCTATTGTAAATATCGGTTTTGTCAAATTTCACCGCTAATTTTTTAAGGAATAGGGAAGTGGTCAATTTTGTCCTTTCATCCTCATAGTCAATATTGGCCTTTTTTAAATCGACTTCACCCAGTTGAAACTTATAGATTGTCGCTGGGGCATTATTTGCATCGGCAGTGTTATTTGCGATACCTTGTTTAAATTTAAGGTTCAATCCCTTAATGGTAACCTTTGGGACCTCAAAGTCCATTTGCTGCAAATCAAAAGTTTTGATTCGGGTGTCTAAATGATCCAGGTTCAGGTAAAAATCGTTTTTCGAAAAATCGTCGCTAAATAGCACTGTCGTTTGGTCCAGATCTATTTTATCGAGAGAAATGACCATTGGCGTTTTCGTTGTGTCCACGGGCGAAGAGAAGGCTTTGACAATATAATCAAAATTAAAAACGGCAGCCGAATCCCTATTTAGCTTCAAAACAATTCCCTGAAGATCCACAGAGTTTATTTCCACGGTATTGTTTATTAACTGAAACAAGCTGATGTCAACGGCTAACTGTCGACCTGACAAAAGAGTGTCCTTTTTTTCGTCCTCAAAATAAACCCCTTTTAGAATTATTTTTTTTGGGAACTCAATTTCAAGTGTATCGACCGTGACTTTAGTGTGGATTTTGTCTTCGATATAATGAACCGCTTTTTCTTTGGCTAAATTTTGAACAGAGGGGAACTGAATGAGCAGCAGCAGGAGCAGTAATAATGCAAGGATTATTCCTATTGTCCACTGGAAAATTTTTAAACTTTTTTTTAATAATTTTTTCAAACGTGTTTTTTTAAAGAAAAAAATAAATTCCAAATTAAACCAACAACAAAGATGAAAATTTAAATCGGAAATATTCTATAAAATAAGTAGTTTATATTTCATAATTATTGGATTTAAAGCTCGGTGTCGCAGGTGTTTCAAACGGATCACTACTGTCCCATTAACTGACCTTTTTACGTGGTATATACAGGTATTTCGTTAAAATACTCAGCTTGTTTTTCTTGCAGTAAGAAGTCTTTAACTGCCATCAGCATCGCTTTATTGGAAGTGAAGAGTTCCCTGTTAAAATTGATTACGGTAGTGATATCTATGTCTTCAATGGATGCATTTTGCGCTTCGCTGTAAAAATTGTTTAGTGCAGAGCTGTAGTTGTTCTGAATGGAATCATAAATGGCCTGAAGATTTTCGAAAGTTGCATTTTTTTGCTGAAACATATGGGCATATAATTGTCTGTACAAGGCTTCCGTTTCTTTTTTGTGATGAATAAAAAAATTGTACTTAATTTCTTTTGAGGAATGCCGCAGATTGGAAATATTACTGCCAATATCCTTTACACTTTTTACGGCATGCATCGAACTTCGTACGGCCGAAATCAACTTATTGATTTCAGAATGCTGCTCGGTCCTTAACTTCGGTCTCAATTCCAAATAGAATGCTTGTAACTCTCCCTGAAGCTGTTTCAGGAAATCATATTTTTCTTCTTTGGATTTCAAATAAAACCGATTCTTTTCATTAATGTTTTTAAAATCAGGATTTTCTCGAAATACATCAGTATCAATTTTGAATAATTGCAGGTTGAAAATCATGGAATCATAAATGAAATATCTGGTTTCCCTTCTAAATAAATCTAACGCTGTTACGGGTTCCGCCAAAGATGCATGTCCTATAAAAGCCGTGGTCGAACCGTCGGAATCTTTGAAGAACCGTTCCAAAAAACCAGTGAAAGAATCCAGTAACGGCAAGAAAATAATGATAGAAAGCAAGTTGATCAAAGTCGAAAAGGTAACTAGACCGATAAGCGTGTCCGTGATATTCAGTATGTCGGTTATGAAATATAAAAGCGGTTTGAGCAAGACAAAGGCAAATACGGTGACAAATACGTTAAAAAATACATTTCCAAGGACTACGCGCTTTTTAGATGCATTTCCACCTATCGCAGCCAATATTATTTTAATCGTTGTACCGGTTTGTGATCCCAGGACAATGGCTGCGGCTATAGGAAGACTAACGGCTCCAACATGAAGCGCAGTTAGGGTTAAGGCCATGGTAACAGAACTGGACTGGACAGCCAAAGTGATGACAAATCCAATAAACAGGAAAACCAGCAGAGACATTTCGGCATATTTTGAATAATCAAAGATTTTTACCTGTGCTTCCATGGCCGATTTCATAAAGGAAAGGCCGATAAACAATAGGCCAAATCCGAAAAGAAAAAAAGACAGGTATTTAAACACCTTGCGATTACCAAATAGTATAAGTACCACGCCCGCTATGCATACGGCGGGATAGGCAACAACCTCGATATCCGTTTTGAAGCCAAGAGTGGCAACCACCCAGCTATCAAGCGTGGTCCCTAGATTTGCCCCTAAAATTATGGACATGGCGTTCCTCATAGTAAATACTCCAGCACCTACAAATGCCAAAACCATAAAGGAAACCATCGAACTGCTTTGAAGAATACCGGTCACTATTGCCCCTCCTGCTGCCGCACCCACCTTATTCTTGGTGATACGTTGCAGAAAGAGCTTGAAACTTCGACCGGATAGGTTTTTTAAGGAGTCCTCCAGTAAAAACATGGCAAAAAGAAATAAACCAATGCCCGCCAAAAGTTTCAATATGAGATTAAATGTTTCCATGACAAAAAATATAACTAAAGATAAGGATAAAATAGGCTGCCATAAATAGTCGACAGCTTTTTGTGGCTTAAATTGCTGGTTTTGTGTTAGCTAAATTGATTTAAGGCTGCAGTAACTTGCCTACTTCAAGGCATCTCGGTAATGGGACGAATGGTATAGATTGTAAAACCAATTCGAAAACATTCATTATATATTTTAGATTGTAATCGCTTGTAAAACAATGCTGTGTGGCTTTTTGCTTTGTATTTTCAGGATTAATTAATCAGAAAAATAATTGTAAAATTTATATTTTTAAAATTAAAATTTAATATCTTTATAATGATTTTAACTAAAATAGTGTTTTAACAATTTAAATTAATTGATCATGTCAGGAGAAAATTTACTAGTTTGGCTCCTTTTAGGAGTGGTTGCGGGATGGTTAGCCGGTCAGCTTATCAGTGGCGGTGGATTTGGCCTTATCGGAAACATAATTGTCGGTATTATCGGTAGTTTTTTAGGTGGATGGCTTGGCGGGAAACTTGGAATTGCCGGTGCTGTGGTTGGGGGGTTTAGTCTTGCCAGCATAGTAACCGCTGTTTTAGGAGCTGTGGTCTTATTATTCATTGTTAGTTTGATAAGGAGAGTCTAGAACCGGAACTATATTAAAATAAAGAAAGTCAATGGTTTTTCATTGACTTTTTTTGTGACATTTTCTAATTTGCCCGCGGTCCAATTTAGCTGCGCTCACTTAAAACTGAAAGTAGATAAATTGCTCGCCACTACCTTGCGCTATTGAAATGAGCAAAATCATAATTACCCATACAACGGCCAGCGAGAGGGGGGATATTTGTTTTGAAACTTCTTTTACGGAGGTGTTTCTCATGAGCCAATGGCATATGAAAAGAAATGAAATCACAACTCCAACTTTTAAAAGATCGAATAGACCCAACACATTTTCGCCGTCAGGGTTGAGCAGAAACATCGAACTGAGCATGTTTTTGGCGGTAGCAAATTCTTTGGCTCTAAAGAAAACCCAACTTATGTTAATGCAACTAAAGGTTAAGAATGCCAGGAAAATTCCGTTCCGGCTGTTGATACTAAACGGCAGGTATTTTTTTTGCAATCGCTCCAAAATTAGATATCCTCCATGTAGCCCGCCCCAAACGATAAATGTCCAGGCCGCCCCGTGCCAAAGTCCGCCCAAGAGCATGGTTAGCATCAATGCCACGTACATTCTTATCATTCCATTACGGTTTCCTCCAAGAGGAATGTACAAATAATCGCGCAACCAACTGGATAGCGATATATGCCATCTGGACCATAAATCGGAAAAACCAATCGAGGCATAGGGGTATTTGAAATTGTCGGGCAAAATAATGCCAAGCATCAAAGAAATTCCTATGGCACAAGTGGAGTATCCCGCAAAATCAAAAAATATCTGGCCTGAAAAAGCCAAGGTGCCCATCCAAGCGTCCCAAAAGCTCACTATTTTTCCGGAATTGTATATGGCATCGGAGGCCGCTGATAAAAGGGTATCGGCCATCACCACTTTTTGGAAAAGACCCAAAGTCAACAGAAAAATTCCCCAGATAAATTGGTTAATTGTTGCTTTTTTGGGTTCATAAAATTGCTCTATTAAATCTTCGGCCCGTACAATGGGCCCAGCAACGAGTTGCGGGAAGAAAGTTACATACAAGGAAAAGTCCAAAAAGGTTTTGGCGGGTTTCATTTTTTTGTAATACATGTCAATCGTGTAGGACATCGTTTGAAACGTATAAAATGAGATACCCATAGGCAAAATTATATCCATTTTTAGGGGATGATAGTCGAACCCTATTGTATTTGCCAAGGCTGTGAAATTTTCCAAAAGGAAATTGCCATACTTGAAAAAAAACAAAAAGCCAAGATTGACAGCCATACTTAAAAAGAGCCATAAATTTCTCTTGTTCTGGTTTTCTTCAACAGCTAATTTTTTACCTGTGGTCCAATCAACAAAAGTTGAAATCCAAAGCAGAACGACCAAAGGCGGATTCCATAGACCATAAAAGATGTAACTTGAAAGCAATAACATCCTCTTTTTTGAGGTCCAATTCAGAATTTTTGAATAATACAGCCCTAAAACTATCAGTAGAAATAATATGAAACTTAATGAATTAAATAGCATAGTCAGTTATTTTTTTCGATTAGATAACGCATAGTCTTTCATCATTATTTTGGCTAATGCCAAGGTGAAAGTTTCAGCATCATTTGCTGATAGATGGGACCATTCCGGGCAATCAAAATGATTTAGCCAGTCGTAATCTTGGTAATGGTAGCTCTTAACCTGCGCTCGCTTTACCAGTACATCCCAAAATTCTTTACGGGGTGCAAATTTCGCTTCACCGATTTTATAATATCCTGTGGAGGGGCAACGCAGCAATATGAGATTTCCGCCTCTGGCTTTAAATATTTTTGCATCTTCCAGAAAATAGCTCATCGTAGCCTCTTTTTCTAGGGGCTTGGAATCCTTGCCAAAAAACTGCCATACTTTTTTTACCGTATTCGCAAAAGCGGTGTCGGTAGCCGTTTTTTTTGTCATTCTATTATTTCTGTTTTCATCGATATCGGAGAATTCATGGAATGGGGGCATGGCATTTTTTACCGGTTCCCCCAGTTTAATTTTTTTAAGAAGTTCTTTCAAATTGATTCCATCAATCCCCTCCACATCGCTCAAAAATGTGATGTTTTTTTGTAAAGGAATTGACAACGCATGATTTAGCCGTTGCGCATAAGTAAAGTCCTTAAAATAATCCACCTTTTCCTGTATCGATTTCCAGGGCGGTGCCATAGGCGAGGTGGTGGAAAAGAATAGACCGGGTGTAACGCCCACAATTATGGTCCCCGCAAAATCTGTATTCCTGACTATATCCCTAAAAGATGGCAAAGGTGTTGAACCGGCAGATGCCAGCTGTATGGGACGCCTTCCGGTAACTTGTTCCCATTGGTATATTTGAATATCAAAGAGCACTCGTGATGAACCTAACAAGATAACGTCATCCTTTGCTAAGGCTTCTATTTTATCTCTCTGAACGGCCCATAATGACTTATTGTCGTCGATGGTTGGGTAATAGCCTTCAGATCGCCAATAGATTTCCCATATCGTAAGGCCAATAAGGCTTAAAACAACTGTGATCAGTAGTGTTTTTTTTAATTCCATATTTCAAATAGTTTACGGATTATTTTTAAATTAATGCGAACTGTTTTTTTATAAAATTTTCAAGGCAATACGTTTATGGCTGTATAACTAACTGTCAATTAGCTAAATTAGCTAAAATATTAATATCATTTAAAAAGCCACAATAATTATACATCTCAGGTTTATGGATGTTTGTATATCCCGCTGTTTTCTAAGAAAGACATATTATGTAACAATTGGGATTGGGGCATAAAAAATGCCGCAATTGCGGCATTTTTTATGGATATTCTTTCTGTTAATGTGATATTGAAATGTTAACCCGGAAATGTATATCTGATCCCAACTAAAACGGTTCAAAAAGGATTCATTTCGCTTTTGCGTTTGTTCAGCTGTATTTCTAAATCTTTGATGGTTTCCGCGACGGCGATTTCAAAAGATTGCTCATTGGAAGAGGCAAATATTTGCGGACCGGGCAAACTCAAGATGATTTCGCATATTTTTCCTTTGCCATTGGAACTTTTCTCCTCTTTGAATATAACTTTCGCTCGAATCAACCAGTTAAAGTGTTTTGATAAATTTTCCAATTTTTCGAATACTAAATCATCTGCCGTGCCATTTGTTTCCGTTTGTACAAATTGAGTGGTAATTTCCATAATTCCAGTTTTTTTAGAGTTAATAAGGTTGCGATGGATTTGCGGTTTTAAAAGATCTTAAATTTAGTTCTGCAAAGTGAATTTTCAGGATTGGAGTTATTACTCAAATTTACGCAATAAATTCAAAACAGGGTCTTTTTGAATGTTAAACAAACTTAAAAAATGAGGAGGCGGGGATGCTTAGGCAATTTTTGTCTAAATCTAAAAAAGGCTGATTTTCAGCGATAATCAGCCTTTTTAAAAGGATCGTTTGGTTTGCAAACCGCAGCGATGAAAGTCCTTAGAGTTGGATAAAATCCTCACTTTTTGGCATTCCAGCGAAAGCTTCCAACGCAATCTCAGGAACGGGATCGCATAGTTTACGCAGTTTAGTGTCCATCCAGGCCCCATCGACGGTTATCGTGGCGTGCAGCACATTGGCTTCATTCACAAATTCGTGTACGATGGACCAGCGTGAACCGTCCGCCTTTAGCTTAGACACTTTGGTGTGGATGAAGATGGCATCTGATAGTTTTATTTCTTTTCTGAAAACACATTCTTCCCTAAAGAGTATAGGGCCAAAATGATTCATTTGCAGGGCTTTGATCGTCAAGCCCAAGCTCTCCAAAATCTCAATACGGTGTTGTGCCCCAAAATCGTAATAGGCGCTGTGGCGGACATGGAAATTTGGGTCAAGATCTGACCAGCGAAAGGATAGTTGTTTGCTGAAAGATTTCATTATGTTTTTCTTTTTTAAATTCGTTTTTTGCTTTTTTGATAGCTGTCCCAAATTTATAAAAATTCAGTTGGATTCCTAAGAATCGGCAATCCGATAATGATCAAAATACTTTAAGAGCATAAAAAAGTCCGCTGAATTGAATGGTAAAAATAACCAAGCGAATTATTCAGTAGACGGTTTAGTTTTTATTTTTGGAAATGAGAAATTAGCTCAAACGTTCTAATTAATTTAATTGCCGCTCATTCCTTTAATAGGTCTCATTGGGCATTCGAAATAAGTGGATGTTGACATAAAGTCATTCAAATCCAGATCTTCCACAGCGCATGCATTAGGATATTTGTCGGGGTCCACACCTTCCTTTAAGGTATTTACGTGCCATCTTCCTCCGTTGAAATCCCGATCTCCGGGTTTGCTTTCAGAAATGGCTCCAACGCCATCTTTAAAGTTAGCCCCATTGTATAGCTCATCAAAATTCCCCGCTGTGGGTTTAAAGTTGCTGTTGGTACCATTGGTGGCAAACACTTGACAATCTGACCATATGGCAGGGCTTTTCTTCATTGTCAATAGGTTATATGCATCATTATCCTGTGCGGCAATCGAATCGGTTTCATTCGAGCAACCCATCATAATCGTAACCAAAAATAAAACCGCAATAGTAAAATTTAAATTTTTCATAACTTTAATTATTATAGTTAAACAATAACGAACTTCATATTCAAATTTAGGAATTTTTCATTATAAAAAAATCATAAAGTATTGATTGTCAATTAATTAATAAAGATTGAAACATTTAAATTTTTAGCACACGCAATGCTTCGATTTTTAAGCCTTCGGGCGGCTTAGTTTTTGGTCGTTTTTGGGTCCTTTGGGAATTTTCGTTTAGGAAAGGAGATAAATTCGAAAAAGGTTGATTTTTCTTTTTTCAATTCAGACAGTTTTTACCCGTAGGTCATACTGTATAAGTCAAATCCCTTTGCCCAGTAATCTTTTTCAATTTTATTTAGGGTAAATCCATTTTTCTCGTAGAATTTGTAGGCCAATTGTGAAGTTCTTACGGCAATAGTTTTGACATCAGCCATCGATTTTAAAAGGTCAATTCTATGTTTTAATAGCGATTGTCCAACTCCTTTTCCTTGAAATTTTGGGTTGATAAAATCCCAACTGATTTTTGCGGTTTTGCCTTTGTCATCAAAGTTAATGCCTCCGGCACCTATTATCAGGTCTTCGATCGCTGCAACGAAGTATTTCTCAATTTTGTGTTCCAGATAGCCCTCGAGGTCTTCAATTTCACTTTCGGCAAAATATTCTGGAACGTTCAGCTTTAATATCGCTAAGACGTTGTCCTTGTCAGCGGGTTTATAAGCTCTGATGGTTAGGTTTTCAATCATTATCTTGAAGGGTTTTCAGCACATCATCTACAATGTCAGGCAGTCAAAAAAGACTGATTATTGAATCAATGTGTACAAAAGTATTTCCTCGGTTTGATTTGGAAGTACTATGTTTTTCTCAAATTTAAGCCCAATTTTCATCAAAAGATCCTGTGATGCTTTGTTCTTTTTTGAAGTTATTCCACTAATTTGACTCAGTTTAAATTCTTGTATAGCCATTTCTTTCAGATGATTCACGCTTTCATAAGCATAGCCCATTCTTTCGAAATCCGGAAGCAGCGCAAAACCTATGTCGATTCCTTCCACGCCCTCTCGGTCGTAAAGTCCGCAAGAACCTACCTTTTCGCCATCTGATTTTCTAATCAGGGTGTAATTACCATAACCCAGTCTTTTGATTTGCGGCGTCATTTTGGCTTCGATATAATTTTCTGCGTCCTTGACTGTATTCAAGTTTCGGTCACCGATAAATTCTATCCATTTTGGGCTGTTAAATAATTTTCTGATAAATTCAGCATCCTCAATGGTTGTTGGCTTAATACTTAATCTTTCCGTTTCAAATGTTTTCAATCTGTTCGCTTTTAATTTTTTATGATTAGCAGCAAGTTGGCATTGCAGCTTTATATTTAGTTTTGGAAACAATTACTTTCATAATCTTTTATAAAGTCAATTAGTATTTTTTCGTCTTTAATTTTAACTTCATCATTTTTAATTTTATCATACGAAACTTTACAATCTTCTATGGCCGGTAACATTACATCTTTTGTTATTAATCTGCTTAAACCCATTGCTGGCATTTGTTCAATATTAGAATTATTAGGTCTTTTAATTAAATAATATCTAACTATATGACTGTGAGATATTTTTTTTAATAATTTGTAAAGTTTTACTTTATTAGAATATAATGCTTGTGCAAATATTGTTTCATCAACGCTTTCAAAAGTTATTGTTTCTTTTTCTAATTCGATTTTAAAAGTTTTCAAATCTTGTGGTAAATATTCTAATTTGCCTCCATTTTGAATTACGGTTATTTTGTCTTGCAATCCAATTAATCGATTGACATTAAATGAAGATGCGTTTAGAATTATTTGAACTGGGAAAGTTTCATTTTTCACATTAACCATTTCACCCTTATAGTTTTGTCCAATTGTTTTGTGCAAAAACTTAAAAATAAAAAGGTAAGTATTGATTTAATTGTTTTTTGCATTTCTGTACTTTAAAGATTGGTTATTATTGTTTAGTTTATTTTTGTCTGACTCCGCTAAGCTGCCCAGTACAGTAGTTGGGCCTGGAAAAGGATATACTTTAATTTATCAAATGTATAATAATTATCCTATAAATTATCAAATGGGCTTTTGTTTTATCAAATGCTTAATTTGGTTGTAAGATAAAAAATAATGTGCAAGAAAAGCAGACATTTATGCAGACGTGAAGTGGAACAACTCGTAGGACAGCATTGTGGTTTAGGCGCAAGTAAATATTACATAGGTCATTGTGCTGATATATAGGTTTCTATGATTTATGTGTTGATAAAAATCACTATATTGCATCTATAAAACTAGTGCTATGCCAATATATATGGATCGTCATGATGTGTCTGAAACTGTTACGGCCGAACACGTGGCGCAATTGCATCAGGCCGATTTGAAGGTACAAGACAAGTTTAATTGTCGAGGGCTTACGTATTGGTTTGATGAAAACAGAAAAACCGCATTTTGTTTGATTGAGGCCCCTAATAAGGAAGCCATAAAAGAAATGCATAATCACGCCCATGGCGATGTTCCCCATAGGATAATTGAGGTCGACGATAGCATAGTTGAATCATTTTTGGGTAGAATTGAAGACCCTGTGAAGGCCCAAAAAACGGAGCTAAACATTATTAATGACCCCGCATTTAGAATTATAATGGTTGTAAGATTTAATGATTTTTCATTAAAAAAATCTTTTGAAAAAGAAAATCAAGCATTAGTGAAAATAATCGGCGAGATCCATCAAATTATTTCAAAGTTAAAAGGCCGTGTCGTAAAGCAAAATTCAAAAGAGTTTTTAATATCATTTACATCGGTAACCGATGCTGTTTTAGGCGCTTTAGAAATTCAATCAAATTTTGAAAGCGACCAAAAGAATAAAGGAACCTTTAATCTGAAAATTGTCCTTGGAGCCGGGGTTCCCGTTACGGAAAAGGAAGGCCTTTTTGAAAATACCATTGAAGTGGTTGAATCAATATATAGATTCATTAAAGGCCAAGTCGTTATAACGGATGAAGTTAAAGACTTATATGAAAGCGAGAATTTAAATAAATGTGTGGATGATAAATTCATCAATGTTCTGAAGTCTTCCGATGAACAATTCCTCAATAATCTAATGGCTTGTATTGAAAAAAACTGGGATAAAACGGATTTAAAAGCGAATGATTTTTGCGAACAGTTAGGATACAGCAAATCGCAATTGTACAGAAAAATGATGCTTTTAACCGGCAAATCGCCAAATTCTTTTGTAAAAGAATACCGATTAAATATGGCGCTACAATTATTGAATAAACAAATAGACAATATCTCTGAAATTGCGTTTAAAACGGGTTTTAACAGTCCTACTTATTTTTCAAAATGTTTTAAAGAAACCTTCGGAATTCTTCCTTCCAATTATACAAAAGAGACTTTCAACAAAGCTTAGATTAAAGTAATCTCTACTTCCTTAGCAATATTTTTGAATCAAAATTGCGACTATTTGAACCAAATTTTGGCTTTTTTGTTGTTTTATCTGCTTAACTTTGAGTTGTTTAGGTCTATAAATATCTTCCCAATTTTATTTAAATTTTTTCAGTTCTGGAATTGGAAATATAGGTAGACGCCTAACATTTTAGATTTAAAACCCGAGAATTCTTTAAAATAAAAAATTAACAACTAAAAAATCAAAGAGTATGTCAAATTTAGTGGAAAACATGGATACTGCTGTTTTGGAAGAATTTGCTTCTAAATTAAGAGGAAGAATAGTTAAGCGCGGAGATGCTGACTATAATGAAACACGAAAAGTATACAATGCAATGATTGATAAGCATCCAGAGATGTTTGCAATGTGTGTTGATGTTGCAGACGTTATAGCGGCCGTGAATTTTGGTAGGGATAACAATCTATTGGTTGCCGTTAGAGGTGGCGGACATAATGGCGGTGGACTAGGAATCTGCGATGATGGATTAGTGATTGATTTATCGGGAATTAAATTTATACGTGTAGATACTTCAGATAACACGGTACGAGTTGGAGGAGGGAACCTTTGGGGCGAAGTGGACCATGCGACACATCCTTTTGGTCTTGCCGTTCCTGCTGGTATAATATCGACCACCGGAGTGGGTGGTTTGACACTTGGTGGCGGCATCGGTCATTTATCTCGAAAATACGGGCTTACAATTGATAATTTATTGGAAGCGGATATGGTTTTGGCGGATGGAACTTTTGTAACCGTAAATGCCAAGCAGAACCCAGATCTATTTTGGGCCATCCGCGGAGGCGGTGGCAACTTTGGAATCATAACCTCTTTTAAATTTCAAGCACATCCGGTAAAGACTGTTTTTGGAGGCCCTACTTTATGGCCAATCGAAAAAACGGAGGAAATTATGGAATGGCATCAGAATTTTATAGACAATGCCCCAGATGAGTTAAATGGTTTCGTTGCGACGATGATTATTCCGGGAGCGCCATTTCCGGAACATTTGCACAACAAGCAATTCTGCGGAATCGTTTGGTGTTATGCGGGTGATATGGATAAAGCGGCCGAAGTATTCAAACCTATATTGGCAATGAACCCTTTATTTGAACATCTTGGCGAAATGCCATATCCATCGGTGCAGACCTTATTCGATGGGCTATTTCCTCCGGGTATGCAATGGTATTGGAGAGCCGACTTTTTTAACGAATTGAGCCCTGAAGCTTGGGCCCAACATTTAAAATTTGGTTCTAAAATCCCAACGCCTCTTTCCCAAATGCATTTGTATCCAATTAGTGGCGCTGCCAGCAGGGTAGGCAAGGATGAAACCCCGTGGGCTTATCGTGGTGCCAAATATGCGGGCGTAATTGTTGGTGTTTCACCAAACCCCGAAGATTCGGATAAAATCACAAAGTGGTGCAAAGATTACTGGGAAGCATTGCACCCTTACTCCGCCGGCGGCGCTTATTCAAATTTTATGATGGATGAAGGCCAAGATCGGGTAAAGGCAAGTTACAAGCACAATTACGAGCGTTTGGCAAAAATTAAAGCAAAATACGACCCAAATAATTTCTTTAGGGTAAATCAGAATATTAAACCTAAAAATTAACCAAAAAACTATTTATGAAAATTGCAAAAGACGACATTGAAGTTAAAATGGAGATTCCTGGAGCTGTCCTCCGCCAGAAAACTGATTTTGGGGATGCTACCGGCCTGGGTAAGATTAGCGGGGAGTATTTCAGCCTCTCTGCGGGTGTTGACACAACGCCTTTATTTATGGGTCTTGAAGGGAATTTGTGCCAGAGCCCGCACTGGGGATTTCTTTTGAGTGGCCAGCTCGCTACCACTGACGCCAAGGGAATTGAAGAAATCGTAGACGCAAATGAATTGTTTTACTGGCCTCCAGGACACAATGTAAAGGTTCATGCGGACGCTGAGATTGTCATGTTCAGCCCACAACACGAGCACACGCACGTAATAAATCATATGATTGAGAAGACCAGAGGTTAAAGCTGCAAATTTACCACTGAGGCTCCGTGGCCATGAGCATCATGGTCACGCAAGGCTCAGGTCTCATCTCCAACGGTCTCCGCGCATCTTTACATAATTTATCCAAACGTAACGCCAAGGGATTACCAGAGGAACAATAATTCCCATCAAACAGTTTTGTGCTGTTTCCAAATTGTCAGCGTCCACTTGACCTGCGGACCACAGCGGGAGTGCCACAGCAATCAGCCAAATTGATTTCCAAATCAGTTCAAGGAAAAGTATGGGTAACATTTTCAGCGGATAGCGGATTCCCACAAACGCCAAAAGTGAAATTGCCCCGAGCAGGCTGCAGCCCACACCGTGCCAAAGAGGCCAAGGCGTAGGGTGGTGAATTATTTGTGGCCATATTGTAAAAGCAAGCCCCACCGATATGAGGAGATAAAGCGCTCGAAGCAGGTATAAGCGGAATGTTGATACGTCGTTCATAAATTGATTCTTTTTCAATTGTTTGTTTCTTCAAGAAATGGTAGTTGCATTATAGACCATCGCTAACTTCCGGTGAGATGGCTCGACTTGAGATTTTCCAAATCCTTACCCTTATTAATTTTGTTTCCTTTAAAGCTGTTTTGGCGATCTGGCGACTTAGAGAAGCCGAAAATTTCGATTAAACACCAGCTTTACTATTGCAAAGCCAACTTCAAATTAAGCCAAAATCCCCCTTTCCGCTGTTAGGTGTTCGGTGTTTTTTCAGTTCCGTTATGTTTTGGGTCAAAATCTACCATCCATTCAATTCCATATTTGTCTCTAAACATCCCAAAATAGGTACCCCAAGGACCGTCGCCAATAGGCATTTCAATTTGTCCACCCGCTGAAAGTCCTTTAAATAGTTTGTCGGCTTCTTCTTTGCTTTCTGCACTGATTGAAATTTTGCTCCTGTGTTCATTTTCGTTTGTTCGGCCCATAATTTCGGGAACATCATTAGCCATTAGAACGTTTTTGCCAATCGGCAGGGCAATGAGCATTATTTTATTTGCTTCACCTTCTGCGACCGTAAATTCAGGACTTGCAAGGTCTTTGAAACGCATTATCTTTGCGAATTCTCCACCGAATACTGATTTGTAAAAAATGAATGCTTCTTCGGCATTTCCATTGAAGTTAATGTGAGGGTTGATAAGAGCCATTAGTTTTATTTTTTTACTAAGTTAAGGTTTATCTTTCGGTTACTTCTTTTAATTCAAATACAAAACCAACTACCCAATAAGCCAATTGCTTAAATCCGTTGTAGTAGCTGTTAAGCGATGCTTTTTTTAGTAGTTAGTTTATTTAATGTAAACTACTTTCGCCCGCATTACGTATAGCCATTGTTAGCAGCTGCCTATTTTAATTTAAATAATTCAATTGTATAATCAAACAATTCTGTTCCTCCTGATTTTCCGTGTCCCGGAATAACAATTTCTGCATTTGGATATTTTAATTTGATTTTTTGTACCGTTTCAGACCATTTGTCCGTGTTTGAATCTCCTAAATATCCTTTGCTGGCTCCAAATGTTTTAATTAAACATCCACCAAAGACGGTCTTACCTTCTGGAAAATATCCTATAATATTGTCTTTTGTATGACCTTCTCCAAAGTATTCCGCATACACTTTTTTGTTTCCAATATCTAATGTGAGACTATTAGTAAAATCTTTTATTGGTTTAGTGAATTTTTGTCCATTCTCTTTTAATAACTCTATAGTTTGTTTATAAGCATAAGTTGGAATATTATGTTTTTCAAATTCTACTATTCCACCAACACAATCGTTGTGAAAATGAGTTGGGATGAGAGCTATTATTTCAGATTTTAGTTCTTTCGTTACGAAATTGATTAATTCAATCGAACTTTTGTTGTCAGTTGGTGTGTCAAACACAATTCCTTCATTTTCATTTACAACCAGCATTCCATTACATTCCACTTTTCCGTAATCGTCCGTATTTAAAAATGAGATATGTTGATAGATATGATTTGATAGCTTTTTAACTATCAAATTTTCAGTTTGATAAACTATCAATCTATCAACCGAATGTGTTATCGTATTTTCCGTATTCGTTTTTTGATTTATCAGTGATGATTCCTTGCAGGAAATAAAGGTCAATAAAGTGAAAAGAAAGAGTATTAAAAGTGGTTTTGTCATAAAATTTATATTCATAATTTAGGATTTGTCTTTTGGCTGAAGCTAACGTTCTGGTACTACAGCGGGTTTGGGACTAAATTAAGATTTATCGTTCGGTTGTCACAAAATTCCCAAGTTCAAAATCATTTTCAAATTAACCCAATTGCCCAAATCTATTCTAGCAAATGTTATGCACAGTCACTTTCTTTTTGCAAGCTTCTTTCAAATTTCTGATTTTTGACTCCAAATTCATAATATTGTCTTTTCTTTTATTAATTGCTTGTTTATAACCAAAGAAATATATTAAACTAAAAAGTACTATTCTAAAAATTACTGAAGTCGTGTAAGGTGTATCGTCTGGTTTGCCGTTGCTTAATACAAGTGGTGGAAACAAAAAAGCAAATGCCAAACCAATAGAAATTCCCAATGGAATTAGCTTTCTAAGCTTTTTAATGGCAGCATAATTTGTTTCAATTTCAAAATTCCACTTATTCTCTAAATCAGAATTATTTTTCGTCCATTACTATTATATTTTGTAGTCCTATTTTCGATCTCGTATGTTCGATTGTGCATAACGTTCCCGCGCTACACGCAGGCTGGGATTAAGAAAGCCTAGAACTTACGGTTAAAAACTAATTTTTCAAATACAAAATCAGCTTCAAATTTTGCCAAATGCCCAGCTTGCTTGTAGCGTGTGTTGGGTGCAGTAATTATTGTTTTTCAAGGTCATACTTGTAGTTTCCTACTCCATTTTTGTCCGCAGAAATTTTTAGTTTTTTTCCGTCAAATGTATAGTCATAATTCCCGCTAAGTATTAAGTTCCAGTCAAAGTCAGCGGTCCAAACATTTTCATCATTAAAAGTTATTTTGTTGTTGTCAGAAGAAAAAGTCCCAGAACCACCAGCAGGTATTCTGTTTGAAGTTCCCGAACATGAAAATTTTCCGTTTTTCAATTCTAAGGTGGTCTGTCCAGTTTGTGTTCCCGAACTGTAAGTTACAGTAAACGTTCCTTTATATGTTCCTTCTTTGATATTTAGGTCGTCTTTGTCACAGCTCGATAAGAGTATAGCGATGGAAAAAATTGTCGCTATTAAAAATTTTGTTTTCATAATTATATTTTTGTTCGTTTACGTTATGTTGGCAGCATTATTGCACCCAGCTTGTATATACTCGCTATAAAATAGCGAGTATATGCCCAAAATGAGGTGGATATCCGATATTGGATAGCGGACTACTGTCAAATATATAAATAATATTTTTATTACAAATTATCGAATGGGCTTTTGTTTTGTAGCTACCTAATTTAGATTATCGGATAAAAAAACTGCGCAAAGTCAGGAGACATTTGCGCAGTTATAAGGGGAACATTAGGGGTTGTTTTTTATATCGCTCTACCCATAAAAATATTTTTTGGAAGCCTATGTGTTAGGCGTTTTCATCAAACATGATTTCGTCTGAAACGACTTCTTTAACTAAGGGCTTTTCGGTGAGTAAGGTAAAATAAAAAGAGGAACCTTCGCCTTCAATACTTTCTACCCATATATCACCGCCATTTTTTTCCAGAAATCCTTTTACCAGTAATAGTCCAATTCCAGCGCCTTTATTCTTTTTCCTTACTTCCGATAGGGTTTTCATTTGTGGAGTAAAAAGTTTCCCCAAAATTTCTTTAGGTATCCCAACTCCGGTATCCTTAACCAGAACGGTGATTTTGTCGTCTTCTCTCTTCGCCGTAAGTATGATTGTGTCCCCTTTCTCTGAATGCTTTATCGCGTTTGACACGATATTTTGAATGATGGAAAGTAGCATTTTCTCGTCCGCAAATACGGACATGTCTTCCTCAATATTGTGATGAAGATGTATTTCGTTTGTTAAAGCGCCATCGTTTAAAGTCTCAAAAACCTTGTCTACGCATTGGGTTAGTTGGATTATTGCTGGAGAAAACACGTCAGATGCATATTTAACCCTTGCCCAATCTACTAAGTAATCCAACATCTCCAATTCGTCAGTTGACGATTGATGAAGTAAGTCGAGCATTTCCTGGACATTCTCGGGCTTCATTTTATGGAAATTTGTTTTCAAATATTTTGCCGTTGAGATAATGGACGCTAGGGGACTTCTTAAATCGTGTGAAAGTATGGCCAGAACACTTTCCTTATGTGCATTAAGTTCTTCCAATTCTTTGACATACTTTTTTATGGTATCCGCCGATTGTTTCCTGTCGGTTAGGTCCTGTAAAATTTTAACGTAGCCCAACATTTCCCCGTCTAAATCGACTAGCGGAAAAACCAAACCATAGGCGTAAAAGACGCTTTTGTCTTTAGCGATATGCCACCTATTGTCCGTTGCTCTGCCTTCCTTTAAGGCTACACTTATTTCTTTTTTTGGAATGCCTTTTTGTCTGTCTTCTTCGGTGAATATTAAATCGAAATGTTTCCCGATAACTTCATCGGTTTCGTAGCCGAATATTTTTTCTGATCCCGAACTCCAACTGTTTATAACAAAATCGTTGTCTAAGGTAAAAATCGAATAATCTTGTAGGCTGTCAATTATTTGGCTATAAAATCTGGCGGTTGGCACATAATTATTTTTAGAAATTATAGAAATGTCTTGTTTATTATCCATAGGATTATTGATCTGAAGCGGTTTTTAAAACTAATGGTTTGCTGTGAGCGAATATGTGAAGACTTTCTTACTCTGAAAAGATTATTTCCCAGCTTTTGGTCCACACATGATGTATAACTGTTTTGTGACATCAAATATGCGACTTTTTAAAATTAACCGCTAATTTAAATCCTTTTTTTTTGGAACAGGATTTGAATGTGGACTGATTATCTGGTCTAGCCCCGATGGAAGCAGGTATCCTTTTTGTGCTGGGGTTCGGCACAAAAGATACTGCGGACAGCGGGAGGAAGCTTGATGGTAAGACGGTCTGTTGTGCTCCTTGAAAAAACAAACATTCGGAAAATGTCTCAATATATGAAAATAACTAGACGAACAATTCGGTATGCCTTAGGGAGAGAATTTCAACTCTATCTAATTGCATTCACTTCTTTTTTTAACGAATATTTTTCGGCAACAATAACGATCGCAAGACCGATTACGTAAGTCAGCAAATCAATCCATGAGAATGAAGTTCCGATTACTGTTCGAGCAATTTTTGAATTTTCTAAATGAAGCGCATTGACGATATTTAAGTATTGGAGGAATTCTATAGTGAAAGAGAATAGCAATACAAATGCCGCCGCCTGCAAAACGGTTAATTTCAAGAAAGATTTTAAAAAACAATAGATCAGTATTACCACCAAAACATCACCTAAATATGGCCTTACAAAGCTGTCGTGTACAAAAAGGGCAATAGCGACTTCAATCATGAAAATTACAACTGCTATTGCAAAGTATTTTTTATTAAAGACTAACATAAGGGATTTTTAACGTTGTTGATCTCAATTGGTTTGGGACTAAATTAGGTTTTATTTTCGGGTTATCGCAAAACTGGCGCGATAAAATGGCAGCATTAGAGCGAAGTGGCGCAATTGTCTAAAACGAGTGCAATGATAAAAAAAAACACCAACCTTACGGCCGGTGTTTTGATACTACAAAAAAATAAATAAATTATTATTCAACTAATTCGGTTTGGTTTCTGAATACTAGTTCTCCATCAAATGCATCCAACAGAATGATACTGTCAGTTGCAATATTGCCAGCCAGAATTTCTTTGGAGAGCTTGTTGAGTACGTCTCTTTGTATCACCCGTTTCACCGGTCTGGCACCAAATTGCGGGTCGAATCCTTTTTCGGCCAGATAAGCGATAGCCTCAGGTGTGGCGTCCATTGTGATACCTTGCAGTGCTAACATTTTGGTGACGCTTTTCAGTTGCAGGCTGACAATTTTAGTGATGTTTTCACTGCTCAATGGAGTAAACATCACAATTTCATCGATACGGTTTATGAATTCCGGGCGTACCGTTTGTTTCAATAAACCGAGGACTTCCGTTTTGGCGGCTTCCGTAGCCGCTTCCATGCTTCCTTTCAGGTTTTCAAATTTTTCCTGTATGATTTGGCTTCCCATATTGGAAGTCATGATGATGATCGTGTTTTTGAAGTCGGCCAGACGCCCTTTATTGTCCGTCAATCTTCCTTCGTCCAGTACTTGCAAGAGGATGTTAAAAGTGTCGGGATGCGCTTTTTCTATCTCATCCAACAAAATCACGGAATACGGTTTTCTGCGAACGGCTTCGGTTAATTGCCCGCCTTCTTCATAGCCCACGTATCCCGGAGGCGCCCCTACCAGCCTGCTTACGCTATGGCGCTCTTGATACTCACTCATGTCGATACGGGTCATGGCATTTTCGTCGTCAAACAGGTATTCGGCGAGGGCTTTCGCTAGTTCGGTTTTTCCCACTCCGGTAGTTCCAAGGAAAAGGAACGTCCCCACGGGCTTTTTCATGTCCTGCAATCCGGCTCGGCTTCTGCGCACCGCGTCACTTACGGCCTCGATGGCTTCTTCTTGGCCTACGACACGATGGTGTAATTCTTCTTCAAGATGCAACAGTTTTTCGCGTTCTCCCTGCAACATTTTCATTACGGGTATTCCGGTCCATTTGGCTACCACTTCGGCAATATCTTCACGGGTAACCTCTTCTTTTATCAACGAAGTGCCTTCTGTTTGATCTTCGGCCAGTTGTTTTTGAAACGCATCCAATCTTTCTTGCGCTTCTTTGATTTTCCCGTAACGAA
>Ga0209002_10000466_pt1 | contig 32584 bp, 34 predicted proteins | sample Rifsed16ft2_FD_184010 | JGI IMG/M metagenome (GOLD analysis project Ga0209002, IMG submission 184010) | Soil microbial communities from Rifle, Colorado, USA - sediment 16ft 2 (version 2) | ecosystem: Environmental > Terrestrial > Deep subsurface > Rock core/Sediment | place: Rifle, Colorado...
CACGCCGCCGACCCCCCAGCCACACCGCCGAGCCCCGAGGCACCCGCCTCGGGGATTCTGGGAAGGGAAGCTTGCCCTCTTCTTCTCCAGGCAGCAGCTTGGCGGCTTGGACACCGCGTGTTTAAAGACGGACTTTATCGCCGGGCAGCGGCAGGCATGGCCTCGAGCAGGTCTTCCTTGCGCATCACCATCGCGCTGATGTCGTAGGTGGCCAGCTCGAAGTCATGCCCGTGGATGATGGCGTCGGTCGGGCAGGCTTCCACGCAATAGCCGCAGAAGATGCAGCGAGAATAATCAATGTTGTAAACCTGGGCGTAGCGTTCGCCGGCGCTGATGCGCTGGCCTTCGGTGTTGTCAGCGGCTTCGATGTAAATACAATTGGCCGGGCACGCCGCCGCGCAAAGAAAACAGCCCACGCATTTCTCCAACCCGTTTTCGTCGCGGCGGAGCACGTGCTTGCCCCGAAAGCGACCTTCGAAATAAACCGGCTCGTCAGGATAGTTTTCCGTCACCGTGGGTCGGAACAGGTTGACCAGGGTGACGCGAAAACCGCGCGCCAGCGTGATGACCGTCTCGCCGATCTCCCAGAGAATGTTTGCCATGAGAAGATATGCGAAATTTCAGTATAGCGGCCGCATGACACCCGGTCAAATCGGCGCTACTTCCCCGCCTGCGGCGGGCAGGCCTGCCAAGGCACGAGCGATGCGGGCGCCATGGAAGCGGCCATTTTCAATAAAGATTTCGTTGCTCTTCAATCCGGCCACGATCACCCCGGCCAGATGGATACCCGGGACATTGCTCTCGTAGGTCTCCGGATGGCACTGGGGCCGCTGCGAGACCGGGTCGAGTTCGATGCCATGGCGGCGCAAGAACTCAAAATCGGGATGGTACCCGATAAGGGCAAAAACAAAATCGTTCCGAATTCGTTGCTCGCCCGATGAAGGCCGACCGACACCATCAGAGCAAACGATCTGGTCACGTTCAATGCGGGAGACGCGGGTGCCGAACAAGGCTTGAACCTCTCCCGCCCGGATCCGATTCTCAATGTCGGGGCGAAGCCAATACTTGATGCTTTCGCGAAGCTGGGCCCCGCGGTGGATGAGAGTGACCCGGGCACCGCCGCGAAAAAGGTCGAGTGCTGCCTCGGCAGCGGAGTTCCCTCCCCCGATCACCGCAACATCCAGGCTGTAGAAAGGATGTGCTTCGCTGTAATAATGCGAAACCTTGGGCAGATCCTCACCGGGGACATTCAACAGGTTAGGCAAATCGTAATATCCCGTCGCGATGACCACTTTTTTGGACTCGTACCGGTTCTCAATTCCCTGCTCCGTCCGCGTGGCGATTTCGAACTTCCCGTCGTGGCCGGCGATATGCTCCACGCGCGCGTACAAGCGCAACTCGAGGGCAAAGTGCTGGGCAACTTTGCGATAGTACTTGAGCGCCTCGAGTCGCGTAGCCTTCTCGCCGGCCGTGGTCATCGGAATGCCCCCGATTTCCATGAGCTCCGGCGTGGTGAAAAAGACCATATTGGTTGGGTAGTGAAAAAGCGAATTGGCCAGACAGCCCTTGTCGATGGCCAGCGTCCTGAGCCCGGCGCGATTGCTTTCGATGGCGCAGGCGAGACCGGTCGGCCCCGCGCCGATAACGATTACGTCAAGCATCGCCTATCCCTCCTTCTGCAACAGGCGCTGTCGAAGGGATTCACTCATCTTGAGAATATCAGGCGCCCAGGCGTGGAGGCTTTCCAGATGGCGCAGGGTGGCAACCAGCCGGGCAGTTTCTTCGCCGGTCAAGGCGAGCTGATAAACTTCCCCGTCAGGGTTCGCGCCAACCACATCGCGAAATTTGAGAAGAAGCCGGTCGTCCTCCGTGAGGCAATCGCTCTTTACCTCGAGGGCATCGAAATCCACCGAGAACCCCTCACCCTGTTTCCTCAGCATGGCGGGATAGGTGGCGCGAATCAGGCTGATGAGCAGCAAGATCAGTTCCTGGCTGTTAACGGAATATTTCACCGCCTCCCCCCGACGTCACTGAATCCCGGCCAATCTCTCTTCCAGCTCTTCGGCAAATCGGGCCAGCTCCTCGAGCCGCTCGTCCGTGGCCGGCACCTCATATTGTTTCCAAACGAAGGCTTTCCCGTGTTCCTTGCCGACCAGGACCGAGATGTTGCCCTCAACCAGCCAACCCGGCTGGCCAAAAATCCGCCAATGGCCGCTCGGCCTGGCTTCGAGAAGGGCCGCGCAGTTCCCCTTTTTGGCGCCGATGTTCGAGGGATAGATAGGAAAGCCAACGAACTCGTATCCCTGCCGGGCCAGTTCCTCGAGCTTTTTTCGCTGTGACTCGGTAAGTTCCACCACTTCTTATCTCTTCGCGGTAGAATCCCGCCCATGGACCCGCCCATGGAAATGCCGCGCAAGTGGAAATACTGGATTCCCCTTGTGGGCGTATTCTACGCGCTCAAGTCCTGTTACGAGGCCCGGGCCAACTTCCGCGCCTGCCGCCGCGGTGATCCCTTCTACGTCGTAGCCGGCCTGCGCTATCTTCGCGCCCAGCAGCAACTGACCATCAGCTTCTTGATCAGCGTCCTGGCCGTCCTTCTTGCCGCCATCGCCAGCGGCCTCCTTTCCCTCCTGCGCCTGTTTCCGGGAATCTTCCCTGGCTAACAGAAACAAAGGGTTCCGCTGCCTTTCCTGTCTTAACAAGGTGCTGAAAAACCCTCCCGCTCTGTCATTCCGAGTCCCGATGTTGTCTATCGGGACGAGGAATCTGCTTTCTTTTCAGTGCGCGTCAGTCACAAGCAGATTCCTCGCTTCGCCCTGCACCGGACGGTGCAGGGCTTCGCTCGGAATGACGTGCGCACCACTTTTTCAGCAGCCTGATAAAGCCACGGCGCTCGCGAACGGCCGGCTCAATGCTTCCAGTTCCGAACACTTGCCCGGAGCTCGGCGACTGTATGGCCGCGAATCTTCAACAGATGAGAGTGCGAAACGAGGTTCTTGGCCAGCAGCGAGCCGTCCGTTGCGCCAGCGACGGCCCTTTGGAGGTGTTCGGCGTGACCCGGCAGGCGTGGTTCGAGCGAGATAACGGCGGCTGCGAACTCCATTTCAGGATCGTTGGCGCGATGGCGGGCGGCCTTGAGGACCATGCCATATCCATCCAAGCCTTTGGCCGGGTTCCCTTTCCCGAAGGCCCAATCAGCCTGTTTGTACGCCTCGACGAGGTACCCGGCGTCGAAGAAAGCCATCGCGTCAGGATTGCCCTTGCCCTCCGCCTGCTGCGCCCGCCGCAGAAGCCGCGAGAGCAGAGCTTGCCGGATTCGGGGGTCTTTCATGGCATAGACGGTCGCCCGGCGAAGGGTCTCCATGCGCACGATGACGGGAGCGTCCGGCGTGAGCAGGGCCAGGGTGTCTTCAACCAGGCGGTTGACGTCGTAGTCCGCCTTGATCGCCCTCCAGGAACCTACACCCCAGGGCAGCGACTTCGCGCCGCCGATCTCATACGGCCAGCAGATCAGCGGCGGGCCTGCTTCAGCAGAAGGAAGGAAAACAAAGAGGAGCGTGACAACGATTCCCACCGCCACCCAAAAACATTTTGTGCAGCTCATGCGTCGGTACCTCCCGATTGGTCTTGCTTGTCGAAAACTAGGACGCCGCAAAAAAGGCCAGCGTTAACAAGCCGGTTCGAAACGAAGAAGCGAAGCGTCTCATGGCCGGTAAATCCACGCGGCGGTAGTGGCCTCGTCCGTGTTTCCGTAACCCCCAGTGATCACGACGCTGCCATTCGGCAGCAGCGCCGCTGCCGCGAAGTAGCGTGCCTTGGCCAGGCCGCCGTCGGCCAAAAGGAAGCTGCCGGTGGCCGGGTCGTACACCTCAACGCGCTCAGCTCCACCGGCAATGAGCACCTTCCCGTTTTTCAAAACGAGAACGGTCGAGTGAAACTTGAATCGCGCAGCGTTCATCCTGCCAGCCATGTGGAAGCGAGCCGTAGTTGGATCGCAAAGTTCGGCGGTGTTCTTTTGCCCGCGCCAGTCGCGTTCGTCGGAACCGCCGAGGATGAGCACGCGACCATCCGGCAGCACGGCGGCGGCGTGCTTGTGCCGGGCGGTGCTCATGCTGCCGACGGGCGTAAAGCGCCTGCTCAGGGGATCGTACACCTCGGCGCTCGCCAGGACGCGGCCATCCGGGCCGGTCCCGCCCGCAACCAAAACTTTGCCGTCTTTCAAAAGGACCATCACGTGGGGAATGCGGGCGGTGGACATGGGGCCGGTAGCGGTGAATCTTCCTGTCACCGGATCAAAGAGTTCTGCGCTCGCGAGATTGCGCTCACCATCCGAGCCTCCGGCAATCAGAACCTTGCCATCGGGCAGCAGAACGGCAGCGTGGGAGCTGCGCGACGTGGTCATGGGCCCTGCGGGAGTAAAGGTTCCGGTCGAGTGGTCGTAGAGTTCAGCGCTCGCCACCGCCCGCCCCTTCCACTGCCCGTGCTCCCTGTAGCGACCCTCGAGACCCCCGCCGATGAGGAGCTGGCCGTTGGGAAGAAGCGTAGCCGTGTGGCTTACGCGCCGGGTCAACATGCCCGCAGCAGGACTAAATCGGCCCGAGGCAGGTTCGTAGAGTTCGCAACTCGCGAGGAAAACCCCGTTGCGCTCCATGCCTCCAGCCATCAGGACTTGTCCATCGGGCAATGTCGTTGCGGTATGCCCAGCACGAGGCGCAGCCATGCTGCCCGCAACCGAGACGCTTCCCGCAGCTCTCGACCTGTTCGATGACGGTGCCCCCGTGACGAAAAGCAAGCCGGCGAGAATCACGGAGACAAGAACAGTCTCGATGATGGTGGCGGACTCAAAAGGTGATCGGAATGCTCGTTGCATGACGCGAACTTCCTCAGCTTTCCGCTTTGCACGAAAACACGCTAAAGTCGCAGGGAGCGTTGACAGGGTGCTGAAAAACTCCCTGTTTGGAACTGCGAATGCCGTTTAGTCGGCACGAAGGCCAAAAGCCGCGTTTTGAGCGGCCAATCTCCATGTTGAAACGCATGAAGACCGCGGCCTATCAGCTCAGTCAGAAGCTCCGCAAGAAAGCCGAGCAACTCTTCGGCTGGATGAAACAACCGGGCGGAGTGCGCAAAGTGCGTCACGTGGGCCGCTGGAAGATCCAGCAAGTGGCGTACCTGTGGGCGGCGGCCTACAACCTGCTGCGGCTGGCGAACCTGGAAGCGCTGGATGCCGCTGAATAGAGAAAATCGAAGAAAGGAAGAGGTGCAGAAGAACGAAACACGGATGCCTGCGGAGCGCAATCGGAGTCGGCCCCGTCGTTTTTTCATGCTTGGCCGCATCCCCATCTCAAAAGTCACCCGTTCTTCAGCACCCTGTTAAGCTTCCGCCCAACGCGAAATACAGGGACAAGCAAAGGTCAGCCGCGCTCGAGAGACTCCAGGATGGCTCGCAGCGTGGCAATCAATTCCTGTCTGGAGACTTGCGATTTGCGAAACTGGATGCGAAGGCTGTATTGCTCATCCGGCGGTTTGAAGGCAAACACGAACGGCTTCGGCCGGCCCTCTTTGTCGGCGCGCCGCTCGGCGCGGGCTTCCTCGCGGGTAAACCCCCCGTGAGCAAAGCGCTGGACCAGCTCGGCCATTTTCCTTTCATTTGACTGGCGGGCCACCTGAAGGAGCATCGACTTGCTCACAACCCCTTTCTCCGTGCAAAGCCTTCGAATGGGCTCGGGAATCTCGCGCAACGTCAAGGTCTCCGTCACCGACGGCCGCGACTTGCCGATCCTCCTCGCTATTTCCTCATGGGTGTAGTCGAAACCGCTCGCCAGTTGATGCAGCCCCTCAGCCTCTTCAAACGCCGTCAAATCTTTCCGCTGAAGATTTTCCACCAGCGCCAGCTCCAGCGTTTCCGCGTCGTCAGCAATCTTTTCAATACAGGGTAGTTCAAGCAGGCCGGCCGAACGAGCCGCGTGATAGCGACGTTCGCCGGAGATGATGATGTAGATGTCATCGCCGGGCGTGTAGCGCACCAGCAGCGGCTCAAGCACGCCCTTTTCCCGGATCGACTCAGCCAGCTCGCGCAACTCCCCAAGCGCCTTGCGCGGTTGATTGGGATTGGGGCGAATCTTCTCCACCGGGATCATGCGCCCCACCGCGGCGCCGCTGTATGACGTCAGCGCCTCCACGTAGTGGGCGTCGTGACGCATCTTGATGGTGATGGGAAGGCCGGCTTTTCTAGACACGTTGGAGAACCTCCAGGGAAAGCTTCTTATACTCGCTGGCGCCGGATGAGTCGGGCGCATAGGTCAAGATCGTCTCTTTATAGGCCGGGCTCTCTTCCAGGCGTACGCTCCGGCTGATCTTGGTGCGAAATACCTTGTCCCCGAATACCGCCTTGATCTGCTTGTAGGTGTCCTGAGCAACCGAGGTGCGCTTGTCGAAAAGGGTTATCAGCACACCCAGGATCTGAAGCTCCGGGTTCGGCCGCGAGCGCACCCGTTCGTAGGTCTCCAGCAAATCGTCCGTCCCCTCAAGCGCGTAGTAAGTGGACTGGATGGGCACCAGCAGATGGGTGGCCGCTACCAGCGCGTTCACCGTCAGCAAACCCAGCGCCGGTGGGCAATCAATCAAGATGATCTCAAAATCCTTGCGGATGCCTGCCAGCGCGTCTTTCAGCTTGAACGGAGCGTCGAATTGCCCGGCAAGTTGCTGCTCCACTTTGGCAAGAGCAATGCGCGATGGGGCAACACATAGGTTCTTCGTCTTCGTGGCCTTGATGATCGTCGGAAAATCAGCATGATGGTCGGACAGCACATCGAACATCGAGCTCGTAATCTCTTGCGGCTCCATAAACGTGATCGAGCAGTTGGCTTGGGGATCGAGGTCGATGAGAAGAGTCTTTTTCCCGCGCTCCGCCAGGGCGGCGGCGAGGTTGATGGCGGTGGTGGTCTTGCCAACGCCGCCCTTCTGGTTGGCAATCGCTATGACAACGGACAAGCTGGGCTCCGGTTTGAACCTCCTGTAGTCCGCACCGACTACTACATCTTATACCTGCCTAAGTCCTCGTCGTTCAAGCCCTCCAGCCATTTCCGTAGTTCCTCATTGCTGACTTTATCGGAGACGGCGTTGACAATCTTCGAGGACTTCAAGACCGAGTCATCCACATAAATAGGGCAATCCAGGCGCAGGGCCAGAGCCAGGGCATCGCTCGGGCGCGAGTCAATGGACATGATCTGCCCGTTGCGCTTGAGCCAGATCAGCGCAAAAAACGTGTCGTCGCGGAGCTCGTTGACCACCACCTTTTGCACTTGAACGTCAAGCCCCAGCAAGAGATTCTTCATCAGGTCGTGGGTCATGGGACGCGGCGTCTGGACCTTTTCGATCTCGAGCGCGATCGCATTGGCCTCATAGACTCCCACCCAGATCGGCAAGACGGCGCTTCCGTTCACGTCTTTCAGGACCACGATCGGCATGTTGGTAACCGGGTCCATCATCAGTCCGCGAATCTTCATTTCGATTTCCATCTTGGCCTCAATTCTGGGTTGCCATTGCTCCCCAAAGCAAGCCCCCCTCCACTTCGCCGATCAAAGAATTGGGCCCGGCTTGCGTCACCCGAACCCAAACGTAGTCGCCCGGCTTGACCGAACCCTTGTCCGAACCGTTGTCCGATCCGTTACGCGGAAAATTCACCGTGCGATGGCACGACGTGCGCCCGCTCAACTGACCTTCGCGCCCTTGACCTTCCACCAACAGCTCAAATCTCCGGCCGATCAGCGACTGATTTCGTCTCTCCTGGATCGCCCGCTGGCGGGCTTGCAGCTCGCGCAAACGCCTCCCCTTCTCCTCCTCCGGGATTGCGTCCCCGAGCGCCAGCGCCGACGTCCCCGGCCGCCGCGAATATTTGAAAGAGAACAGAGAATCGTATTGAGCGTAGTCGAGCAAGCTCAACGTTTCCTCGAAGTCGGCTTCCGTCTCGCCGGGAAACCCCACGATGATGTCCGTCGTGATGCTAATAGCACGTTTTGCGCAGCGGATACAATCAATTTTCTCGAGATACTGTTCGCGGGTGTAGTCGCGTTTCATGCCCGCCAGCACCGCCGTCGAGCCCGATTGCACCGGTAGATGAACGTGATTGCACAACACCGGATGGGCTTCGATGGCTTGCACGATCTCCCGCGTGAAATCGCGCGGATGCGAGGTGGTAAAGCGCACCCGCCGCACCCCGCCCACTTCGCCGGCGGCGCTCAGCAGCTCGGCAAAATTCCATTTTCGCGCCGAGGGATCCCGATAGGAGTTGACGTTCTGCCCCAGAAGCTGGATTTCGGTGTAACCAAGCTCCACCAGCGCCCGCGCTTCCGCAAGCACCGATTCGCTCGTGCGGCTCCGCTCCGGCCCGCGGGTCATCGGAACGACGCAATAGGCGCAGGACTTGTCGCAGCCCTCGATGATGGTGATGTAGGCGCGGAAGGGATTGTCCCGCCGCGTGAATTCCGTTTCAAAGGTCTCTTCGGTATCGAGGCTCAGCCCCGTCAAGCGCCGCTTGCCCGATTCCAACTCGGCCAGAAGCTGCGGAAGCTTTCGATAAGAGGCTGAGCCGCATACCAGCCCCACCCACGGAGCCCGCTCGAAAATGCGCTCGCCCTCTTGCTGCGCCACGCAGCCCAGAACGGCGATGGTCTTGCCGCCGTTATCACGCTTGAACTGGCCCAGCCGCGAAAAAACTTTTTGGGCGGCTTTTTCCCGGATGCTGCAGGTGTTGTACAGGATGAGGTCCGCTTGCCCGTCCGTCTCCACCTGGCGATACCCCCGGGAAATCAGCAGCCCGGCAACCTTTTCCGAGTCGTGCGCGTTCATCTGGCAGCCGAAGGTTTCGATGTAAAAGGTTTTCGCCCCAGCGTCGGCCATGGCCCCTGCCCTTCTATCGGATCCTCGGCTGAGTCTTTCTACAGCGATGTCAAAATGCGCGCTCATGAGCGATCGATTTCCTGATGATCGTGACGTCCTCGATTCTACCATACGGAACGGAAACTCGCCGCGCCAAACAGCGCCGGCAACGGTTGTGCTTAATCTCGCATCTCTATTCGTTGACGCATCATTAAGGCTATGTTAACTTTTGAAAGTTACGCTGTCACCTCCGAGCAAGGAGAGACGTGGGTCTGTACATTCTGGCTGAGGCAAACGTCAGCCATCTGCTGCTGCAAACCGGTTGGGTCGCCCGGGCCACCCTGATTGTCCTTGTCCTCTTCTCCGTTTTTTCCTGGGCTATCATCCTGCAGAAAATTTTCCGCCTGAAGAAGGCAAGTGGCCACACCGCCCGCTTTCTTGACCAGTTTCGGCAGACGCTGAAGCTGGTGGAGCCGCAGATGTACGGCGCGGCATTCGGCTCGAGTCCTCTGTTGAGTCAGTATCGTGCCGCGTATGCGGAAATGGAAAGCCAGGTAGGAGCCAACAATCCGCATGGCAAGCTTAAAAGCTCGGACGCCATAGAAACCGCCGCCAGGCTGGCGGCAGCCGCCGAAATGCAACGCCTGGAAGCCCGCATGAGCTGGCTGGCGACCACCGCTGGAGCGACGCCCTTTATCGGCCTGTTCGGAACCGTCTGGGGAATCATGGGCGCCTTTATAGGACTGGGCACGGCTGGCGCCGCAACCTTGCGGGCCGTCGCCCCGGGCATTGCCGAGGCTTTGGTCACCACCGCCGCCGGCCTCTTTGCCGCCATCCCCGCCTTGATCGCTTATAACCAATTCGTCCATCGTATCCGCGACTTCGGAACCATTATGGACAACTTCGCGATGGAGTTCCGGGTCCGCGCCGAGAAGCTCTACACCTGACTCGGGAGAAAAAACCATGCCAAGTCCTGTGAGCCGCGAAGCCAAAACGCAGAGTTCCCTGGCGGACATCAACATCACCCCGCTCGTGGACGTCGTTCTCGTCTTGCTGATCATCTTTATGATCACTGCCCCGGTGCTCCAATCCGGCATTGATGTCAGCTTGCCCAAAACTCGCCAGGTGGAAGAGATCACCGAAGAAAAGTTGGTGGTGACCATTGACCGGGCGCAAAGGGTCTATCTGGGCAATGAGCCGATGAACATCCATCAGCTCGGCCCAAGGATCAAAGCATCCGCCAGGGCGGGAGCCCGGCAGTCCGTATTTCTGCGCTGCGACCAGTCCGTGCCCTTTGGCAGCTTTGCCACGGTCATGGATGAGGTTCGCCAGGCCGGCATTGTCAACATCAGCGTCGTTACCGAACCGCTCGCCGCAAGGAAAATGTAGAAGGCCCTGCTATGGGAGCATTCGCCATACCCGCGCCGCCGCCGGAGAAATGGGGGAGACCGCTGGCCATTTCCCTGCTCTTCCACGGTTTGATGCTGGGTGCCATCTTCCTCACCGCCTTCTATCCCTTTCGCCGCGGCCCGGGTTGGGGTTATGGCGTTGGCGGGGAAGGCGCCATCAGCGTGACGGTGGTGAAAAGCCTCCCCGGGATTCCGTTGCCTTCTCCCGAAGCGCAAACCCTGAGCAAGACCGTGGACTTGACGAAAGGCCTGTATAAATCCGAGCCCAGGCCGAAACGGAAGGAGCTGGAGGCAACCCCACTCCCGAAATTTGAGAAGGAGAAGCCGGAGGTCTATCGTTCCCGGCCATCGCGCGTGGACGAGGTCAAGGAGCCGCCCCTTGTCGGGGCCATCCCCTACGGTCAGGGCGGCGCTCCGGCCCTGCCCTATGGACAGTTCCAGGTGGGCACGACAAGCGCCGGGATGGAATTCGGCGCCGAAAGCGGTTTCGGCGAAAAGTTTCCTTGGTACGTGGACGCCGTGCGGCGACGCATCAGCTCCAACTGGCTGATCACCACCATTGACCCTTCCATTCAGTGGGCGCCACGCGTCATGCTCGCCTTTGAAATCGCCCGCGACGGCAGCGTCTTGAACACTCAGTTCCTCCGACGCAGCGGCCTCGCCAGCGTGGATCGAGCGGCGTTGCGCGCCGTACAGGATTCAAGCCCCCTCGATCGCCTCCCTTCGGAATTTCGCGGCTCTCGGGTGTCAGTCGAGTTTTGGTTTGATTTCCGGCGGTGAGTAGGGGCAAGCTTCAGCTTGCCCTCATTTGGGGCGGTGTATCAGTCTTGAGGAGTCCGATGGCACCTCGCAAAACCATCTTTGCCCTTCTTCTCTTGCTGATTCTTATGACCCTTTGCCGGCTTGCCCCGATTCGCTCGGGGCTGGCCGCCGCCCAGGAGGACTGGTTTCGCACCGGTACCGGACTCGGCGCCGAACGGGTCAAGCTGGCCGTGCCGGAATTCACCGCCCGCTCGCCGGAGGCGGCTCCGCTCGCCAAAGTTTTCAACCAGACTTTGAAGGCTGATTTGGAATACGCCGGAATCTTCGAGGTGTCGAGCTCGAGCTTCTACCCGTTGAAGCAGCCGGCGACTCCCTCTGAAGTCACGGCCGCCGATTGGAGCGAGCCGCCCCTCCAGGCGCACGTTCTCGTCCTGGGAAATCTTTCCACCGAAGCCAATCAACTCATCGTCGAAGCCTGGGCGCTCGACGTCCGTAATGCCCGCTTGCCGGAGATTGTCGGCAAACGCTACCGCGACCTCCCCGCCGAAGAGGCCGCCCGCCGCCTCGCCCACCAATTCGCCGACCAGATCGTCGTCCGCCTCGGCGGCGGCGTCCCCGGCATCCATTCCACCAGGATCGTTTTCATCAGCAACCGTTCCGGCTCGAAAGAGCTCTGGATTTGCGATTATGACGGCTCGAACCCCAAACAGCTTGCTCGCCTTCGCTCCATCTCCCTGGCCCCAAAGTGGTCGCCCGACGGTCTCCGCATTGCCTTCTCCTCCAAGGTCGGCAACAACTGGGAGGTCCAAATTTTTTCCCTCGAGACGGGCAAACTCCTTGCCTTCCCCCACTACCGCGGTCTCAACACCACCCCCGCCTGGTCGCCCGATGGCCTTCAGATCATCTTTTGCTCATCCATGTCCGGTGATCCGGAGTTATACCTGGTGGACTGGAACGGGACCAACCTGAAGCGGCTGACCCATGTGCGCGGCGTCGAAATTTCCCCGGCCTTCAATCCCAAGACCGGCGGCCAGATCGCTTTTGTTTCCGATCGTGGTGGCTCGCCGCAAATTTATATGATGGATCGCGACGGCGCCAACGTCCAGCGCATCGCCGGCGGCGAGGGCTACGTGGTGGATCCGTCTTGGTCGCCCAACGGCCAACTCCTTGCCTTTTCCTGGCGCCGGCCTAACGGGAACTACGACATGTACGTCATGGACGTGGCGACCAGAGAAGCGCGCCAGTTGACCCGCGATGCCGGCAGGAACGAGCATCCCTCCTGGGCCGCCGATGGCCGGCATCTTGTTTTTCAATCCAATCGCACAGGTTCCTGGCAACTCTGGACCATGTTGGCCGATGGCTCCCTGCCCCGGCAGATTACCCAGGGCGGCACGAATGAGGCTCCCAATTGGGGACCGCCATAAACGGGGATACCGGTTCAGCTCACCGGCTTCTGCCCGTGGGACTCTAAACGCATTCTTGCCGAATTCGGTGTCCCGGCGCAGTTTGATTGTGGTACGATTCCCGGTTTGATAGCGGTTAGGCGGCTTTTTCATCTTCTGCCCGATGCCGCAACTCACTGAGGAGGAAGCACCATGTCAGGAAATCGCAGGTGGAGTTTCGTAGCGGCGCTTGGTCTGTTCTTCTTGGTCATGTTTATCGGCGCTTGCCAGAAAAAAGTGGCGCCGCCTCCGCCTCCCCCGCCACCGCCACCGCCGCCGGCGGCGCCCACCGTCACCCTGCAAGCCGCTCCATCCACCATCTTGCGCGGTGAATCTACCAACCTGAGTTGGTCTTCGACCAACGCCACTGATCTCGATTTGTCGGATGTGGGCAAAGTCGCCCCCGAGGGTTCCACCCGCGTCTCCCCTGGCGATTCAACCACCTACACCATCACCGCCAAGGGCCCCGGCGGCTCCGCCGACGCCAGTGCGCGGGTTACGGTGAACGTCCCGCCGCCCCCGCCTCCGCCTCCACCGGCGCCGACGATTGAAGAACTCTTCGCCCGCTACGTCAAGGATGCCTTCTTTGACTTTGACAAATCCGACCTTCGGCCGGACGCCCGCGAGGCGCTCGCCGCCGATGCTGAATTCCTGCTGGCCCACGCGGAGGTAAAAATCCTGGTGCAGGGCCATTGCGACGAACGCGGTTCGAGTGAATACAACCTCGGTCTCGGCCAGCGCCGCGCTGACGCCACCAAGGATTTTCTGGTATCGCTCGGAGTGGCCGCTGACCGCATCGCCACCGTCACCCTGGGCAAGGAATCGCCCTTCTGCGCCGAGCACAACGAAGATTGCTGGCAGCAGAATCGCCGTGGCCATATCTTGATGGCCAGGTAAGTAGGGGCCGGTTCGCCAACCGCCCCCTGCTTGCGGCCCCCTTGCCCAAAGGCCCGTGCCCCGGCCCCTATATCGCTACGCCGGGCCGCGCCTTTGCTTTTCTGAGGGAGGAATAAGCTTTGATGAAACGCCTTTGCACGCTACTTCCCCTTCTTTTGGTGGCGCTCCTGCTGGCGCATCTCCCCGCCGGCGCCGTTGCCAAGGAAATCATCCAATTGCAACGCGACGTCGCCCTCCTGCAACAGCAGGTGCGCGACCTCCAGCAGTCGGTCACTCAGAACCATGCTGTCCTGAAGACGCTCGTTGAGCAGGCCACCGACTCCGTCAACCGCATGAACGCTTCCCTGGCCACCTTGCAGAAAACCGTCCAGGACGCTCAGGCCAACACCAATGCCCGCACCGACACCCTGGCCGGACAGGTGCAAGCCCTTGCCGACGGCCTCGAGGAGGTCAAGGCGCGCCTCGCCCGGCTTTCCCAGCAGTTTGCCGATACTCAGGGCGTGATCCAATCCATGGATGCCAAGCTGGCCGCTGCCGCTCAGCCGCCCCCCAGCGCCACTCCCCCGGTGATCACCCCGCCGATGAGCGGTGAAGTGCTCTACCAGAACGCCTTGCGCGACTTGAATGGCGGCAAATTTGATCTGGCGCGCCAGGAGTTCAATGACTATCTCAAATATTTTCCGGCAGGCGAGTTTGCCTCCAACTCCCAGTTCTACATCGGCGAGACTCACTACCAGCAGGCAAGGTATGCCGAAGCGGTAGTCGCCTACGACAAAGGCTTGCTGAACTACCCCAGGGGCAACAAGGTGCCCGAGTCCTATCTCAAGAAGGGCTTCGCATTGATTGAGCTGGGCCAGCGCGCCGCCGGCTCCCGCGAACTGCGCATTGTCGTCCAACGCTTCCCCAACACCGACGCCGGTCGCCTCGCCCGCGAACGCCTGCGCCGGCTAACAACTCCCTAGGGAGCACTGCTGAAATTGCTTGACAACCATCTGCTACAAAAACCCCGAAAATCGGCCATCTCTTCCGGTTGTACGTCAAGCTAATTTTGCACTGGTCTTTAGTGCCGTTCTGTTAGAGCGTCGGGGCTTCAGCCCTGACATTGCCGCCTCTTACCCTCCCCGCCCGCATTGTCATCCTGCCCGCACATTGTCATCCTGAGCGAAGCGAAGGATCTGCTTGTCCACTCCCTACTCCCTACTACCTACTCCCTTCCTCTGTGTCCTCTGCGGTGCCTTCTTCGTTGCATGGTTGCTCAGCGGTTGGTCGGACCAATGCTTGATGGGCTCTGTCTTGAGTCTTGGGTCTTGAGTCTTGTGTCTTCGCTTTTCGCTTTTCGTTTTTCGATCCCGCCTATATACTTCTCGCCGGCACCCAACGCTCGGCACTCGAAACGAGGTGTTCCATGACCGTCAACCGCGTAATTCTCGTCGGCCGACTGGGCAAGGACCCGGAGATGCGTTACACGCCGAACGGCACGGCGGTTTGCAAATTCTCTCTGGCCACGGACGAAGGCTGGCGGGATCAAACCGGCCAGCTCCAAAAGCGCACCGAGTGGCACAACATCGTCGCCTGGACCAAGCTGGCTGAGAACTGTCAGAAGCTGCTCACCAAAGGGAAGCAAATCTACGTCGAGGGGCGCATCCAGACAAGACAATGGGACGACCGCGACGGCAACAAGCGCACGACCACCGAAATCGTCATCGGCACCATGCGCCTGCTCGGCTCACGCGCCGAAGCCGCTGCCGCTGGCGCCGCCGCCGCCGCTGAGGCTGCTCCAGAAGTACCCGTTCACGGTGAACCCGAAGAACCAGCCGCCGGACCCGTGGTGAGCGATGAAGATATTCCTTTCTGAAGCCTTTCTATTGTTTTGACCCTTAGACTCTTTGACTGTTAGACTCTTGGACTTTAGCTTCGACCCTTCGACTCCAACTTTGCCGAACGCTGTCATTCTGAGTCATTTGTAGGGGCAAGCTTCAGCTTGCCCTTCCGGTTTCTCTTTTCTATTTTCTATGTTATTCGTACCGCAACGCTTCGATGGGGTTGAGCTGGGCGGCCTTTTTGGCCGGGTAGTAGCCGAAAAACACGCCGACGCCGATGGAAAAGACGACGGCGGTAACAATCGCAATCGGCGAAATAAAAGTCGGCCAGCGCAGAATCCCGGAAACGAGCGAGGCGCTAGCCCAGCCGAAAACGATCCCCGCCATCCCGCCCAGGATGCTCAAGGTCATCGCCTCCAGCAAAAACTGCCGCTGAATGTCCCACTCGGTTGCGCCAACGGCCATCCGAATGCCAATCTCGCGCGTGCGCTCCGTCACCGAAACCAGCATGATGTTCATGATGCCGATGCCGCCGACAATCAACGACACCGAGGCAATGCTGCCGAGCAGCATGGTAAAGATCCGGCCGGTCTGCTCGGCAAGCTGAGCCACGTCCGACTGCGTGCGGATGAAAAAGTCGTCTTCCTCGTCCGGCCGAAGGTGGTGCCGCTCGCGGAGGAGTTGGCTGATTTGGACTTGGGCTGATTCGGAAGCCTCGCGGGAAATCGCCGACATGGACATAAAATGCAGCCAGGTGATCCCGGCAATCTTCTTCTGTACCGTCGTATAGGGCGCCATGATGCGGTCGTCCTGGTCATCCCCCATGGCCGATTGCCCTTTGGAGGACATCACGCCCAACACGCGAAATGGCAGGTTGCCAATGCGGATCGTTTTCCCGACAGGGTTCTCCGGCCCAAAGAGATTGTCCACCACGGTTTGTCCCAGGACGCAGACGTTCTGAGCCGCATCCACATCTTCTTCGGAAAAGAGCGTCCCGGCCTGCACCGGCCAGTTTCGCACTTCAAAATATTCCGGGGTAGTCCCCAGGATGCGGGTATTCCAATTCAGGTTGCCATAAACCACCTGGCCGCCGGCACCGACGCCCGGGGCGCCGCTGCGGATGAGCGGCACCTCGCGCAGGATGGCCTGAAGGTCGTCCACCGTGAGGCTCTTGGTTTGAGAGGCGCCCATGCGCATCCCGCCGCGGTTCACGCTCCCGGACACGACAAAGACGGTGTTAGTGCCAAAGCTTTGGATTTGCTCCTGCGTTTGTTGCGCGGCACCCTGGCCAACGCTCACCATGGCGATCACGGCGCCGACTCCGATAATGATGCCGAGCATGGTGAGAATGGACCGCATCTTGTTCCGCGCCAGCGCCCGCAGCGCCAGCCGAATCGTTCCCCAGAAATCCATCGAGCCTCCTATAGTAGGGGCGGTTCGGGAACCGCCCTACTTCCTACCGCCGTTCGTGAACCGCCCCGGCATCCTACCACGGTTCGCGAACCGCCCCTGCTGTCTCCTGTCCCCACCGCAAGGGATTCGTCGCAATGTATTCGCGGATCTTCTTCAATTCATCCTCATTCCGAACAATGTGTTCGTAATAATTCCGTTGCCAAACCCGTGCGCCACGCACATTCCGAATTTCGTTGATCCGTTGGGTGGAAATCGTTTTGAACGCCCCGATCAAACGACCCAGGGGTTTGCGTTTAATTGCCGTTGTAGGGGCGGTTCGGGAACCGCCCCGGCATTCTGCGGTTGTAGGCGCGGTTCGGGAACCGCCCCTTGCCGAACCGCCCTGCGTCCCTCGTCGGTGATTACAATAATCCCATGCAGATGGTTGGGCATGACAATCCATTCATCCAAATCCACGTTCGGGTATCGTCGGGCCAACCATTGCCAACACAGCGCCGCCATTTTCCCATATTCGTTCAATCGCACCACACCGTCGGTTACCTCGCCCAACAGATGTTCTCCGTCACTCGTGCACACGGTGACGAAATACGCTCCAGCCTGCGAATAATTGTAGCCGCGTAACCGGATCGACCGCCGATGATGTATTTCGGGATCGTATTTCACGCCAGTTCCTATCGGAATGGTTCTTTTGTAGGGGCGGTTCGCGAACCGCCCCTACACCTTCACCAACCGCCCCTACATTTCTTCCTCCTCCTCTTCCCCAATGACGGGCAGTGTTGGCAGAACCTCCCGGGCATAGGCCCGGTTCGCGACCACCGTATCCCGCTGAATTCTTCCATCCCGAAAGATAACGTTGCGCTTGGCGTAGCGGGCAATATCCGGCTCGTGGGTAACGAGGACCAGGGTAAGGTTTTGCTCGTCGTTAAGCCGCTGGAAGATTTCCATCAATTCGACGCTGGTCCGGCTGTCGAGGTTCCCGGTAGGCTCGTCGGCCAACAGGATGGCAGGCCGGTTGACCAGGGCCCGCGCAATGGCCACTCGCTGCTGCTCCCCGCCGGAAAGTTGGCTCGGGAAGTGCTGCCGGCGGTCTTCGAGTCCAACTCGCCGGAGAGCGTCGATGGCCAACTGTTCGCGTTCCTCGAGTGACAAGCCAGCATAGATTGTCGGCAGCTCCACGTTTTCGAGCGCCGTCGTCCGCGCCAGCAGGTTGAACTGTTGGAAGACAAAGCCGATTTTACGGTTGCGCACCCGTGCCAGCTCGATTTTGCTGAATTCGCTGACATCGTGGCCCTCGAGCATGTACCGCCCGCGGGTGGGCCGGTCGAGGCAGCCGATGATATTCATCAAGGTGGACTTACCCGAGCCGGAAGCTCCCATAATCGCCACAAATTCCCCCGGATGAACCTCCATCGTGACACCCCGCAAGGCATGCACCTGGACTTCGCCCAGGTCATACACTTTGTGCACATGCTCGAGATGGATCATCGCCGCATTCGCGGTGGTAGTCGGCTTCGGATGCGCGGTAATCGGTTGGCTTGCGGACGTCTGATTCATAGATCGCAGGTACCGAGATTGTAGGGGCGGTTCGCCCTTCGACTCACGCTCAGGGTCCCGAGGCTTCGACTCGCGCTCAGCCTCCCTGAGCTTGTCGAAGGGAGCGACAGCCGAGGGACGAACCGCCCCTACTATGATTACCGCCGGCCCGGCGGGCCTCCCGGGCGGCCGCCAAAACCCCCGCCCGGCGGCGGTGCCATGCCTTGAGCCCGCTGCATTGCTTGGCCGATAACCAGTTCGTCGCCCGCTTTCAGAGCCCCCTCAAGAAGTTCTGTGAAAGTGTAGTCCGTGATGCCGGTGCGTATGCGGACGGGCTCAAGCGTCTTTCCCCTGGTCAGCTTCCAAACGATCTGCCAATCGTCGCTGCGCGACGCGCCAGCCTGACCAGCGCGCCCAGCCGCTTCCGCCCTTCGCTCGAGGAAAGGACGGGTGCCGGTTCCCTCCCCGGCCCGTCCCGCCCTTGCGGAACCGCCGGTGCTCCCGCTAGGCCGTCCGCTCGCCTCGATGCCATACTTGGCCAGAAGCTCGCGGCGCTTGGACTCTGCCATCTCTGGTTTGTATCGCACCGCCCCGTTCGGCACCTTGACCACATCCTGCGCGGAGGCCACCGGAATGGTCACGTAGGCCGTCATCCCCGGAAAGAGTTTTTGCTCGGGATTGTCAAAATCAATGATCGTGTCGTAGGTCACCACGTTCTGCACGGTATAGGCGTTCATGCGTACCTGCGAGACGCGCCCCCGAAATGTTTCCCTGGGAAAAGAATCCACTTTGAAGCTAGCGATGGCTCCCACCTTGATCTTCCCCACATCGGCTTCGTCGGTCTTGGCATAGACCTGCATCTTGGTGAGGTCCTGCGCGATGGTGAAGAGCGTGGGCGCCGCCAGGCTGGCCGCCACCGTCTGCCCGACGTCCACGTTGCGGCCGATGACCGTGCCGTCGATCGGGGCTTGAATGGTTGTCCGGTTGAGGTCAATCTGCGCCGCAAGGAGGGCTGCCCGGCGCTGGCTGACCTGAGCCTTCGCCTGGTCGAGTTGGGCGTTGGCCGACTTCAAACGGGCCTGGGACTGTTCCAGTTGAGCTTCGACGGCGGCCAGGTTGGCTGCGGCAGTGTCATAGCTGCTCTGCGCTGTATCGCGCAAGGCAGCGGCAACAATCTTCTGTTCAAACAGCTCCGTCGTGCGCTCGCGGTCAATCTTTGCCTGAGAGAGCTGAGCCCGGGCTTTGTCCACGTTGGCTTTCGAGCTGGCCACGTCGGCTCTCGATGTCTCAATCGAGGCGGCGATGCCCTTCACGTTTGCCTGGGCGGTCTCCAGGTCCGCCTGCGCCTGCTCGACGCGCGCCCGGAACGTGGCCGGATCAATCTGGGCGATCACCTGTCCCCTTCTCACCCTCGAGTTGAAGTCGGCGAAGAGCCGAAGGATCGTGCCTGAAATCTGCGAACCGACCTGAACCATGGTAACGGCGTTGATCGTCCCGGTGGCCTCAACCGCCGAAAGGATATCGCCCCGCTCGACCTTGGCGGTGAAGTACTGCACATTGTTGCGGCGGCCAAAGCCGAGGATGACTAGGAGAAGAATCAAGCCGGCTGGCACCGCTGCCGCCAAAATGCGCCGCTTGCGAGATTGTTTGCGATACCACGCCAGAAGTTTGCTTATCCATTCGCCCGGTTTCATGCGTTCTTCTCCTGGTGAGACACCTGGCTACTGCCGTTCCAACTACTTGGCCCTATTCCCCGTCAACTACAACCTGCTACCTACTCCCTACCACCTGCTCCCTACCACCTGCCTTTTCCCTCTCGCGCTCATTTCAACTACCGCTCACCCTCGTAGCGGCTTGCTGGTACGGAGCTGGCGCCGTTTGCCATCCGCCTCGCTCACACACGCGTCTATATAAGTCCCATATTATCAACAGCTTAGAAGGACATTAGCGCCGCCGCTCTGCGTGTTCGCGGTCAATCTCTCGGATCAACTCCTCAAATTTTACTTTCTGCTCCGGGGTCAGAATTGCGCGAATTTTCTCGCGCCCCTCCTGTCGCGCCGCCTCGTATTGCGGCCGGGTTGTCTCGCTGATGCCCTGATATTTCTTTTTCGTCTCGTCGAGAATGGTTTCCAGTTGCTGGCGTTGCTCCGCGCTCAGCGACAGCTCGCGAGTGAAACGCTCGACAGCATGCTGTCGCCAATCGCCGCGACGGCCGCGGCCGCCAAAGATTCCCCAACCGCCGGCGAGCTCGGAGGCCAGCACGCCCAAGACCAGTCCCAGTGCAAAAACAATCATCAGCCACAACACCGGTTTCCGATTCGGGTTCACAGCTTACCTTCCCCTCTCCACAACCAGCGAGATCATCACCTGGTTGCGATCAAGATTTTCGAGGGTCCCCGGTTCGGCCAGGACATCCTGGCCTTCAGCAGCCGCTTCCATCCACTGCGTTTGGAGTGGCGGGATAGCCGGCTTCGGCGCGGTCGTGTTCAAATAGATTGCCAGGATCAAAATGGCAACCGACAATCCCCACGCCAACCGCCGCGCCCATGCTTCCATCGGCCCCCAGCGTCGCTCCTCTTCTTCCTGTTCCCGGATTTGGGCGCGCAAGCGAGTGTAAAAGCCCGGGGCCGGCTCAGGCGAATCAACAGCCAAAAGGCGCAGGATCCGCGACGCCTTGCGGGCGCGATGGACCAAAGCGCGGCAAGCCGGGCAAGTCGCGCGGTGGTTCTCCAGGAGCGCCGCTAGTTCGCCGCCAGCCTTCTCTTCGAGCCAATCCTCAAGATGCTGATGAAACTCCCTACACTTCATGCTCACGCCCCTCCCTTCCTGCGCCCCATGCGCTCGAGCGCCTTGGCCAGGCGCTCGCGGGCGCGAAACATTCGGACCTTTACCGTGTTCGGATTCATATCCGTTATTTCGGCGATTTCTTCCACCGAAAAACCTTCCACTTCCTTCAGGATCAAGAGCAGGCGATCCTGAGGGGAGATGCGATCCAGGAGCCGAGCCACAAGGTCGGAGGCCTCGGCCCGGCGCGACGGAGCCGGCTCGCCGCGCTCTTCCTCGGCAATCTGCTCCAACCGCCGGAGCTGGTCGTCGTTAAGGTCGGCTTCATACACGAGGCGCCGCACTCGCTTCTTGCGCAGCCAGTCATAGGATTCATTGACAGCGATGCGATACAGCCAGGTGCCAAATGCCGAGCGGAAGTCAAAACGGCGCAGGGAGAAGTAGGCCTTGGCGAAGGCCTGCTGGGCCACGTCTTCCACATCTTCGCGCCGGCGCAAGAGGCGACGCACAATGGAAAAGACTCGGCTCTGGTGGCGGCGAACCAGTTGCCCGAATGCTTCCCACTCCCCGGCCTGGCTGCGTCGGACCAGTTCGGCTTCTGCATCCGGAGACTCGCTGCGAGGTGAAGCGACAGGCTCACTCACCCAGTCCCCTCCCTCGTCACTGGTACGACGCGCCTTGGGTGATTCCGGTTTCAAGATTCAAAGCTTTTTCATGGTTCCGGCCGACCGGCAACCCCTTTTTCCGACTTCTCAGGAATGGCATAGGGAGGGGGTTCTTATTCCCATTCGATGGTACTGGGTGGCTTCGAACTGATGTCCAATACAACACGGTTCACACCCTGGACTTCGTTCACGATGCGGCTGGAGATTCGCTCCAATAGCTCGCCCGGCAGCCTCGCCCAGTCGGCCGTCATGCCATCCTCGGAGTGCACGGCGCGAAGGGCCAGAGTATAAGCGTAGGTGCGCGAGTCACCCATCACGCCGACACTTCGCACCGGCAACAGGACGGCAAAAGCTTGCCACAATTTCTCGTACCAGCCAGCTTGCCGGATCTCATCGGTAAAAATCTGATCGGCTTTCCGCAAGATCTGAAGCCGCTCCGGCGTCACCTCGCCCAGGATGCGGACCGCCAAGCCGGGACCGGGGAAAGGATGCCGGCCGAGAATAGCCGCATCAAGGCCCAGTTCGCGGCCGACGGCCCGGACTTCGTCCTTGAAGAGGTCGCGCAAGGGCTCAATGAGCGCCAGTTGCATCACGTCGGGCAGGCCGCCGACATTGTGGTGCGTCTTGATGGTGGCGGAGGGGCCGCGAACCGATTGCGATTCGATGACATCTGGATAGAGTGTCCCCTGCACCAAAAAATCCACTTGGCCCAGTTTGCCGGCCTCCTCTTCAAATACCGCAATGAACTCATGGCCGATGCGAAGGCGCTTTTCCTCAGGCTCCACCACCCCGGCGAGGCGCGCGAGAAATCGGGCGGAGGCGTCCACGCCAATCACCTGCAAACCCAGACGCCCGAGGCGAGGAAGCATGGCGGCGAACTCTCCCTCCCGGAGAAGGCCGTTGTCCACAAAGAGGCAGGTCAACTGGTTGCCGATGGCGCGGTGAACCAGCGTGGCCGCGACCGTGGAATCTACCCCTCCGCTCAGCCCGCAAATCGCTTTGCCCTTCCCCACCCGCTGCCGAACACTTTCGACAGTGTGCTGGACAAAGTAACGCCTGTCCCAAGTCGGGCTGGCATGACAGATGGCAAAAACAAAATTGTGGAGGATCTCCGCGCCGCGGTCGGTGTGCTGGACCTCGGGGTGAAACTGGACAGCGTAGATCTGTTGGGCGGGATTTTCCATGACGGCGACGGCACTCTCGGTGGCGGCGACAACGCGGGATCCCGGCGGGAGACTGGCGACGTGATCGCCATGGCTGGCCCAAATGCGGAGCCTTTTGGGGAGACCGGCGAGGAGCAGAGAGGAACCGCAAATCTCGAGCTGTGCCGGGCCGTATTCTCGCCGCTCCGCGCGCTCCACTTTGCCGCCCAGAGTGTGGGCCAGCCACTGCAAGCCGTAGCAGATGCCGAGGATGGGGAGGCGCAACCCGAAGATTCCGCGGTCACAAACGGGAGCGCCGGGGTCGTACACCGAACCCGGCCCGCCAGACAACACAAGCCCGCAAGGCGCAAAGGCCCGAATCTCTTCGAGCGATACGGTGCACGGCAGGATGACGGAATAGACGCCTTGCTCGCGTATGCGGCGGGCGATCAATTGTGTGTACTGCGAACCAAAATCGAGAACGACAATGCCGCCGGGGATGCTCATGACGGCAGCTCCCCCGGCGCGGCCCCGGCCGGAGCCGGTTCTTGTCTTGTCAGCGCCAGATAGCCCGCGCTCTGGGCAGTAGCCAAAAAGCGACACGGGATCGAAATGAACAGCGCTGCCAGCGGCAGTGCCATCAAGACCGCTCTGCCCCTGTCCCAGTCAGGCAGAAAGCTCAGGAGAACTACCAGGAGCGATCCGAGGAGAAAGGTTGCGCATCGCAGAAGGAAAAAGGTGGTGGCGAAGGCAAGAAAAGCGACCAGCGATTCGCCAAGATGCGACAGGCTGAGACCGAGCCCGGTGAGGAGATCGGTTTGCTCGCAAATGGCATAGGAGCGGCCGAGAGACAAAAGCCAGGAAAAAAATTGCCAGAAAAGGAGAATAGCAGCGATGCCGACCGAGCCGCTCAGAAATGAGGCCTGGCTAAAAAAGCGGTGGCTTCCCGGACGAAAAACCGCCCGGCCAAGGATGCTGTCGGCAATGAAAAGGCACAGGCCAGTCACCAGAAACCAGGCAGCGTGATAGGCAAGCATCACTCCGAAGTCTCCTGCCGTTGACCGCCGGGCGGTGCTTGCCAGATAGCCGACAAGCCATGTCCCGATGCGGGCCCTGACGGCCGAACCGACAATCCACCACATCAGGAAAGAGCCCAGCAAGCTGAGGGCTAAGGCCGTTTTGGCGTGAGCAGCGGCGGTTGAGAGAATGCTTACCAGGGTTGCGGCGACCAGCCAGGGCGGACCCGCCCGAAGATTGCGGATGTCAGCAGAACTGAGCGGGACCGAGTCAAGCCAGAGAGCAAGGGTGGCCAACGCAAGCACGCTGACCGCAGCCCAGAATCCCCAGCGCCAGGCGATTTCCACAGCGACGATGCGACGCTCGGACCAGGCGACGCGGAACCCTTTGCGGAAAGCGTCCCGAGACTCCATGATGGCTACACCACCCGATTCAAGGATACACCACGAGCCCAGGCTTGGATGTTTTCCACGGTCGTCACCAGAATACGCTGCAATGCCTCCCTGCTGTTGAAGGCGTTGTGAGGGGTATAGACGACATCATCGCGGCCGACGAGGACGTGGTGGCGAAGGAGGGTGCGCAGGGTTTCAACGCTCTGCTCAGAGTGCAGGAGCTGCTTCTCCTCGCGAATCAAATCTTCGCCTTCGAGGACGTCCAGCCCAGCACCGCCAAGTTGGCCTGATTCGAGAGCTTCGACCAGAGCGGCGGTATCCACCAGGCTACCGCGGGCGGTGTTGATGAGGAGCGCGCCTCGCTTCATCTGAGCGAGCCGGGCCCGGTCGATGAGATGGTGATTCTCCGGCGAGTAGGGTATGTGCAGCGAAACGATGTCGCTCTCCCGAAGCAACTCGTCGAGCGCGGCATAGCGGAAACCGAGAAGATCGGCAAGGAAGCGATCCTGGCGAAGGTCGCAGGCAAGCACCCGCATGCTAAAGCCTCGGGCTATCTTGATCACGTGCAAGCCGATTTTTCCCGCTCCGATCACGCCGATGGTCTTGCCCTGAAGATCAAAGCCGGTGAGCTTGGCTAGATCCCACCGGCCCTGCCGGGCGTGAAGATAAGATTTGTGAACAAAACGCGACAGCGACAGGATAAGGGCGAAGGTATGCTCGGCCACCGTGTACTCGCCGTATGCCGGCACGTTGGCGACACTGATACCGCGCTGGTGGCACGCGGCGATGTCTATGTGGTCGACGCCGGTGGAACGGGTGGAGATGAGCTTCAGCCGGGGCATTTGCGCCATCGCCTGGTTGGTGATGCGGGACGAGATGAACACCGAGAGCACATCGCAGTCCTGAAACGAAGCCAGATTGTCAGGCCCTAACGCCCGCCCGTCGAACCGAAGTTGATGTTCGGACAAAGCTTCCGACAGATAGTTCTGTTCCCAGACCTCGAGCTCAAGAAAACCCATCTGCATAGCAGCAGTCAAGCGAGGACCATATTCACGAGCTTGTTCGGAACCACAATCGTTTTCAGCGGTCGCCTGCCTTCCATAAGGCGGGAGATGCGCGGATCGTTCAGGGCCCGCTCGATCAACTCGTCCTCTGCCAGGTCGCCCGGTACCAGAATCTTTCCGCGGAGCCGGCCGTTGATCTGAATCACGATCTCGAATTGCTCCTCCTGAGCAAGTTCGGCATCGTGTTTGGGCCAGGGTACGGCGGCCAGGCCGCCAGCATGCCCCAGCATTTCCCACAACTCTTCTCCCAGGTGTGGAGCAAAGGGAGAGATAAGGATGGCAGTGATATCCATCACCTGCTTCAAGATGCCCGGCGCTATTTCGTGATCGAGCGGCTCGGCGGCGTAAAGCTCGTTTACCAATTCCATGATGGCGGCAATCGAGGTATTGAAGTGCCAGCGGCCCTCAAAGTCGCGAGAAATGCGGCGGATGGTCTGGTGGGCCTTGCGCAGCAGTTTCCGCTCACGGGCCGAGATGCGCTCGGTGACCAGGGTGGAGGGGTCGTCGGCAGTTACCTGGCGCAAGGCCGGCGCATGCTTGGCAACGATCCGGAAAAGACGGTGAAGAAAGCGGTGAGCGCCTTCGATTCCCTGCTCACTCCACTCGAATTCCTTTTCCGGGGGGGCAGCAAAGAGGACGTAGAGGCGGGTTGTGTCGGCGCCGTACTGCTTGACCATGTCATCCGGGTCGACAACGTTGCCGCGCGACTTTGACATTTTGACGCCCTTGTGGAGAACCATGCCCTGCGAAAAGAGGCGCGAGACGGGCTCATCGAGCCGGATAAGCCCCAGGTCACGCATGACTTTGGTAAAAAAACGGGCGTAGATCAGGTGAAGGATGGCGTGTTCGATGCCGCCGATGTACTGGTCAATGGGAAACCAGTAACTGACGGCATCGCGATTGACCGGCGCGGTGGAGATTTTGGCGTCGGTGTAACGATAGAAATACCAGGAGGAATCGAAGAAGGTGTCCATCGTATCGGTTTCGCGCTTGGCTGGCCGACGGCAGTTGGGGCAGGCAACATTCACAAATTCCTGCGACTCGGCCAGGGGGGAGTGCCCGCTGCCGGTGATCTCAACCACTTCCGGCAGGAGGACGGGCAAATCTTTGTCGGGCACGGGCACCACGCCACATTCGCCGCAGTAGATAACCGGGATGGGAGTTCCCCAGTAACGCTGGCGGGAAATGCCCCAATCCTTGAGGCGATAAATGGTCTCCGCCTTGGCAAAGCCGCGCGCCACCGCATCCGCTGTCATGCGAGCAATCGCCCGCTCCGAGGGCAGGCCGGAGTACGGGCCGGAGTTTACGGTGCGGCCATAAGCTTCAAAGGCTTGCTGCATGGTTTCCGCGTTCAAGACGCCATCCATCGGCTGGACGACTAAACGAACCGGCAGATGATATTTTTTCGCGAACTCGAAATCGCGCTGATCGTGGCCGGGAACGGACATGACTGCGCCGGTGCCGTACTCCATCAGCACAAAGTTGCCTATCCAAAGGGGCAAGAGGTCGCCGGAGAAGGGATTCACGGTAAACTTTCCGGTAAACAGCCCTTCTTTCTCGAAGTGGCCAGTGATGGCGGCGCGACCGGCTTGCTGGCGCATCCGCTCGACTTGTTGCATCATGCGGGCGGCGCCAGCGACGCCAGCAAGGAGTCTCTCGACCATCGGGTGTTCGGGTGCCAACACAACGGCGTTCGCGCCATAGATGGTGTCGATACGGGTGGTGAAAACCTCCACGATGTCTTCGGACTTGGCGATTTTGAAGTGAACGCGCGCGCCGTGCGATTTGCCAATCCAGTGGCGCTGCATCGTCAGGACGCGTTCAGGCCAGCCGCCCTCGAGTTGCTTGCTATCCTCGAGCAACTGATCAGCGTAAGCCATGATCTTCAAGAACCATTGCTCGAGCTCCTTTTGCTCGACCGGGGTCTCTTCATGACGCCAGCAACAGCCGTCCACCACCTGCTCGTTGGCGAGCACAGTATGGCACTGAGGGCACCAGTTCACGCGGCTGCGTTTGCGATAGGCCAAACCCCGCTCCAGCATGCGCAAGAAGAACCATTGGTTCCAACGGTAGTACTCGGGCTCGCAACTGGAGATTTCCCGTTCCCAGTCGTAGCTGAAGCCAAAACGTTGGCACTGGCTGCGCATGTGGCTGATGTTGGCGGCCGTCCAAGCGCGAGGATGAACCTTGTTTTGGATGGCCGCGTTTTCCGCCGGAAGACCAAAGGAATCCCACCCGATGGGGTGGAGGACGTTGAAGCCGCTCGAGCGCTTGAAGCGCGCCACCGCATCGCCAATCGAATAGTTGCGCACGTGACCCATATGCAGAACACCGGAGGGATAGGGCAGCATCTCCAGCAGGTAGTATTTCCGTCGGGAAGGATCGGGCCTGGCTTCAAAAAGATGTTGTTCCTCCCAAGCTTTCTCCCACTTCAACTCGATGGTCTGGGGATCATACTCAGCCACGTCGTGTACGGCTCCTCTGTGATTGTGTCCTATATGTCTGTCCGGCCAGCTTTTTGAGCGCGCGAACGTTGCGGCGGTCGTCGCCCTTGCGGTCAATCGGTGTTTCCAGAATAAAAGCTTTTCCTTCGAGAGCCGGGTGGTTCAACAGGCGACGGAAGGCTTCGAGACCGATCTTGCCGCGGCCGATATGTTGGTGCCGGTCAACGCGGGAACCGAGCGGCGCCTTGGAGTCATTGGCGTGGATGACGGGAACGCGAGTCAGCCCAATCAGACGTTCGGTTTCCCAGAGGGTCGTTTCCACGCCTTCCGGGGTGCGAATATCGTAACCGCTGGCGAAGGCGTGGGCCGTGTCCCAACAAACGCCGACGGGCAAATCGGCAGCCGCGTCCAAAATATCTCGCAGCTCTTCGAGCCGCGCGCCCAGCGAGTCGCCCTGGCCGGCGGTGTTTTCGATCAAAATTTGGAGGCCGTTGAGGGCGAGGGTGCGAACCGCTTCCCGCAGCGACTGGGCCACGTCGCGGATGGCCTGTTTGCGGTCGCCCCCCAGAGGACTGCCCGGGTGGGCGACCAGATAGTCTGCCCCGAGAGCCAGCGCCCGGCGCAGCTCATGGTGGAAGGCGTGGATGGAGCGGGAGCGGATAAGGGCGCTGGGGGAGGCAAGGTTGATGAGATAATTGTCATGGATAACGAGGGGAGAGAGTCCCCGCTCGGCGCGGCGATGGCGAAAGGTTTGCGCTTCGACGGTGTTGAGCTGGCGCGCGTCCCAAAGCCGCGGACTGGAAGAAAAAATCTGAAAGGTGTCACAGCCGAGTTGGTGCGCGGTTTCAATCGCGTTTTCGAGCTTGCCAGCGATTGAAGTGTGGATTCCGATTTTGACCTTACTGTTCACTCCTCTTCGTTGAGCGTATCCCCCAGCAAGTTTTCCAGGGACAAGTTCAAAATCGCTATGCTAACAGAGGGTGAAACGAGCGGTCAAGGAGAGCCGGTTGCTTCCGCCAAGTGGATTGGGCTAGACTCAAACCACCGCAGCGGAACCTGCGGGCACAGGTGAAGCCGACGCCATGTTAGTCGTCATGCAAGCCCACGCCAGCGAGGCGGAGGTGCGCGCGGTCTGCGAGGCGATCGAGCACCTGGGCTACCACGCACACCCGATCCCCGGCGCTACCCGGACGGCGATCGGGATCACCGGCAACCCCGGGGCCGTGGACCTGGGCGCCATCGAATCGATGCCCGGCGTGGTGGAGTGCATCCCGGTCAGCAAGCCCTACAAGCTGGTCAGCCGGGAGATCAAAGCGGAAAACACGGTGATCGAAATCGGCGAGGCGCAGATTGGCGGCCCCGGCATTGCTGTGATTGCCGGCCCTTGTGCCATCGAAAGCCGGGAGCAGGCCATGGCCATTGCCAAGGCGGTGAAAGCCGCCGGGGTAAAGCTGTTTCGAGGCGGCGCCTACAAGCCTCGCACTTCCCCGTACAGCTTCCAAGGGCTGGGTGAGGAGGGGTTGAAAATTTTGGCGGAGGTGCGCCAGGCGCATGGGTTGGGGATCGTCACCGAGGCAGTGGATAACGAGTCGCTCGACCTGGTCGAAGAGTACGCCGACGTGATCCAGATTGGGGCGCGCAACATGCAGAACTTCTCGCTTTTGAAGCGAGCCGGCAAAGCGAGGAAGCCGGTCCTGCTCAAGCGCGGCATGTCGGCCACACTGGATGAGTTTCTGATGGCGGCCGAATACGTGATGGCCGAGGGCAACTACCACGTAATCCTTTGCGAGCGCGGAGTCCGGACCTTTGCCGACCACACCCGCAACACGCTCGATCTCTCGGTGGTGCCAGCGGTGAAGCGAGTGAGCCACCTGCCGATCCTGGTGGATCCGAGCCACGGCACCGGGAGGCGCGACAAGGTCATTCCCCTCTCCCGGGCGGCAGTGGCAGTGGGCGCCGACGGGCTTCTCATCGAAGTCCACCACCAGCCCGACAAGGCGCTGTCCGATGGCATGCAGTCCCTCCCGCCGGAGCAGTTCGAACAATTGATGGTTGAGATCCGCCAGATTGCCAAGGTCATCGGCCGGGCGGCCAACGGCCAGTGAAACTGAATCCTCGCTTCCTCGTTCTAACTCTGCTGCTGGGGGTCTGGACAGCCATTCTGTTACTGCAGGAAAAAGCCCCCCTCATCCTGGAATCGAGCCAACGGATCTATGCCTTCGTGGCCAACCGGGACAGCAACAGTGTGACCGTAGTGGACCTACAATGGCTGCGGGTGCGGGCGGATTTGCCGACGCCGCGCGGTCCCTCCCAGCTCCGCCTTCATCCCAAGCGAAACGAGTTGTGGATACTGTGTTCCGCGGCCGATCAAATTGCTATTCTCGACATTGGGAGCCTGCGCGAAATCGCCCGCATCAGCGTGGGACGCGTTCCCGCCTGGCTTGAATTTTCGCCTGACGGCAACCACGCCTTTGTCGCCAACAGCAGCTCCGATTCTTTGACACGTATCGATGCCCGATCACGACGAGTGGTGGGGACGGTTCCCATAGGGAAAGAGCCGCGGCAACTGCGAGTGAGTGCCGACGGAAAACTTGTGGTGGTGAGCTTGGCGGGCGAGGACGGGATTGCCTGGGTGGAGGCGGCAACCGGCAAGAAGTTGGGGGCTGTCCGGGTGGGGAAAAAGCCCGGCGCGCTGGCCATCCTGCATGACGGAAGCAAAGTATTTGTGGCCAACGAAGCGGATAATCGAGTTTCGGTGGTGGACCTTGTGCACGGCGCCCTTTTGACCCACGTTCGCGTTGGCAAGGAACCGGCTGATCTGGTGCTCAAGGCCGATGGCGGGGAAGCCTACGTCCTGAACGCCGGCTCTCACACCGTGGCAGCGATCAATACCTGGACGAACGAGGTGGCGGATCAGATGCTGGTGGGTTCGCGACCGCTGAGGGGCCTGCTGGGATCAAAGAACACGCTTTACGTTGCCGACCCCGCCGCCAATCGGGTGATCGTCCTCGATGTCGGCAACCGGCAATGGATCAGCAGCATTCCGGTGGGGGAGGAGCCGGTGGCGATGGCACTGGCACCGGGTGAAGGGGTGCTGCTTGTGGTAGATCGTGGCTCGAACGATCTTGCCCTCATTCGGACGAAAAGCAATTCGCTCATGACGATGATTGCGGTTGGGCTTGGACCGGCAGACGTGGCGGTGCGGCTTTTCCGCGTTCAGCCGCGCGATGGCGGGGCAGCGGCGCTGAGGTCTTCGAACTAAACCTTCTCACAGGCTTGGCCAGGCAAAGGCTTCCGAGCCAAGCGACACTTCGATGGCGCCCGCGGCGGGGAGGGCGTCCAGGGGCAGCCCGGAATGCCAGAGTGACACGCCCATACGAAGAATCCCTTCAGCAGGGTTGCCAACGAGTTCACGGTTGAGCGCCACTTCGAGCACCTTGTCCAGGGCAGCCTCGAGCTGGTCTGCTTGGACCGGTTCGAAAACGCATCCTGTTTCACGGCGAAGGCCGGCAGAGGCGATCCGGCGCATCCGGATGTTGAGCAATACTTCAGTTTCTCGGGCGCCCTGTATGCTGAGGCGAAGCGAGCAGTCGTCGAGCCGGCACTCCCCTTGGGAAGAGAAATCCAGCCGCAAGTAAAGCTGGGTAGAGTCGAAGCCGTAATAAAGCGTCTGAAGACAAGAACGCCGACCATGCATCGCCGCCGAGCGCTGGTCGGCGCTATAGAGACCGGCCCCCAACCATTCGAAGTAGCTGGTGACGCGGCCATCTATCTTCGGCGAGATGTAAGCCGAGGGGAGCACCAGGAGGGCGCGGATGGGAGCGGTGGAAACCGGCTGGCCGAGGGCCTTGGGGACTACTTCCCCGAGCTGGTGGTAAACCTCGCTCAGAGATTGACGGTAGAGTTGATCAAAAATATTGGCCTGGCTGGTGGCGTGTTCCGGGCCGTACCACCAGCACCAATCGCTGCCTTCGGCGGCGAGCAGGGCATCCTGGGCGGCTCTTTGCCGTTCGGGCTCTAGTCCGACTTTCTGGGAGGCGCGCGAATAGAGGTCGCGGGCGTCGTTCAAAAGGTCCCAAGCACGAATATCATCGGCGTGGCCCATCCAGATGTTGAAGTTGGCGTTGATCCACGAACCGGGGACGATTCTATCGAGCAGCGGCTTTTCCGGGAATTGAGCCAGCGCCTCGGAAACCGTTACAGCGCGAATTTGCCGGTCATGTTCAAGGAGGCGGTAGAACTCGTCCAGAAACTCCCGGCCGTTGCGCGGATAGTATTCCCAGGCATTTTCACCATCGAGAATGATGCTAACGAGGGCGGAGCGGTCTCCCACCGACTGGCCGGCGCGGCGCACTCGCTCGAGGAGGTCGCGAGCAGCCGCTTTCGGCTCCATGCGGCTATAGACGAAGCCGACCAGGTCCGAAAGATAGTGATCGCGAAAGACCAAATTCAAGGTGTGCTTTCCATGGGCAAAGCGGTAGGGTGAATAGAGCTTCTGGGGCTCGACCGGCGCGCCGGCTGCGTCCCGGTGGAAGTCGAGCGCCAAGCTTCGGCCTAGCACACCCTCGTCGCTGGCTGCCCACTCGAAGCCGGTCTGGGCAATGATGGCGAGCGTTTCTTCCGAGACGCTGCCTTCCGAAGGCCAGAGGCCGGCGGGCCGGCGGCCGAACACCCGCTCGTGGAGCCGCTGGGCACGTAGTAGCTGCTCTTGTGCGTCTTCCGGGTGACGGAAGCGCCTAGCGGGCAGGGGAGACGAGGGATTGGACTCGCGGGCGGCATTTGAGTCGCACAGAAGGGGGAGGATGGGATGGTAGAAGGGCGAGGTGGAGATCTCCACCTGGCTGCGTTCTGCCGCGGCGCGGTAAGCAGGCAGCACACGATGCAATATCTCAGCTTGCTTCATTTTCAGAGTTTGCTTGTCGG
>Ga0209002_10000475_pt1 | contig 32386 bp, 35 predicted proteins | sample Rifsed16ft2_FD_184010 | JGI IMG/M metagenome (GOLD analysis project Ga0209002, IMG submission 184010) | Soil microbial communities from Rifle, Colorado, USA - sediment 16ft 2 (version 2) | ecosystem: Environmental > Terrestrial > Deep subsurface > Rock core/Sediment | place: Rifle, Colorado...
TTTGCTTTCGTCCAAAGTCTCACTTGTTACCGTGGTCTGCGTGCAAACCGCATTCCTTTTCTGGATCGGTTTCCCACCACCAACGACCTGCCCTTAGGTCTTCGCCTGGCTTTATCGCTCGTGTACAAGGTTCACATCCAATGCTTGGATATCCTTTGTCATGCAGTTTGTTGTATGGAATTTTGTTTGTTTTGATATAATCCCAAACCTGTTCCCATTTCCAGTCAATTATTGGATTTACCTTTATCATTCCATTATGCTGGTCATCTATCTCAATTTTTTTGGCATCTGTTCTGTTCTGGGTTTGGTCATTCCTCAGTCCAGTTATCCATCCATCCAAGGTTACAAGCATTTTGTTTAGGGGGTGGACCTTCCTTATTCCACAACAAAGCTTTCTATTTCCTATGCTTTGGTAAAACAAGTTCATACCATTGACTCTAACCATCTGTTCTACTTCATTTTGATCCGGAAACATTACCTCCATGTTAGTGTTGTATTTGTTTCTTATTTCATCCATAACGTCATATGTTTCCTGATTTAGTCTACCCGTGTCAAGTGTAAAGATCCTAGCTTTTGGATTTATCTTCATGATCATATCGATTACTACAACATCTTCTGCACCAAAACTAGATGCCATTGCAACTTTAGGATGAAGATTGTCAAGTGTCCATTTGAGAACCTCTTGTGGAGTTTTGAGTACATTGTTTAATTGAGCTAATTGTTCAGAAGTAAACTTGCCCATAAGAAATTGTTTCTATTCTGGTCATATAATGATTGCTAGATTTGAATTAGTAATCCTAGAGTTATAAATAACGTCCAGATAAGAAAACAAAATGACTGAAAGAACTGTAGTTGTTGTTTTCCCTTCAATATTTTCCCTCAATAAAATCAATTCTCTTATAACAAGCATAGACAGAATCCTTAAAGTAAAAAAACAGAGTTTTAGCAAAATACGAAAAAATGATTCTGTCATAATAGTTGAGGCAAGCGATCCAGTCTTTGCTTCATCTGCAATAAGCTCACTTTTTGGAGTAGAAAAGATTGCTATTGCCACAGAAGTGGAAAACCGTTTTGACGTTGTTGTTTCTGCCATAGGTAAAATTGGTACAAATCTTCTCCTAAAAGGAGAGAGATTCTATGTTAAGGTTGAGGGTCAAGCAACTGAATATTTGCCAAAAGATATGGAACTTGCGGCAACATCTTCTTTGATAGAAAAGACGATTAATCTACAAACAAAGCCTGGTACAGAAGCAAGTCATGATAAACTTCTTTATACATATCTTACAAAGTCTCACGCGTATGTCTGTATTTTTATAGATAAAGCAGGTGGAGGCGTTCCATACAAATCACAAAATGAAACCATTCTTTGTGGTGTATATGATGAGCTTTCTGCGATATCCTGTCTTCAACTCCTCAAAGTGGGTTTTGATGTAAAAATTCTTGTCTGCTATCGCAGTGATCCAGATCTTCTGAATATAGTTAAAATCATAAATCAAATCTTACCACGATTTGTACAACCTAAAGTAGAGCTACAGTTTTGTAGGCTTGAACTAAATTCTTCTGGAAGTTCGGGTCAATTGCTAAAGGTTGCTGCCATAACAGAGATTCTTGTATCTGTCGCTAAGATAAACAAGATAGAAAGGATCTCCCTTTCAGTTTCGCCTATGATCTTTCCTGCGTGGTTTATAGAATACAATGCCATATGTGTATTTCAAAAAAATCTAATTCCATGGTTTCCCCTAACAGGGATAGATAATAGTATTTTTGAGCTAGCAAAGGAAATTGGCTTGGAAAAGCATCTTTCAAAGATTGAGGGCTTATGCAGACTCAAGTTTACCAGCAGGAATATTCCCAAAGGCAAAATTAATAAAATTTCACAAACGGCACTAAAAACAAGAAAGTCGATCACTGTTACAGTAGGCCCAAAAAATATACATGATATTATTGACTCATTAAAATCCAATCATTGAGAATTTAAACGGGATGGATTGATTTGAACTTGTGATAAAGATAGGCCAATTCATCTATCCGTGGGGAAATGGTCATTACAGTAGGATGATGGCACTGGACAGCGTTCTGCCTCAATACATCAAAGACGATCTTGAGATACATTATTCCAGTAGTGGAGAAATATATCAAAAGTTACTACAAAGATTTCCCGCTAAAAAGCAACAGATCCATGAGATTCTGATGCCAACCCCGATTGATGGTAAGTATGGCCCAAGTGTTATACTTTCTATGTTGAATTTTTTGTTGCCTATTTCTGGAAATCCTCCGCTTGTCAGACAGATTTCAAACTATCTAAAAAATGAAGCTAAACTGTATAATAAACAAAATTTTGATCTTGTAATAAACGATGGTGATATGGGTTCAAATGTATTAGCCAAAAAAAGAAAAATCAATTCTGTTTTTGTAACAAATCAGTTTAGACCTAAACTTTTGAGATCACATTTTTACTTTTATCCATCATTAATCTACATTTCAAAACAGATTGCCAAAGCTACAAAGATAATTGTGGCTGATTCTGCACCTCCAAACACTATATGTGAATATAATCTGAATTTCCCAGACAAGATAAAACAAAAAGTGGTGTATGCAGGACATTTTTCAAATGGCATGGTCACAATTCCAAAACCAAAATCAGATTTAGAAAAATTAATTGAGAATGCAGACTCCTTTGGATATTGGATGCAAACTGGTAACAGATCTACAAACGAGGTAACTGGTAAGAAATATGAGCAAATTTTCCATTCAGAAGAGATACGAGACAAAAAAAGAATAGTTTCACATGCACAAAATGACCCTGCTATAGACAAAGTGATAGGAGGGGATGGTAGGACCTACTCAATTTCAGACGCACTTGAACGAAATATAGATTGGATTCAGATCGATGTAGGGTTTTTGTCAGAACAAGAAAAAGATACTGTATTAAATTTGTGTAAATATACAGTGATAAATGGCTCACATACAGCAATGGGAGAAATCCTTGGAATAAAGGCAAAACCCATTGTAGGAATTCCTGTTTATGATGAGCACATAAACCATCTAAGATGGGCAGAAGAGAAGGGTCTTGGCATTCTTGCACGTAACACACAGCATGTGATAAAGGCAATTCACTACATACAAAGTAACTACAACAAGTATGTAGATAGGCTTGCAGAATTTACTAAGAATTTTGATCGAAATGGTGCACAAAACACAGCAAAGATAATTGCTGAAATACTAGAGAGTTAGAAAGGATTATAATTTTTCTATGTTAAATGCCAGATCTGGTACGCGGCATTTTTCGATGGGCGAACTGACCGCAAGGGATGACGATATAGACCGCGTACCAGAAAATCAGCAAGGCTTTTATGGATAATTTTGATGAGTGGCGTCATTGACTGATTGCCCCGAATGTGCAGCCAAGGAAGTAAAAATTGAGATGAAGTTTGATCTGAACACAAAACACTTTATCTGTAAAAAGTGTGGGCTGTATGCAACAAGGGAGCAAATAAGCGACATTAGGGACAGACTAAATCGTCGTGAAAAAACACGAGAGGACAAACATGATGAATACAGAGACTGGTGGCAATCAAGTAAGAAAGAAAAACAGAACTAGTTATCTGGAGCAAAAATAAGATGGCAAAAGAACTTCCACAATGGGCACAAGATGAAATAAAGAGTGCAAAATTTGGTAAGCCCGAATCTCAGACTAGAACAGGCTACATACTTGAGATTTACGACAAGGATATGAAGATAGATATTCAGCTATACGAGGAAGTTGAGGACGGCAGACGCATCATAACATTGGATTTACCAAAAAAAATCAAACCTGCTCATCTAATGAAAGGAATGGTGTATGAATTTACGTTCAATTCCTCAAAGGTACCCTTGAGCAAAAAGCTTATTGAATTTCTTAAAAAAGAGATGGAAATAGACATGGATGCCATATACCAATTTGAGTTGACAAATCTTGAATTAATGGATGTTGATTCTGACACAGGCTCATCAACAGAATCTGAAGAGGAATAAATTGTAATTTAGTATCACTTTGTAATTTTTGTTCTGAACTAGTGCAACTTTTGCTTTGAGCTCATCGCCTTTCTAAAGGCTGCACCTAAAATTGGATTGATAAGATATGGAAATGTGTGTTTTGCCCAGACTGCCACTCTTACCAGTGGTGGTACGATGATCTCAAGCCTTGGTGAGGAAGATGCTCTTACCACTGCTTTGGCTACGGTTTTAGAACTAATTGAGACAGGAGAATATTGTGGTATTGAATTAAAAGATGGGTGATCAAAGAAATTGGTTCTGACCGTTATAGGACTAACAACAGTTACACCTACGCCAGTTCCCTTTAGCTCATGGTAGAGTCCTTCTGAAAAACCTAGCATCGCAAACTTTGATGCACAGTAAGATGCAATTCCTGGCAAACCAAAGCTTCCTGCAACCGAGGCTACATTTACTATATGCCCAGATTTTTGCTCGAGCATTTTTGGTAGAAAAGATTTCGTACAATAAACCATTCCTAGATAATTAGTTGCCATCTGAGATTCTATTTCTTCTATTTTCAAATCAAGCACAGAACCATAAATTGCAAATCCTGCATTGTTTACCAGAATATCAATTCGTCCGAATTTATCAAGTACAGTCTTACTCATCTGTTCTACTTGCTGCTTTTGAGAAACATCGCATGGGCACACAAGTATTTCTGAGCCATATTTAGTGAGTTTTTTTGCTACATCATCAAGCGTTTCTTTCCTTCGTGAGACAATCACTACAGAACTATGCCGTCTAGCAAACTCTGCGGCTGATTCTTCACCTATACCGCTTGATGCTCCTGTAACTACAACGACTTTATTGGCATAATTCACAAAAGAAAAGAGATTCTTTGAAAATAAAGTGCTTTCTATGCAATTTTAGCTTTTTTTGTGTGTGGATGAAGAACCACTTTCATCAACAGTATCCAGCTGATACAAAGAGGAACATGGTATGTGGCAATCCTCCAAGCTATTACGATATTCCATTGTATACTGTCTTTTACTGCATCAAACGTTAAACTATTTAGCTTTCCAAGATAGGCCCAGATGCCAAACTCTGTAAGGCCAGAACCGCCTATGGTGATTGGTAAGTTGCCTATTGCGTTTGATGCCATAGCTGCCATCAGGGAGTCAAAAAATTCTATAAAATATCCAGCGCCATTTGCAATTACCATAAATGAAACTCCGTAGAATATCCAAGTAAATGCAGAAAAGATCATGGAAACTATGAAGGCTTTTTTTGCACCTTCCTTATGCAAGCTTTGCCTACTCATCTCACAGATTTCTTGCATCCATTGGTTTGTTTTATCAATGTATTTTGAAGCATGGCCTTTGTTTATTCTTGTTACAATTTTTGATATCCATCTAGGAACCTGAAAAGTTCTTTTGTATGACAAAAAAAACAGACTACACCATAATGCTGTAACTGGAAGACTTATTGCCACTATGACAATTCCTATGATATAGGCACCGTTAACAAACGCAAATGCAGCTGCAGCAAGAGCAAAAATCCCTGCTGCTAGTACTTCGGTGACAATTTCCATTATTGTAACCCAAGTTGCTTTACCTATTGGCACTCCTTTCTTTTTCAACCATACAATCCTAACTACCTCACCGCCTACAAATGAGGGGGTAGTAGATGTGACAAACTCACTTCCTATTCTTACTGAAACTGTCTTCCACGATGCCTCTATAGGACCAAGAAATTTTTTCACTAGATAATTGAATTTTAAACCCTGCATGAAAAGCTTGCAAGAAATGGCAAGTGCTGCACCGACAAAAGGAACAAGACCAACTGCAAAAAGTTCTTCTAGTTTGATATCAAAGGTGATAGCAATCAAAACAAATGGTATAATACTGACAGGAATTGCCAAAAGCTTCCAATTCATTGTCTCTTTATTCATGGATGGAAATATAAGCTGAACATAAAATATAGTCAGTAAAAATGAAAGCCATTTTTGTTGTTGGCACAGCCGGTGCTGGAAAATCATTGCTTACCTCTAGAATCTTTGATTATTATACAAGAAACGATGCTTTTGTTGGGATTTTAAATTTAGATCCAGGCGTTGAGAACCTCCCCTACACATGTGATGTAGATGTTAGGGATTATGTAGACATTGTATCTATAATGAAGCAGTACGATTTGGGCCCAAATGGTGCCATGATAATGGCAAGTGATCTAATTGCATCAAAAATAGAACAGATTCAAAGCGATGTTGATAATATGAATCCAGATTATCTTTTAGTTGACACTCCTGGTCAAATAGAGCTTTTTGCTTATAGAACAAGCGGCCCATTTTTTGTTCAAAACTTTAACGCTGAACAAAAGGTTGCGTTATTTCTTTATGATGGTGTTCTTGTGACAACTCCGACTAATTTTGTTTCTGTTGCTCTTCTTGCTACATCAATCAAATTAAGACTCAATTTGCCACACATTAATGTTATAACAAAGACCGATCTCATAGAAGACAAAATCAGTGACATATTGAAATGGTCATCTAGTCTGACTAGCCTTGAAGATGCAATAGCCAAACATGCTGATGGTGAAAACTATACACTTGTAACAAATATTTTGAGGGGCCTAAATCTTGGTGGTTTTTCCCAAGGACTGATTCCTGTATCAAACGCAAGTGGAGATGGTATGGTAAACCTAGAGGCAGCTCTGAGCAGAATTCTTAACTTGGGAGAGGAGAAGTAGAAGACTAGTGGCTTCCAGTGTTATTGTAAGGGCTCCATGTTCTACTGCGAACCTAGGTCCTGGTTTTGATGTTTTTGGACTTGCACTAGACGCTTACTATGATGAAATACAACTTGTAAAAGGTGGTAATGGAATTAAAATTCAAAGCACAGACCCGATTCCTCTTGTTCCTGAGAAAAATTCTGCAGGACTTGTAGTAAGAGAGATGGCAAAAAAATTCAAAATAAAATCCGGTCTTGTTTTGAAGATTAGAAAAGGCGTGCCTGCTGGTTTTGGGATGGGAAGCAGTGCTGCATCTGCTGCTGCAGCAGCTGTAGCTTTTGATGCCTTGTTTGATCTGAATCTTGATAAAAATACGCTTGTAGAGTTTGCTGGTGTTGGTGAAAAGGCAAGTGCAGGTTCTGTTCATTATGATAATGTTTCTGCTTCTATTTTTGGTGGTTTTGTTATAGTAAAGACAAATCCACTTGACATAATAAGCATAGAACCACCAAAAGATCTTATACTCTGTGTTGCAATTCCCAAACTCCGTGTTCCTACAAAAAAAACCCAAGTTTCTAGAAGCGTTCTTCCAAAACAAGTTAAACTTTCCGATTATGTGCAAAATCTTTCAAATGCGACAGCTATAGCTGCTGGATTTATGAAAAAAGACACGGTGATGATTGGAAACTCTATCAAAGATATAATTGTGGAGCCTGCAAGACAGCACTTGATTCCAGGATTTTCTCAAGTAAAAGAGAATGCTATTCGTGCCGGTGCATTTGGTGTTACAATAAGTGGTGCAGGTCCGTCAGTTATTGCATTTACTTCAAAGTCGTTTAATCAAAAAAAGATCTGTAATGCCATGGCAAAAGGATTTGCGTCCGCTAAAATAAAATGTCATACAGTAGTATGCAAACCTAGCAAGGGTGCACGTATAGTATAGATTATCTTTTCCCAGAAACTCTATATTCTAGAAATTAAACTTTAGTCACTTGTCATCAACATCAAAGCAAACATACATAATTTGTGGTAAGTCGAGCTAAAATGGATTTGGTGGAAGGAACAGGAAAACACTTTGCTGTTGGAATGATTGTACTTGCAGCAATAATCGTGATGCTATTCACATTGCCGGAATATGTCGGATTAGAGCTAACAATTGGGATGGCTCTTACCATCTCAGTATTGGTTGGCATGTATGTGATTTTGATTACTGAGACCATGCATAGAACAACACTTGCACTTTTCGGTGCACTTCTCAGTCTCATTATTCTTATCTACACAGGACTAATTCCAGCACATGATAGTGTCAGCTTTGTAATTGGTGCAATTGATTTCAACACCATAGGACTGCTTTTAGGAATGATGATAATTGTTGGAATACTAAGCGAGACAGGAATCTTTCAGTATATAGCAATACGCGCAGCAAAGATGGCCAAGGGAAATGTTTGGAAGCTGATGATACTACTTTCAATTATTACCGCTGTTGCGTCTGCATTTTTGGATAATGTTACCACTGTTCTTCTTATTGTACCTGTCACAATTTCTGTAGCAAGAATTTTGAACATAAATCCAATATCACTTATTCTCGCTGAAGTTTTTGCATCAAACATAGGTGGCACTGCTACCCTCATTGGAGATCCACCAAACATCATGATCGGTTCTGCCGCGGGAATTTCATTCATAGATTTTGCGAACCGAATGACGCCAGAAGTTGTTATAACATTTGCAATTTCATTTGTACTTCTCAAATTTATGTTTAGAAAAGACCTCAAACAAAAGCCCGAACATATAGAAAAACTACAGGAGATTGATGAAAATAAAGAGATCAAAGACAGGGTGCTGCTCAAGAAAACAATGGTAGTTCTTCTTGCAGTAATAGTGTTGTTTGTAGTACATGGATTTTTGGAAGTCGAAGTGTCTATAATTGCCTTAGCTGGTGCTGCAGTACTTTTGCTAATTACAAAGATGCATCCAGAGAAGGCATTTCATCATGTAGAATGGCCTACATTACTTTTCTTTGCGGGGTTGTTTGTAATTGTTTCTGGTGTTGAGGCATCAGGAGCCTTTGAAATAATTGCACATGAGGCATTGAAAATAACTGGTGGCGATCTTGCAGCTACAATGTTTTTGATAGTCTGGATGTCAGCCATTGCCTCTGCCTTTGTGGATAATATTCCGTGGACGGCTACAATGATTCCTATAATCCAGAACATTTCATTAGACCCAAGTTTTGCAAATGCTATTTCTGGCTTTACACATAATCCTTTATGGTATGCACTTGCCATTGGTGCAGATTTTGGAGGAAACGGTACACTTGTTGGTTCAAGTGCAGGTCTTGTTGCAATCGCTCTTGCTGAAAAACATGGCCATCGCATATTCTTTAGAACCTTTCTTGTCAAGGGATTTCCCTACATGATTGCAACTACACTAATTGCTTCAATGATACTTTACTTGAGAATACTTTTTCTTTGGTAAGCAAACGAAACCGAGTTATATTACAAGTCTTACAGAGGAACTAGCTTGACAGATTTTGGCCTGCTTTTTGCTGCTCTTGCAGCCATAAGCTGGGGAACTTTTTTTGTTCCAGTACGAAAAGTTGGTGTCACAAATGTTTGGCAGTTACAGGGAGCTACTTCATTTGGTGTACTTCTTTTTGCCATCCCAATCGGCTTTTTCTGGGGTTTTGAGATTCAACTGTCAGGTCTTTTTTCAGGCATTATCTGGACTGTAGCTAATCTACTTGCGTTATATTCAGTCAAACTGATTGGGCTTGCAAGGACATCTCCTCTTCTTGCAGGTTTTAGTATCATAACATCATTTGTGTGGGGAGCTGTATTTTTTGGCGAAACATTTGATTCTTTAGTTCTAGCATTAGCAGCAATAGGATTACTATTAGGTGGACTACCACTTGTATCAAGTGGAGAGAAAAATCCATCCATACAAAAAAAGGGATACTTTATAGCTGTGGCATCTGGCTTGATAGGAGGCTCTTACATTATCCCCATGCAGGCAACACAAACACTTCAATCAGGTTTTTTTTCGTTAAGTCTTTCCATTTTTGCAATTGGAATACCGTTATTTTTCTTTGCAAGAAGATTTATTAAAAAAGAGACCGTTGCAGGTCTGGTTTCTGGAATTCTCTTCAATCTTGGCAGTCTGTCTGTATTGGTTGCTGTTGGTATAATAGGCATAACCATAGCATATCCAATTTCTCAGACAGCAACTCTCTTTGCTGTATCATGGGGAATTTTGTATTTTAAAGAAATAGTTCAAAAACGGGGGATATTACGTGTGGCTGGTGGAGCTGTCATCATATTGTGTGGAGCTGCACTACTTGCAATTGCTTAATCAAGCAATTTATTTGGTCTAAAATAACAGCATACAAATTGAAAAAAGCAATAGTGATTTTCAGTGGTGGGCTTGATTCTGTATGTACAACTACATATTTACAATCACGATATCAGCTTTTTGCTATTACCTTTTCATATGGTCAGAAAGCAAGTCAAGAAATCAATATGGCAAAACACTTTGCAAAAATTTTGAAACTAAAAGAACATAAAATAGTGGACATAGGATTCATGAGGGAACTGTATGAAAAAACAAATGTACTTACCAATCTAAAAATGAAGATCCCTTCTAGATTTAATTACACAATTGTAGCACCTATAAGAAATGCGGTTTTCCTTTCAATTGCTTCTGCGTGGGCATTTACAAAAGATGCTACGCTTGTTGCTTATGGTGCTCATAAGGGAGACAAGAATTATCCAGACTGCAGACCGACCTTTTCTAAGTTGATCACAAAAGCCTTCAATCAAGGTGAAATCGACGGAATAAGATTAGGTATTAGAAAAAAGATCAACATATGGAGCCCTTATGTTGATGGCTTGTCAAAAAGCGATCTCTTAAAAATTGGTTATAAAAAATTGGGCAATGAAATCTTCAAAACATGGAGTTGTTATTCAACCACAAAAATTCATTGTGGAAGATGTGAGTCTTGTAACAACAGAAAAGCTGCATTTCTAGATGCTAAGATAGCAGACAAAACAAGATACAAATCCTAATCTAAAGACTGAATATTATTGTTCTAGGATTGGCTTTTTAAAAATATGCGATCTTATTATAATATAATAAATCAGCATAGGAACTCCAACTATTCCCCAGAAGATCCAGTTTGTCATAGCTTCTGTCATTCCCAGCTGTTGAAAGTATTCCACAACTTTTGAGGATATTCCTAGCCCAATTCCTAGTATTATTCCAAATTCTATTACATACCATACAAATCTTGGAAAAGACTCTCTTGGTACATGGGCTGCCATTGTTTGGCGTTAGTTACAGATTGTTATTTAATTTTTCTAGCGTATAGTTGAGCTTTTATTTAGGGAGTTAAATGGTATTCCTAATGAAAAAAGTGGAAGCTGTGGTGGGAAGAACTACAGCTAGAGTTATTTGTGGCGCACTGAAAGAAGCTGGCTTCTCTAGTTTTATGCTCACTAATATCTTAGGCAGAGGAAAATTAGGACATGGTGTATATGTTCACAGCAGTCGTGCTACACCTATGACAAATGTTGAGGGGCTAGTTTTGGATAAGTCAAAATTAGAACTAATCTTGGATGATAAAGATGTTGATAAAGTAATTTCTATCATTATCCAAAATGCAAAAGATAGTCCTATGGGTGATGGAAAAATTTTCGTATCTAATGTAGACCAGGTGATACGAATTAGAACTGGCGACATTGGGATTAGTGCGATTTAACAAAAGTTATTGAAGCCACTTTTAGATGAACGTGTTGTTTTCTGTATTTGTGTTTGATTTAAGACATTAAACTATTTTAGTTTCTGAGCTACTGTTGTGAATCATCGCAAGTATGTCTGGCCTATGTTCTTTTTTCTCGTAAATTCCTCGGTATGCAATTGTAGTCATCCTTGCATCGTTTTTGACTCCACGCATTTTCATACAAAAATGCTCGCCTTCTATTATCACAACTACTCCTTTTACCCCTTCGGAATACAGCTCATCAGCTATGTTTTTTGTAATGCGTTCTTGGATTTGCAATCTTTTAGTATACTTTTCTACAAGTCTTACTAGTTTTGAAATTCCAAAAACCTTGCCGTCTGGTGAATATGCTATATGGATCTTGCCAAAAAAAGGCAACATGTGATGCTCACACATTGAATAAAATTGTATATCCTTTGCTATAATTACATCCGAATCTTCAGAAAACTTTACTGAAAGCCCTGACTCTGCATCATATCCACTAAAGATTTCCTCATACATATCAGCAATCCTACTAGGCGTGCCCACTAAGCCTTCTCGAGTAGGGTCCTCCCCTATCTCTGCTATCATTTCTCTTGCGAGTCGTTTTACTCTGTTTTTATCCATCATGGTGCTCCTATGAATTTGTGTAGTTGTGGTACAATACGTACCTCATTATAATAAGGATAGACTGTATCATAAAAGCTAAAAAGCTGCTTCAAACTAGGTTCTGCAGTACCATAGCTTGGCTGTATTATAAATCCTGCAATTTGTGTTTTTGAGATGGCACCAAAAATCTTCTCAAGAAGGTCTTTGAACGGTTCAAGTTGTGTCTTTGAGCTTATTACAACTTTGATATAGGTAGTCTTCTGTGAATTTACAGCATGGTTAAGGCATTGAAGCTCATTTTCTAAAAGCTTGGAATAATGTTTTGGATCAACAAATTCTGAGTCTGGCGTTTTAAATTCAATTTTTATATAGTTAATGTGAGGAAGAACTTGAGAAAACTTTTGTGAATCATAGCAGGATGATTCTATGTAGGTAGGAATGTTTTTTGCTTGAACAAACTTTGCCATCTCTACTACTGCCTCAGATTGAACAAGTGGATCTCCACCAGTAAAGTTAACCTTGTAAGTATTTTTTTCCAAGTTTTTTTCTATAAGCTTGTATACTTCCTCAATGGTATATTCTTGCCCAGAGTCCATTGGCAAGGAATCTTTTGTGTCACAGTAAAAACATTTGAAAGGACAGCCTGCTAACCTTACAAAAAGAGTTTTTGTTCCATATAGTATTCCTTCACCTTCAACAGATGTAAATATCTCAAACAGTCTTACTTTCAAGCAAACAATCTCCAGCTTTTCACTATTTATTCAATTGGTTTCGTGCCTGAACAATTGTTGCTAAAATGATTTATTCATATACTGCTGGTAAAGAGTGCAGTGAAGATTATTCTTTTTGTGGGCATAATAGTGGCCCTAATTTTTTTAATTCCTCAGTATGCTGATGCCGTTACCATAACAGCAATTCCTAGAACTATTCATTTTGGACCAAATGACTGGCTCTACATAGACCTCAAAATAGATGGATATGTTGGTGGAACCATGAATTGGACTGCACATCGTCCTGACAATTCTATGTTATCTGGATCCCTTGAACAATTTGCAAGCGGAAAGAAAACTCATCTAATTAATAGAAATGCGTTTGATAATTATTTTGGAAACTGGACGATTTACTATACCTATAGTAATGCAACGCAGCCTGCCTCATTTGTAGTTGATCCCATAATACTTTCAGTGAAACTTGACAAAGCGCTTTACTTTGATGGTGATACCATGAAAATTAACATAACTACATCATATTATTTACCTGATGCTTCCAATGCAGAATATTATCACATAAATTTTTATAACAATAAAGGGCAGCTGGCAAAGAACATAGTCCCTGTTACCTTTAGGGCACACCAACCCAGCATGACATATGGTTTTCTAATTGATGAACTTGTTCGCGATAACCCTTTTGGCAAATACAAAGTTACAGTTCAATATTATAACGTGTTTACTGAGGCACCGTTTGAGGTAGGTGATGTTGAGAAACATATGACAGTTTTTGTTGGAACAGACAAATTAATTTACAATGTGGGCGACAGCGTTGACCTAAATTTGATATTTTCTAAGGTTAGAGAATCAGAAGGAGTAGTAGAAATAACTGATCCTTCAGGTAATACTACAGCCATTACATTTCCTGTTACTTCTGTAGCAACAAAATTACATCTTGAAAAGGTTGCAAAAACAGCTGGAAAATACGGATTGGTAGTACATTACGCAGGATCTACACAAACTGGATCCTTTACTGTTGAATCGACTACCTCTACCAAAATAGAACCAAACATGGTTTTGGAACTTTCTCTTGACAAACAAAAGTACAGGCCAGGTGAAATAATAAATGCAGAAATTCACACCACAAGTCTAATTGCAAATTCTCTAAGTTTTTGGTTTGAAGACCCAATAGGCAAGCAGGGGTCTAAACTCGCTATACCTATAACATCTGGTGACATCGTTATTCCTCATAAGATAAACAAAGACGATGTGCAAGGACCATGGAAGATGCATATTGATTATGGTGGTGCTACAAGATATGCAATCTTCTTTGTAGAAGGAGAACTTGTAGATAGCACTAATATTGTCACTTCTGATGTCGCCGTACCAAAGCTACTTTTGACACTTGGTTTTGGCACTGATGTTAAATTCAAGAATCCAAGAGGTATTGCAATTGATTCAGAAAATAATATCTATGTAGTAGATTCTGGAAACTCACAGGTCAAGAAGTTTGACTCTACTGGAAAATTCCTTTTGTCATGGGGATCCGTTGGAACAGAATATGGGCAATTTAAAAACCCAACAGGAATTTTTGCTGATCAAAACTATATCTATGTGGCAGATACTGGAAACGCGCGTATTCAAAAATTTGACAAAAGTGGAAATTTTGTGTACTCATGGGGAACCTTTGGAGATGAACCTGGAATGTTTCGTACACCAGTAGCGTTGGCAGCTTCCAAGCTTGGTGACCTTTTTGTGTCTGATTCTGGTCAAAACAAGATTTTGGTATTTGATTCCAATGGTCAGTACAAAGATGAGATCCGGTCTCTTCTTACTGCAGCGGCAAAATTTTCTTCAACTAACTACATAACCTTTGATTCAAAGAATAATTTTTACGTCGTTTCCGATGACAATAGAGTATTACAATTTAGCGAAATTGGAACTTTTATCAAATCTTTTGGAACTACTGGTGAGAAAGATGGCCAGTTTAACAAGCCTAGTGCTATAGCAACAGATTCTAGGGGAAACCTGTATGTGACAGACACAGACAATCATAGAGTGCAAAAATTTGATTTACGTGGAAACTTTCTAGTTAGTTGGGGTTCACTTGGCACTGGTCCTGTACAGTTTAAAGAACCAGTTGGGATAACAGTAGATTCCAAGAACAGTGTGTATGTAGTTGATAGAGCAAATGACAATGTTCAAAAATTTGCTCCATACAGCGCTCCAGATGAGATAGTAATACCAGAATGGGTCAGAAATACAGCTAAATGGTGGGCACAGGGTGCAATTTTAGATTCTGACTTTGTAACCGGTATTCAATACATGATAAAGCAAAAAATAATCAATATTCCAAAAGGAGAATCAATAACAACCGGCTCTAATGTTACTATTCCGTCATGGATTAAAATTAACGCTGGTTGGTGGTCTGACAAAAAAATCTCTGACAAGGACTTTGCTGCTGGTATTCAATACCTCGTCTCTAGGGGAATAATAAAGGTCTAGCTCAGGTTGTAATTTGAGGTGTTTTTTGAGCAAAGAGCCCCGCAATAAAAATTATAACACCAAGAATTCCAATAAGACTTCCCACGAACTCTATCGTCTCTTTAATATCAATTTGGATTGGGGCAAGCAAGAATGCAACTAATGCACCAACTACAATCATTGGTATTCCTATACCAACAGAGATTTGTCTAGAAACCATGTGGTGAGTGCTTTTGAAAACGTATATGAAGTTTATGTAAGTTTTGTGTCATATCTAGTGCAATAATTTCCATTAGAATGCATGTTACAGATTGGACAGGAAATCTCATGGTATAAAATTAATGATTGTATAAAATTAATCTTGATGTCTTTTAGATTATTGCGCTATTCTTTGTATCATGCGTATAATTTTGTCAATTTCGTTTAATGTACGCATGGCTTTGTCTGGTGACTTGTCAAGTTCACCTTTCGCCTTTTCAACAAGTGAAAATGCACGCTTGAGCCATTGGGCAACAACCTCATTTTCACTTGCCTTTTCAGAAAGGCTGTTTAGCTGTTCTTCTATGGTTTGGATTTTCGTCTTTATCCTTTCTAGTTTGGAATCCTTTGCACTAATTGCTTCATCTGAAGTTTGTGGTGTACTTGGTATTTCATTTGCAGTATTGGATCTATCTCTGTCTGATGGCTTTTGCTTGACTACATCTTTAATTGAGTTGTGAGTATGAATTAGGAACTGTTTTGCAATTTCAAGTGTCTTAGTTACTTCTTCTAGGTTTCCTGCGTTTAGGTGTTGTCTTGCAGTCTGTATAAGGTTATCAAATTCAGTAAAACCTGTATTCAGGTTATATTTTGTGGCCAACGCTTTGACCATTTCTCCGTCCTTTTCCATTCTATCAATTGCTTTTTTATATCGTGTTGTATCAGGTGGTGGTGGTGGATCTATTGGAGTTAAGGAGTGCATCTTATTGCTCACGTCTCTGAATAGTTTCATTGCAGAAAGAAAGTGTTGTCTTGAAGAAGAAACATCTTCTTTTGTTATTGACTGTGCAAGTGCATCGGTTTCTGCTGAGCCTTCTCTATAGAGTTTAGCAATTTCACCAGGTACAGTTGCAAGTTGTGATAACCTGATCTTTATGTTATCTCTTGCTTGATTTGCAATTCTAAGTAATGAATCAAGTTGTGGATCAGCGTAAACTTGAGATGATATACTTGTAAGTATCATGCTACCAACTAGAACAAGTAAAACTAATGCTAATGGTTTCATTCCTGATTTCCCTCCAGAGTTTTTCTCAGCCTTATGCGATTTTTCTGGTCTATCTTGTCTATTTCTACAATTCCTTCTCTTTCAAGGCGTTTTACTGCACGCCAAGTTGTTGTTCTGGGAAGGAGAAATTTCTTGCGTAATTCACTTTCATAGACTTGACCTCCATTTTCAGAGATAAACGTCACTATGTCTTTATCCTCCTGGCGCAAATCTGGCTTGAGTCTAAAGATTGTCTCTTTGTCTGGCGGTATGTAATTTGTATCCTTTAGCAGAAGCTCCGCGGTTTTCTTAACAGCAGACTTGGCTCTTTTGATCAAAAGTGCAACCGTTACCACAGCTCCTGCTATCGTGCCTATGGTTGCAGCTATCCCTACAATTGTGCCTCCTATCGAAGTTAAAGAGTTATTTGATATTGAGCCTGGATTTGAAAGAGCTGTTTGCTGTTCTTGAGTCGCAATATTCTTTGCCTCATTAGCAAGGATCTCAGCACTTGAGAATTTGTCTTCTTCAAATGCAGCAACAGCCTCTGCAAGTTTTGCAGAAGCCATTGGTGTTTGAATTCTTTCAGTATTAATTTGATCAATTAGTGTCTGTGCTTTTTCTATCGCAAGCGTAGCAGTTTGAGCTGTTCCTAAGACTCCAAACACGTAACTAATTTCAGCCAAACCACTTGGAAGTGAGATGAATGATTGTTCGTCTACAATTTGCATGTTAAGTGGATATGTATTCATACCAACAATTACCGTGTTTTTTGGCAAAAGTATAGAATAATCAAAAGGTGCATCAATGCTAAAGGACCAGATCTTGCCATTTTTTGTTACAAGGTCAGCAGTGTCATAATCGATTGTAATTTTAGAAGCACCTAATGTTTCAATTACTACAGAATTGGTGTCAATCTTACTAGAAAGTAAAAGATCATTTTCATCCCTTACCACAAAGTTGTCAATTGTATTTCCAAAAAGCTTGATTGTAACATCTGGTTCTAGAGGATCAACTTCGGTCTGATAAAAGACATGAGTGGTACCATCAGTATAGATTGTAAAATCAATAACCCTAAGAGCACCATACGAGTGATGCACAAACGACGTTAGAGTGATTAGAAGAAAACAGACTGCTATAATGGGCGCCCTGACCATCATTGACAGGGTATATGTAATCCTTACAAAAATCATTCTCTCCTGTTGAGTACACTCGTGTTGAGCATACTCACGTTGCATTAACTCCGTTGTTTGTTTCATTTTTTAATACCTTAGGTTCATTGATTGGACTAGAGATTGGAATCTTTGAAACTCTTGGAAGAATCTGATCCCTTTCTCAGTGATCGTAAAGAGGCGATTTCTGTTATCTTTCATTGAACCTACTAGACCTGCATCTATTAGCTTCTGACACTTGTCAAGCACCGCATAGTGTGACAGGTTTGCCCGCCTAGATATAGCAGACACTATAACCCCTTGTGTACCACCATCCATGGTCACACCCAAGATATCGGCCATTATGCCCATTTCGGATCGGTATTGTTGTTTTGACATTGGTTCTTTATTGGCAGGATCTATTATGAGGGACACCTTGAAACAGCAAAGCGGAACAGCTAGCGGAACGGGTGTTCCAGGGTAAAAAACAACCAAAAATAGGTTATTTGTTCGGCGGGGGCGGAATCTTTGAAAAGTAAATTTACGTTTGGTTAGGAATAAACCATCTTCCTTTCTTTTTTTAAAAATATGGAGGTAGTACATTTACCCCCAATCACAGAATTAACCCCGACGCACAGAACTGCTCTGACTTTTTTGGGGTAGCCAGCCCACCTACAGGAAATACCATTGAAGTTAATAGAATGTTAGATCGCTTTGATTAAACAAAAACGTGTATGATTAGTGTTGATATGTATGCTATAGCAGCACTTCCTGGAATAGTAATTAACCATGCAAAGACAATTTGTCTTCCTACCTTCCATCTTACCGCGAGTTTTCTTTTTGCAGCACTTGCGCCCATAATAGAGCCAGTAATTGCGTGAGTTGTGCTTGCGGGAATTCCTAATACTGCAAATATACCTAAAACTATACCACCGCCAGTCTCAGCAGCAAATCCTTGATATGGTCTCAATCTTGCAACTTTCATTCCTAAAGTTTTGATAACTTTGTAGCCACCAGCAAAAGTTCCAAGGGCAATTGCAGAAGCTGCTATAAATATTACCCATAATGGAACTTCAAATTCTGTAAGAATTCCTTCGGATAACAAAACTAGTACAATTATTCCCATTGTTTTTTGACCGTCGTTAGCGCCGTGAGTCAATGCAAACCAAGCAGACGAGACAAGTTGTAGTTTCCCAAAGATCGAATTTACCTTCCCTGGATGGTGCCTTGCAAAGACGGTCATAATTATACCAGCAGACACAAAACCAATCGCTAATCCCCCTAATGGTGATGAAATGATTCCTATTCCTACCTTGAATAATCCGTCAAAGAGCAGCTTTTCAGGACCTACAGTAGCTAATCCAGTTCCTATAAGACCACCAATCAGTGAATGACTCACTGAAATTGGAAGCCCAAAATACGTACAGAGGGACGCCCAAGTAATGGCGCCAGCTAATCCACCTATTATCATGTAAATTGTGACATCTTCAGGATTGATGATTCCTTTTGCTATTGTTGTAGCTACAGCCACCCCAAAGACAAAAGGGCCAACAAAGTTTGCCACAGCTGCTAAAAGAACTGCGTAAGACGGTTTCAGTACTCTTGTACCAATAACTGTTGCAACTGAATTTGCAGCATCATTAAGACCATTTACAAAATCAAAGATTAAGGCTGCAATTATAGCTCCGATTGCTAGTTCTAACATAGGAAAAACCTAAGCGTATTTTAAAACGATGTCTTCTACTACGTCCGCCACGTCAACACATCTATCAGATGCTTGTTCTATAGCTTCGTAGATATCTTTTAGTTTTATTATGTTGATTGAATCATTTGTTTCAAAAAGTTTTCCGAGAGCATTTCTGTAAAGATCATCAATTGTGTGTTCTATATCACTTGTATTTCTGCAGTGAGTAATCAGATCTTTTGATACCTTTAAATTTTTTAATTTAGAAATCATAAATTCGACTTCTTTCGTCTGCTTTGTAAGCTCTTTTGCAATCTCAGGCATATATGGTGGTGTAGATTGGATATGATAACTAATGATCCTTCCAGATATGCCTTCTGAATAATCTATGACATCATCTAGTTTGGATGCAATTCGCTGAAGATCCTCTCTGTCTAAAGGAGTGATGAATGTTTTGTTTAATTCTGCAAAAACCGATCTAGTAAGCTCGTCTGCTTCCCTTTCAAGTTTTTTAATTTTAACATGGTACTCATTGGAATTTTTAATGTCTTCAAAGAGATTAACTAACTCTTCAGAAACTTCAACAGATTTTTTTGCAAGATCATTTAAAATGGCAAGAATCTCTTTATCATTTGACCTTAGCCAAGACATCCACTGTGTCATAATCTTGTGGCTAATTTACATAGTTAAATCTCTGTTCTATATATGACATGAGAACTATATAGTTCAGTCAATGCCTAAAAATCATCAAAAACTAACGCAAAGCTACAATACAAAGTCAATCATCTAATAGAGAAGAAAATGTCTACTCTAACTAAAGGCCAGAAGGCAATAGTTGCGGGTTCATTTCTTGGATGGTCACTTGATGGATACGATATTGTTTTGATGTTACTTGTCATACCATCTGTAAGCCAGCTCTTTTTTCCGTCTGAAGATCCTATCTTTAGCTTGCTTGCAACCTTTGCAAGTTACACCATCACACTCATTATGAGGCCACTTGGCGCAGCTATTTTTGGAATTTATGGTGACAAATTCGGAAGAAAAAAATCTATGATAATTACGATTTTGGGATTTTCGATTGCGACTTTTGTTACTGGACTTTTACCAACTTATGCCATGGTTGGTGTATTTGCACCAGTCTTGTTGGTCTTAACAAGATTGATTCAGGGAATTTTTGCAGGTGGTGAGTGGGGTAGTGGAGCTGTAATAACAATGGAAAGTGTGCCAAAACAAAAACGAGGCTTTTTGTCTGGTTTTCTGCAGAGTGGATTTTCCTTTGGTTTTCTTTTGGCAGCAATTGCATTTCAGATAATGACAGTTGTCTTTGTTGGAGAGGCATTTGTTGAATTTGGATGGAGAGTGCTTTTCTTTACAGGCGTTATTCCTGGCTTCATAGCTCTTTTTGTCAGGTTTAGAATGGATGAATCAGCTCTTTGGTTGGAAAAACAACAAGGGCACAAGTTAGAAAAGACTCCTCTCAGAAAGATTGTTTTTGGTAAGCAACATAGAAAAGCTTTCTTTCTTTGCGTTTTTGTAATGACTGGTCTTGTCTATATGTATCACGGTTCAGTTGGATTTCTGCCCACATTTTTACAACAGTTTGGTCACGTAGAAAGAGCAGATGTTGCACCAATAATGATTTTTGCTACTCTTTCTTCATGGCTTGGGATGATCTTTACTGGTTGGCTAAGTCAGAGAATGGGACGAAAAAAGTCCATGATCTTCTTTGCAATCGCATCAATAGTTGTGGTAATTCCTATTGCTTATGGAATTCTTGGAGGCGTCCTATCGTTTACTATTCTTTTTGTAGTGATTTATGCTTTCATAGTTTCCACAGCTTCTGGACCTGTGCCTGCATTTTTTTCAGAAAGATTTCCAACCGAGGTTAGAAACAGTGCAGTGGGTTTTGCTTACAATGGAGGCTTGATAGTAGGATCATGGTCTCCCCTGATCGCAGTAAGCTTAATCTCCTTGGTTCAAACTGAGTTTATTCCAGTGGCTTTGGGTGCAAATATAATTATAGGATCAATAATTTTACTTGTGGGTACACTGCTAAATCCAGAAACAAAAGATCGTGATCTTACCGAGTCCTAAACTTAGCTACTAAGAAATAAGATATATTTAGCGAATATAGATTTGGCATTTCATATATTGAAAAACAGAAATCATAAGACGAATCTGGTTCCCATCGTAGAAGACATATTATCACTAGACTCTTCTATGAGATTTGTAGCCATAATAGATCTCAAGGGAAATATCTCAGAGGCAATAATGAAGAAAGGTAAAACTTCGCTGAAATCCCAAAAGGAAGAAGAACATTTTTGCAAGCAGGTTGCACTCGGAAGAAGGATGCGAAATGAGTTTAACAAAAGTCTAGGAAAAGTAAACTATGTTCATATAGAACGAGAAAGAGTAACTCAGATAGTAGTATATCCTAAGCGAAAAACGATTTATGTTACGCTGGAACCAAAATTAAACATGGAAAGAAAAATGGAACTTGTACATCTTATAAAAAAGAAAACTGCACACTTGTAAAATTAAGAAAAATTGGGGAAAAATTAGTTTTTGGGTTAGATAGACCTTTAGCTTGCAGGTTCTGCTGCGGGTTGTGGAGAACCTTCTCCTACTAAATCAGCAGTAGCAAATCTTCCACCAACTTGGGTGATCTTTACTTTTGCATTCTGCCCAACTTGTCCACCTTTAACAAATATCACAAAGCCGTCTACTCTTGCGATACCGTCTCCTTTCCTACTAATTTCCGTTATGGAAACGTCATATTCCTTTCCTGTTTCTACTGGTTTTGGCCTGTCATCAAATCGTCTACCGCCGCCAAATCGTCTACCGGCGCCAAATCGTCTACCGCCGCCATAGCTTCTGTCGCCGCTGTATCCTCGGTTATCAGAGCTTTCGCCAAAACCGCCTTCGTTATAGCTCATCGTTGCATCTCCTTCTTGACTTGCCATGGATTTATACCCTATAAAATCTGATCAGCTGCTAAATTTTACCATGAGGGCAAGTTTAGTTAGAAAATGATGTCAAGTAGTTTTCTGCGTCTAGAAAATATTAAAAGTAGTCCTTTTGTCTAGTCTGAAAATGATATGAGTTATACACTCTACATCTATTAGCTTTTTATATATTGTAAATTACACTATTCTTAGACAATATGTTCGAAAAGTTCAAAAAAAACCTAGAAAAGTTTAGAGAACCTGCGTCAGAGGAAAGTCAGGGTGGTAAAGGCGATGTTATGGTAAAAGAAATGAGTTATGAGTCTCAAAATTTGGAATCTGCTGAACGACCTAAAACCATTGAACAAATAAAAATACCCGAACGTCTTGAACAATCCAGTATGACTCAGCCAAGTGATGACATAGGCATAAATCTACTTATGGGTAAACGTGAGAAGCTTGAAGAAGCAATTGATTATGTTGGTCTAATGATTAAGAACCTAAAGGACAAACGTACAAAGCTTGAGAAAAACATTGAGGATGAATCAGTTGATATTAAAAATCTAAAAGAAAAGCTGATCAAAGTTGGTCAGTATATAGAAGAGGAAAAACAAGGAATCAGAAATTTAGCTCAGAAAAGAGCCGAAGTGGAAAAGGAGGCAGATGATGTGGGCGTTATGATTAATAATCTGCGTGAAAAACTTTCGTCTATTGATCGTGTGGTAGATGATGAAGGCAGCAAGATAAAGAACTTGAAAGAATCTAGCTCAAAGACAGAAAGTACACTAAGTTAAAAAGTAAAGCCTTCTTTTAGAATTGCATTAAGATTTTCTTTAACTTCGCCATCATCCAATATCGAATCCAAATCTCGTATCAGAACCTCTGTTGCGAGACATTGATTCTTTGTAAATTGGTAGTAACATTCAAGCCTTTCTTGATAGGTTTTGGCTTTGTGAAACGTTACCCAAAAGTTTTCTGAAGCGTGTTGCACATAAAGCAAAAATATGTATATTGACTCTCTAATCTTTGGCGATTGGTTGTCTTTTGTCAGGCCGATTAGAATCTGCTCTAGCTTACTTTCCAGATTTGACTCATAAATCATCTGATAGAGGTCGATTACTTTTGTTATAATTCAGTTATGTGTGCATAACATAAAAATGTTGATTAGATAATTTTCAAGAAAAGTTCCGTATAATGTAGTTCCTATATTTTAAAATGAAAACTCTAAATTTCAAGTAGAATAATCAAACAAAACTTAAATAATTTTCTGACGTATATTATATCCCTATCAAAGGAACATCCTCCCAAGGTAGGAATCATGCAGTCAAGCAATCGGTCAAGGAAAAACCCTTTTCCGTAGAAAAGAATGAAGCTGTCTATGGGATGAAAAACTCCCAGGAAGTGGCGACAAAGGTCATCATGAAGCTTCTGGGTCTTAGGATCCAACCTGTGCTTTGGCGTGTTACAACACGCTGCTGCATGATAATATTTTTCCGTTTTCAACTGCATTGTACAATAATATGACAGCCTGTTGATTATCGAAAATAATGTCATTTCCTAAGAGTCGAAACTGGCTATGGTATCTTCTTCCTGCAAATATAGCAGCCGAAGGATTACACACCGTTCTCCCGTTGTATGTAATTTTTCTTGGTGGAGGCATTAATGAGGTCTCAGTTATAGCAGCATTACATTATGGTTCCGCTGCATTTGGTTCTATATTTTGGGGTAAAGTAATCGATAGATTCCATGTAAGGCGAGCGGTTCTTCTGGTCTCATTTTTTGTCATATTGCTTTGCTGTATATGGCTGTATTTCACAAAAAGCCTTGACGCACTTTTTGTAATTTCGCCGATAATTGGGTTCTTTGTAGTAGGAAAAAATCCAATAACGCATCTGCTTATCATGGAATCTGCTCAGAAAAATAAGTGGGGATGGTTATTTGCAAGAACCTCGATAATTGCAACTTTTGGAATGCTTGGTGCATTAGTAATAGGAACTATCGGGAGTTTGTATTTCGATTTAAGCCCGTATTTTTTGATTTGTGCAATAGCAAGTGGTATAACTATAGTACTTAGTATGACCATAAAGGAATCCCGCTTTAATCTTGAACGTAGTAGTATTGCACATTCAATACATGCCTTAGCCTACAGCATTACTCACTTTCACTTTGTATTTCTCAAAATTCCTGAATTATATGACTACAGACACATAATCACTATATTCAAGGGAAGGGTTTCTGACGAAATAGGGATTTTATTTTTGACCAATTTTCTTTTCTACTTTGGTAGTAACATTTACTTTACTGCCTATACGCCCTTTTTGAAGAGTTTTAATTTTTCCGACTCGGCTGTGTTTTTAATTTACATGATACAAACTTCCATGATGGTTGCAATTTTCTTTGTTGTTCCTAGATTGATATCAAAGGTGGGAGAAGAGCGTGCTACGATGATTTCATATGTACCAAGAATAATAGCTGTGCTTATTGCAGGTTTACTTATTCCATTGATGTTTGGAATTGGCACTTTTGTGGTGGCAATTATTTCTGCTTGTTTAATGGTTGTGGCGTTTTCTATTTTCAGCACATCAAGCTCAGTTATTTTCTTCAAAAGTATTCCACAGGGTTTTGAAGGAAAGTATCTTGGTGTGAACAGTTCGATCACAGGAATCGGTGTTTTTGGGGGAGCGTTAGTAACAGGACAACTTACCAATTTGTTTGGTTATACTGTCTCCTTTCTAGCTTCTTCTATTATTTTAGCTGGCTCCTTTGTTTTGTTCAGGTTGTATCTTCGTTACAGACTCTCGCAGAGGAAAGTCTAGATGTATCGTGCAGAGGATTGTCCAGCAGGCATTGATGGTAGTTTGTCGTTTACTGCTGCTTCTGCTACTGCTGCTGCTTCCTGTAGGATCTTTTCTGATTCTTCAGTTGTTGCTTCAGAATCGATTCCAAAGTCTCCGCTATGGAATGTGTCTGTCATAAGGCCGTTTAACATCTCGGTCATACCAGCTAGCTCGTGATCTGCTTCTGGCATAAACTTGACAAGTGATGATCTTAGGTTTCTCATAAGACCGATTGTTGGCATTATAGTAACTACTGTATCGCCAAGATCATGGAATGTACTTATTCTAAGCTCGATCTGTTCAAGTGCCATCCTTGCGTTTCCTAATAGCTTTGTTACTTTTCGAACTTCCGCTAATTCTTTTGATAAAACTTTGCTAGTGGTAATATCATGTTGCTGTGTTGCAGTTACAATTCTTTTGAAAAGCTTTTCGTCCCTTTGTTTTAGTTTGTTAATCATACTGTCTAATTTAGAAATTTGATTCTGCAATTTTCGTACTGCTACTTCTATTCTAGGCTTTAGTGGACCTTTTGGGCTTATTGCATCACTGATTCTTTCCCCAAAGCTTGGTGTAGGGGGCTTCGTCCATTTCTTATCGAAACCTGGCATGGCAATGAGTAAATAAATTAATTATTAATTCAAGGTGTGAAATGAGGTTCACTGTAGGCTAAATTTAGCTAACAAAACTGCTTTGTCTTCCTTCTTTCTCATAGTTACACGCACTGAAAAGTTCAATATCGTTCAATTTTGCTCTAGAATCAATCTTAGAAATTTCGTGGATAACCTCGATTGGATACATCCTTTCAATCGATCCTCAGACCAGAGATTATTATGCTATTTGTAAGCTAGGTCTTCTCTGCGGATGGATTTTCTTTATATGAACCTGGAGCGCAGCAGTTGATTGCTGTGGTTCATAGCAAAGTGGACATTTTTCCATTTTATTTAATGCCTGTGAATCAAAAAAATTGTATTTAAGTTTTTGCTTTGGACAGTTTTTGTAAACAAAATTTTATAAATTTAGATTATTTTTGATTTGAGCAGGCAAAACTAGCTGCAAAAAAAATCAATGAGACAATTGTTTACAATATCTGATCATCTATTATCTCATGAGAGCATTCTATTTTGTAAATTTAGTAATCTAAAAATGGATAAGAAAATCTATATCGCTCAAAGGCTGTAAAAGAAGAAACCGAGCGGGTTGCAATAATAAAATAAAAACATAATGGTGAGAAATGTAATTATTTATAATAATTCTAATTTTAATATAAATATATTATAGCTTTTATATCATAATCTGGAGTTTGATGTAAAGAATTGCTTAATTCCTTATAGTTAAATCTTTTTATTGCCGTACGATCGAAACTTTTATTAGATATCATATGACGCGTGAAACTTTCAATAGTGGTGGGCGTTGTCCACGTTGTGGAAAAGGCCCGATGGTAACAGATAGTACTACTGGCGAGATGTTTTGTGGTAATTGTGGCTTTGTCCTTACAGAAAGGGTTGAGGAATCAGGTCCAGAATGGCGTTCGTTTTCCAAAGAAGAGCATGAAGATAGAAGCAGGACTGGAACCCCTACATCGCTTGCAATGCATGACATGGGACTTGCAACTATAATTGGTCCTGCAGACAAAGACGCATCTGGAAAACCTTTGTCTGCTTCTATGAAAAGCACAATAGAACGACTTAGAACATGGGATAGCAGAAGCCAAGTTCACGAGCCAGTAGATAGAAACTTTAGACAAGCCTTCAGTGAGCTTGATAGGCTAAAAGACAAGCTTGCACTTTCTGATGCTGTAATAGAAAAGACTGCATATATCTACAGAAAGGCTTTAGACAAAGGTCTTGTTAGAGGCAGATCAATTCCAGGACTTGTTGCAGCTGCACTTTATGCAGCATGCAGGGACACGGAAACACCAAGAACTCTAACTGATGTTGCAAATGGAATCAATATTAAGAGAAAAGATGTGGCAAGATGCTACAGATTACTTCTTAGAGAACTTGACCTTAAGATGCCAGTTGTGGATCCAATAAAATGTGTAGCAAGAATAGCAAGCAAAGCTGGACTTAGTGAAAAAACAAAGCGAAGGGCATTGTTAATCTTAAAAGATGCTGCTGAGATTGAAATTTCTGCAGGAAAGGATCCGATGGGACTTGCTGCAGCTGCATTGTATCTTTCTTGTGTGATGAATGGTGAAAACAAAACACAAAAAGATGTTGCACAGGCTGCTGGCGTAACAGAAGTTACCATAAGAAACAGATACAAAGGACTCAAGGAATCCCTAAAACTCTAATTTTTTTAAAAATTACAAAATTCAATTTTATACATGAAAAAAGTAGTCTATGTTGGAGTGGCTATAGCTGTTGTCATAGCGATAGTAGGATTTTCAGTAGAACTCAAGTCTGAAAAATCTGAAAAGAGTGTTGCCTATCATGTAACGTTGGCAGATCCTAAACTGTACACCGATGGAATTTTTACTGACATTTTTAAAATTCAAAAAGGAACATACCAATTCAGTTTTGTACCAAATGGCGATAGCCCACAAACACTTTCGATTGCTCTAAAGGGTGCAACTTTTTCTTTTGCAGAAGATTTTCAGCTTGAGGGAACCCCACATGAGACAGGAATTTCCACTTACTATACTTGGGACTATCTTGGCAAAAAAGTGATTCAGGTTCCAGAAGACCAGCAGCTTCAAATTGTGATAAATCCATACGGCAGCCTGCTTGGTAGTGTTTCGGTGGATTTGACTAAAACATAATTGGCGTGGCCCCCCGTCAGAAGGGTAGAGATTACCTCTTTGAATCGACGCAGAGCGCCAGATTTCATTTATTGTTCTGCGGGACCACGCAGTTTAAGCAGTGGAAATTGCATCCTTCTGCATATTTTGTTATATGACTTCGAACTATTTATGATTTTATGTGGATTTTTTCACATATTGTTTTATTTTTAAAGGATTTTTTCAACTAAAGAATCGAAATCTATGAAATGGTAAACTTGAACATTTGGTTTTTTGCAAGAGGTATAGGATCTGCAATAGAATCCCAGACAAAAGTTACAATTTTATAATTTCCTTTTTTGGTCGGATCCATGAATGACCTACATCTATGGATTGTTGTGGTTGTATAGAACCTACCATCCATGAAAGATTAATCACGTCATCATTTTCATCTTTTATTTGGACGAGTTCCTATCTGCTGTGGTATATTCAGCATTTATTAATACATGAAATGTTGAATAAAGCCAAATGACACTGGGTGAACAAAATAGGTTTAGTAGAATTTCACTCTTTGCTAGACATGCCTTCAAGTATTACCTGGTAGGCACAAGCGGGATAATTGTAAATCTAGGAGTACTTTATGCCCTGACCGAATATGCTGGGCTATGGTATCTGCTTTCTTCTTCTATAGCAATCTATATCTCAATTACAACAAATTTCTTTTTTAATAAAATGTGGACTTTTAGAGATTCAACGAAAAAGCAGCGAGCTGCTCTCATGTATGTCAAGTTTATTGGCGTAAGTCTTGTTGGGATGGGAATACAACTTGGATTCAATTATCTGTTTGTAGAAAAACTATCGTTGTACTATATTTTGGCAGCTTTGATATCTATAGGAATTGCGTCATCTGTGAATTTTGTATTAAATCGCCACTGGACATTTGGTATAAAGCTCTAAAATTAAAAAGCGTCTTTTTGTATCTCATTTTATGAGGCTATCTGGAAAGGTTGCAATTGTGACTGGTGTAGCCGCTGCTAAATAGTCCATATCATTGCAATCAAATTAATACGTCAATATCATAGCTACTTTGTGAACCCAAAGAATAAAAAGAAACTGGAAATAATTGTTCTAATTTCTGTAATCTGGTTTGTAATTACGTTGCCTTTACCATTTATCATAACAAACCCAGATGCGTCACAAAGTCAGTTATTCATAATCTTGCAAATTACGATAATGGTTTCCATTCCCTTTGTCATTCTAGCCGTTGCATGGACCCTCAAACCTGAGCTTACCACCTAGCTATTTTCATGGTTTGATTTCGTATACAGATGCTAGTGATGGTGCAAGTGGGGAAGAATTTTCAAGAGACTTCCAGACAAAGGTCTCTACAGTATAAGTGTCAGCTTCAAAAGGAAGCCAGGATTGTGAGACACCAAGTTTTTGGTTTATAGCCAAACTTCCCTTAAACCATGAAAGCCAGACAACAGTACCAGCAGAGTCCTTTACCTGCACTAGAAACACAAAAGGTTGTTCATAGCTTTGTTTATTTTGAATTTCTGAAACTATCTGTAGTTGTTGTCCTACCTTAGGGTCTTGTACTGTCATACCAAGGTTGTCTGCAAGAATTGTATTTCCAAATGCTACTTTTTCAAGGGTATGAGTTTGAGATGTTAATACAGAATTTGTCACAACGTCGATGCTGTCGTTTGTGCTGTAAGGTGAAGGGAGTGTGTTATCCTCGTATTTTGCGTATATCATATCGTCTGGAATTGCATGGAGTCTATTGCCACCTGATACGCCAGTCTGCGTCAAAGAAATAGTTGCCTCAAAGACTCCTGAGCTTTCTTGTGTTTCTATTGCATCTGCCGTGATTCCTGCACTGTCAGAGTCTGATGATATTTCTACTGAAATTGTGTCAGGAGCTTCTGGGTTTAGATTCATGTCAGGATCTATTATCTGAACTTTTACAATCTCATCTGGAAGATATGATGATTTATCGAATTTGATTTCAGCTTGATTCCAGCTTATGCGTGCACTCTGTGTTAGAACAACACCATCTGCAAATTCAAATGATATGGTAAGACCATCACCCCTATCTGCTTCTAAAAAGCCACTTGATGGACCTGAACCAGTTGTTCGTGGGTGCGTATCTATTTCTCCATCCCCATTGGCATCATGTGAAAAACCAGTGAGAATCACTTCACCAACAAATATTCCACTGTTTGGAGCTGTTTCAACCAATCTGTACGGTTCAAGCTCGTGACTAGTTGTTGATATTTTTATGAAATGGCCCTTGAAATCCCCTATGGAATCTATTCCATAGACATTTTCATTCCAGCTTGGTGCAGCTATTGTAATGTGAACCTTGTCTGTCCAGCTGTATACTTGCTTGTCTGTAGATATTGGTGCGTATGGATTGTAATAATCAGGGATCTTTTCTGCATATATGGTTGATGGCAGCAGCAAAAGTGCAAAAATTATTCCTAATATCATTTGAATAGCTTTGTACATGATTATTCCACCGTAAAGAGAGTCACTTTCTTTGGGTTGTATTGTATTATTCCAAAATGTGGTTGCGCTGTTCCAACACCGTAATAGCCACTGGGTCCACCAAGACCAAGCCTGATTAGATAGTTGTTAGATGGCTTGATCTCAATTTCCTTTTTGCCAAGTACAAAGCCTGATGTTCTTTCTTGTGTTGTTTTAAGAGAAGAATAGAACTCTTTGATTTCATCATCTTGTATTAGTGCAGTCTCTGTGTGTTGATGGCCACATAAAATTACAAAATTATTTAGGTGATTATTTGCTTCGCCAAACGCAGAAGAAGGCTTGTAGTGATAGCCATAATAGCTAAAGTATTCAAACTCCTCTTCTGACAACCTCTGCCATGACCTCTGGTATAACCATGCCTCGTCATTAGCATCTTTTGGTGTAATCTTAAGCGGATCAAGTGGTCCACCATGAACGCAAAAAAGATTATTTTTTTTATCTATGAATAGCTGCTGGCCAAAAGTACCATCTTTGTTTTTTGGAAAAAATGTTAGATCATCATCAGTAAGGCTTTGATGAGCAGTCCAGCTTTGCAGCGAAACTCCACTCACTGGTCTTTTGTACAAAAAGGCCTCATCATGGTTTCCCATGACAGAAAAAATTGAATGGTTTTTTGCAAGTGAGTCTAGTCTGGCAAGAACTTCTTTTGGATGTGATCCTCGTTCTAGAACATCTCCTAGATTTATTATCCTTTCAAAGTTGCCGTATTTTTTGGTAAACTCTTCACTTGTAGCTATTTTTAGAATAGTATCTAGCGCATCAATGTCTGCATGTATGTCAGAAATAATTAGATCCAATTACATGTATGATTTTGTAGTAGCTTAATTTCTAACTTTTTGTGCTAGTTTGACAATAGCCCACGCAGTAAATATTGCTGATACCCCCACCAGTGATAACACCAGCGCTGAAGTTGTTACTATTAGAACTGCCGAGTTTGTAGACACTAGAGCGCCAATAACTGATGTCGTTAAAACTAGGATTGTTCCAAGCGCTAGTTTTGTGTCTGGTTTTGAGCCATTTCTTACTCCCTTTAACGCAAATCCGGCTGGCCACACGTAAGTTGCACCAATTAAAGAGGCGGCAATAAAGCCTGAAGTCAGAACTGAAAACTCTGATGGTTCTCCTGTGTGCGATATGGTGGAAAGTTGTAAAATTCCTAAAAGTGGATAGAGTGCTGTTTTGATTGTTTCCTGTAAGACTGGGTTTTGTCTTTCTGCATCTGCTACATATGGGCTAAACGAATAGTATACAGCATTAAAGACGCTCATGAAACTAGCTCCTGATGTTGTTGTAAGTATGGTATCATCACGGAATTCTCTTAGAAATTGTACCTGTGGTGCAAGCTCAGATCCAAACGCTGCCGTAGCTATAAGACAACCACTTTTTGGTGTGGAAGGCTGTGGTGACTCTGTAGTTTCTTCTTCTGCCTTTTCCATTCCTTCTTCAATGGATTGTTTTTGCTCTTCATCTTGGGCAGCAATTTGGTGTGGAAGCTTTCCAATCAGTGCTTTGGCTTGTCGTATAGCATCTGCATCATACCCAAGCTCTCCTAGTCTCACTTCAAACTCCTTTTCAGTTATCAAACCAAGTTCGTATTCTTTTAATGCGGCATCATGTGGGTTTTCTGATGTTGTTTCTGGAGCTTCGCCGCCTTCAGTTACTGTAAATGTTACTGTTTTCAGAATGTATGGCTCATCAGGATGTGTTTTTGTTGCCCATGCGAATTTGATTTCATAATCTCCTAGTGGTTGGTTTTTATTATAACAAGTATCTCCAAAACTTTGTTGTATCTTTCCGTTTACTATAATATCACAGACGCTGTGTAACATTCCACTTTCGTAAACAGATTTTGGATTGTTCAAGCTAAATAGTGCGAATGTTATTGTCTTGTCTGTAATGAGGCGCTTCTGTGCATCTTCATATGTATAGATTGGAAAACAGGTTTCTCCACCGCACTGGGTTGGCACATTAGTTCCAACAGCTTTTGAAAATGGCAGATATA
>Ga0209002_10000476_pt1 | contig 32363 bp, 24 predicted proteins | sample Rifsed16ft2_FD_184010 | JGI IMG/M metagenome (GOLD analysis project Ga0209002, IMG submission 184010) | Soil microbial communities from Rifle, Colorado, USA - sediment 16ft 2 (version 2) | ecosystem: Environmental > Terrestrial > Deep subsurface > Rock core/Sediment | place: Rifle, Colorado...
TGGGGTAGGGGTCGGCGTTGGTGTTGGAGTAGGTGTCAGAGTTAGAGCATTAAATGCGACGCAGTAATATGTCTCTCCGGCTTCCGGATAGTCCACCGAATCAAGGTTGTCGTAATTTTCGACATCCGTAGAGCAATATATCTCCGCGCTTTCGTCGTCCTCGTTTGTCTGGTTAGATTGGTCGAATGTAAACGGGATATAGCCCTCTTGCAAAACTTCCCTGACCCAGGCGAACGCGCCTATGGTTAAGGTATTGATCTGGGTTGTTGCCTCTCCGTTAAGATCCGTTAGGCCGCTATCAAATGCGTTCCATGGTGACCCAGCTTCTCCAACGAATGATCCGCCCGGATCAACGCTCGGAGGATTTTCCGGAGCCCATTGGAAACTCCATCCTGACGCAGGATTACAATCTTCGTTCTCGAGAAGAAAATCCGAAGCGGTATCCTCGGTAATGTCCAATCCGCCTAATCCCCAATCAGGCAGATCGTTCTCGTTTTCGCAAATAATTTTGGTCGCAATTATGGTCGCTTCGGGAGTTGGTGTCGGAATTGGTGTAGGAGTAGGCGTGGGTGTCGGTGTTGGCGTGGGTGTTGGTTCAGGCGTAGGTGTGGGGGTTGGGGTTGGAGTCGGCGCCGGAACAACGCACTCATTATTATAGATTGCCTGTCCTTCCGCATCCCAATTGCGCCCGTCGGGATCCCAATCGCCCGGCGGAATTATGTCTTCGCCGTCTTGGTGGGATGAATTGTTGTGGTCGCCGCCCCCGTTCCCATCAATAGAGTTTTCATCAACTGGAATTTGCGTCCAGTTGTTAGCTCCGCTTGCATGGCAAATAATGACGCTATCATCATCATTATTCGTCGCTAAGGCGAACATTGGGGAACTAAATCCCGAGGCAAGAGCAATTATTAAAAATGCGGCTGATAAACTCGTGAGAGTATCGTTCTTTAACATATTTTATTTTAATTACTTGATAATTAGGCTAAAAACCATTAAAAACCTTGATATTCTTTGATGTGTGGGATTATAGCAACGCACCTAAAATTAGTCAATAGCCGCACAAATTTTGACCAAACCATAAATTTGGGCTATCTTTTGTGCAAATGTTGCTAAAAAGGAGGCTCTAAATGAAAGACAAAATTTATTTGAGCGATATGCCGATGCTGTTTTTCCAAAATCTCCCAAGCGGGTTTGTTGCGGCTTTCAAACAATTCTGGGATCTGCCGAAAATCGTTAAGGCCAACAACTTGACGACGCCAAATCACTTCATAATTCTTCCGCGCGGATTTATGCCGGATCTCGGGATTCCTTACTTGGCAAAAACAATTGAACTCGATGAAAGAATCCCACGTATGGTTCTCGGCAAAAAAACGTTCTACCGGTGCGATGCGACCGACGTCATGCGGGCCGACAAAGGAGACATTCTTCAGCATTTCTCCGAGCCCGGAAAGCACATCCGCTTATTTCGCGTCTTCAATGGAGGAAAAAAGTAATTGCTCTGGTTTGCGAGCAAACAAAAAAACGAGCCCTGTCTTCCCGATGGGCTCGTTTTTCATATTGGCTATTAAATTATCTGCTAAAAAGTCTGACCACCCAGCCGAAGAGGCTGAACTTGCTTTGGTGCGTTTTTATGAAACTTTCCGTCGTTGATGCGGTCGCTCTCAACTCTTGGATTTCGGCTTCTATCTCCGCTTTGACTATGGGATCCGTCGCGCGGCCTTGCGCCTTGGTTAAGCGTTCAATTTCGTTTTGCGTCGTCACAAGTTCGCTCCTAAGCGCTCCGAGGTTTTTATAATCGCTCCCAATCAAGAATACGCGAAACCCGTGACGACTCTCCACCTCATTCTTTTTCTTATTAACTCGCTCATTTGTCGACGCGTGTTCCTCAACTACCGTTAACACTTCTTCAGCAACGTCTTTGTCTTTGTTGCTCCCGCTTTTAAGCACGGCTTTAAGCGAGGGGCCGAGATTGCTCCCGCGCTCTTCGGTATCTTCACCGTGCGCAAGCGCGGGTACGGCTGAAAATGCCAAAGTTGCTATTGCGATTAAACTTAGAATTTTAATGCGATTCATAAAGGATTATACCATTACTAGTACTAGCGGGAAAAATACGAATAGAGCCCGCCATACATCGCTTGCGCTTCTTTTTGCACTCTCGTATTCGTTGCTCCGTTGTCCCGATATTTTAGAAAATCGCATGCCGCTTCCGTATTAGTAATGAAGTATGCCTCCGTCAAAACTCCAGGGAGGGATCCGTAAACCGTCATCCCGTAGCCGTCATTTTTTATTCCTTTGTCCCTAAGCTTGAGCGCAGAGGCAATCGCAGGATGTATGTACCCCGCGAAGATTTTGTCGTTTCGTTGGGTCACAAAACTTTGCGTATAATCCGCCGTTACGTTTAGGGAGCCGTTGTGGTGTATCGATATGAGCACGGATGATCCGGCGGCTTCTGCGGCCGCTACACGGTCCTTGCGGGAGTCAATCCGCGGGACTTCAAAATATGCGACATGATTCGCGTCCAAAATTTTCTCAAGTTCCGCGCGGACGTAAAAATTAACATCTGCCTCGATAACCGCGATGCCGCTGCAATTCCCAACAGCTCCCGTTTCTCCTCCCCCGTGCCCCGCGTCGAGTGCAATTAGCTTGCCGTCGAAAGGGCTGGCTGCGCTTGCTGGAAAAGTTGCCAATAATGCCAATCCCAAAATCGCAATATAATTTTTCATCTCTAAATTATAACATCTTTATATAAAGATGTTATTCGTCTTCCTCGCCATTTTCGCCCTCCGAATCATCGCAATCGTCCCCCGAGTTCCCGCGGGTCATAATCATACGCGTCCCGCCGCCTTCTATCCGGGTTACGCGCAATTTGCAATCGCAATCATCCTTGTCCTTGTCGCAATCGTCCTTGGGCGGAGGAGGATTTCTGCATGAAGATACCGTCTCGGCATTATTAACTTTCTCAACGCGGTCTTTCATATCTTCCAATTCCTGGTCCGTGACGGGATCCGGGTCAGGGAAGTCTGCAATTAATAACTCGTCTGCTTCGGCGATAAGTTCGTTTATTGTGATATTTTCTCCCGGGACAAGGGCATTGCCGACTCCAAAATGGGCAACGTTGAATTTGAGGGCCAAAAGCTCGCGCTCGAGCCTATCCGTCATATCCTCGTTGCCGTTTAGCATATCTTCCGCATCTTCTGGAGTTGAAACCGAAATTGCTCCAACCGTTTGCGGCAAAGTCCAATTCTCTTCATGATTTTTCCAGTATCCCCGAGAGCGTATCTCAAACTCGCTACAGCCGTTGATTTTCGCCGTTACATTTAGCACGTGCGCTTCAAACGCAAAAATAAGCGGGAGGGAAAGAAGGTAGAATATGAAACTGGCCAGCGCAACGCCGAATATCCTCCGGGATGTGATGCCGCTAAAAATACTCCCTCCTCCTTCAGGCTCTTTTTTCGAAACGTTTCTTCTTTTTATGTCTATTATGAGCATAAAAATTATTTTGAGGTGGATATTTTGCCGCCGTCCCCTCCGCCCAACCCAGCGGTTGGGCGGAGGGTTTCGAACCAACTCCAAAAACGGTTATATTGTGCCGTTATCATCGTTGGCTACGGTACAGGTGATGGCCTCGCCCTCATCAAGTGTTGCTGTCCCACCGAGGACCAGAGGACACTCTGGGCTTCCTGTAATGCCTGTGAACGTATAACCAGCCAATGCGTCCTCATCTATTACATTTAGGAAATTAGCACTTACTACTATCGAAGTTCCGGACGGCACATGGGTCCCATTAACTCGCATGGTAAAGCTTGCCGGTGTCGCTGTTCCTGGCGTACCGGGACCGTTATTTACCACACTCTTAATGAGGGTAATATTCGGAGCAATATCGTTGTTAGTGATCGTACATGTTTTACTTTCTCCTGCGGCAATTGTTATATCTCCATCCGCATCACAATCGCCGCTGAAAACCGCTGAATAACCCGATGGTCCTGTCTCGCTTACATCGTAAGCACCAGGCGCAAGTCCGGTATTTGGCGTTCCGCTGGTCACTGGGTTTCCATTCAGAGTTAAAACGAAATCAGTAACTATGTTATTGCCACCATCGTCGTTAGTCAGAATCTTTGTTACTGTTATCGTCCCCGTTGTAATATCATCGTTGTTGGTTATAGTACAAGTCACATTGCCAGCGGCGGGCACAACAAGATCATCACAATTGGCACTCGCATTCGCACTGTTGCTATAGGTTGTAACATATCCAGGTTCGGCATCTTCCAGTACATCATATGTGCCTGGAGCAACAGATATTACGTTGGTGCCGTCGGCTTCAAACGGCGTAGACGCACCGCCGTCAACCGCGAAGCTGAAATCTGCCGCTGTTAAATCAGGGCCACCTTCACTATCATTCGTAACAACTTTCGTAATAGTAAGAGTTCCATTCTCTAATTCATTGTCATTGTTTGTAATCGAGCAGGTGGTGGTGGCGTTGGCAACGACAGTCACATTACCCCCGGCATCGCAAGCGCCGCCAAAGGTTGTCGTGTAACCAGAGACTGCGGGTTCTGCAACAACGTGCGCTCCATCAGGTAAGGTCTGGCTGTTTGATCCGTCGGCTTCGAAAGGAATCGCAGAGCCGCTATCAATGGTGTAAGTAAATGAAGTTGTGGCCGTAGTTCCAACATCATCATTTATAACAAGTTTTGTAACAGTCAAAACACCAGTCTCCGGTCCATCCGGCGTCTCGCTTACTTCAGTCACTTCCACCCATAGGTCGCAGCCGAAAACTTTATGCTCGTCGGCTATATCGGCGACAAAATCATCGGCATTCGCGTCTGGGTTTATCCTGCGCACGAAATCCGCCCAATCCTGCGCGCAATTTCCGCCGAAGCAGGGAACTGCCAGGTCAATTATCCAATCGTCCGATATATCCTGTTCGGACTTGGCTAGGCGCCCGAGCGTGTCGGTCCAGACAATTGTCGAGGACGCGATCGTCCATGGCTGGTGGAATGACGGGGTATCGCCGTCGTTTTGATCCACGCTCTCCTTTGATATATATGGGCAAAGCAAAGGCAGCATTCCAAAAGCCTGCCCCTCGGCTAGCTCTGGTGGAGTGAGGCCGCAATCGACATAGTATCCTTCTCCTTGGAAGAACGTATGGTCCGGAGTCGTGGATGCCGGAGCCGTTCCGACAAACACCTCACCGCTCACCGTCGAGCCTGCGACAAGAACCTCCCCTCCCGACGTGGTTATCCCGCATTTAGGTTTTTGGCGGATGAAATAATTTACGTCGTCTACTCGGCCTTCATCCAAAAATGACTGGGAGAGCCGTACGTTTAGGGGTCTTTCAAGATGCTCTTGCGGAAAGACGGTCCCGAAATCAATTGTGTCCGCGCTTACCGCCAAAGCGTTTTCAATCTGTGCAGTTACATTGATAACGTGCGCCTCAAATGCGGCAAAGAGAGGCAGAAGCGCAATTGCAGTTCCGGTGGCCGTGATCCCGACAAATATTTTCCTTAACTTCCCTTTGAGGTTTCCCTTTCTCATTGGTTTTTAGTTAATTAGTAAATTAGTAAATAAAAATAATCCTCAATAGCATAGCTTAAGCCAATAAAGTTTCGACCTTTAAAAAATTATCCCGATTTCGATTATGTTGGATGGATTCTTTAAACCTATCCGAGAATTTTTGACGTAGTAATCTTTAGTAAGATTTAAACTGGTCATTGCCGAAAACGGCAAGAGAACATATAAGACGCCGGGGGTGAAAGTATCTTACACGCAAAAAAGTGTCCAAATATTGCAACAATTTCCTCCCTATTGCGTCAATATACTAAGGCAGGTAGCTTATTGCTACATTTAAGTATCGTTCTTTAAATGGGTCGTATTTTATTAATTAATTAATGCGCAAACAAGATGAAAAGAATAATCTTTTTGATATTCTTTTCTCTTGCGCTAGTTGCTATTCCGTTTGCAGCGTTTGCTTCGGACACCGAGGCGACTTCGACCGAGGAGGTTCTGATTGAGGCGTATTCAGCCGAATATTATCCGACTCCCACGCCAACGCCGACCCCGGAACCAAGCCCGACTCCGACGCCCGAACCGACGCCGACTCCAACTCCGGAAAATCATCTCCCGATATTTTCCGGTCCGGCTAACGCTTCGACGACTCTCGGAGTAACGCTTGAATTTGAGGTAACCGCGACGGATCCGGACGGAGACATACTCGAGCTTTCCTCTGTACTTCCCGAGGGCGCTCTCTGGGCAACCTCCACGGGAAAATTTACCTGGACGCCGGTTGCGACTTCGTCTTTGGGGACGACAACCGCGAAATTCTTCGCCTTTGACTGCATTGGGACTTCCACGCACGAGGTCGTAATCGAAGTGTTTCCGGCAATATCGACTGGGACTCCGGCAACAACCACGCCGAACCGCCCGCCAGTCTTCGTCAACTTCAATCCGCCGACGAGCGCGACCTCAACAGTCGAATATTCCTACGACGCGGATGCCGAAGACCCCGACCTCGATCCCATATGCTTCTGTCTCGCGTTCTCACCCTCTGGGATGAATATCTCAACTTCAACCGGACTCATTAGCTGGACGCCGACAGCCGAGCAAGCATCAACGACGCCATACGGGGTAACTGTATGCGTAAGCGACGGGAATAGCACAACTTCCACAAGCTATCAAATACTTGTGGCGCGAAGCACTGCCACCACGACAGAAACGACACCGCCTCCAACCCCAACCCCAACGCCTCCGCCAGCTGGCGGATCAGGCGGTGGCGGAGGAGGAGGCTCATCAACACCGCCCCCTGCATCTTCAGGTGGAGGAGGCGGAGGAGGACCCATTGGGCAATTCGGAACAGTAAATGTTCCCCCACCGTCCCCGGTATTTTCCGGAACAGGCGGGCCAATAACGCCAGCGCCAACGGCGCCTGCGCCAAAACCAACCCCGAGACAAATTAGTCCTCCCAAAAGTGATTCAGCACCTTTAAAACCCGTAGGAGGGATTATAGATAAACCACTGGATATTATAGTTTCAGCTCCCACTAGCACTCCAAGTACTCCGTTCTTTGGATTGGGAGCTCTATCACTTCTGGGATTACTAAACCCTTGGAATTGGATTCGCGCGCATTGCTGCCTTTTCGCCTGGATTATATGGCTCTTAACTGTTATCGGATTCCTGACATATATCTACTATCTGAAACATAAGAAAAATGGGAACAATTTACCGCCGCCGGACTTGCCCGCCCTCGAAAAAACTCCTCCCAATATAATGGGAAACGAGTTCGAATCGGATTGGGAATGGCAAAGGCTTAAAGAAGCGCAAGAGAGAGACGATGACGATAATCTTCTCTAGACAAAACCCCCGCACTCGCGGGGGTTTTGTTATCCAAGAGGAATTATAATAGTAAGTATTTCCGCGATCGCGAGAATACTTACTATTATAAATTACAAAAGCAAAAGATAACGTAAAGGGTAGAAAATTATGGGCAGGAGAGTTGGGCTTCCCCCGCAGTGCAGGAATCCGTGCCGGAAGACCCGTTCAATATGTCCGTGCCCGGGCCTCCGTCGAGGGCATCATTGCCCGTGCCTCCAGTAATCGTATCGTTGCCCGCGTCCCCGAAAAGCTGGTCGGAGTCCGCCTGCCCGTCTATCAAATCATTATCATCCCCTCCGTGGATGGTATCCGAGCCCGCGCCTCCGCGGAGCGTATCTCGTCCAGCGTCCCCGTTTATCGTATCAGCCCCGTCGCCCCCGTCCGCGAGATCGGCTCCAGCTCCGCCAAGAATAGTGTCATTCCCGCTTCCCCCTTGGAAAGTATCGTTCCCCGCGCCTCCGTCCAAATAATCATCTCCATCCTCCCCGATAAGCTCGTCAGCGCCGTCCTCGCCGAATATCCTGTCGTTCCCAGCGCCTCCGAGTATTGCGTCGTCCGTGCCACCCAAGGCGCAGATGGTATCATCCCCGCCCAAGCCGTGAATTTGTTCTGAATCGTCTGTCCCGATTATCACATCTCCTCCTTCTGTCCCTTGTAGAATTCCGCCGTAATTTTGTCCGTTCCACGGCCCGCCGACTACAACTCCAGACTCGTTTACATATATAGTCGCCGCCTTCCCATCGCACAAGGGGCCGTTCGTATGCGAAATGCTCTCAACTTCAACGACAAGGTCGCACCCGAAAACTTCCCCGTTTAAGCTGGGGTCAAGCTGGTACTCCTTCTCAACCGTGCTCGCCTGCGAACATTCCCCGGAGAAGCACGGGACATGGAGATCAATCACCCAGCTATCCGCGGTATCGCTATCCGATTTGGCAAGCCTGCCCTGTGCAATGGAGCTAGGCGCGTTTGGATCGTGGAAAGCGGGAACCCCGGTATCGTTCGCGGGGGTGCCGTCCGGAGTTTTTGAAAGATACGGGCAGAGCGACCGGTAACAGCGCGTATAGTCCGTCGGGTTCGCCTGGCAATATTCGCGATCTGTTTCTGTCTTGGGCTTAGGCCTCTGCAAAATCCTGTATTCGACGTCGTCCAATGCCGGGTCAGCGATGAATCCCAAAGATAAATCAATATTAAGCGGGCGGAAATGCACTTCCCCCGGGAAAACTGTTTCAAAAGAAATTACGCTCGGGCTCACGGACAAATTCGAATCAATCGTCACGTCAGTCGCGGAGACGGTAATCGTGCTCGCAATTAAAATTGCTACCAAAGATAGTATTGAAAGTCCCGCGAATTTTCTTAGGTCGATCTTCATATTATTCGGCTACGCGGCCCTCCGGGGTTGGCTCCGGCGGAGGAGGCGGAGGGGTTTCGGCTTCGGGTAATGGGATGTCCGCAGGCGGCGGCTCCGATTGGGTCGCCTCCTCTCCGCCAGCTGGCGGATCCTCTTCCGTCTTCGGCGGGAGGGCTTCGATTGTAATCACTTCCTCGGCGCTGGGCGCTACAGGCATGTCCGCCGGTGAGGCGGGCTCGGCAGCTGGCTCTGGAGGCTCTGTAGCTTCCGGCGGTGCTTCTGCCGATTCAGATGGCTCTGCTGCTTCTTCACTGGCGGCTTCCTTCCTCCTTTCCTCCGCCAATCTTGCTGCCCTCTCCATTCGTTCCTCCCTGGATTCAATAACAATAACTTCAAAATTGTCGTTCAAGAGCGGTTTTCTAGACGGCCTGAATGGATCCCCGTCCGAGATGGGTTCGAGAAATGCGGTATTCGGCTCTCCCGGGGTCGCGTCCGGATCTATCCAGTTTGAAGACCCGTCCGGAATTCTCGCGAACGATTTATTTTCTGGAGCGTCTCTTGTATACGTGTGGCTATCCACTAAAAGTCCTCCCGAACCGATAGCGCCCGAGAATAATCTCGCGGTGTCCCCGCCCGAATTATCGAGCTCGAAATCGGCGTCCCCCTCCCTGTAGACGACAAGGAATCCTCCAGCGGGAATGTTCAAGCTTCCCAAAATATTCGTTCCCGTGATGGGAAGCGCATTGGCATTATTTTCGTCGTATAGAAAATATCCCGTAACGTCAATCGCGTTCGCGGTCGGGTTGAAAATCTCCACCCATTCCCCGTCGATCGCCCCTCCAGCCACCCCGACATCGGAACCAACTGGGTTCGGCATAAATTCGTTTATCAAAACGTGCGCGGTTGAATCGAATGGCTGGCGCACCCCGCAGGACGCTTTCGTCGGAAGCGTCCTGTAGTTGACCTGAACATTGGAATCAAAAAGTATCGCGCTATCCGCCGTGGAAGACCCGTGCGCCGCGAAGGCAGCTAAAATTGTGCGGTTTGAATTCATGTGGATGTCCCCGTTCGAAGCATAAAGGACGACGTCGCCCAAATCTGAATTGTTGGAATTGGTTTCAATCGCCCCAGTGTCGCCTGCGATCGCCGAATGGGTCGTAACCAAAAGAAATGTCCCTAACGATCCCGACCCGTTGAAAGCGACGTTCGAATCAATATTAATCACCCCGTCGACAATGATGACGACGAATTGATTCAAAAATAGCGGGTCTTGTGTGATGGTCGTATTGGAGCCGATGGTGAGGTTGCCGTGGATATAGATCGGCCCCTTCACGATGGCGGAATTGCTGGATCCGAAAGTCACGTTCCCCATAATCTCCGTCGGCCCCAAGAGAAGCCCCGTCGTATTATTCGGGAATACGAAGCTCCCGTTGACCGTTCCTCCTGCCTCTGCCTGCGACTTCCAGAAAGGAATCCCCGCGTCCGGCAAAAAAGCCATCGGTGCGCCTTCGAGAACAAGTCCCGAGATAATAATCCCCGCTTCATCCGTATCCCCCGTCGAGGTTGCGTTCCCGTTTATGTTCCGGTTGGATCCCCCTCCCGAAATTCCGATGTCATTATTTGAGCGGACATCCCCGTTGACCGTAACTTGAGCGGCAAAAATTATGTCGTCCGCGTTGTCATTATTTCCTCCCGCCTGCACCGCCAAATGCGTTGGGAAATTTATATCCTGCGGGACGCATGAGTATCCCGTGTCGTGGTTATGGAAATTCACCGTCTCCGTTTCTCCGCCGGAGAGAGTCGCCGTCGTTGAAGCGGGCGAAGTCGCGATCCATCCTGCGCGCGTCTCCTCCCAGACGTTATACGTTCCCGGAGTCAGTCCCTGAAATACGTAAAATCCTCCGGGACCCGTGACGGTCGTCGAGGCGAGGAGATTATCCTGGTATAAATCAATCCTCCATCCCTCAATCCCGAAATCCTCCCCGTCGCAATCCCCGTTCTGGTCGAAGTCCTGGCACTTCTGCCCCAAAATTGTCCCAAAGGGAGAAGTGAAGTGGTAAATCTCGGTCGTAATCAGGCTCTCGTGCGCTCCGGGAAGCCCGGAATCGCAAGCGATGGCTTTAACGACGGAATCGATATTAAGACCCAATATGGCATTCGTTAAGGGTTTTGGCCCTCCCGCGGAAACTCCGCAGACGGGATCGAGCGCCGTATTCGGGTCCGAACCCGGGGTTACCGTATAGAAAATGTGCGTCGCGTCGGGATCGGCATCACCCATAGAAATGTCTATGAGTGCCTCATAAGTCCCTCCCGCGGGCGTTATGACCGGAGGATCAATCATAATTAAAGTCGCGGTGACGTTGATCACGTGCGCCTCGAACGCGAGGAGAAGCGGCATTGAAATTAAAGACAATATCAAACTTATCGCCAAAACCCCGACGAGAGAGCTTTTTTTCTCAAAAATTTTCGGGCTCGAATACCTTCGTTTATACTTGTCCGCGAAAACTGGTTTAGCGAGCTCGGACGCATACTCAACTTTAATATGCCGTACCGGCGGCACAATATCCCGTATTAAAAATTTTTTGGTTTTTTCTTTTTTCATAAAGCGTTATCTCCTCGCCGCCCAGACGGATATGTATCCGAAATATGGGACGCGGAAAGGTTTTCCCCTGAAATAGACCGTCTTCCCCAAAACGTCTTCGTATCTGACCGGTGGGTCATCCGTGAAATTGCCGTCCCCTTTGGTCGTGAGCGTATTTTCATCAAGTATCGTCACGCGGTGGATGGTGAATCCATTTTGATTTTGCCACACAACGATGTCCCCGACTTTAATTTCCTCTTTGGGAACTTTTTTTATAAGCACTATGTCCCCGATCTTGAGCGCGGGCCACATTGACCCCGAAGTGATGGCCGCGATGGGAAATTCGTTCCCGAGCTTCCAGGCAAGCAACCTCGGCACGCCCCAGACGATTGCGAAAACGATAGCAACATATATCGCAATATTTAATATAATGCTTAAAAGTTTTTTCATTTTCAGTATTTCAACAGATTTCGGATTTAAGATTTAGGATTTAGGAATGTTTTAGATTTCGAGATAAACCCCTGTAGAAGCCGCTGAACCAAGCTCGCCTGCTCCGCTATTTCCCTAAATCTCAACTCATCAAGATATCCAACATCTTTTGCGATTAATATTTGATTCTCTAATTCAGTCAAAGAACCCTTTGCCAAATAGTAGAAATGAATCTTGTCCTTGATTGTTTGCCGGCCGAACCCTTCCGCGATGTTTGAAGTAATAGAGGAGGCCGCGCGCCTCATCTGGTCAATCAAGGAATATGTTTCCTCGCGCGGGAATGATTTCGTTGCCTTATATATTTTCAACACCAAGCTATGTCCCTCCTGCCAGACATTTAGATCGGTAAACGCCCGAATCTTCTTTTTCTCAATTTCCCCCATTCTTTATCTTTAATCCTTAATCCGTAATCTTTAATCTACCCAAGGAATTTTGAATATAATGACCCGTCCGTCTAATTTCTGGTCGATGGGTGCGGAGGCCGGCATATAGACCGTAAACTCAACTTTCTCCGATCCCCGTGCTTGCACCGTGAAAAAGTTTTTGTCCAACTTCATTAAGTCGTTAATGCCTCCGAAGTGCGCGATTAAGATATACATCGGGATCGGAGTCTGGTTTTGTATGTCCACTCTCCTTATGGCAGACGTTCCCGGAGAGAGGTCCCCGAAATCGAGGACTTCCGTCGTCGGGTTCACTCCGACTTTCCCCTCGCCCGCGATCGCGCGCACGGTCGCGCTATACTTGTTCGCATCTAAAGTGACGTAGAAAAGCGAGAGAAATATAACGCCCAAAACCACTGCGAGAATCTTCTCTCCGCGGCTTAATCGCGCCCACCATCCGCTCCGCCAGCTGGCGGACGGCGGATTGTTTATTTCTTCATCGTTCATTATGTTTTTTTATTTGCCCATCCTCCCCCAGTCTCGCCCAGTAAAAACTGGGCGAACCGGAGAGATTTGGAGATTTTCTTTAGTTCTCTGGAAACGCTACTGCTGCGAATGGAGTGAAATCTACATCCGCATTCGCGATCACGTCGCCGTCAGATGGGTCTGCGTCACCCCACCAGTTGTTCTCGGCGTTTGTAATACCGTTTTCTCCAGTTTGCACATTTTCAGAATGCTTAACATTTGGGTCGCCTGCATCATTGAAGTTGTTCTGATTGATAAGATTACCTAAACCCCAATCTTCAATGTCGAGGCCTCCACTAGCCGTTGAGAACTTATTTTGCTGGATTTGGCTCGCACCTGCTTCCTGACCTAGCACAAAGCCCGCAGTGCCGCTGAACGTGTTATTCAAGAAGTCTACATTCGTCGAGACGACGTTGTTGCTCGCGAGACCGTTGATGTACACGAGCTGGCTTCCGGCAACTCCCACAAATTCGTTATTGCTGAATGTGTGGTTACTCTGACCACCAACTGTGTCAACTGCACCGCCGCCGCTACCTCCCGTAATTTTGTTGTACGAGATAGTGGCGCCACTGTGCGCTCCAGTGAATCGCATTGCTGCGATACTACCGGCAACGCCGTTAATCGCAAATCCGCTAACAGTTACGTTGTCAGCCGCAATCGAGACCGCTCCCGTCTGTCCACCTATTACTCCATTGATCACGGTTGTTGATGTCGCCCCTGATCCAATCAACGAGATAGATTTGTTAATATTCACATCTTCGTTAAATGTTCCGTCTGGGACACATACGGTTTGACCCGTCGTTGCCTGAGCGATTGCTTCAGTAATTGTGTTGAGCGCTGTATTTTGTGGATCAACTGTTACGTTACAACTCGTTGGATCAACAAATGCGTTTAGATTCGCGCCGACTATTGGAGTCGGGGTTGGTGTAGGCGTTGGTGTTGGAACAGTGTCGCCTACGCGGCTTACTCCAGTTACCTCAATCCACAAGTTGCAACCGAAAACTTTGTGTTCGTTTTCGATTGGCTGTGTGTATTCATCTGGGTTTGCGCCTGAGTTAATTCCGGTTACAAAGTCATCCCAATCCTGCGCACAAAATCCTCCGAAGCACGGAACTTTGAGGTCAATTTTCCACCTGTCCGCTGTATCGCTCTCTGATCTCGCCAAGCGACCTGGTGTATCATTCCAATCTACAACGCCTCCAACAACATCGAAAGCGTGGTGAAATGCATTAAGTAATCCGTCATTATCTAGTACCTCACCGACTGGGTCAGGAGTTTCTTCGTGTTTAGAGAGGTAAGGGCAAAGCGAAGGAAGCGCGCCATAGGTTGGGGTGCCTTCCAGCACTGGCTTATCGGCTTCACAATCTATTGTGTAAGCCGTGCCTCCATTGCTCTCATCAACTCCAGTCGTCGATGGATTGTCAACCGTAGGCACTACATGACCGGTCCAAGTCGGACCGATTAATACCGTACCACCCTCATTTGTGACGCCGCATTTTGGTTTTTGGCGAATTATGTACTCAACATCATCCGCATTCGCCTCATCAAGAAATGACTGCGAGAGCGCGACGGATAGAAATCTATCCAATTGCTCCTGCGGAAATACCGTTCCGAAATTAATCGGGTCGGTAGGAACCGAGAGAGCGTTCTCGATTTTCGCCGTGACGTTGATCACGTGCGCTTCGAACGCGGCGAACAGAGGAAGCATGGCCAAAGCCGTTCCCGCCGCCGCGATTCCTAATATAATTTTCTTTTTCATAATTTTTATTATTTTATTAACTGATAATTTATGTCTGAAAATTTGAGGGATAAGAGCTATTGTTGAAGCGCAATTATCGACCGCATAGTGCGCCAAGCATAACCCTCATCTTCCAGTCACATTCGTCCCGTCATTCACGGAACAACGGGACTATGTGACAAGAAGTTACTGAGTCGGGGGTGGAGTCGGGGTCGGGGCGTTATCGCAATTTGCGATTGCCGTAAGGACTGCTTGAAGATCATCGAAGTCCGCGGCCGCGAAGTAGTGCGAGTTGTCGTCCGCGATTGTCTGGAGATAGGTCGCGTCCACATCGCCTCCGATGCCAACCACGAAGATCTCTATTCCCGCAGCTCGCGCGGCATCGGCTTCCGCCTTAGCCACGGCTTCCGCGTTCGGTACGCTATCCGGCTGGTTCGGGTTTCCGTCTGTGATGATAATCATGACGTCCTTAACTGTAGGCCTCTCGTGCGCGTGCAAGTTGTCGAGCTCGTCCATGGCGAGGGAAATTCCTTCAAAAAGATTGGTAAGCCCGGTGGACGCAAGCGCGTTGATTGCTGTATGCGCCGCTGTCTCGTCATCTGTTAAGTGCAAATCGAGAGATCCGTTTGAGGCGAAGCTCGTCTGCCCGACGTGTACGCCGGGAGCAGTCGGAGCAAGCGCGGTCACGAAAGCGTTGGCGGCGTTTTTGAGTGTTGTGAGTTCGCCCGCGTCAATTGAGCCCGAGCGGTCTAGGACAAGCATCAAATCGAGTTCGTCGTTGCAGCCGAGCCCCGGAAGGCTTATGCCCGTAACTTCAAGCCATAGGTCGCATCCGAAAAGCTGGTGCTCCAAATCCGTAGGCTGGATATAATTATCCGCGTTAACCTCGTCTTTAGGATCTGAATTTTCCTTGACGAAATCTGCCCAATCCTGCGCGCAATGTCCTTCGAAGCAGGGGACCTTAAGGTCAATATTCCATGTGTCGCTTAAGTCGTTCTGGGATTTAATCAATTTTCCGAAAACTCGGTGCGCGAGGGTCTGCTGCAAGTCCCAATCCGGAAGCGTTATCGGCCCGTGGAACGGGAATTTCTTCGGCCCGTCGTTCTCGCCATTTGGCGCTGTCCCGTCGGTCGTTAATTCTTCTTTGGAAAGGTATGGGCACAAAAGCGGTAGCGGCTCGGATCCGTCCGGGCAGACAAAGTCTCCCTCGCCGTTTTCCGTTACCTGCACAAAGCTCAAATATTCGATCGGGTCCGTGTCTGGTTTAACGATTCCGCATTTCGGCTTCTGCCGGATTTCGTACGTGACGTCGTCAACGCGGTTCTCGTCCTGAAACGACTGCGACAACGTTACGTCAAAAGTTTTGTCCAACTTCTCCTGCGGGAACACCGTCCCGAACTGCATCCCGTCTTTGACGATGGGTACATTTAACGCATTCTCGATTTTCGCCGTGACGTTGATCACGTGAGCCTCGAACGCGGCGAAAAGAGGGAGCATTGCAATAGCTGTCCCCGCGGCCGCGATTCCCAAAATAATCTTTTTCTTCATATATTTTTTATTTATTAATAATTATAATAATTTGAAATGAAATTTATTTGTTTATTATTCTGCTACGCATGCCGTGCTGTACGTTAGCTTGTATAGAAGCCCTGCCGGGTTAACCTGTTCCCCTCCGGGAAAACCTTGGTTCGTAACGGTGATTTCAATTGTATTATTTCCCGCGGACAGGTACGGAGTGACGTTGCAGGAGTCCTGGGTCCCAAACTGGAAGTTATTCGCGTTTGCGTCGAGGCAAGTCGTGGCAACGTTATTTATCTCAACCGAATATGTATTGTCGGTCGCGATATCGAGAATTGCGGAAGTAACGGTCCCTGTAAGATTAAATGTTTTGACGAAAGTAAATGTTTCATCATTATCCGGGTTGCCGACTCCGTCTTCCTCCCAAATCCATGTCGCCCCGGGAATCGAAGCTGTCCACGCCTGGTGGATGAAGGAAACCGCCAACGCGTTCGCTCCGCCGTTTTCGGTTACTGTATTCGTGGTATCGGAGACAACCGTTGCCCCCGTAACGGGCTCGCACGGAGTCGTGGTACTGATTCCCGAAACCTCAACCCATAGGTCGCATCCGAAAGTCTTGTGCTCGTTCGCGATCGGCTGGGTGTAGTCGTCCGGGTTCGCTTCCGAATTAAATTCGTGGACGAAGTCCGCCCAATCCTGCGCGCAATAACCGCCGAAGCAAGGAACCTTCAAATCAATATTCCATGTGTCCTGTGTGTCCTGTTCTGATTTAGCCAAGCGTCCTTTAACGTCAAAGCTTTTAGCTATAGGAAGCGTCCAGGAAGCAAGATCGATCGGTCCGTGAAAAGCGTTAAGCCCCGCGCCGTCGTTCTCGCCATTCGGGGCGGTTCCATCGGTTGAAATTTCGTGTTTAGAAAGATATGGGCACAAAAGCGGAAGGAGCACGTATCCGCCAACGTGGTTTTCCGTGCCGATGACGCGCTCGCAGGTAAAGTTCCCTTGGCCGTCTTCGATTGCCGGTTCGAATTCGGAATATTGGACTGGTTTCGTTTCGGGAATCGGAAGCCCGCACTTCGGTTTCTGCCTGATAAAATATTCAACGTCGTCTACCCTGTCTTCTTCTATAAACGACTGCGAGAGGAAAACATCGAAAGTTTTGTCGAGTTTTTCCTGCGGGAAGACCGTCCCGAATTTGATTTCATTCACGGGAACGGATAATGCATTCTCGATTTTCGCCGTGACGTTGATCACGTGCGCCTCGAAGGCTGCGAATAATGGAAGCATCGCTAATGCCGTTCCCCCGGCTGCAATCGCGATTAGTATTTTCTTCTTCAACATAATGAATAATTTAAACTATTAAATAAAAAAACCGGCCAAATATACTTGTCCCCGGCACAAATAGTTTTAAACCCTATATTGTTAGAGTCTAATTATAGGGAAGCCTCGTGGCAAGACGCAAGATTGCCAGAATCTGGAAAACCTGTGCCAATATTGTGGATAAATAGCGGGAAATCTCTCAATATCCGCCTCCCCGCCTATCTAAATTCATCTCTAAATTCATCAAAATCATAAAAGTAACTATTTTCGCGATCGCGAGAATACTTACTTTTATATTCACATCCCAAATTTTATTTCCGTTTTATACTTTACATATGGCCCGGTATAGCAAACTTGCCCTCCAGACCCTTTCCCTTCTCTCGCATGGGCTTCTTCTCGGCTATTCGCGCCGGGGAAAAGAGCGCCGAGAACTTCTCGCCCAATCCGACCGGCAATGGATGGAGATAGACCGCAACCAACTTTTCCATGCGCTCAAAGTTTTAAAAATGCAGGGGCTTGTCGACATCATTGAAAAAAATGACAAGCGCACCGTACGCATAACGGACAGGGGCAAAATCCGCGCGGACGCGGGCTTGATTTTCGGACTTGAGGTCCGTCTGCCAAAAAAGTGGGATGGGAAATGGCGGATAGTCATTTTTGATATTCCCGAGGAACGGAAAAAAATCCGCGATTCCTTCCGCTCGCACCTAAAGAGGCTCGGCTTCCACGAATTCCAGAAGAGCGTTTTCGCCATTCCGTACCCGTGCGAAGACGAGATTACGATCCTTACCAACTTCCACGGCTTAAAAGATAGCGTTAGGTACCTTGAGGCCAAACTTAGCTACGACGAAGATCTCCGCAAATCCTTCAAGGTTTAAACGCCTAAATTTAGAACATTAGAGAAATTATAATAGTAAGTATTCTCGCGATCGCGATAATATCGACCATTCAAATATTCGAATCTAAATCTAAAGACAATGACCCTGAAAGGACCTCAAGGGCGCCTGCTTGCGGCTGAAAGCGGATTTGCGGCTTAAGCCCAGATGATTTAGATCCTAACTGAAGAATCTGACGTATATGGCGGCGAGTGCCCCTGTTGCCATTGCCGCGAACCAATTCCAAATGGAGTCAACTACCGCGAAGAATCTTGGCGCCCTGGGTGCTGGAGGAATTTCGATTTTATCCGAATCGCTGATCTCCTCGGGAGAAATTTCATCGATCGAATTTAAGATGCGCGTCTTGGTGTCGTCAATTATTTTCGGAAGGTCGTTGATTGTCGGCACGGTAGTCGTATCTCCAAGGACTTCGGGCTCGCTTTCGGGCAGCGCTTCAGTCGGAGTTGGGGTCGGTGTCGGTTCGGGCAGAGGGGCCAGAACTTCGATGGAGCTTTCCGCGAAGACGAAGTACCGGACTACTTCCCTCTCGTCTTTTCCGGAGAATTTAGCTTTGTTCGTATATGTTCCCGGCTTCGCAGTCTTGGGAATCTCAAGGGTGTACGTTATTTTAATTTCTTCATCGCCGTATATGGTGTCTAGACTCCAGTTTTTCTGGTCTACGGGATTCTCGTCCCCCTCAAAGTAGAGCTTGTCCTCCAAGTTCGCGCTATACGCGCGCCCCGAGGAGTTGTTTTCTAAAACTATTTCATAATCGACTTTCCCTCCGGCGTATACGGATGTCGTAGCATTATTGGTTTTTGTCATCTTGAAATCCGGGAGCCCGTAGTTCATTATGTTCGCTTCGCGCGGGCGGTACAAAAGGACGGATGTGCGCTCGAAATTGTCGGCGGTCGAGGCGTCGGGCTCAAGGAGGCTCGCGGATGATTCGTTAGAAACAATATACCCTCCCGGCGGGAAACTGTCCGAGACAAGCATTGTATAAGAAATTATTTTTACTTCTTTCGGCTTCATCGCGCCTAGATTCCAGACAATGGTATCGTCGTCAAGCATTGTCCCCCCGTTAAGTTCGCCTGTGCGCAAGAAACTCCTGTTAAAATCGTTTTTGATGCGGACATCCGTCGCGTCCGTATCCCCGTTGTTGATGGCGGTCAACTTATATTCGAGGGCGTATCCCGGGTTGATTGAATTTGGAACGTTAGCCAAACTCTCCCCGATCCATATATTAGGCCTGCCGAAAGCGATGTTCCCCTTCCAGTTTCCAAAAACATTCACAAGCGCTAAGATCCAGTTCCTGCCGACAACATTCGTGTTAGCCACGTTGATGACGTTTGCCGCCGCGTTCGCGTTTCCGGTCGAGATGAATCCCGCGCCTCCATTTCCGTTGACTTTATTTTGACCTGTTAACGCCAATACGCGGATATTATTTTGTATGTTGGCGGAATTCGTATTCGTAATATTGACGTCGCCTGAGCTACTCGGAGTCGAACTTGCTCCGGAGTCCCCGAAAATCGAGAGGCCTCCGGGAGTCTCCATCCACGAAAATCCGTCGGGCGCGGAGAAGACTTCCCCGTCCCAATCCCCGAAAAACCTAAACGCGATGAATACGGAGTCCGATCCGAAAATATTTGTATTCGCCTGCGTTACGACATTGGTTACCGAATTTGCGTCTCCGGTCACAACCAAACCCGATCCGTTTCCGTTCGCTTCGTTATCCCCTGTTCCGGCGTCAGCCGAAACTCCGTTTGCAATCTCCGCGGTGTTGTTGTTGGTAGCAATCACATCTCCCTCGCCAGTGCAGCAATTGAATTCATACTTTGAGGGAAGGATCAAGTCCCCCGCCCAGCTCCCGAAATTGTTTAAGATCAAAAATAGGTAGTTTGATCCGATTATATTCGTGTTCGCGACGTTAAAAACATTCGCCGCGGCGTTCGCGTCCCCGGTCAGGATTATTCCGTCGCCCAAGTTGCCCGAGGCGGAATTGTCTCCAGTGCCCGAGCGCACAATAATATCGTTCGTAATATAGGCGGTATTATTATTGCTTACAGTAAGGTCGCCTTCCAAAATCGTGCAATTGTCCTGGCAGGCCTCGGAAAATCCGTACGTGCGGAGGTCAAGGTCTCCAAGATACGAGGCAAAAAAGTTTAAAATTCCAAGCCATCCGTCCGAATCCGTTATCGTCGTATTGACGATGTTGATCACATCGGCGGAAGCGTTGGCGTCTCCGGTCGAGATGAGTGCCGTTCCGGAATTGTCGTTCGCGGAGTTTGCGCCGGTGTCTGCTGCGGATTCTCCGTCGGTCGCAACTTCGGCAGTGCTATCGTTCGTGACTTCGGTATTTATTAAATCTTCTCCTCCAGTATTATTTTCCGAGCTTTCCGTGCTCACAGTTTCTTCGGCTGGGCCTTCCGGCGTCGGTGTTGCTTCAGGAGTTGGCGTTGGATCTGGCGGCGGGCTCGTAAGCTCGCTCGAGTTAACATTATTTTCTGTCGTTAGGTTGGAAGTCGCATCTCCGGTATCGATAACTGTTACATTATCTGACGCGGGAGGAGTCTCCTCGCCTCCGCAGGTATTCTCCCCGCAAGTTGGCACTGGGGTAGGCGTCGGCTCAGCTTCGGTTACTGTTTCTGTCTCAGTCTCCGTTGTCGCCTCTTGGGCCATCATTTTCCCGGAAGGAATTCCAAAAATTGTGAGCGCGGAAACAAGCGCCAGCGCGACTGTTATATTTTTAAAATATTTTGAATATTGATAAGACATGGTAAATTATTTTTTTAATAAACTTCTCATATATTTGTCCCCCCTTGGATGAGTCTCTCTCCCTTGCCGGGGGCAAGTCGGAGAGACTCGTCCAAAGGCTCCGACCGAAGCCGGAGTCCCTTGGGCTATAAGCCTAGCGGCGAATTCTCGTTACGTTCGTGTTCACAGTGTTGAACACGGTCGCAAAAGAAGTTGCGCTGCCAGTGGAGATTAATCCTCCCCATCCTGCGTCGCCGTTGTCTCCGCCGTCTCCGGCCGAGTTGTCGTCGTCAGAATAGGTAACGTCTCCGCCGTCTCCGGCTGCTCCGCACTCGCATTCAGAAGCATCGCCTCCGTCTGCAACGTTGTATCCGGTCTTGGCGCGAACATCAACATTATTGCTGACCGATGCGCCGTTGTCGTTGGAAACGCTGACGTCGCCGTCCTCGCTATCCTCTTCACAGCCGCAAAGTTCAACCCTGGTCCTGTTGTAGTTCAAGTCGTTGGTAACAAGAGCGTCAGCGTATGCATCGCCAGTGACGATGACTCCGCCGTCGCCTCCATTACCTCCGTTTCCGCCGTTTCCGGCAGAATTGTTGTCGTCAGAGTAATTAACATCTCCGCCGTCTCCGGCTGTGCTCCCGCTTCCGCCGTCGGCGTCATTGCCTCCGGTCGAAGACGATACGTCTACGTCGTTTGAAACGTTAGCACTGTTTGTGTTGGTCACGTCGACATTGCTGTCGTCATTGAACCAATTCCAGTCGAAAGCCAATGCAGGCGTCGCGTAGAGGCCGAAGGCCATCGCGGGCACCAACATTGTAGAAGTTACAATTTTCTTCAACATATTATTTTTTGGTTTAACTTAGCTCCGATAAAATTTTGAATTCGACCTTTGCTTAAGTCCCCCGGCCCAATAGGAACAGGGATCAGAACGCCCGCTTTTCTTCGGGAGCTCTGATCCTCGTTTCTTGTCGGAAAATAAAAATGCCGTTTTTCTACGAAAGAAAACGGCTTAGAAAAAGTCTCTAAAACATGACCTGTATTCAATTGGGGGAAACCAAAAACCTTGGGCATAAATTTCTACTTCCACCTCGGTTTCCCCAACGAGACAGACTTATTCAGTTACTTATAATCATTTGTATCCTATAATAAAAGTACAGTCAAGAAGTTTTGCACAAGTCTAAATTTAAGGCCAGACAAGGGCCCTGAACCAGGGGAAACAACAACAAAATTGTCGTTCGGCTCAGAGCCCGTGTCCGGTCTAAAACAGGGTTAAAAACCTTACTAAATCCTATAATAGGGTCATATGATTTGACCTAAAAGTCAATAGGACTTTTGCCCAGGCGCAAATATAGCATGGTTTTGAATTTGTATAAAAAATTCTGGTCGGATGGAGTCAATACTATATTTTTTGTCGTAGTTGCACCCGCTTCACTTGAGAAATCCACAGCCTCCGTTTCGTATCCCGTCTTTTCGAATTTTACGGTGTGGATATTCCCCGGGAGAAATACCTGGAACTGCCCTCCAGAATTCGCGCGCGTTTTAAAATCTAAATCCGGAATGCTAATCGTCACATCGCCGACAGCCGAACCCAAAGGATCAACTATAATTCCGGATACAGCGCGAGCCGTGTAATAATCTTTAACGGCTACATAAGCTGCCTTCGCCCTATCCCTCTCGACTAGCGCCGTTGAACCGCCTTCAAGCACCCAGTAATTTACATACGGTATAGTTTCGCTTTTTATATAAAGTTCGCGCAAAAGCGAGCGGACGAATTTCGCCTGCTCTGCCTCGTTCATCTCCCCATTGATGTCCGGAATGGGCGCTCCGAATTCTCCCAAGCCTATATCGATGCCAAGCCTCTTTCGGATGTCAGAGATGTCTTCCCCGAACACATTCGCTCTTTTAGTATAGTGGTCGATCACAATGCCCTTGAGCGCCTGCGCCGTCGCCCTATCCATCACTTCCTGCGCGATGTCTCCATTCATTGAGGCAACAAGAGTAACTTTTTTTCCCATCGCATCGAAGGCGCTCCGTGAATCCGTAAATTCGTCTATTAAAAATATTCTGTATCCAGCTTTGTCCGCTGTATTTCGAGGATCCCCTGGGCCTCCGTTTTCGCATTCGTGGCAAGGAGTGAAAATATCACCATCTCTAAAAAGTTCCGGATATTTATTAATGAGGTTCGCTAGTTTTTTCCGGTGCTCCTCGCGCCCGATCCTCGAATAGTTAAACCATCTCTCCCAGCCGGAAAAATTCCCCCTAAACCAGACTGAAAGCCCGTGAGCGCGGGCGGACTCTACCCAAAGCTTCATAAATGGGATAAATTCCTCGTCGTAGGGCGTCCCTATCGCGACATGGGTCGCGCCCGCGCCCACTATAAGCCCCATTTGCCGTTCGATTACTTTATCGAAATTTGGATCGCGCGCCCTTTCGCGGGCGAGATCCCTCGAATATTTCATAGTATCAATGGCTTGCACCTGAAAAAGTTGGTCGCGGAAATCCTGCCGGACGTAAACTTCGGGTTCGTAGGAAAAAAGCGAAATCCCCCCTAAAACGATGAGGAGCAGAAGAGAACCCGCAATTTCGAATAATTTTGCAACCATATCCCTAAAATTAATTGTCCCCTATCCGCTTAAATATAAGAATGTCATCAGAGGTATATGCCTTCTCAAAATACTTGTATAGGCGTCCGTTTAGTCCCGGGTCCTCGTATATGCGCCTCCAAAGATCGTCGTCCCTCTGGATAATTATCCAGTTCGCATATTTTTCAGGCGCTACGAGCGATTCTTCCCAATACGGTTTGTTCCCGATATAGATAATATTCTCCATCGGGATGGGGGTGCGAATAATGCTTAATACCCTCTTATAGTCATCCATAAGGATGAGGCCATCGTCGTAATTTCTCGCGAGCCAATATTGCGCGTCCGGCAATTTCGCGGTCGCCGAAGAAAGTCCACGGGTCCCATCTTCAAACGCCAGGACCGGCGAGAAACCGCTAAGGAAGAGAAGCGTCTGGGCGAGAACGATGATTGCCAGAAGAATTTTTCCAAAATAGCCGTTTTTAGCCGCGAGATAGCCCACGAATATCGCCGCAAAGGGAGCCATCAAAACCCCGTAGCGGACATTGAACAGGGTCCATTCGAATGTCGTCGGCGTGAGTCCGGGCATAAACATTATTGACTGCCCCAAAAATAAAGTGATGACATTGAAGAAAAACGGGACCAAAAGCAAAAGCAAAATATAAAAGCGGTTTTTTGCCGTGCGGTCGAAAAGAAAAACGAGCATGCCCAAAATTGAGGCAATGAAAACAAGGACTCCCGCCGAAGACATGCTTGCGACAAAATAATATTCGAGGGAGACCGCAATGTCGTGATAAGCCGGGAGCTGGCCTTTAGCAAGCCAGCCCATCTGCTGGGAGTTCGCCGAGAATTGACTATGCGTGAAATACAAGGGATCTCCCAAGATAAGAAAACTCCACAAAAGCCAGAGAAAAATTCCGAAAAAGGCGAGCGTCGCGAATAAAATAAGCCGCCCCTCGAATTTTTGAAATTTTCTGCGCCAAAGATAATATAAAAATAAAATCCCCGCTTCCATCAAGACGAGCGCCCAGCCGTCGTAGCGCGAAAGAGTCGCGAAGAGTCCAAAGAGCGCGGACATAATCAATGGATAAAGTTCGCCCTCCTCCATGAATAAAATAAAATAATATGTTGAGAGGACAAAAAAGACGATTAGCGGAAGCTCGGTCATCGGGGTGGATTGGAGATAGAGCACGTTCGGGTTCAAGATGAAAATGAGCGAGGCGAGAAACGAAGCTCCGGTATTTTTTGTGAGCAACTGTGTAGTCTTATATATGTATAGTGCGGAGACAACGAAAGCGATTCCGGAGACAATCGAGCCCGCGAGGCCGCTCCGCCAAAAAATATCAAAATATACAAACGGCATAAGGAGGATGTGCGGCAGAGGCAGCCAAATTCCTCCAAGCTGTGCGAACCCGGGGGTCAAACTGTCGACCACGCGCTTGGCAATATTTAGGTGGGATTCCGCGTCGCCGTACGCGGTTATGTACCTATTTACGAAAGCCCAGACTGTGGCCAGGAGGCCCGCTAGAAATGCTAAGAGCATGACCCAGTCTTCCGGGCTATATATCGAAGCGATGCGCGGGAATATCCGAAAATGCGATTTTTTAATTACAAAAGCATTAGCCATGGTTTTTGTCACGTAGTACGAGCAAGGTTAAAACGGCCGCGAGCGCGATTACTATGTATATGGCCAGGTAATACGCCTCCAGGCTAAATTTTCCATCGAAATAAGTATTGTAGATAAAACTCGAGCTCTGGTTTTTATTAAGGAAATCCAAATTCAGGAGAAAATTATGTTTGTGCGCCGGGAGCAGGATCGCTTCCGATTTCGTCGGTATGGCATTCGACGTAAGGGCGCCTAAAAGCGCGATTGCGGAAGAATAAAGGAAAAGCAGAAGCGCTAAATTCTTTTTGAACCGAGTGAATACGCCTCCTGAAATAAACGCGCCCGCGAAAATCGAGAGAAACGCCATCGACGGGATTAAATAACGCGGTCCATATGCCCATCCTCCCCAGGGGTCTCCCCACGAGGAATAGAGCGCCAAGTTTACAAAAATGAGAGATAAGGCCAAAATATATTCGGCCCGGATGCCGATGTCGCGCGATTTTTTCCAGAAAAGCCGGGTGCCGAAGAGAGATAAAATAAAAATAGGATAGAAAAAGAATAGGCCGCGCTCATCCGAGAAAAGAAGGACATAAAAGCCCTTAGGGATATTGCGCTCGGAGAAAAAGGCTCCGATATCCTGCGTTTGCTCAGGCGACTCCATGTTGATTGGGATTTCTTTATGGTATCCGGCGATGCCTCCGGCGAGCTGTAGCCATGAGCCGTAATAATGAGCGTTATGCCAAAATTGAAAGCTCATCGCCAAAACAAAAACTATGACAGTCGCGATTGCCGCCCACTTTATGGAGATGGCAACCCCTTCTTCCAATTTTTTGACCGAGAAAGTCGAGTACGCGAAATAAAGCATAATCGGGAGCATCATTGCCGCATTCGGATAATCGACAAAGATCGAGAGCGCGTACGCTGCCCAGACCCAGGACGCGTAAAGCCGGGAGTACGGGCCCGATTCATTCCGGAATTTCCATGCGGCATAAAAAGCCGTTGTCATAAAAAGAACGGTAAAGAGATGCTGGTAGAGCGTGATTGAATAATTCCAGGCGGAAGACGCAAACGCGAAAACGAGGACGGAGAAAAAGGAGGCAGGGGCGCTAAGCGCGAAGATATTTCTCGCGATTTTGTAGATGAACGCGGCGGAGATCGCGCCTATAATAATTTCCATGAAAAAAACGGCGACCTGGGCCAAATTAAACTTGGCGCCGATTAAATAAAACGGTACGGCGAAATAGGTAACTCCCGGCGCGAAGAAACTGTAGAATTTTCCGCCCGCGACTCCGACATCCGGATACGCCACATCCGCCCAATCGCGGGTAAGAGCGAAGTCTCCCTTTTCAGCCAATGCCACAACGTGAACATATCTCCCCCGCTCGGGCGAGAGCTCAAAAGCTCCGGAGGGTTTTTCTAAATTTTCCTTGAAATCGCCGATTCCCGGAATTCCAAAAGCTCCCCGGAGTGTTAGCGTATATAAAACGAGGACTAGAAAAATAATTGCGGTTATAATTTTCGAATCTTTTTTCATAGAGGCGTATAATAAATTTCGCATTCTTCGGGTATTCTGCCTTCGGGGAAAAGCCCGGAAACCTGGCTCCTGTACGCTTCAATCATTTTTCTTTTCTCCGAAAAATTTTCTTTCCACTCGAAAGCAAAAGTTCCGATCTTCGCGATTTCCTTAGGTTTTGCCGCGCTCCTTATATTATACGGGAAATCCGACCATAATATTACGCGCTCCCCGAACGCCATAAGGCAGGCGTCACGCGTAAGAATGTGGTCAACGTGGGAGCTTAGCCCAAGCGGGCAAAACACAAAAAACCTATTTCCCGTTCCCGCTAAGCCCGATAATACGCTGGTAATTTCTTTCTTAGTCTCTCTGTCGCGCGGGGAAATTTTATTGGAAGCGACAAGCAGGCGATAAATTGGGTAGACATGTACAAATTCCGGGAGCAAGCGGCCCAATATTTTTTGCGCTAAATTCGGCGACGGTATTTTTCTCCAAAGCGCGTCCACAAAACCGAGATGGACTGGCTTAATCCCAAGAATAGAAAATGCTTTCATATCTTCTTCGGTCCTGGCGCGAAAAAGCGAAGCGGCATCTCCGTCAAACCCCGAGAGTCTTAAAAATTTCTTCGCCGAGAGCGTCGCTGGCTCATCGCTTTTTGTGAAAATAGTCGCGACCGTAATAGGCACGCCGGATTTTGCCAGATGCGCCATTAATCCTCCAGCCGAAAGAGCTGCGTCGTCAAAATGAGGCGAGACGAAGTAGCACGGTGTCTTCTCTTTTATTATTTTGCCGATTAGATTATTTTCCATATAAAATCCTTATACATATCCGCTATTTTATCCCAGTCATATTTTTTGGCCTCGGCGATAGCGCTCTGGGAAATTTTTCGGTAATAATCGTCATCCAGGAGTAGCTTCATAATTCCGTCCGCGAACATCTTTTTGTCAAACGCCTTGATTTTTACCGCAGCGCCTTCGGGAATCCATTCGGTTCCGGGAATGTCAAAAGCTACGACGGGGATCCCGCGGGACATCATCTCGAGGGCGGCCAAGGAAAAAGTCTCGAACCGCGAAGTAACGACGCCGATTTTTGTTTTTTCAAGAAATTCATCTTTCTTCCTGCCCTCGACATATCCGACCACGTCCACTTTGTCTTTGAGCCCATTATTTTTTATTATCCTCCCCAATTCGGCAATATTTTTCTTGGACCCGTAGCCGGCGATCGCCAGACGGATATTGACTTTTCTGCTTATTTCCGCAAATGATCCGATAAGAAAATCTAGTCCCTTCTGGTCTATCTCTATTCTGCTCATAAAAGAAATGTGTCCGTCTTTCCTATTTTTTACTTCTTCCGATTGGGGAAGATTCACCCCGTTCGGAATTATCCTAACTTCGGCAAACTTATTCTTGGATTTAACCTCTTCCATATTATTGCCGGTAAGGACAATAAAATACTTATAAAATTTAAGGCCTAAATTCTCGATAATCCTGAATGAGATGCGGTATTTTCTCTGCATATCTTTGGCGGCAAGCATGTGAACGAGGCCTATGACCGGTCTTCTCGTGAAGAGAGGCGTGAAGGAGCTTGAGAAAGGCGGAGTGAAGCTTTCAATCCATAAATCAAAATCTTCCGTCATGGCGCGGATGGGAATAAAAAAATGATATAGAAGCTGTCCCAATTTCGGCCCAAATATAGAGAACCCGATGCGCTTGTAGGCCACACCTTCGCGGACTTCATCAGTTGCTCCCCTATGGTTCCCATAAAGAACGCGTACTTCAAAATTTCTCGCGAGCCGCTTTGCCACTTCGTGGACAGCGTGAGCTCCGCCGCCGCCATACGCCGGATTTTTGATATTGTCGTAGCTTGAAATGATTATTTTCTTATTTGTGCTCCCGGCCTTGATAGGGATTTTGGTTGATTCCGAAATTTCCCAGAGCGCCGTTTTTCTTTCTGGCTTTCTTAAAGTAAGCCGGCTCAGCATAAAATTCAGTGCGAGCGCGAAGGGTGCATATATCGGGTCTCGAATAAAATATTTTAATATTCCAGTGATTTTATAGCGAACCGGGATGATATGGACATTTGAAGCTTCCTCTCCAAAATGTTTCTTGATTAAAATTTGCTCCGTGCCGAAAGTCCGGTTCGCGTGCGCGATAAAATCGTGCCATGTGATGGGCGGCCAATAATAAATCACGGCATCGTCGATATATTTAAATCCCCCCGCTTTTTTTGCCATTAAATATTGATAGACCCTTTCCTCAATGGCCTCGGCGGGAATCCGCAGGGTTTTTGCAAAAGACTTCCGGTATAAGGTTGCGGCGCCATAATAATTCTGGACGTGGTCTTTTCCCGGCACGCCAAAACGAATCGAATCCCACATTGCGTAACTCGCGTAAAGCATGCGCGCGACAAAATTCTTCGGACGGAGAGGAATTTGATGGGCTGCCAACATGGCCTTTTCCGGGTTTGCAATAGCGTTTTTAACCATCGTGTCGAGGAAGTCCTCGCCCTTGATACCAATGTCCGCGTCAAGAACTATCAGGAATTCGCTTTCCAGGTCGGCGAAGATCTCGTTTAGGATGTTTGCCTTGCCTCGCCTCTCCCTTTTTTCGAGTAAGGAGACCTCTTTATGCGCTCTAGATACCCGGTTAACGATGTCCGGAGTTCTGTCCGTAGACCCGTCCGAATAGACAACTATTTTATCCAGCGCGAAAGAATTCCTATTTTGCGCCAATATTCGCGCGAGCACATTTTCAATTGTGCGCTCCTCGTTATACGCCGGTATGGCGATCTGGAGAGACGGCCTATTTTTGTCCGTAAAGTTATTCATGGCTTATAAGCAATTTCTTTAATTCCTTGAAGCCCCGATAAAACTTTGGCCTTTTCGCGGCCGCCCGATAGGCGTTTTCCCGAAATCTAAGCAGGGCCGAAAGAAAGTTTCTTGAAAAAACATTTTTGGATAATACTGCGGTGTAAAGCTGGCAGCTTTGATCCGTGAAATCCGTCTTAAACCTGTCGCGACCCTTGCCGAGGCTAATCTCGTCCGAACCTTCGCCATTCAAAAATTCCAGGAAGTTTACGAAAGTAACAAAGCCAAGATTATAATATTCGTATCCGGAGAGATAAGCTTTTTGGCTCGCGATATAGTTATTTTTTAATTTGAAGTAAAGCCAATACGCGGCGGGTTTATTGTCAAAAGAAAAGATCTGGATCAGAACATTCTCTGGAAGCTTTTCTGAAAGAAGGGAGTAAAAAAGCCTGGCGTCCTTGCGCCAAAAAACTCCCCTGCCCTGCCTCTGCTTCACGCTCGCCTTGTCAATTTCAAAACAATTTTCGAGAGCGCTTTTTGAGGCGCCGGATTCTATTATGGTGTTGGCTTTCTTATCGCTGTTATTAATCCGATTTAAGGAATTTTTTATTTTCTTTCGGTTTATCTTGCCTAATTCTCCTTGGGTAAAATCCATAAAAAACTCTTCGTCGGATGGGAAGATTATCGACTTGTTATCGCTTGATGTAAAAATGCCGGCCTCGTTTTTGCCAAGTCCCGTGATATACGATGTTCCGAGCGCGAGCATCCCAGAAACTATGCTTTCCGCTAGCGATTTATCGCCGCGGTTACCTAAAAGCGCACAGTGATCGGCAAATTCTGCCGCTGGAGGAGCAAAAACACCGAGGCCGAATTTCTTCTCAAGAACAAGCGGAAGAACCGCGGCCAGTTCGCCACTATCATTATGCGCGGTGATAATCCTGACGCTTTTGTATTTATATGTTTGGAGCGCGGCTTCGAACCATTCCGGAGAATTCGCAATATTGGCGTATGCGGATTTCTCCCATAATCCCATCCATTCTTTCTTAAGGGGCGCTGTAAGCGAGTTGTGGATTGATATATTCATATTTATTCGGCGAGTGCAGTTTCGTAATTAACTACAGGGTATCCCGCTCCAGAAATAACTTCGAAGAAATGGCAGCTCGACTTTTCCCACGAAAAGTTTTTTGCCCAATGGACCGCGTTTGCCTCGGCAAGTTTTCGAGAACCCTTGTTTTGGATAAAAAATATAATACGTTCGGCCAAGGCATCGATGTTTCCGTACGGAGAGAGAAACCCGGTCTCCTCATTCCGGACTGAATCGCAAAGCCCAGGGACATCCGAGGCAACGACTGCCGTCCCGCAGGCGTTCGCTTCAATCGTTGTAATTCCCCACCCCTCCATCATCGATGGATTAACGAACACCCATGAGGTCTGAAGTAAAAGCCGCTTTCTTTCTTCGGATATTTTTCCGGTAAAGAGGACTTTATTATAAATCCCGGAATCCCGCGCGACGCGCTTCAAACTTTCTTCCTCCTCCCCATCTCCCGCAATTACAAGAAAAGCGTCTGGAACTTTCTCCAATACTTTCGCGAAAGCGGCGATCAGGATATCAATGGATTTATAGTCCTTGAGCCTTCCAAGATAGCTAATCAAAGGCGTCTGCAGTTTTTCCGCCGGCCAGAGATATTCCAAGTCGACTCCGGGATTAATTATGTTAATTTCGCGTCTGGTTATTTTCAAATCCGCCATGCTTTTTCTGGATGATTCGGAGATGGTGATGAAACGCGAATTGCGGTATACAAAGGGCATCATCCGGCGCTCAAGGAACGAAGCGAAAACTGCAAGCGGCCAGATTAAAGATTTCCGGAATATTTCCTGGTGGATATGGTGCAAAAGGCAGAAGACTGGCTCTTTGGCGTAAAGCGGAGTAAAAAACGGGATGCCGTTTTCGCAATCGATTATCACGTCGAATTTGCCGCGAAAGCGGATTATGTAGTAGAGAAGCGCAAGAGCGTAGACCCCGTAAAATCCTCCGCGCCGGATAACACGTACTCCGTCTATCAGAGCGTAGGGCTCATGCTGCCTGTCGTTCGACGCGAAAATCGTTACCGCGTTCCCGTCCGCGGCCCAACGCTTGGAAATTTCATGTATGTAAACTTCGGCGCCTCCGGCAAAGACGTTTTCTATGTCCCTCCAGTTAAAAATCAAAATTCTTTTTCTTCCAGGGGCCGGATACGGAAGTTTGGGAATTCTCGAGAAAACCCCGAAAGCGTCTTTAATATTCCAGCCGAATTTCCTAAGAGCATTCCCAAAAAATTGGACGGATAATATTGAAGCGAGATATACGAAGTTGAGCGCGGCGACCATTCTGACAAAGTCATCAATTGAAGAATGGGAGAATGCTATCCCTAGGACCAAAAGAAAAGAGATTATTAATGAAATTACGGAGTAAACATACCTCTTTCGAGCAAGTTGGTATGTAACCAAAGTCGAAGAAACCGTAAATAGCATTAGAGCGGCCGAATAAAGGCCGACGTACGGCAAAATTTCAACTGCACGCGGGCCAAAAAAGAACGGGATTAAATACGAGCCGAAAAGATAAAGTCCCGCTCCGGCTGAGAAGGTCAGGAAAATCGTACCGTAAAATATTTTTTTGAAGCTTTTTGCCGGATCTTTCCCTTCCCCTTCTGCCCTACTCACAAAGGTAACGATAAAAATATTTAGCAAGGATCCGAAGAAAAATATCATCTTGCCGACAAGCGAAAGGAGCGCGTAACGGCCGGCGTCGTCCGCGCTTAGATAATGCTTGGCCAATAGAACGTCGAGGCTCAAGAAAACTGTTGCAGAAAGGCCGCACATTAGCGCTGCTCCATAGAAAGAAAACGGGAAGGCTGGCGGTGCTGCATTTGTTTTATTCTCTTTTTTCAAAGCAGAGGACGCGCTAGCTGAAGACGCAGCCCACG
>Ga0209002_10000477_pt1 | contig 32342 bp, 27 predicted proteins | sample Rifsed16ft2_FD_184010 | JGI IMG/M metagenome (GOLD analysis project Ga0209002, IMG submission 184010) | Soil microbial communities from Rifle, Colorado, USA - sediment 16ft 2 (version 2) | ecosystem: Environmental > Terrestrial > Deep subsurface > Rock core/Sediment | place: Rifle, Colorado...
ATAAAAGGGTCAGGTCAGGTGAGATAAAAGAGTTTACAGGGATATCCGCACCTTATGAAGAACCGGAAACACCTGAGATTGTATTAGAAACGGACAAGATGAATGTAGATGAGTGTATTGAAAAGGTTTTAGATTATTTGATCGATAATAAGTTTATCCATTTTATTAAGAGACCAAGAGGGGTATTTGTTAAGTGAGTCAGGATTACAGAATACCCCGGTTTACTGAGGGGTTACCGTAATCATGTCACTTATCATATCACTTATTGTTGACATAATGACTGTCATATATTATATTGGATGGAGGAGGAACATATGCCTGTAGTTGCCAAACATAGACCGGCCGGGACAAAGAAGATTGATAATCCTGTGGCTGAAATCCGGCGTCTTTTAGATCCGTCTGATGGGGAGCTTTCCCTGCTGTTGAATACTGGTATCCGGACCGTCTACCGGTGGTTAGAGGAGGGCCCCCCGCCGCAGTATTATCCTCTGATCAGGCTGCAGGGGCTTATTGATCTCGCAAGGAAGTCTCTAAAAGAAGAGGCGCTTGCTGAATGGTTTCATGAACCCAATCGGGCGCTCGGAGGCTCAATTCCACTGCGGCTGATCCTGGATCCTCACGGTTTTGAACTGGTTCGCGAAGAACTGGGGAATGCGGCATATGGTCTACCCTTGTGATGTCTGACGCGGGTAAACGATTCCGAGACATATTTACAAATATCACTCTTCGCCCAATAAGCGGGTCTTTCTTCCGTGCAGTTCCGGCGCACGCCGCAGACTACGCTCTTGAGGATGGGCCATCGTATCTTTTTAATAACCGCTATAATATTCCTGAGAAATTCGGCGCCCTTTACTTTGGTGACAGGGCAGAAGTGTGCAAGGCGACGATTGAGAAAAGAGGTCTTCTTTCTTCCCGCAGGGTCCCTTACGTCTTACTCAGTTTTGATATTCAGGTTGACGGAATACTTGACCTGACTGACCTTCATATCCTGAAACTCCTGCAAATTCATCGGGAGGACCTGGTACAGACCAGGGAAAAAACGGGTGCATATGATACTTCGCATGAGTTGGCCGGAGCTGCCTATCACAGTGAGAGAATTCCGGGCATGTATGTTCCGGATGCATCAGAAACCGGAAATACACTGGTTCTTTATCCGGGGAGATTGTTGGCAAAACATTTTATTCGTCTAACTGAAAAACTCAATTTGTCATAATATGCCGTGGATAATGGGGGTACTACTCTAATCTGCAATGATGCCTGATCAATGCTGCGCAAGTATAAGGATGAGTCCCTGCAAACCTTGACTTTTTGTGTAAATTTGTGTTACATTATGTATTACAAAACATAGATAAAGGAGGATGAATTCTATGACTGTCAGTGTCCGTCTTGACGAAGAGACAGAGGCAATTCTTAAAAAAACTGCAAGAGTACTCCATACAAATAAGGGGCAGGTGATAAGACGTTCTCTCAAAGAATATTGCTCTCGCGTTCTGCAGGAAAAGAAGGATTTTCCCTATAAATTAATAGAAGACCTTTTAGATAGAGAAGGAAGCGGTAGAGGGGATCTTTCTGCAAAGGGAGAAGAAATTCTGAGAGAAGTCTTCAGGAGAAAAAGTTGATGCTGATTGATACAGGTCCTATTGTTGCCATTTTTGATAAAGACGACGATTATCATCAGTGCTGCATAGAAATACTTAAGAAAATCAAAGAACCACTGATAACGACATGGCCTGTACTTACTGAAGCATTTTATCTCTTAAATTTTTCCTGGCGTGTTCAAGATGACCTATGGGAATTTATTCAAAGGGGTGGTGTTCAGATAGAGCCTTTGAAGGAAAGCATTTACTCAAGGGGCAGGGAATTGATGAAAAAATACCATGATCTTCCCATGGACCTTGCTGATGCCTCTCTGGTGGCAACAGGGGAGGACATGAATATTAGTACAGTGTTCACGATTGATCATAAGGATTTCCGTCTCTATAAACCTAAACATAGGAAACGCTTTACCTTGATTCCATCTGTGTTATAATCCGACCCATAAGGTTCATTCTCATTTCGTGCAGGTTAATAGGTTAGACTTTATAAGTTTACAAACTGGAACTTGATATTATCTCCTGAGTTCTAAGGTTAAAAATGCCGCAAGAGAAAATTGGTACAGTTGTCCTTTTGATTTCATGCCCTGACCGTAAAGGTATTGTTGCAGGAGTGTCAAACTTCATATATTCCATTGGTGGTAATATCCTGCAATCGGACCAGTACACTACAGATCCCATGGATGGTGTTTTCTTTCTGAGGATAGAGTTTGATTTATCTGATGAGGTGCTCAGCCGTTCAGATCTGGAGGATGAGTTTAAAAAACTGGCATTTGAATTCCGTATGGATTGGAAAATTATGTATCATCAGGATACTAAACGAATGGCTATTATGGTTTCCCGTCAAGGGCATTGTCTTGTTGATTTGTTGTGGCGGTGGAAAACCGGCGATCTTCGGTCAGAAATCCCATTTGTTATAAGCAATCATCCTGATCTTCAAGAGACTGTAGAGTCTTTCGGTATTCCATTCTATTTGTTTCCGGTTACGACCCTGACCAGACGAAATCAGGAAGATGGCATTCTCAAGTTGCTTGAAGGGAAAGTGGATCTTATTGTCCTGGCCAGATATATGCAAGTTTTGACTGATGAATTTATTTCAAGATATCCTGACAGGATCATCAATATTCACCACAGTTTTTTGCCGGCCTTTGCAGGAGCAAAACCTTATGAGCAGGCATTGGATCGGGGGGTGAAGGTAATAGGGGCAACGGCCCATTACGTAACAAAGAACTTAGACCAAGGCCCAATTATTGAACAGGATGTCATACGGGTTACGCATAGAGATGTGCTTTATGATCTGATCCGAAAAGGACGTGATCTTGAGAAAACGGTCTTGGCTCGGGCAGTGCACTGGTTTTTGGAGGATCGAATTCTGGTATATCATAATAGAACCGTTGTGTTTATCTGAGAATGTCGCTCAAGTCATGTTCCTTTAGCCTGTCAGGTATAAGGATGGTTGAATAGGTCCAGATTTTATGTTATTTTATGAGAAGTAAAGGAGGTCGGAAAATGGAAATCCACGAGTTGGTTATAGAGATTAAGCTGCTTGAGCGTCGTCTGACTCTTTATGAAGAAAAATATGGTGTTCTAAGTGAAGATTTTTATACTGAGATCATGTCTGGCAAGTTAGCTGAATATGACTCTTATGACGAAACCCGCGCCGATTTCAGTCGTTGGAAAGGTATTTACGAAACTTTACAACGGCGAAAGGCAACTTACCGTAAGCAACGTGAAGGGCTGGAACTGGCTAAAGTTATGCGTTTCCATCCTGTTTACTGATGACCGCCAACCCGCTAAAATCGTTGAGCGACTATAGCCACTTTATGGCCGAATTGTTTGCCCGGCCCAACGTAAAGAGTTCTACTGTTGCTGTCTGGTCTGATAGCCCGTATACAGGGGTTGCAGAAGGCGATGTGATTTTCACCAATGGCTTGCGGCTGCGCATGAGAGAAGAGGTAGATTTTGACGCAGGCATTATCATCTCGTATGGATATGAAGTCTATCGGGGTGAAGAACGGTTGTATTGGTACGATGATTTTCCGTATTCCTGTGTCCAACATGAGTTTTGAGCGTCCTAATCTTCCTGTGCTTATTAAGGAGATTGAAGACGTTGGCAAGGTACAGTGACATAATCACCACAAATCTTGTAGTTGCTGAATCATATGTGATTATAATTCAGGTGTTTGATTACATGGCTTATGACAAATTTCGTGAGCTAGTGCCTGTAAGCCTGTCATTTATTGTTGACATAATGACAGTCATATATTATATTGGATTGAGGAGGAACATATGCCTACAGTTGCTAAACATAGACCGCCCCGGGCAAAAAAGATTGATAACCCTGTGGCTGAAATCCGGCGCCTTTTAAATCCATCTGATGGGGAGCTTTCCCTGCTGTTGAATACCGGTATCCGGACCGTCTACCGCTGGTTAGAGGAGGGTCCCCCACCGCAGTATTATCCTCTGGTCAGGTTGCAGGAGCTTATTGATCTAGCCAGAAAGTCTGTGAAAGAAGAGGCGCTTACTGAATGGTTTCACGAACCAAATCGGGCGCTCGGAGGCTCAATTCCACTGCGCCTGATCTTAGATCCTCACGGTTTTGAACTTGTCCGCGAAGAACTGGGGAATGCCGCATACGGATTACCCTTGTGATGCCTGACACGGGTAATCCATTCCATGCCCTATTTACAAACATCACTCTTCGTCCAGTCAGCGGACCTTTCTTCCGTGCAGTTCCAGCACACGCCGCGGACTACGTCCTTGAGGACGGGCCATCGTATCTTTTCAAAAACCGCTATAATATTCCTGAGAAATTTGGCGCCCTTTACTTCGGTGATAGGGCAGAAGTGTGCAAGGCCACTCTTGAAAAACGCGGTCTTCTTGCGTCCCGCAGGGTTCCCTACGTCTTACTCAGTTTTGATATTCAGGTGGACGGAATACTTGACCTGACTGATCTTCATATCCTGAAGCGCCTGCAAATTCATCGGGAGGACATGGTCCGGACCCGGGAAAAATCGGGTGCTTATGATACTTCTCAGGAGTTGGCCGGAGCTGCCTATCACAGTGAGAGAATTCTTGGCCTGTATGTTCCAGACGCATCAGAAACCGGAAATACACTTGTTCTTTATCCTGGGAGATTGTTGGCAAAACATTTTATTCGCCTAACCGAAAAACTCAATTTGCCATAGGCCGTCCAAATGTTGGTTTAATGTTAAATCATGGCCCAAGTGACGGAAAACTTTACACTACTATTTTTGATATATCTCATTGAATATTAAAGATATTCTATAATATTTATCGCCAATAGATTAATTGATGTCCCATAAATTCATGAAAATGTGACAGAAAATTTAACAGTTCTCAACGTGTTTGTGTAGAAAGATAATAGAAAGAAGACAATTAAATTCATATTATTTAATATTATCAGATAGTTACAGTCTAATTTACTTTATGTGCGCTTATTTGGCATTCTCTTTGCATCTCTATATAAAACAAGCAATACGAAAGATTATGATATGGAATATGCGAAGACAAAATAACAATAAGTTACTAATCAGGAGGTACAACAATGACTAACATCAATGTGATAAGACATGTATTTTGTAGACATCAAGAAAGACACTGGATTAATAACTTCCTGATATTGCTGATAGTATTAGTGTGTGTGGGGTGGGGTTTTACTGGTTATTCTCTTGCTTTACCAACACTACAGCTTGACATAGAAGGCGGATACTATGATAGTGTTACGCAGACTATCGTCACTACGAGTGATCAATTTACCCTTTCTGCTTTCCTTGTAGCAAACAGGTATAACAGTATTAATGACCACTATTATATTTCCGCAGCTTTAATGCCTAAGGAAGCCCCACCTGGGGGCGACTACGGTTCATTCTCATTGAGTAGTGACAGAATTACTGTGTATCCGGATGCTACTCCGTATGATTCGACTAATGACGGAGACAGCACTGTTGAAGTAACAGGAGAGATGGTGTTTGGCATTCCTCCTCTTGACGCATTTGCGACCTTGCAAGGATGGGATTCAGGAGACTTACCATCTCATAGTATATATAAGACTTACTTTGCTGAGTTTGAATTCAAGTTTGACCCTGACCAGCAGATTGCTGCATACAATACTCAGGATGGCTCACCAGCTCATGGTATGATGTATAATGTTGAATTTGATGTTGACCTTTCAAATTTATTGCCAGGTTATGATATTCATTTTGATCTCTATAACACTAAACTCTGTTCAAAACAGAAGTCAAGTTGTAACGCTGTAGGAGATATTGATATAACGCAATTTGCCCCATTTCCACACGATGCAGAATCGAGGCGTGTTCCTGAACCATCCACATTACTCCTGCTTGGCTCAGGTATAATGGGGTTAGGTCTGCTTGGGCGCAGTATAAATAAAAAATAGATATTATATAAAGTGTGACCACTCATCCCGATCCAATAAATGTCAGCATGACCTGCCAGGCTAATATATTAGCTTGGCAGGTCATTAATCTGGCTAACTAAGTTTTTATCTATTATATCAACAAGTTAAAACTTAGTTCAGGGGAAGTTTTTGCCGGATATGGCCGAAATTTGTCTCTTTATTGTGGTCTGTTTATGAAAATTATATAAAATACCTTTATTTTCAAGGTGTTATCCTTTTTTAGGGCGTGGCATGTTTCTTGTAGAATACTATGTTGATGCTATAGCTCCAAGGAGTTATATGCAGCCATCCATTCATCCATTAGAAAGTACCCTTCGAATACCTTAATCTCCATCTTATTCAAGTTATCTTTAATCAATACATTTTGCGGTTCTTAATAACCATTATCCCAGAGGTGAAAATGAAGATGAATGACACAGACGGCTTTGAGGAAATAAAAACATCTGATCCTAAGGTGCTAAAGATACTTGAGATTGCACGAAGGGTTGCGAGATCTAATAGTAATGTGTTGATTACCGGAGAAAGCGGTACCGGGAAGGAGTTGATAGCGAGGGGTATTCACAGAATAAGTCCCAGGTCAAAAGGTCCTTTTGTTCCGGTAAATTGCGGTGCTATTCCAGGAGATCTAATAGAGAGTGAACTTATGGGTTATGAGCGTGGTGCTTTTACAGGTGCAATTAACATGAAGGTTGGTGACTTCGAGAGTGCGCATGGCGGTACCATATTCCTGGATGAGGTATCAACCCTACCCTTAAATCTTCAGGCCAGGCTTCTCCGTGTCCTCCAGGAGCGTGAAGTCAAACGCTTGGGTTCTACAAGGACAATTAAATTGGATATCCGTATCATATCAGCAACTAATGACGATTTAGATGAACTTGTAGAGAACGGGAGTTTCAGGCAGGATCTCTATTTCAGGGTAAATGTTATACCTATTCATATACCACCTTTGAGGGAGAGGAAAGGTGATATACCCCTTCTCTTAGATCATTTTATAGATAAGGCATGCGCTAAGTTAAAGAAAACGAAACCCGGTTATTCAAGAGACATCGTCTCTATCCTGCAGGGATGGGCCTGGCCCGGTAATGTGCGGGAGTTTGAAAATCTGATAGAACGGGTCATTGTCCTCTCAGATGAGAGTATGGATATTACTATAAGAGATATTCCCATAGAGGTAATTATCAGGGAAAAGAAAGGATACAGGGAGATTACAGAAGATGTGGCGAGTTTGCGGGAACGCTGCATGGTTTATGAAAAGTGTGAGATAATTAAAGCATTACATGATACAAAGTGGAACAGGAAGAGGGCTGCGAGGCTGTTAAAGATACACAGAAATACTCTGATCCAGAAGATGAAAAGGCTTGGTATTCCTATAGAGTCCAGAAAGGGAAATACAGACGCATCTTTCTTATAGGTAAAGAGTTTCATATTAATGGAAGTTTAATGGATATAATGGTTAATCCAATGCTTACACAGGTGTTTATTTTATTATATAGTGCCCCCGATAAGTTTGGCCTATAAATTGCAAATTTGTTGTTATGATGTACTATGATCCGGGACATATCTTTTTGATATTGTCTATTTTAGGCGCTGCCTTGACGCTTGGGGTAGGTTTGCTTGTGCTCCTGCGGAACCCGTTCTACCCTGCAAATATAGGGTTTTGTCTCGGTATGTTAAGCCTGACCATCATTGAGGTGGGGGATATAATCTTTCTCATTTCAAATGAATTGGTCTGGGGCTTGTATGGAAAGCGAATTTCATTAGCCGGTGAAGCGCTTCTAACCCCTGGTTGGTTTTTATTCTCACTGACATTTACACGGTCCAACTATAAAGAACTTCTATCCCGCTGGAAGTTTGTGGTAGCGGGGCTTTATATATGTGCCGCATTCTTTCTGCTCTTGATAAACTCAGCATCACTGATTTATATTCCTGATAGTGCAGATGTTTATTCTGTCTTTCCTTTGGGCCCTGTTGGCCGATATTTTTATATTTTTCTAATTATTGGTATACTTCTGTGTCTCGTGCAGTTCGAAAACACCCTTCGCTTTTCTTCAGGTTTTAAGAGAAGAGAGACTAAGTATGTTATAATTGGAGCTGGTTCCATTCTCGCCTATCATATTTACCTGTCAAGTCAGGCCATTCTGTTTTCTTTTCTGGATTTCAGTTACATCCCTGTCACTTCAATAGTAGTCCTGATGTCCTGTGTCATGATGATGTTTGCTGTAGTGAGAAATAGAGTGTTTGATGTTAACATCTTCGTTTCCCGCTATATAATTTATAATTCCTTGACTATACTTTTTGTCGGCGCTTATCTCCTGTTTGTTGGTATAGTTGCACAAGGCATAAAGATGACTGGCGGGAGTTATTATACCTTCTGGAGCACCCTTTTTACATTTACTGCAATATTAATCTTAGGAGTGGTGGTTCTATCAACAAGAGTTCGCCGTAAGTTGCAGCTTTTTATCAGCAGGCATTTTTACAGACATAAGTATGAATTCCGTGATAAGTGGGTAGAGACGATAGAAAAGATCGGCGTAAATAGTAATCTTTCACAACTGCAGGAATCTTTAATAGAAATGATCTCAGCTACCATGGCTGTAAAAGAGGTTTTCTTATGGCTCCATGACCCTCTAAATCGTGAATATAATCTTGTCGGGTCAACAATAAGTAAAACAGGCCAGATCAGACTTAAGGAAGATCTGCCCCTTATATCAAGGATAAAGGGTCATTCGGATCCATTTTTTATGAATCAAGTTGACACAGAAGATATTGTCCCTATTCTTATGGCTACAAAAACCGTGCTATGTACGCCCTTGAAAGTTGGACATGGAGAACTGATAGGATTTATTTTGCAGGGGGAGGATATTTCAGGGGAGCCTTATAGGAAAGATGACTTTGACTTGTTAAAGGCTATAGCAAGCCATGCAGCAGACAGAATTAGAAATATAAATCTGATGCAGGAACTTCTTACATCTAAAGAGGCAGAGGCTTTCCACCAGGTTTCGAGTTTTTTTATACATGACCTTAAAAATTATGTGTCAACGCTGTCCTTGTTGAGTAATAATGCAGAAGAACACATTGGAAATCCGTTATTTCAGCAGGATGCACTCAAGACACTTAAGATTATTGTATCCAAGATGAATGGGATGATATCGAACCTGACAGCGCTTTCTAAGGGGGTACGGATTAGTCCTGCTTGTTTGAATCTAAATAATCTTGTGGAGGAAACGCTATCTGCACTCAATGGTAATGTGTCCGGTAAGGTTATAAAAAATCCGGGGGAAATTCCTTCAATTAATGCTGATGGAGAGCAATTGCAGAAAGTGCTTTTAAACCTGCTTCTAAATGCTATAGAGGCAACACCTAAGGATAATTATGATAAGAAAATCGAGGTTCACACATTTATGAAAAATGGAGATGTGATACTGTCTGTATCAGACCAGGGATGCGGCATGACACCGGAATTTATTAAGACTTCTCTGTTCAAACCCTTCAGTAGCAGTAAATCTAACGGACTGGGGATTGGTCTTTTCCATTGTAAGAAAATTGTTGAAGCGCACTCAGGGTGTATTGAAGTAAACAGCGAGGTTGGCAAAGGGAGTGAGTTTCGTGTAATATTACCAAAATGACTAAACGTATTTTACTCATAGTTGATGATGATGAATCTATACGTTCGCAGATGCGGTGGGCGTTTCTCAAAGATTACGAAATCTATGAGGCTGGTGATCATGAGACTGCATTGGAAATTACTAAAAAAGTTCACCCGCTTGTTGTTATACTCGATCTTGGACTTCCTCCAAAACCCCGTGAGGCAGAAGAAGGTTTGAAGACTCTTCGGGAGATTCTCTCTTTTGATCACAGGATTAAGGTAATAATCGTCAGTGGCAATACAGAGAAGGGAAATGCCCTTAAGGCTATTGATATGGGGGCCTTTGATTTTTTCATGAAGCCTCCTGTTATAGATGAAGTCAAGGTTGTCATAAAAAGGGCGCTGAGAATGGCAGAACTTGAGGTGGAGAATCTTACCCTTCAGCGAAGAGGTCATTTTGAAGGAATGGATGGTATTCTCGGCAGCAGCCCGGCTATGGATCAAATCTACCAGATTATTCGAAAGGTTGCTACTGTAGATGTGCCTGTGCTGATCCTTGGTGAATCAGGTACCGGCAAGGAACTAACAGCAAGGGCTGTTCACAGACTAAGCGATCGCAGGGAAAAGCCATTTGTTGTTATAAACTGTGGGGCTATCCCGGAAACACTTTTGGAGAGCGAATTATTTGGACATGAGAAAGGGGCTTTTACCGGTGCGGAGAGCCGGAAGAAGGGGAGGATTGAATACGCAGAAGGAGGAACACTATTCCTTGATGAAATAGGGGATCTGACTTATTCACTTCAGGTGAAGCTTCTCAGATTCCTGCAGGAACATATTATAGAGCGTATAGGCGGCAGGGAAGAGATTCCGGTTGATGTACGAATACTTGCTGCAACTAACAGGGACCTTAAGAAGGCTATTGACGAGGGAAGGTTCCGGGAGGACCTGTACTTTCGCCTTAGTGTAGTCTCTATTGATTTACCACCTCTCAGGGAAAGGGGAAATGATCGTCTTTTACTTGCACGTGCCTTTTTGCACCGGTATTCAAGAGAGTTTAAGAAGATTATCAGGGGATTCAGAGATGATGCCATAAAGGCATTTACCATATATGAATGGCCTGGGAATGTACGTGAGCTTGAAAACAGGATTAAACGGGCTGTTGTTATGTCGGATGCAGAATGGCTGTCGTCATATGACCTTGATCTGATGCCCGCAGTTGCATCAGTCAATCTAACGGTTTCTCTTCAGGAGGCTCGGGAAGAACTCGAAAGACGTATGATAAATGAGGCCCTTTCGAGAAGCGGCAGCAATATAACCCATGCCGCAAAAGATCTCGGTATTAGCCGGCAGACACTTACTGACATGATAAAGAAGTATGGAATCCCCGTCAAGTAAGTGATAAGAGATTGTATTCGGAACATAATGCGAACTGTATATTATTGTATTGTCCTTTTTCAAATCTTAATAATATGTTCTGCGACAGAAAGTCATGCAAGGTCTGACTGGGAGGTCAGACCATCCATCGTTCTTTCTCAGTCTTATGATAATAATATTTACTCTCAAGAGGATAATATTGAGGACTATGTAACGAGAATAGGGGCAAACCTATCCGCAATTTACAGCGGATCTAATGTTAATCTGTTGACTAATTATTCAGGAACCCTTAACTCATATGCGGATCATTCCGGGCTTAATGTTTTGACTCATGATGCCAGCATGAAAGTTGACATGGAAAGATGGTTACGCAGGTTCTTTAGGGATGCAGACATTACTATTTCAGAGGATTTCATGTATACTCCGGAATTACCGGACCTTAACTTTAACGAAGACAGAGGGGTAAGGGGTGCCCCAGGTAGTTCCGGGTTGAGTACAGGGCGGAGTGATTCATATAGGAATGTATTTTCTGTTGGATTAGAGCACCCTGTTTCGCAACGACAAAATGTTACCATACGATATTCTAATCTATTAACAGAATATTCAGAACCTGCCTTAATAGATAATAAAACGCACAGTGTGTTTGCAGGTACTAGTTTAATGTTTTTGAGAGATGTGCTTTATGGGAATATAGGGGTAAGTACAATGAGTGGTGATGGAGTAGATACCACTGGTTATTCTGTAACAGGAGGTCTGCGGCACCCCCTTTCTCCCGTATCAGCGCTGGATACTAACCTTGGTGTTGAAACGCTGGAGTATGAGATGGGCAGCAGTACATCAGTAATGCGTGCAAGTCTTCAATTTTCACGACAATTCCGGTATGTTACCTGTAATACCGGCTATACAAGAGAGTTAAACCCGGCCAGTGGTGTCAGTACTATACCAACCCGATCAGATTTTATATACCTGAATACGGGCATCAGGCATTCTGCGAATCTTTCTTCAAACATCAGGGCGAATTATTCAGTAAATAAATCTACACGGGGTAGTGAAATAGATACAAGGTCGTACAATCTTTCGGCAAGGGTGTCTTATCTATTCAGACCATGGTTAGATGGAAATGTTTCTGTCTCTCACTTTAACCAATCCTCTGAAACTCCAGGATCTCTTAATATAAAACGGGAACAGATTACTTTTCAGATTTCTATTTATCCTTTATCGCCCCATTAACATTCCAGCTATGGAACTATAGTTTTTTTAAAGTGTTCTTTGCCTCTTCTGCCCCATCAAAGGTCTGATTTATTTTCAGCGCTGCATTAATCTCTTTCCTGGCAAGTTCTTTGTTGCCATTCTTATAGTAGGCCATTGCAAGATGGTAATGAACCACCGGGTTGTTTTGCAGTTTTTCAATGCTGTCTTTAAGCAGAGAAATTGCCTTCAGATATGCCCCCTTCTTATAATATATCCAACCGAGAGTATCAGCAACCCCCGGATCTTCAGGCAACTTTTCTATTGCCCTTTGAGCAAGATCAAGGGCAACATCTATATTGCCCCCATGTTCCACATATATCCACGCGAGATTGTTTGCAGCAGGAGCAAATTTCGGATCTATCTTTAATGCCTTTTCATAATAGTCCTTTGATTTATCATATTTTTTCTGTATATCGTAAAGTATCCCTATGAGCATATATGGCTGCAGATAGTTTGGATTAACCTTTATCGCCTCTTCATAGCGGGAGATAGCCTTATCATATGTATTGTTTTTAACATATAAATTTCCGAGGTCAATATACGCAACCAGATTATTTTTATCCAACTCTATTGACTTATTGAAATACTCCTCAGCTTTTTTCTCATCCTTTTTTAAAATATATGCCTTGCCAATGAGGTTGTAAACAAATGAGTCATTGGATGTAACAGCTAACTGTTTATTTGCCCGTTCTATTGCCTTGTCTATTTCGCCTCTTTCTATAAGGATACCCATAATTTGAGAAAGCACATAAGGAGACTCAGAGGATATGGACAATGCCTTCTCGAATTCTGTCATTGCCTCTGAATGTTTCTTCTGAGTCCTGTATGCAATGCCAAGCCTGTAATGGGCGAGGGGATCATTAGGTGACATACGAAGATATTCTTTATATTCAGAAATTGCTCCCACTATGTCTTTTTTCCCTGCATATGCGTCTCCCAGTATTCTTCTTGCATGATAGTTATCAGGTTGGGAAGATAGAACCTTCTTAGCTTCATCAATTGCCTCGTTAAATGAGTGAAGCCGCAGGTAAACCTCGGCAAGTGCTGTCCTCGCATCCGAAAAATTGGGAGAAGTCGTTAGTATTTCTGTAAGATCATTCTTAGCCAACTGCAAATCACCGGCAAGTATTCGTGCCCTGGCAAGGAAAAAACGTGCATCCAAACGCCGGGGTTCATCTTTCAATACCTGCTGGAATTCAGAGACTGCCTCGGATACCTTTAATTTTGCGAGTGCAATCCGTCCTTTCATTATACGCCCATCTGCATCGCTCTTGTTTTTCTCAAGGATTTTATCAACGTATTTAGCAGCATCATCGAATTTTGTTTTTGTCAGATAGTAAGATGCAAGTCTCTTTTTTGCAGTAAGGTCGGATGATTTGATCTCATCACCTTTCTGGTAAGTCTTAATAGCATCATTTTCACGTTTCTGTAACATATACAGGTCCCCAAGTATTATTAGCGGTAAAGGATTATCAGGGGTGAGTTTTGATGCCTCAGTGTATTTTGTTTCTGCCTCACTGAATTTTTTCTGAAATGCATAGAAATTACCCAAAATAATGTGCAGGTTAAAGTTTTTTGGATCTATTTTTATGGCCTCATTATATTCATCCTCAGCGGCTTTTGTGTCTTTCTTGAGCAGATACAGACTGGCAAGGGCAAGGTGCGTTTGTATTGACTTACTGTCAACAGCAAGGGCTTGCCTATAGGTATTCTCAGCTTCACTAATGTCCTGCTGTCTTATATAAATTCCGCCTAAATTGAGGTATGCTGTAACACGCCTGGGGTCTAATTCGATAGCCTTCTTCATCTCAATGATGGCATCGCTATTCCTTTTAAGGCCTGAAAGAGCAGTACCAAGCAGTATGTGAGCCTCAACATTCCGGGGTTCCTTCTTTAATACAAGCTCACCCTTTTCTTTGGCCTTTGTATAATCTTTCGATAAAATAAGAAGGTTGCCAAGTTGAAGGTGGGCGTCTAAGAGGTCAGGCTTAAGTTCGGCAGCAGCGCTTAACTCATTATAGGCGTTTGAAATATCCTGTATCCTTCCTGATCTGATAAAGGCAAGGCCAAGATGGTAATGACCTTCCCCATCTTTTGGGGAAAGCTTTACTACATTCTTGAATTCAATGACAGCTTCATTATATTTTGCGTCATTGAAGTATTTCAACCCCCGCTCCATATGTTTTGCCTTTTTCTGTTCAGGACTACTGCAGGCAGAAAGTGAGAATAGCAGAATACATATGAATATCGCTGCGCCTTTATTCATAATTCCTCCTTAACCTTTCTGAATTTTCCGTGTCATATTATTGACTTGACTTATATTCCTATTAAGTTAAAATAAGCAGTACTTGGGAAGCAGATTGGACAAAATGTGAAATTTGTTTCCCTATTCTTTTTCCCACAGCTATTAACTAAAAGATTCTATAAATACTAACATTGACGGGGTTATAAATATCCTTGTCGCTAACAATGAGTTGCGTGATAAGATATCACGATATATGGATAAAGGCAACGACAATAATATGCTGCTTGTGAAACCTGATATGGAGACGGAAGACCCTGCTTTTGATTGCGTAGAAAACCTCTTACTCGGGCAAAGCAGGCGGATAACAGAGATAAAAAACATAATCCGGCGTGTGGCTCAACCGGATATCACAGTTTTACTGCGCGGGGAAAGCGGGACAGGGAAGGAACTCGCAGCACAGGCAATTTACCGGTATTCTCACAGGAAGAATAAACCTTTTGTTAAGGTCTTATGTGCTGCAATTCCTGAAGGGTTGTTGGAGAGCGAGTTGTTTGGTCATGAGAAGGGTGCTTTTACCGGTGCTCACAGGATGAAGCCTGGTAAGTTTGAATTTGCAAATAAAGGGACTATATTCCTTGATGAGATTGGGGATGTGCCGCAATCTCTGCAGGCCAAGCTTCTGCAGGTATTACAGGATGGAGAATTTTCGAGGATAGGCGGCCGGGATGTTGAGGTGGATGTGCGTGTGATTGCAGCAACAAATAAAAATCTTGAGAGGGCCGTTGTCTCCGGCACATTCAGGGAAGACCTCTTTTATAGACTTAATGTTGTCAGTATAACTATGCCGTCTTTGCGTGAGAGAAAAGATGATATTCCTGTTTTAACGGAATACTTTCTCCACAAATATTGTAATATTTATAATAAAGACTATAGTCCCCTTTCAGAGGGAGTAATGGATAGATTTATGTCTTATGGTTGGCCGGGAAATGTCAGGGAACTTGAAAACATCGTTAAGAGAATAATAGTCCTTGGCAGTGAGAATGTTGAACTAACCGGTTGTGCAGAAGCAGATGCGGTATTGGAAAAGACAAATGGGGTTTTACCGGCAAACAAGGAAAAGGAAGCCGGGGAAACAGGATCTCCCCCCCGTAGTTTAAAGGAGATTACCCAGGAAGCTGTTCGCCTGGTAGAGGAGGAGGCAATAAAAAAAGCACTTTTTATGTGTAAGTGGAACAGAAGGAAGGCAGCGGAGATGCTTTCTATTAGTTACAAGACACTCTTTTATAAGATGAGGCAGTATAACCTGTTTGAATAAAAATGAGAAATAGTTTTCCTTTATTAGTAAGAAACATACACGTATTTATTGGCTTATTAGTGGAAAAACTATGAATTAATAGTGGCATTAATATTGCATTTTTTATTCCCAGTTAGGAGAGCATCACCTTGCATATCACATCACTGAATTTTGAAAGGCTTTCCGGGAATAAGGAATGTAATAATATGTTTGATAGGGTAACCCAGACCCTTGACAGAGAGGCATTTGAGTATCTGCTTAACCTTGAGGTAAAGAAGGCAGCAAGATATCTTTATTTTTTTTCACTGATGGTTCTTCAGAAAGACAAGAGGACTGAAGAGTTTCCACCTCCGGAAGAAGAGTTAATTCTTGGCAAGCTGGCTTCCATCGTTAAAGAGGAGGTCAGGGGAACCGACATTATAGGCAGGATAGAGAATGAAAAATTCTTCATTATATTAGATCAGGCGGATTTTCAGTCCTCATATAAAATTGGTGTAAGAATAAAAGATCGTATTGAAAATTACGCGTTTAAAACGGACAAAAAAAGGGTTATGATGACTACAAGCATTGGAATTGCCTGTTTCCCCACGCATGCGAGTGATATAGTGACTCTCAGGCAAAAGGCCGACCTCGCACTAAACATGGCAATAGAAGGCGGTGGAGGCAAAGTCTGCCTTCCGGACTAATCCGGTATACCACTTGATGGAAATTCAGGGACAGAGACAGTTACAGTTAGAAGATTATATAGAGATTATATTCCGCAGGAAGTGGTTTATTATCATTCCATTTGCGGCCTCAATTATCGGTGTTATACTCGCCCTTCTTTTCGTTTCCCGCTCGTATAAATCAACGACCATGATTCTGGTAGAACATCAGAAGGTGCCGGAATCCTATGTAACCCCAACAGTTACTATAGATATAACTGAGAGACTGAATACTATTACCCAGCAGGTCATGAGCAGGACGAGACTTGAGTCAATTATTAATGAATTTGGACTTTACAAGAAGGAAAAGGATAAGCTTACTAATGAAGAGCTTGTGGAACTTATGAGGGGGAGTATAGAGCTTGATATAAAAAGTGAAACCAGAGGTGGCAGGGATAGTATGAGCGCATTTTCAATCTCTTATATAGGTAATGATCCTGAAACAGTTATGCATGTTACCAACAGGCTTGCATCTCTGTTTATAGAAGAGAACCTGAAGGTTCGGGAGCAGCAGGCAGAGGGGACTACGGAATTCCTTGATACACAGATGCATAGTCTCAAGGCCACATTGGAGACACATGAGGCTCAGATAAAGTTATTTAAAGAAAAACATATGGGAGAGCTTCCCTCACAGCTTGAGGCAAACCTGAGGACGCTTGACCGGATCCAGCTTGAACGCCAGATAACGAATGATGCACTGAGATCGGCAGAGGACCGGAAAGTCATGATTGAAAGGCAGTTGTCTGAGATAGGGGCTGTTCCGGTAAATACTCAGGGAATAACGACTGGTATAATATCTAATAATCCACAGAGAATGAGGCTTGCTGTATTACAGGGTGAACTGACTCAGCTTTCAAGTGTTTACACTGATAAATATCCGGATATCATAAGGCTCAAGAATGAAATATCTGAACTTGAGTCTCAGATTAAGGCGGGAAAAGGCAGGGAATCAGAGAATACTAATTCCGGAAGGGTTCAGTTTTCAACCGATAATCCTCTCTATGCCACTCTTTCAATGCAACTTATCGAGGTCAGTGCAGAGGTAAAGAATTTAAGGGAAAAACAGAAAGAGATAGCAAAAAATATTTCCGGCCTGCAGGGGCGCGTTGAGCGTATACCTGAAAGAGAGCAGCAGATGGCAGCCCTGATGAGGGACTATGAAAATACAAGAGTGAACTATCAGAGTTTATTGAATAAGAAGCTTGATGCACAGCTTGCCGAGAGCCTTGAAAAAAGGCAGAAGGGTGAGCAATTCAGGATACTTGACCCCGCAAATCTGCCGATGAAGCCTTTTAAACCTGATCCAAAAAAAATAGTCCTGATTGGTATTGCACTTGGTATTGGTTGCGGAGCCGGGTTGGTGTTTTTGTTGGAGTATATTGATGGCTCTTTCAGAAAGCCTGAAGATGTATATACGGCTATCGGGGTTCCGGTACTGGTTTCTGTCCCCCGGATAGAGGGTAGATAGAGAGTAGATAAGGACATCCAATATGCGAATGAATTGGTTAAAGAGGACAAAAATAGAGGGTGATAGTATAGCAGCCCCGGTTAATGATGAAGGTATTCCTGTAATTATTGAGCAGAGTGAGAAGAGAATAAATAGTGGTCTTGTTGACAGTAGACTTGTTACTATTAAAGAACCGTCTTCGATCGCAGCAGAGCAGTACCGTATTCTCTGCACTCGTATATCACAACTTCGCCAGGATTCGCGTTCTTATGTACTTGCAGTTACAAGCGCTGTTAAATCAGAAGGCAAGACATTTACCTCATTGAACCTCGCAATTTCTATTGCCCGTGACTTTGATGAAAAGGTCCTCCTGATTGAAGGAGATCTGAAAAGCCCCGGGCTTTTTGAGTATCTAAAACACCCTCCCGGCTTTGGTCTGACTGACGTTCTTGAGGGGAAAATAGATGTTAGTGCCTGTGCTGTAGAGTTATTTGAGGGGCAGCTTTCGGTACTCTTTGCAGGCAAGACAGTGGGAAATCCTTCGAGACTCCTCTCGTCTTTAAAAATGCAGGAGATAATAACAACTGCGAGAGAAAATTTTAAATATATAATAATTGATACACCGCCCATAATTCCAATGGCAGATATCAATATATACTCTACACTTGTAGATGGAATATTGCTTGTTATACAGGCAGGAAAGACACCCAGAAGTCTTGTGAAGAGGGCCCTGTCCACCTTAGCTGCTGAGAAGATTATCGGTGCAGTCCTTAACGGTGTGGAACCTATTCATTCAAGGTATTATTATGGTTCCGGATACAATTATTAGAGGTAAATAGGGACAGCGACTATTTACCTTACGGCACTATAACAGTATCGCCGGCCTTTAACAGTATATTAGCCTTCATATTAGTACCGGAGACAATATCAGAATATTTTATAGTAACCCTGTTCCCTTCAGGGTTCATAGGGCTCTTACGTATCAGAAGTATCTTATCCTTATTTGCCCACTGGGTAAAACCTCCTGCCAGCGCAATAGCCTGAGTGATGGTAGTTTCACTGCGTAAGGGATATTTCCCCGGTCTTGTAATCTCACCGGTTATATAGATGGACTTACTGTTTGATTCTTTCACTATTATAGATACAATCGGCTCCTGCCTGTACTCTCTCAGGCTCTCTTCTATCTCTTTTTTTAACTCCTTAGGCGTCCGTCCATCAGCACGGACTTCACCTATCAATGGAAGCGATATCATGCCGTCAGGTCTTACCATTATTGAGAGTGAAAGCTCAGGCGATTTCCAGACAGATATATCAAGGACATCTTCATTTCCGATAACGTAATCACCGCTGATGTGCTTGTCATAATCTATTGCTGAAATCCGTATCTTCTTATCTTCTTTTATAAATCTTATACGCACATTTCCACTTGTGAGCAGGGCATTCCCTTCGCCTTTATCTACGAGAGTTTTATTGTAGAGGGCATCAGCAGTGGCTGAATCACCTAAGTTTTTCATATCTGATAGTTCTAATTCGTATAAGGTAACGATATTATGTGAAACAATGTCCATGTAGCCAGCCTTTATTTTATCAACCGGAATACTGCCATTCTCAAAAGCTGCTGAAGAAAAGAATGTCATATATTCTTCCACATCCCCCTTTTTATAGGCTGCAGAGAATGACTTCATGAAGTTTATTATCTCACTGTCAAGCATTATGTTTTTATCAGAGCGAGTCTTTGCTGACTCAGCAGATGATGAAAGAAAAGGGTGAGTAAATATGGATAGAAGGAGTAATGTAATAACTATTTTATAACGCATATTGACCGTGTAATAACATCAATGAGTGGGGTGCCCTCTATATTGACCGGATATCAGAATAGGATATTAGCCGGAAAATGTCAACAGATAGGCTGGTGACCCCTAAAAGACATTGCAAGATGGAATGAGTATAATGTAAAATATTTACAAATGATAGAAATTCATATTGCCAGTCATTCAGGCTTTTGCTTTGGTGTCAGGGAGGCTATAAAGAAGGCTACGGAAGTAGCGGAGTCATCCCCTCTCCCGACAAGAACCTATGGACCGTTGATTCATAATCCTCAGGAGATAGAGCGTTTAAGGAAAGAATATAGTATTGAGACCATCGAAGAACTGGATGAGTATAAAGAGGGAAATATCGTAATAAGGGCACATGGCGTTCCTCCTGAAGACTATGATAAGGCGGAAACTAATTACCTGAATATAGTTGATGCTACTTGCAGGTTTGTAAAAGATGTCCAGGAATATGCTGTGGAATTTTGCAGGAGGGGGTATGAGCTATTCGTAGTCGGAGATGAGAGGCATGCAGAGGTGCGGGGCATTGTAGGGCATGCGCGTCATGAAGTGCCGGATTGCTCAATACATGTTGTTTCAGACCTCGATGAGATTATAGAGAAAAAACCTGAACGTCCTGCGATAGTCTTTCAGACAACACAGGAATTCACAAAATTCAAAAAGATAGAGCAGTATATCAGGTCAAATGGATTAAAATGGAAGATCAGAAATACTATTTGTGGTGCAACCAGAAGTAATCAATATGCAGCAGACGAATTGGCCCGAATGGTAGATTTGATGATAGTGGTAGGAGGGAGGAACAGCGGTAATACAAAAAGGCTTGCTGAAATATGCACAAGGCATGTGCACACTGAGCATGTGGAGACTGCCAATGAAATGAAGCCTGACTGGTTTGATGGCATAAGAAGAGTTGGAATTACCGCCGGTGCTTCGACCCCGCAGTGGCTTATTGATGATGTGATAGAGAGGATAGAGGAGATAGATAAGGCATTGGAGGAAGGGGTCAAAGACCTGACCCCGTAAACAGGAGGTGTTATGCTTCTCAGGACAAATGAGGATAAGTTAGTAAGGTTTGCAGTACAGGGTAGTGTTGTATACCCTAAGTGTTTTGGCTGGGAGCTTACAAGAACCGGCGGGAGTTTAATCCTTCCCAGCGTTGGAGGCATAACCTACAATGTTAAAGTAGGCGATCCTGTGTTTGGCCTGGCAGGTGATCATATTGAGCCGTGCGTTTCTTTTAGCAGTGACCCCAAGGAACCGAACAAAGACCCCAATCGTGCCTTTAACACCTTTTCCTGTATTGGTAATGAGGCTGTTGTAATATCCGGTGATGCAAAAGGTGCGAAGGGGGTTGTGACAGGCCACCATGGTGGGGTAGAGCATGTAATAGCAGATTTTGATGATGAGACACTCGGGAAATTTACCCAGGATGACAAGGTGCTCATCCGTGCCCATGGACAAGGTCTCTCCCTTACAGATTATCCCGGGATAAAGGTTTTCAGTCTGGATCCTGATGTTTTAAAAAAGATAGGAATAAATGCATCTGCTGACGGCAGGATTGAAGTGCCTGTAGCTGCAATAGCGCCGGGTATGTTGATGGGTTCAGGTCTCGGGCATAATGATGTTTATAAAGGTGATTATGATATTCAGACTTCTGATGGTGAGGCAATAAAGAAGTACAAACTTGATGGATTGAGGCTTGGGGATATTGTAGCAATACAAGATCATGATTCAAGTTATGGCTGGACTTATAAGGAGGGTGCTGTAACTATTGGTATTGTTATACATACTGACAGTTACCTTGCAGGACATGGCCCTGGTGTTCAGACTATAATGACTTCCAGCACAGCACTGATAGTTCCAAAGATAGAGCCTGATGCCAACCTGGGTAAATATCTCGGTATAGGACGCTGGAGGTAAGGTTAAATAGTCGCTGTCCCCATTTAACCGGATTTTCTTATTTCCTTTGCCTTCATATGAATAAAGTTACCGGTGGTACCTGCAACATGATGTGGTAATCGTACCATCCCGGAAAGCGGATTCCTTTTGCTGTAATCCTCCACCTGCTTCATGGTCAGGTTGTGCGTATTAAGCATGTCTGAAACTTCCTTCTTCGCGCGTTCCCTGGCTTCATAGAGTTTCATCTGTACCCTGCTTTTAACATTAACATCGCTGTCACCAGATGTCTCTATGGAAACAAAGAGGCTGTTCCCGAGGTCCGTTACTACTTTTGCCTGCACCCCGTCGCTCTGAGTGCTCGGCATACATCCGAATGGTTTTACTGAGACAACAAGATGCGCCTTTTTCTCCCTGAACGACATGATATGTTTGCCGATCTCCATATGCCCTTCTCCGCCTGATATGCGGGGATTGTAATAATTCTTTGCATATTCAGCTATCTTATCCTGGGATGAAAGTGCATCAGGCCTGAATTTCAGGGCGCTTCGGTAACTGGTATAATAGCAATGGAACAAGAGGCTTGCTGCCTTCAAACCTAATATTGCTTTATAAGCACCTTTCTTTACTTTAATGCGTTCTTTCGCCCGCTCGGCATGTTCCCAGAAGATAAAGCTGACCCAGTTGCTCACAGGTTCTGTAATAACCTCCGCGCCCTCAGACTCAAGCCACCGCTGGAGCATATAATTTCCTTCACCCTCTGTAGTCATTGCCCAGAATTCACCTGTTAATTTCACTTTTGGTTTGATGCGTGAATAATCAACCTTAATATCTGAAAAAAGTTTGCTGATATTTTTCAACGTATTACGCAAGGGTTTCTTTTTTTTAAGCGCAGAGTATAGTATGTCACGTCCGATCTGTATGCATTTATCTGTTTCTCCTTGTACAATCTCATAAGGACGGATCTTATAGCCCAGTTCATTCAGCATATCGCCTGCCATCACTGTCTTGATGAATGTAATAAAGAATTTAGGTGTAAGCTCCAAACCCCAGTCCTTTCCCTGATTCAGATCCCCTGATTGCTGGAACAGCAGTATCCTGAAGTCCGGAAAACCAGCATCTCTAAGCGCCTTTCTGTATTCGGCCTCATACATCCCGAACCGGCACGGCCCGCAGGAGCCTGCAGTGAGAAATACATATTTGTCATCAATATTCTCTATGCTGGATGACTTCAAATTTTGAAGATACTTTATAAGATTTCCTACGGTATAATATGTCGGGTTGCATTGACCGCGATTACCGTATTCTTTTCCTACAGATAGGGAGTGATTATCAGGGACCGGGAGGAATTTTGCATTGTACCCCATTCCCTGAAGAGCCCCCTCAATAAGATAGTCATGGTTATATGTGAGGCCGCCAAAGAGTATAGTAGTCGAATCACGCTGATCTTTTGTAAATGGTCTTTCAACAGGTCTCTTGTAATGTTGTACAGTTGGTCTCATTTTTTCTTAACTCCTCTTCATATCTTTGTAAAAAGTAGTGTATAGTTTCAACCCGTATCTTAATAGAGCCTGACGGCCTGTTCTCATCAATATCATGAAATGTGAAATAGGGCGTCTGTGTTGCAGAAAGTATCTCCTCAACCACTGCATATATGGGTGAATCATGTCCGCACCTGAAATTAGACAGGTCAACAGCAACAAGGTTTGGATGCCTTGCGGCATATTTAGTCCCCCATAATTTCCTGTTTGTGTTTTCACTGTACGAGTTTTTCCACACGTCTGCTATCTCCATCGGATGTCCTATTTCACCGCGTCTTATTTCTTCGCCAAAGAGGCGATTCAGCATATCATCATCCGCAGGAAGTGACTCGACTGTAAAGATTGGATAACCATATTTCTGGATCTCTGATAAGATTTCATGATTGAGTCCAGGGTCGTTGTGATAAGGCCTGCCGAGTACTACCACGCCGACCTTTCCTTCTTTTTCTAACCTCTGAAGGATCTCTTTACCTTTTTGTCTCAGGTTATTTGTATAATTTGTCAGTGCATTAAAGCCTGCTTCCATTGCACCACTGTTTTCAGGTTTGCTTAAACCAAATAACTTAGAGCTGAACAGATACATTTGTTGCTCAAACAAGGCTGGTTCTCCCATATTCAGGTGTGGTGCAAGAAACTTTAACCCATGTTTTGCAAACAGGTCTTCTTCTTTTGTGAATGCAGCCTTTACGACCTCTGGTGTTGCTGCAACAGTCGGGCAGGCAGAGCTTGCAATAGTCTCTTTTATCTCAGAAGGGAGATCGAGCAGCATGGGGAAAAATATCACGTCAGGTTTGACCTTCTTGCCGTATAACAGGTTATGTATATGCGATAATGCGACCTTGCTTGGGAAGCACGCATCTATCGCACCGCGCCTTGAACCCTCCTTATACATCTTTTCATCGGTGTAATCAGAGAATATGATATTCTTGTATGGAATACCGGCCTTTTCAAAGTATGCGATGAAGAACGGGGCAACTGAGTACATGTTCAGAGTTCTTGGAATGCCAATCCTGATTCCAGCCCTGTCATTCTGAACTTGTTTCAGAATCTCCTTCCCTACGGCCTTCTCTGAAGTCCTGCTTTTAAATACTTCCCTTGCAGCAATTTCAGACAGGTCCGGATACATCTTCTTCAGGCTGTCCGCCTTCTTTTTTATAGCCTGTACATCTTTGATGTCTTCCACTGTCCCCTTTTCGCACGATGCGATGATATAGCGTTTAGAGTGTTGCGCAGCAGCAGCTTCTATATCAATAAAAGTCCTCTGACAACTGTTCTGGCAGAAATTGCATCTTGTTGATTCGCTCCTCAAGGCATTAAAACTGATCCCATCTGCTGCATCAAGACCGATAAAGCCTGTCTTGCCATCTCCAACAATTCGTATAGCCTCGAGTGCCGCACCTATAGCGCCGCTTTCGCCGGTATATTTGTGGACATGTATTTCGGCATCAGGAACCCTCGACTTAATAAAGTCATACTGCGCCTTGACTGCGGCAAGGTTGTGCTGTGTACCTCCCTGAAGGACAAATGTCCTCCCAAGCCTGCGCAGGTTTGGTTCCTGGACAACGTACAGCCAGATATTCTTTGGAAGCACATTTGCCAGTCCTGCCATGATCTCTTCCCGTTCCCACCCCTGCTGTTGAAAATTTACAATGTCTGATTCGAGAAAGACAGCACAGCCATAATTAAAAAGCGGCAGTCGCTCTGCCTTGAATGCCCTTTCGGCGTACTCTGTTACATTAAAACCAAACCTTTCCGCAGTATTCTGGAGAAAATAACCATTACCTGCAGAACATTGCGTATTCAGTTTAAAGTCCTTAACCTTACCGTCTTTGAGAAAGATCACCTTTATATCCTGTCCTCCGACATCTACAATTACATCAACATCATTGAAATAGCGGAGGGCGGATTTTGTATGGGCGACCGTTTCCACAAGGGCTACATCAGCGTCGAAGCACTCCTTGAGCATATCCTTTGCGTAACCGGTGGTACCTACACCTGATATCTCAAGGTATGCACCATGTGACTCTATCTGATGCCGGAGATCTTTTAATATCTCCTTAGTATCATTTATTGGATTACCCTTGGAAAGCCTGTATGCCTTTGCAAGGAGTTCACCGTCTTTATTAAGCATAACGCCCTTTGTAGATGTGGACCCGCCATCTATGCCTATGTAGCCGGACACTATTTCCCCATGAGAAAAGTTTGGCGGGGTAAAGGGTTCTTTCTTAAATTCTGTCAGAAATATCTCAAGCTCTTCATTGTTTGCCGCAAGTCCGGTCGCAGTTGCCCGCGCATTGGATTTTTTATGGCCTCCTGATATATACTCTTCTAATTCCTTCGTTCCCTTATACCTTCCAACTGAATCATCCTCACTCTTTCCATAGATTACAGATCCGATAGCTGCATAAAACTGGGCATTAGCCGGAACGTATATCAGATCCTCCGGTCTTTTGCCGTCAGGCAGAGTTATACCCCTCTCTTCCCACATCTTCGGGATATGATGTGTCCATGCCTCCTGCAATGCCGGTATAAAGGCATTTGGACCGCCCAGAAGGAGGACATGATGCCTCAATGTATTGCCCCTTGTGAGTACGCTCAAGTTCTGCTGTACGATGGCCTCAAAGAGAGAGGCCATTAATTCTTCTGAAGGGATTCCCTGTTTCTGGAGTCCATTGATGTCAGTCTCGGCAAAGACGCCGCACTTGCCCGCAACAGGATGTAATCTTGTGCCTGTGTACCGCAGACTGCTTATATCATTATGAGAGATATTCAGTTTGGATGCTATTTTATCAATTACAGCTCCGGTTCCTCCGGCGCACTTGTCATTCATGCTGGATAGTTTTCTCTTGCCTCCATTGGGGTCCTGGATCCATATGATGATCTTTGCATCCTGCCCGCCCAGTTCTATAACTGAGCCTGCCTCTGGATGGAATTTTTCCACTGCAAGAGAGACAGCATTCACCTCCTGAACAAATTTCGCCCCTATAAAATCTGCTGGTGTCCTTCCGCCGCTTCCTGTAATGAAGACACGGAACCGGTCAGATTGGTCTTTGAATTCGTTTTCGATTGACCGGAGAAATTCGAGAACCTTATGCAGTTGTCTCGTTTCGTGACGTTGATAGTCATACCATAGTATGTTGTCTGTAGCGGCATCAATGACCACGGCCTTCACCGTAGTCGAGCCGACATCAAGTCCAACGAAGAGGTCATTTTTATTTGAAGGATAATTGCTCATATGGAGTTAGTAACGGCAGTTGATGTGCGAGTAGACTGACATGTCAGTCTACTGCGAGTTTACAGAATGAAAGGATGGTAGTCAAGAGTTATTTTTCAGCGGCAGCTTTGGATTTTTCAGGCCATATAAGCCGAAGTTGATGAGTTCGTCTGCTATAGTACTTATATCGTGTTTTCCATTCCGGCTTAACGTAATATATTCAATGACTTCTTTAATAATACCAAGTATACAGTACGAGATTAATTTTGAGTTGCACTCCCGGACAAGGCCCATTTTTATTCCCAGCCTGATAGCCTCTTCGATCCTGTATGCCCAGTTGTTATAAAATTCCGTAATCTTCTGATCTAATTCTGAATCAAGACCGGTGGCGTGACGGAGCAATATCCTTGTCAGTTCGGGGTTTTCAACAAAAAGGGTCAGCACCCGTATCAGATTGGCCTTGAGCTGGTCTATAGGATTGGGAAGACCTTGCCCCACCTCTATTTTCTTTATGCAGTGGTCAAGCTCAACAATGAGATTGTCAAGAACGCTGTCGAATATCTGCCGCTTATTTTCAAAATAGAGGTAAAAAGTACCGCGGGCAATGCCGGCTTTCTCTATAATGTCAGAAATGCTTGTGTCGTGATAGCCCTTATGTGAGAATGCCGAGATGGCTGCATGGAGTATTTCCTCTCTGCGGTTTTTTTTGAGCAAGTTCAATGTCCTGCTATCGTCAATCTTCCGATCTTAACAGTTGGTGAGCATATCTTCTGTCTGAAATCGAGGTCATTGCCGACCATCTCTATCTGCATGAGCATATCTTTAAGGTTTCCGGCTATTGTTATTTCTTCAACAGGATATGTCAGCTCACCCTTTTCTATCCATATTCCTGAAGCGCCCCGTGAGTAATCACCTGTTACAGGATTAAATCCAAAACCTATAAGGTCAGTAACATACAGCCCTGATTCTACTGATTTTATTATTTCATCAGGTGAATATTGTCCGGCAGAGAGATAGAAGTTTGTAGGCGCTGCAACAGGAGGGTCGCCTGCCCCCCGTGAGGCATTTCCGGTAGAGGCCAAGCCCAGCTTTCTTGCAGAGTATGAGTCTAAGAGATAGTTTGTTAAAATCCCCTTTTCTACAACAACTGTCTTCCTTGAAGGAATGCCTTCACCATCAAAAGGCTTTGACCCGATCCCCCATGGAATTGTCCCGTCGTCATATATAGCTACATCAGCAGAGGCTATCTGTTTATTCAACATATTGACAAGAAATGATGCACCTTTGTAGATAGAATATCCGGACAGTGCCGTGCAAAGATTACTGAGGAGGGTTGAGGCAGTTTCCTGGTCAAATACAACCGGTGTCTGTTGCGTATGAATCTTTCTTGCCCCCAGCCGGCGAATAGTCCGTTTTGCAGCAAGTTCTCCGACATCCTCCGGTTTATCAAGATTCCTGAAGCGTCTTGCCGTTGAATACCAGTAATCACGCTGCATAAGCCCTTCCACAGAAGCAATCGGTGTGGCTGATATCGAGAACATTGAAGTCCTGTATTCTCCGGATAGATTATTCGTGCTTGCATAAATAACATGCGCGTATCTTTTACTGCAGTTCCCTCCGTCTGAATTAGTTATTCTGCTGTCATATTTTAATGCCGCAGACTCTGCTGCTTTTGCCATTTCTATCATCTCTTCGCCGGTTACCTGATGAACCGATTCATCATATACCTCAATATCCCTGACCTTCATGCTATACTGGGGTAATGGCAGGCCTGCAAATTCATCATGGGCAGTTACCTTTGCTATACCGCATGTATCTGTTATGAGCTTATCCAGGGACTCCGGCGTGATATCTGAAGTTGAAGTTATCGCGCTCTTCTTACCGAAAAAAAGCCTCAATCCAAGGGTCTTGTATTGAGAGTCAGTGATCTTATCAATGGATGAAAGTCGCACCTGAACGGATGAGGACCTGCCATCCACGATGATTATATCACCGTCCGTTGCCCCTTTTTTCTTTGCCTTATCCAGAATATCCTGGGCTACTTCAATAGTAATTTCCATATTCCGCACTCAAACAGTTCCTCCCACCGTCATCCCGTCTATCTTGATTGTAGGCATTCCAACGCCAACCGGGACTGATTGACCGTCTTTACCACACGTACCGATTCCGGTATCGAGCTCTAAGTCATTACCAACCATGGATACCTTTTTGAGTACATCAGGCCCATTGCCGATCAGGGTTGCACCTCTCACAGGTGTGGTGACCTTCCCATCCTCTATAAGATATGCCTCGCTTGCAGTGAAGACAAATTTGCCATTTGTTATATCCACCTGCCCGCCGCCAAAGGAAACGGCATAAAGCCCTCTGCGGACTGAACGTATAATATCAACGGCTGATGAATCACCCTGGAGCATGAACGTATTTGTCATTCGGGGCATAGGAGAATGCGCGTAGCTCTCCCGCCGGCCGTTTCCTGTTAAGGGCATCTTCATTAATTTTGCATTCAGCCTGTCCTGCAGATAACCAACGAGTATCCCATTTTCTATAAGGACAGTACGCCTGCTTTCTGTCCCTTCATCATCTACGTTTATTGATCCCCTTCTTCGTGCAATTGTACCATCATCAACTACAGTGCAGAGTTCCGAAGCCACCTTCTTCCCTATCATGTCAGTAAAGGCCGATGTCCTTTTTCTGTTGAAGTCTGCCTCGAGGCCATGCCCTATAGCCTCGTGAAGCAGTATCCCCGGCCAGCCCGGACCAAGCACAATGTCCATTGTGCCCGCAGGTGTGTCAACAGCCTCAAGGTTTATTATCGCCTGTTTCGCCGCCCTCCTCGTATACAGGGCATAACGGTTTTCATCAAAGAAATATGAAAATTCCACACGGCCCCCCCCGCCAAAACTACCAACCTGGCGATTCCCGCCGCTCTCAGCAATACAGGTTACATTAAGCCTGCACATAGGCTGAATATCGCCTATAATGAGCCCTTCTGATGTTACTATCAGCATTACCTTGTATTGGCTCGTAAAGGATGCCATGACATTCCTGATCCTGGGGTCATAGCTTCTTGCCATTTTATCTATTTTATCAAGGAGGCGTACCTTAGCCTCTATAGGCACGTCTGTGGGATAGATCTCAAGGGGATAAAGATCTAATCTGGGTTTCTCCATCTTATTCAGAGAGACAATCGAATTATCCCCTGATTCTGCTGCAATACAACCGGCAGTCCTGGCGGCAAGCTGGATATGCTGAAGAGATACCTCATCAGAGTATGCATAACCGGTCTTGTCTCCTGCAATCGCGCGCACGCCAACACCCTGGGTAATGTTTCTTGACGCATTCTTCACAAGCCCCTCTTCAAGGCTTAATGCCTCACTGGTAACATACTCAAGGTAGAGGTCAGCATAGTCTATCTTACGGCTGAGTAAGCCGGTCATAGCCTTTTCCATTGTAAGATTGTCTATGCCAAACTTATCAGGAAGGAAGATTTCAGGTTCAATTATATCTTTTGACATATATAAAACCACCTCTAAGACAGAATAATGGAACAGAGACGTTTATGTCAACTATATTTACAAATCATACTGCACATTGTAATATGTATACCCAGTATGATAAAGCTGATTATATTTGATCTCGGTAAGGTTATATTAGACTTTTCACTCTCCATGATAGCGGAGGGACTTGCAAGGCACTCTAATAACTATTTATATGCGAATCCTCAGAATATAGTAGACTATATGCTCGGTCAGGGGAATGACATCACTGTTTCTTATGAGACCGGTAGAATAAAATCTGACGATGTTTATAATTATATAAAAAAGACTTTCTCTCTTGATCTCACTTTTCATCAGTTCAAACAGGTTTGGAGTGATATTTTTGCAGAGAATGAGGGAGTAGCAGATTTAATTGATAAATTGAAAAAGGATTTCAAATTATACCTGTTATCAAACACAAATGAACTCCATTTTGAGTTTATCAAACAGAAATTTCCTGTTGTGCACAAGTTTGATACATGGATATTATCTTATGAAGTGGGCGTAATGAAGCCCGATCCTGAGATATTCCGTATTGCACTGCTTAAGGCAGGTGTAGGGGCTGATGAGGCGATATTTATAGATGATATCAGGGGGCATGTCCTGGGTGCGCAGGGCATTGGTATCAACGCTGTAGAGTTCAAGTCAGTAGAACAAATAACAAGCTATATAGAGGAGAAAGTGTATGAACAATCCACAAAATGATCCGGTTGCAGAAGCGCTGAAGAGGTTTTTTGATGCATTTCCCGCAGGTCCTTTGGGTATAGAGGCTGTTGGGCTTGGTGAGTGTAATGGGAGGATAGTGGCAAATGATATTGCAGCCTCAGTAGATTCCCCCCCCTTTTCAAGGGCATTATTGGAAGGTCATCTCGTTAATGTGTCAGATATATCCGGTGCAGGAGGAAATAGCCCTGTGACTCTTACAGTTACAGGTACTATAGAACCTGGAAGGGCATATACTGACGCTCTTCCGGCAATGACTTGTATGGAATTGAGTACAGGGAGCTTTGTCCCCGAAGGAGATTATGCTGTAGTAAGGCATATGGATATTGTAAAGACAGATAATGGGATAATAGTTAAAAAATCGTATAACAGGGGAGATAATATTGAGCCTCAGGGATGCGATATTAAAAAGGGAGAAGTAATCATCAGGCTGGGAACAAAAGTATCGCCAAAGGAGATTATGCTGCTCGCAAGTCAGGGGATGGCATCTATCAGCGTGACGAGGAAACCGGTAGTTGCAATATACTGTTCCGGCAATGAAATACTCCGGCATTCAGAGCCTCTCAAGCCGGGATACGTCTGGGATGCAAATTCATATACCCTTGCCTCTCTTGTAGAGGAATGTGGAGGGTTACCGCTTGTAGTGGATATAATGAAGGATGATATGACCACTTTCCAAAAGACGTTACGGGGAGGTCTTACACGTTCTGATATGGCAGTAATCTCAGGCGGGACAGCAGCAGGCGGCAAGGAGTTCATCGTAGAGCTTATCAATTCTATTGATGACCCGGGTGTAGTCGTGAATGGGGTACCCATGCGGTCAGGTAAACCTCTTATAATGGGAGTAGTTGCAGAGAAACCGATCGTATGTGTTGCAGGATACCCGCCGGAGGCGATGAGGGGGTTTGAATTATTCGGGAAACCAACTATTAATAGACTATTAGGTGTGTAGTTGCCCGATTCATCGGGCATGAAAGAGTACAACTAAAATGAATCGCTTCCTTTCACCTGAACCCAATGTCAAATTAGAGAAAGCCTTTTCCAATCCTTTCAGGAACCTTATAGCCACAGCCCAGACCTGCTATTCAGGTAAAGGGATCATTAATGAAGATAACATAACAGAAGATTACAGGAAACTTGCAAAGAGTATTTATAAGGCCGGCCACCACACCACGCTCCAGCATGCGCATTTTCAGTTTGCTATCTCAAATGTATCCCGTCAGTTTGTATGGTCTTTCCTGCACAGTCATCCATTCTATAATTCCGAGCAGGTTAGCCAGCGTTATGTACCTGTCAGACCCGGGAATTTCCTTATTCCACCTTTAAAGGGTGAGGCATTAGCAGTATACGAGAAAACCATATCTCTTCAGATGGAGGCATACAACAGGCTTACAGAAAGGCTTTATCCTATTGTAAAATCAGAGTACCTAAGACGCTTCAGGGCGTATGAGAAAAATAAAAAGGGTATAAAAGGGAATCAGAGCAGGGCAAAGTTGATGCAGTTAGAACTTCCAATGTACAGCTCGGTCAAGAGACTTGAGAAGGAGGTTGTAAAAAAGGCGCAGGAAGTTGCAAGGTATGTAATACCTGTTGCTGCATTTACATATCTTTATCACACAGTAAATGCAATAACTCTGTTCAGGTATTACCGGCTATGCAAAATGTA
>Ga0209002_10000478_pt1 | contig 32336 bp, 25 predicted proteins | sample Rifsed16ft2_FD_184010 | JGI IMG/M metagenome (GOLD analysis project Ga0209002, IMG submission 184010) | Soil microbial communities from Rifle, Colorado, USA - sediment 16ft 2 (version 2) | ecosystem: Environmental > Terrestrial > Deep subsurface > Rock core/Sediment | place: Rifle, Colorado...
CCCCGCCGCCCCCTGCTGCCCCGGGAATCGGAGCCTGTGCATGTCTAGTGTCGCGTCAGACCTGAATCTGCCAGCAGCCCTGCGCCTCCATGGCGTACGGACGGCTGGGGCCAATGGTCCGCCCTCGACTCCGGCCGCCTTCGGGCGGCCGCGCGCCATCACTTCGCTTCGTACACCGGCCGGCCGCCCACCCACGTCGAGAGGACGCGCGTGCGCAGGACGACCTCCGCCGGCACGCGCATGATGTCCTGGTCGAGCACGACGAAATCGGCGTACTTCCCCGGCGCGAGCGAGCCCAGCTCCCGCTCCTGAAACGCCGCGTACGCCGGCCAGATCGTCATCGAACGGAGCGCCTCGTCGCGCGTCATCCGCTGCTCGGCATACCAGCCGCCCGGCGGATAGTTGTCCGCGTCCTGCCGCGAGATGGCGGCGTGGAACGAGATCAGTGGATTCACCTTCTCGACGGGGAAGTCGCTCCCGTTGGGAATCACGACGCCGGCGTCGAGCAGCGACCGCCAGGCGTAGGCGCCGAGGAGCCGCTCACCGCCCAGGCGCGAACCGGCCCAGTACATGTCGCTCGTCTGGTGGCTGGCCTGCATCGAGGGAATCACGCCGAGTTGCGCGAAGCGCGGGAGGTCGGCGTAGTTGACGATCTGGGCGTGCTCGACGCGGAATCGGTGGTCCGCAGTGGGCACCGCGGCGAGCGCGGCCTCGTACGCGTCGAGCGCCACGCGGTTGGCGCGATCGCCGATGGCGTGCGTGTTCACCTGGAAGCCGGCTCGGAGAGCCTTCGTCGCGACCTCCTGGATGTAGGCGGCGTCGGTCGTCGCGAGACCGCTGTTCTTCGGGTCGTCGCTGTAGGGCTCGAGCAGCAGGGCCCCGCGCGAGCCGAGCGCGCCGTCGGCCACGAGCTTGATGCTGCGAATCCAGAGCGTACCGCCGTAGAGCCCGCTCTGCGGGCCGCGCGCGAACCAGCGATCGAGTCCGGCGAGCGCGTCGCCGCGCCCCGCGGCGATCATCACGTACATCCGGAAGTTGAGCTGTCCCGCCCGGCCCAGCTCCTCGTAGAGCTCGATCGCCTGCGCGCTCGAGCCGGCGTCGTGCGCGCCGGTGAGCCCCCAGCGCTGCGCCTCCGTGATGGCCGCCGTCAGCCGCGCTTTGAGCTGATCGCGCGATTCCGGAGGGATCGCGCGGCGCACGAGCCCCTGCGCGTTGTCCACGAAGACGCCCGTGGGGCTTCCGTCGGCCGCGCGCTCGATGCGTCCGCCCGACGGATCCGTCGCGGTTGCGGAGATGCGCGCGGCGTCCATCGCCGCCTTGTTCGCGAGTCCGGCGTGGCCATCCACCCGCGTGAGGTAGACGGGATGGTTCGGCACCGCCTGCGTGAGCTTGTCGTGCGTGGGGAACCGACGGTCGCCCCAGCGATTCTGGTCCCAGCCGCGGCCAAGGATCCACTGGCCCGCCGGCACGGACCTCGCCTGCGCGGCGACCCGCGCGACGATCTCGTCGTAGCTCGACGCGCCGGTCAGGTCCACGTTCGCGAGCGAGGCGCCGAGGTTGGCGACGTGGCCGTGCGCATCCACCATCCCCGGGATCACGGTGCGGCCGCCGAGATCGAGCACGCGACTCTGCGAGCCGCGCAGCGCGAGCGCCCCGCGCGCGTCGCCGATGAACGCGATCCGGCCGCCGCGCACGGCGAAGGCCTCCACCACGGGGCGGGCGTCGTCCACGGTGTAGACGCGGGCGTTGGTGACGATGAGGTTCGCCGGCGCCTGCTGCGCGACGGCGACTGAACCGGCGAACAACGTGAACAGCATCGAGTAGCGCATCAGCTTTCCCCCTCTGGAACGACGTGCTCGCCGGTCGCCGGCGTCACGGGACGCAGGTCCCGCACGAACGCGATCGCGGTCACGTGCAGCGCGATGTCGCCGAGCGCGCGCCCCTCCGGCAGGAGGGTGGCCTTCGAGAGCCCGATGAAGCGCTGCGACGCGGCCACGATGTCGCTCAGCCGCTGCTGCAGCGCCGCGTGCAGGAACCCCTGCAGCATCTTGCCGCCCACCAGGACGATCTCGACGCCGCGCTCGACCGTCCCCGCCGCCGCGGCGCCCGTGACGTGCACGTTCTGGTCGGGCGCGGACGCGATGACCACGTGGTCCGCCTGGAGGATCATGTGTCCGGGATACTCGTCGCCCTTGGCCCGCCGCGCGCGCGTCAGGTTCATCCAGCCGCCGCGGCGGCTGTTGAGAAAGAGCACCAGCGACTGGTCCTCACCGATCTGCACCTGCCCCTCGATGACGAGGCCGTCGCGCATCACGAGCTGGAGCCGCCGCGGCTGCGCGGGCTTGAGGCGGCTGCTGAGCGTGGGAGAAGTCATGCGGCGCGGCGTCTCGCGATGCGGTGGAATGGAATGGCGCGGAGAACGGCGTTCACCGGATCACGCCGCCTCGAGCTTCCGCTTCGCCAGCCGGTACAACACGGCCGCGAGCAGCAGGAACATCGCCAGCGAAAGCAGGTCGTTCTGCGCGAGCGCGGGCCACCACCGCGCGCCGAAGTCGCCCGTCGCCGCGGCCCCGGCGGCCAGCGTCTCCGTGGCGCGCCGCGCGTCGAGCGGCGTCACGATCAGCAACCCCGCGACCGCTCCGCCCGCGATGAGGCCGGAGCTGGCGAGCGCGCCGCTCGAGACCTCGCCCTCGCCGCCCGCGCGCTCGGAGCGGCGGTCCACCAGCCACCGGATGAGCCCGCCGAAGAAGATGGGCGCCGTGGTGGCGAGCGGCAGGTACGCGCCCACCGCGAAACTCAGGCTGCGCACCCCCAGCAGCTCCACGACGCACACGATGAACACGCCGAACAGCACCAGCCCCCAGGGCAGATTCTGGTTCAGGATGCCGTTGACCACGGTGCTCATCAGCACGGCCTGCGGCGCGGGAAAGTTCGCCGAGCCCACGCCCGGCGACTCCCGGAACGCGATGCGGTTCGCGTCGGACTGATAATAGTAGCGGCCGTCCGGAATGGTCTTCGAGCCGATCACGTTGAGGAGACGGTAGCTCGTCCCCTCGTGCTCCACGCGGCCCACGTCCTTCATCTCGGCCGTCATCGTCACGTTCTCGTACGGCTGCGGGTCCACCCGCGTGTAGGCCTTGTTCAGGTACATCAGCGTGTAGCCGATCACCATCGTGGAGACCACCACCCCGATGACCAGCGAAAGCTGCTGCCGCCACGGCGTGGCGCCGACCAGGTAGCCGGTCTTGAGGTCCTGGCTCGTGGCGCCGGCGTTGGCCGCCGCGATGCAGACCACGCCGCCGATGGACATGGCCACGGCCGCCCACGCACCGCCCTTCCACCCGATGGCGACGAAGATCAGGCAGGTGGCCATCAGTGTCGCGATGGTCATCCCGCTGATCGGGTTGGCGCTCGACCCGATGATGCCGACGATGCGGCTGGAGACGGTGACGAAGAGGAACCCGAACACGACGATCAGCACCGCCGCGACGAGGTTCGCGAGCCAGTAGCCCGGATTGATGTTGACCGAGAGCAGTACCCAGAGCGCGACCACGAGAACGAACGAACCGCCCACGACGATGGCCGTGGAGAGATCGTCCTCGGTGCGCGGCCGGCGCGCGGCAGTCGGGCCGCCGCCCGCGCGGAAGTCCTTCATCCCCGCCCGCAGCGAGTCAAGAATGGTCGGCAGGGAGCGCAACAGCGTGATGAGCCCGGCCGTCGTGACGGCCCCGGCGCCGATCGGCCGGATGTACGCGCTCCAGATCTGGGGGGGCGCCAGCTCCGCGATCGGGGCGGTCGCGGGGAAGATCGCCCCGGGGATCTGCGCCCCGAAGAACTTGATGAGCGGGATCAGCACCAGCCAGCTCAGCACGCCGCCCGCGAAGATCGTGCCGGCGATGCGCGGCCCGATGATGTAGCCCACGCCCAGATACTCGGGTGTCGTCGTGCCCGCCATGCGCGCGCCGGGATACCACGCGGGCTCGTACAACGGCTGTCCTTTCCAGAACTTCACGCCCTCGTGGAGGATCTTGTAGACCACCCCCAGGCCGAAGCCCGAGAACACGGTGCCGGCGAAGCGGCCGCCCTTCTCCCCGGCGATCAGCACGTCGGCGCAGGCGGTGCCCTCCGGGTAGAGGAGGTTCGCGTGCTCCTTCACGATCAGCGTGCGGCGCAGCGGGATCATGAACAGCACGCCCAGGATGCCGCCGGCCAGCGCGATGAGGAAGATGCGGCTGATGTCGAGGTTGAATCCGAGGAAGATCAGCGCCGGCAGCGTGAACACCACGCCCGCCGCGATGGACTCACCGGCCGAACCGGTGGTCTGCACGATGTTGTTCTCCAGGATCGTGCTGTCCATCCGCTTGAGGATCGTGATCGCGAGCACCGCGATGGGGATGGACGCGCTCACCGTGAGTCCCGCCCGGAGCGCGAGGTAGACGGTCACGGCGCCGAAGATGATGCCGAAGACCGAGCCGAACACGACGGACTTGACCGTCAGTTCGGGAATGTTCTGCTCGTCGGCGATGAAGGGCCTGAATGCCTGGCTCATCGGCTGTCCGTGAGCGGGAGGGTGGGAGATGGGCGCATCGGGACGGAGCAGTTCGCGACGGGGCTCCGACGGCCGCCTCGGTGCCCCGCCGCAATGCCGCTTAAGATGCCCCCCGCGACGGGAATATCAATCTGCCGTGGCCGGACGGGTAACCGTTCGACCACTGCCGGCCGTGACCCGTGAGCCGTCACCCGCGCGCCGTCACCCGCGCGCCGTCGTGGAGTCGCGCCTCACGGCCGGATCCGCTTGTAGTTCTCCACCATCGCCTTGTCCCGCACGAGCGCCGGCCCGCGCCTGGCCATCTCCCGCTCGATCTCCTCGATCGTGCGCGGCGCCGCCGCGGTGATCCGCTCGAACCCCGTCGCCGTCACGATGTAGTCGTCCTCGATCCGCACGCCGATGTTCGCGTACTTCCGGACCGCGGGCGCGATCTTCGCCTTGATCGCGGCGTTCCGCGGCGTGTCGGGGATGATGTCCACCGTGTTTGCGCGGACGTACAGCCCGGGCTCGATCGTGAATACGCTCCGCTCGGCGAGGCGGCCGTTCGGGCCGTCGGACTGGTCCGGATCGTGCACGTCGAGGCCGATCCCGTGCCCGAGTCCGTGCATGTAGAAGAGCTGGAGCTGCGGACAGCTGCGCGCCGCCGCCGCCGTGCCGCAGTCGAAGGTCGCGTCACTCGCCTCGATCAACCCCACCTTCGCGAGGCCGGCGCGCAGCACCGCGGTCGCCGAATCGCTCATCTGGCGGCGTGGATTCCCCGGCTTCACCTGCCGCTCCGCCGCCTGCTGTGCGTCGTACACGATCCGGTAGAGGTCCTTCTGCGCGTCGGAGAACTTTCCGCTCACCGGAACCGTGCGCGTGAGGTCGGCGGCATACCCGCCGTAGTACGCCGCCATGTCCATGTTCAGGACTTCGCCCGCGTGCATGAAGCGGTCGTCGCGGTTGTAATGCAGCGTCGTCGAGTTGGGGCCGGAGCCCACGATGGACCCGTACGCGGGCCCGTCCGCGCCGTGTTTCCGGAACACGTACTCGGCGAGCGACTGGATCTCGAACTCGTTCATCTCCGGGGCGATCGCGTGCAGCACCTCCGTGTGCGCCATCGCACTGATCCGGGCGGCGGTGCGAAGGAGGTCGAGTTCGGCCGCCGACTTCCGGCCGCGCTGCGCGGTCACCTGCTGATTGACGATCGTGACGGTCACGTCCGGGTGCGCCGCCTTGAGCGTCTCCACGAACTGGTCGTCCACGGTGAGCGGCGCCGCGCGCACCGCGCCGCCGCCCGCGCCGCCGCCCGCGCCGCCGCGCCCGCCGCCGCGGAAGCTGAAGTCGCCGACGGTGTAGAGCGCGCCACCGGTCGCGAGCAGCGAGTCGAGCATGCCGCGGAGCGTCGCCGCCTCGCGGCCCTCGAGGCCCAGCTTCGGCTGCACGCCTTCGACGCCGAGGCGTGCGCCCGTCCAGACCTCCTGCGACGGGTCGCGCGGCGGCACGAAGAGCATCCCGCGCTCCGTTTCCCCCCGGCGCACGATCACGAGCGCCGCGCCGGGCTCGAGGAAACCGGTCAGGTAGTTGAAGTGCTCGGCCTGCCAGAAGTTGAGGTAGTTCTCCCGCGGCTCGCGCGCGCCGAGCACGAGCAGCACGCCGTCGCCCGGCAGCGCGCGCGTGAGCGCCCCGCGGCGCCCGGCGTACTCGGCCGGCGGGATCTGCGCGGTCACGGGAGCGGCGACGACGAGCAGGGCGGCAAGGACGGATGCTCTCACGTGAACCTCGAGTTCGGGGGTGGCGCGCCGGCCGCTCTTCCCCGCGCCCGGCGGCGTGAATCATACTATGGACGGCGGATCAACGCCGCCGCCATCGCTCGCGTAGCACATCATCACGTTCGTCACGCGGACACTCGTCCGCGTGCACCGGTTCACTCGAGGCTCCGTCTCCCATGCGACCCCTCTCCCTCCCTCGCCGTGGCGCCGTTGCCCTGCTCGCCCTCGTCGTCCTCTGCGCCGCAGCCGCCGCGCCGGCCGCGGGGCAGGTCACCACGCCGAAGGAGTTCTTCGGCCACAACATCGGCGACGACTACTGGCTGCCGAACTACACGCAGTTCACGGGATTCTGGCAGCGGATCGCGCGCCAGTCGCCGCGCGCCCGCCTCGACACGATCGGACTCACGGCCGAGGGACGACCCCACCTCAGCATGATCGTGTCGTCGCCGGAGAACATCAGGAACCTCGCGAAGTACAAGGACATCGCGAAGAAACTCGCCTACGGCGAGATCACCGACGCCGAAGCGAGGCAGCTCTCGAGGGAAGGCAAGGCCGTCGTCTGGATTGACGGCGGACTGCACGCCACCGAAGTGCTCGGCGCCAACCAGCTGCTCGAGACGAACTACCAGTTTCTCACGATGAACGACCCGGAGACCCTCCGGATCCTGAACGACGTGATCATCGTGTTCGTGCACGCCAATCCCGACGGCATGGAGCTGGTCGCCAACTGGTACATGAAGGACGCCGATTCCACCCGGCGTGGATCGGGCGGGATCCCCCGTCTCTACCAGAAGTACATCGGCCACGACAACAACCGCGACTTCTACATCGCGAACCAGAACGAGAGCACGAACATGAACCGGTGGATGTACATCGAGTGGTATCCACAGATCATGTACAACCATCACCAGACGGGCCCGGCCGGCGCGGTGATGTTCGCGCCACCCTTCCGCGACCCGGCGAACTACTTCCTGCATCCTTCGATCATGACCGGGCTCGACCTGGTCGGCGCGGCGATGCACGGCCGGATGGTGGCCGAGCAGAAGCCGGGCGTGGTCAACCGCTCCATGTCCTCGTACTCGACGTGGTGGAACGGGGGACTCCGCACGATGGCGTACTTCCACAACATCATCGGCATCCTCACCGAGACCATCGGCAACCCGACGCCGATGACGACGCCGTTCATTCCCGAGCGGGCGCTGCGCTACGGCGACATGGTGCTCCCGCTCCCCCCGATGCAGGAGTGGCACTTCCGGCGGTCCATCGAGTACTCGGTCACGGCCAACCGGGCGATCCTCGACCTCGCGTCGCGCTACCGGGACTTCTTCCTCTACAACATCTACAAGATGGGCCGCGACCAGATCGCCTGGGGCTCCTCGGATAGCTGGGTGGTGACGCCCAAGGTGCTCGCCGACGTGCAGGAGAAGATCCGCGCCGAGGCGGCCACGGCGGGCGGCCGCGGCGGCCGCGGCGGTGACGTGCCGGCCGGTGGCGACGCGCCCGACGTCGGCGCGTTCGGCGGCCGCGGCGGCGGCGCGCCCGCCAAGTTCGCCGCGGAGTTCAAGCGGCCGGAGAACCGCCTGCCGCGCGCGTACATCCTGCCGTCGAACCAGCCCGACTTCCTCACCGCGCAGAAGTTCCTCGTCGCCCTGCAGAAGGCGGGGGTCATCGTGCACCGCGCCGGCGCGGCGTTCGCCGCGGGCGGCCGGCAGTACGCGGCCGGCTCGTACGTCGTGAAGACGGCGCAGGCGTTCCGGCCGCACGTGCTCGACATGTTCGAGCCGCAGGACCATCCGAACGATTTCCGGTATCCGGGCGCGCCGCCGACCCGTCCCTACGACAACGCGGGCTGGACGCTCGCGCTGCAGATGGGCGTGAAGTTCGACCGGATCCTCGACGGCTTCGACGCGCCGCTCACGCGTCTCGACCCGCTGAGGGACCGGATCAAGCCCGACCCGCGCACCGTCGCGTCCGGCGGCGCCGGATGGGTGATGTCGCCCAAGGTCAACGACTCGTTCCACGCGCTCGCCCGGCTGTGGAACGCCGGCGCCGAGGTCTACCGCCTCGACCGGACCGTGACGCTCGCGGGCCGTTCGTATCCCGCCGGCTCGTTCTACGTTCCGTCGAACGCGAGAAGCACGTCCGTCGTGCAGAAGTCCGCGGTTGACCTGGGTGTCACCTTCGAATCGGCGGTGGATCTGGCGTCGAGCGCGCAACGCGTCGCGCCCGTCCGCGTCGGACTCTGGGACCGCTACGGCGGCTCGATGCCGAGCGGCCACATTCGCTGGCTGCTCGAGCAGTTCGAAATGCCGTTCAAGGTCGTCTATCCCCAGGAGCTCGACGCGGGGAATCTCCGGGCGAAATTCGACGTCCTGATCTTCCCGGAGTCCTCGATTCCCGGCGCCGGCGGTGGGCGGGGCGGTCGTGGCGGGGGCGGCGGTGCCGGCGGCCGCGGCGGCGCCTCGCCCGAGGCGACCCCTGAGGAGTTCCGCTCGTGGCTCGGCAGCGTCACGCCGAACGTCACGATTCCCAGACTCAAGGAGTTCGTGCAGCAGGGCGGCCGGCTCATCGCCATCGGCCCCTCGTCAATGAACGCCGCTCTGGCGTTCGGATTCCCGGTGACGAACCATCTCGTCGAGCGCACCCCCACGGGCACCGCGGGCACGCCGCTGCCGAGCGAACGCTTCTACGTGCCGGGCTCCCTCCTCGAGGTCACCTATGACACGACGGCGGACGCCACGCTCGGCCAGGACGCGCGCGGCGTGGTGTTCTTCGACAACAGTCCGGTGATGCGTCTCGGGCCCGACGCGGCGCTCCGGGGGATCAAGCCGATCGCGTGGTTCGAGGGTGCACAGCCGCTCAAGAGCGGCTGGGCGTGGGGACAGAACTACCTCGACGGCGGCGTGGCGATGGCCGAGGCGAGGTACGGCCAGGGGACGCTCTACCTCTACGGTCCCGAGATCACGTTCCGCGCGCAGCCGCACGGCACGTTCAAGCTCCTGTTCAACGCCATCGTCGGCGGGCCGAGGGTGGAGCGCGTCATTCCCTGAGCGCGCGGCGCGCCGGCGCCTGCTCGTGATTGCAGGCCAGCGGTAAACCGAGGGGGCGGCTCGCGAGAGCCGCCCCGCTCTTTTCCGCGGGAATGTGTGACCCGCCGCACCGCCCGCGCGTTCGCTCGGGGCTAGCGTCCACACCCCGGCCAGCGCCCTCATGATGACCCCCGCCCGCAAGAGCTCCGTGCGCCGATTCCCCTCCCGGGAGTCGGCCGGCCGGCCGCTCGCGCCACAGGGACGCTGGTTCATCTGGTGTCCGGGCCCCCAGACGCAGGCGAAGATCGTCGCGCAGCTCCACGCCGGCGGCGCGGAGTACGACCTCGCCGAGGGCGACTGCATCATCTCGGACGTTGCGTGGGACGTGATGCGCGACCTCGTCATTCCGATTCGCCGCGTCCTGACGCATCGCGAGGCGGAGGATGTGCGCGCGCTCTTCAAGCCCGCGGGCGGCGAGCTGACGACCGCGGACTTCCCCAGGGTGCAGTCGTACACGGCCTTCTCGCTGGTGAGCCAGTCGTCGTGGCTCTCGGAGATGCTCGCCGAGCGGCGCTTCACGAGCGTGCTGCAGCCGATCGTCTGGGCGAACGAGCCGCGGCGCGTGTTCGCGCACGAGGCGCTGCTGCGCGGCGTGGCGAAGGACGAGGCGATCGTCTATCCGAACTACATCTTCGACGTGGCCCGCGGCTGCGGGATGCTCGTGCAGGTGGACCTCGCGGCGCGCCAGGCGGCGATTGACCGGATGGTGCTGGACGAAGTCGGCGAGACACTCTTCGTGAACCTCGCGCCGAGCGCGATCGAAGATCCGATCTCGAGCCTCGAGCGGACCGTGGCGATGATTGACGAGGCCCGCATCGCGCACCGTCGGATCGTGTTCGAGGTGGTCGAGAGCGACGAGGCGCACGACGTGCAGCAACTCAAGGGGCTGCTCCGCTTCTACCGCGACGCGGGCTTCCGCGTGGCGCTCGACGACGTGGGGGCGGGCTACTCGTCGCTCAACCTCCTGCACCAGCTGCGCCCGGATTTCGTGAAGCTCGACATGGACCTGATCCGCGGCGTGCACGCCGACGCCTACAAGGGGCTGGTCGCGCACAAGATCATCGAGATCGCGACCACGCTGGGAGTCGAGACGATCGCCGAGGGCGTGGAGACGGAGGAGGAGCTGGCGTGGGTGCAGACGCACGGCGCCACGTACGCGCAGGGGTACGGCATCGCGCGGCCGACGACGCCCACGCTCTCGGGGCGCACGCCGCTGGCGCTGGAGCGACTGGTGTCGTAGCGGCGCCGGGCGGGTAGTTTTCACGTTCGTGAAGCGCCTGGTGCTGTCGCTCGTCGTCCTCTCGTGCCTCGCCGTCGCCGCGGGGTATGGCGCCGCCTTCCTGCCGGGCCCGTCGCGGTCGTGGGCGCCCTGGTGCCTCGCGATCGGCACGCCGGGAATGCTGCTCTCGCTGATGGCGCTCGGGGCGCTCCGGCGCGGCCGGCTGCCGGGCGCGCTCGGCTGGACATTTGCCGCCACCTTCCTCTGGTGCGCCGCCGCCTTCGCCGTCTCGCTCGCGCTCCCGGCGCGGGAGGGGCCCGGCGGCCCGCTGCTGCTCGGCCTCCCGCTCCGCGCGGCGATCGTCGTCTACGGCGTCGGCCTCGTCCCCGTCCTCATCCTCCCGTTCGTCTGGGCGCTCGCCTTCGAGAGCCTGACGCTCGGCGAGGAGGACCTGCGCCGCGTTCGCGAGGCGCGCGAGGCGCGCGAGGCGCGTGAGGCGCGCGAGGCACGTGAGGCGCGCGAGGCACGTGAGGCGCTGGAGGCGCGCTCCGCGGCGGGTCGGGAGGCCCCCGAGAGCCGTGGGGGGGCGCCCGACTGATGCGTCCGCTCCTCCAAGCCTCGCTTCCGCCGCTCGCGCAGCCGGTGATCGTCGCGGTGGCGCTCGTCTATCTCGTCGTCGTCGCCGCGATCGCGACCTGGGCGGCGAGCCGCACCCGGACTGTCCGCGACTTCTTCGTCGCGGGGTCCGGCATCGGGCTCTGGACGCTCGCCATCGCCAAGATGGCGGCGACGCTCTCCGGGTTCTCGTTCGTCGGCGGCCCGGGGCTCGTCTACGCGATCGGGCTCGCCGGCGTCTTCATCATCCTTCCCGGCGCGCTGACCAACGCGCTCGGCGCGTGGGTGCTCGCGAAGAAGCTGCGCCTGCTCGGCGAGGTGCGGGGCCTGCTCACGATCCCGGGCGCGATCGGCGCGCGCTACCGCTCACCCGCGGCGCACGGGCTCTCCGCCGCCGCGATCCTCATCGCGGTCGTCGGCTACGTGGCGACGAACCTGCTCGCCCTCGGCATCGTGATTGACGCCATCTTCGGCACGGGGCTCACCACGGGCATCTGGATCGGCATGGCGATCATCCTGACGTATACCGCGGCGGGCGGCATCCTGGCCGGCATCTACACCGATGTCTTCCACGGCGCCGTCATGGCCGTCGCCTCGCTGGCCGTCTTCGTCTTCGCGCTGCGGTCGGGCGGAGGCATGGACCACATCTCCCGCACGATCATGGACGCGGACCCGGCCTTTCTCGCGCCGTGGGGCGCCGCGGGGCCGATGACCGCGCTCTCCTTCTTCTTCGTGTTCAGCCTCGGCTCGCTCGGCCAGCCGCACGTGATCAGCAAGTTCTACATGCTGCGCGACCCGCGGCAGTTCAAGTGGTACCTCCTGCTGATGTCGCTGGCGCTCCTCGTCACGCAGCTCCTTTACTTCAGCATCCCGCTCGCGACGAAGGCGCTGGTGACGACGGGCGCGATGCCGCCGCTCGCGACGCCCGACCAGGCCACGCCGATGTTCCTGCTCCGCTTCACGCCGGTGTTCGTCGCGGGGCTCGTCTTCTCCGGGGTCGCCGCGGCGATCATGGCCACGGTGAACTCGTTCATGAACGTCGGCGCCGCGGCGCTCACGCACGACATCCCCGTGGCGATGGGGCGCCGGCTGAGGCACGAGCTGCAGTGGGGGCGCCTCTCGACGGTGCTCATCGCGGTCGTCGCCGCCGCCGTCGCCCAACTGTCCGGCACGCTCGTCGCCTTCCTCGGGATCTTCGGGTGGGGGCTCTTCGCCTCGACCATCGCGCCCGCGCTCGCCATCGGGCTCCACTGGACGGGCGCCACGCGCGCGGGCGCCATCGCCTCGATCGCCACGGGACTCGGCGTCACGCTCGTGGGCGAGTCGCTGGGCTACTTCCGGGTCTACACGCTGCCTACCGGCATCTCCGTGTCGGGGCTCTCGCTGGTGACCTCGTTCCTCGTCTTCTTCGGCGTGTCGTGGCTCACGCGCGCGCGCGCGGCGGCGGAGATTGACGCGGATATCCGGCTCGTGATGGAACTGTGACTGTCAGTGCTTTGCCGGCTTGAGCTCTCCCACCGGCACGCGAAAAGGCAGCGCATTCCCCTTCGGCGGCAACGGGCAGGTCGCGAAGCTCGTGAACGCGCACGGCGGATTGTACGACTGGTTGAAGTCCAGGATCGTGCGGCCGAGCGAGTCGGGGGGGTTGACGTACGCGTAGCGCATCGCCGGGTACGTCTCCCTCAGGTTGGTCGAGTCCTTGAACATCACGAAGAGCCGCTGGCCGTGATCCTCGGGCTCGCGGATCACCTGCAGCGAGTGCTCGCTGCCCCGCACCCTGAACCGGAGCTCTCCCGGCCACCACATCCGCGTCTCGATCCCGAGCACGTCAATGATGTCCATCGAGTCAGGCTTCGCTCGCGGCACGAAGCGCGCCGTGATGCGCCACGCCGTGTCGGTGGGGAAATACCGGTGCCCCGGGAAGGACGTGCGTGCGACGTGCAGCGTGTCCTTGATGCGCACGGCTTTCTTCCCGCTGCGCGTGATGTACGCCACCACAAGCGATCCGGCGCGCAGCACCGTCTGCTTCTCCTCGACGTCGCTATGCAGCGTGAGTGACGCCGTCACCGGCTGGCTGTCCGCGAAGATCTTCACGCCACGGGCCGGAACGAACCGGGCGGAATCGCCTTCGACGAACACCGACCCGAGACGCCTGGGTGCCCGGTTCGCGGGCAGCACGAGTTCCAGCGCCGAGTCCGAGCCGATGCGGGTCTCGCCGGGCTGGAGCCACCAGAGGCCCACGAGCGTCGCCCACCCCTCGGGACCGGCGATCGCCTCGACCCGGCGCTCGTGCCACTTCGCGATGGTGTCCTCGTACGCCGCGAGCTCCACCGGCGGCAGGGGCGGCACGCCGCGCTCGCACGCGGCGAGCGTCGCGGCGGCGAGGGGCGCGAGCAGTGGAAGGAGCGCGAGGGGGCGACGCACAACCGGGAATAGTGCGTCACCCCCTCGACGGTTTCAAGCGCGCGCTACTTGAAGAGCGCGTAGTCCTTGAGCAGCGACGTCTCGCTTGCGTGGAGATACTTGGGCTTGGCGAGCTCCGCGGCGTACTGCGCCACCATCGGTCCGCTCACCGCGAGGTCGTTGTTCTTCCAGCCCTGCGAGGCGTAATAGCTCCCCTGGGTCCAGTCGTACGTCACGTACGTGAACCACTTGATCTCGGGCCGGCCGGCGATGAGGGCGAAGTAGGGCGCGAACCACTCGCTCCACGCCGCCGTCGCCTCGGCGGGCTTCGCGAGGTCAAACTGCTCGGGCGCGCTCTCGGCGATCACGACCGGCTTCTGCGCGGCCACCGCCATGTCGAGGAACTTGAGCGTGCGGCCGTACGCGGAGAGCCCGTTGTGGGCCGAGGTCGGTCCGCTGATGTCGCCCTTCGCGAAGAAGTCAATCGAGAACCAGTCCACGACGTCGGCGCCCGGATACCACTTGTACGCGCCGCTCGCGTTCTGTTCGTCGAAGTCGCCCGGCGCCGCGGGTTCGTAGCACCAGACGAACGCGACGTTGTTCACGCCCGCCGCGCGGAACATGTTCACGATCTTCCGGAACGCCTTCGGATACTCGTACGGGTGGTAGCCGTTCCAGTTGCCGCTGAACTCGCCGCCGATGCGTGCGAGCACCGGTTTCCGGAACGCCTTGAAGACGTTGACCAGGTCCTGGAGGCGCGAGTCCCACTTGGTGCCGTTGGCGACTTCGTCGTCAATGGCGTAGAGCGGATCCGCGAGCTGCGCCAGCTCCGCCGGGAACGGCTGGTTGCCGCGCGGCGCGATGTCCACGAGTGGAATCCGGCCGAGCGCGTCCATCGCCGCGAGCGCCGCCGCGATCTGCGCCGGGTTCCACGGACGCAGCGAATCCGCGATCGAGAGGAAGATCAGCTCCGACGCCGGCTGATGCGCCGCCGGCAGGAGCGGCACGTACTTCAGGTTGTACTCCTTCCATTGTCCGAGCCCGTGCACGACGCGACCCGCGGGCGGCTCGAACTTCGCGCCGAACTGGTAGGTGACGTTCGTCGGGCCGGTTGTCGTGCCGCCGCCCGGCGTCGTGGTGTCGCCCGGCGCCGTCGGGCCGACGGCACTCCCGCTGCCGGCGGCGCAGCCGGCGAGCGTCAGGGCGAGCAGCGGAACGGCGAGACGGGTGAGGGCGGTCATCGGTGCTCCTGGTGGGTCCTTCCGCCCCGTACCCGCACGGTTCCCCGAAGTGCCGCGCGCGCACACCGGTGTGCGCTGCGTGCGCACGCGGCTGTGATGCACGTCGTGCGGGGCGTGCGCGCGCGTGATGCGCGTCACGCACGCGCGGAGACACGCCGGCGCCGGCTCGCCGTGCCCGATGCCGTGCCCGATACCGCCCCGATGCCACGCGGCTAGTGCCCGCGCCGCTCTGCGCGGCTAGTGCCCGCGCCGCTCCGCGCGCCGCCGTTCACGCGCGTCCCAGAGGTGGCCGCCGAGGAGGTGCCCGAGCAGGGGGAAGAGCACGAGGATGATCACGATGCCGGCGCGCAGCCTGGGCGACGCCGTGTCCGCCGACCAGCGGAATCCCTGCTCGCGAATGAACGCGTACGCGATCGTCAGCAACGCCGCCGGCAGCCCCCAGCCGAGCACGCCGTAGCGCCAGACGAACGCGCGCCGGCCCATCGCCCGCCGCTTCTCCCAGCGCGTGTCGGCCGCCCTGCGCTCCGTCTCGGTCTGCGTCCGGCCGCCGGTCATCGCCGCGCCCGGTGGACGGCCGCCTGGGGCCTCACTTGAGCAGCGCCTTGGCGATCGTCTGGAGCTGCATGTTCGACGTCCCCTCGTAGATCGTCCCGATCTTCGCGTCGCGGTAGTACTTCTCGACCGGGAAGTCCTTGGTGTACCCGTACCCGCCGAAGAGCTCCACGCACAGCGACGTCACGCGCTCGCACACCTGCGACGCGAAGAGCTTGGCCATGGCGCCTTCCTTCGCGACGTCGTGCCCCGCGTCCTTGAGCCGCGCGGCGTTGTACACCAGCAGGCGCGCCGCCTCGAGCTCCGTGGCCGCCTGCGCGAGCTGGAACTGGACGCCCTGGAACTCGGCGATGGCCTTCCCGAACTGCCTGCGCTCCTTCACGTAGTGGAGCGCGGCGCAGAGGGCGCCCTGGGCGATGCCGAGCATCTGCGCGCCGATCCCGATGCGCCCTTCGTTGAGCGTCTCGATCGCGATCTTGTACCCCTGGCCCACGGGACCGAGGACGTTCTTCGCGGGAACCTCGACCGCGTCGAGGATCAGCTCGGTGGTGCTCGACGCGCGGATGCCGAGCTTGTCCTCCTTCTTCCCCACGCGGAACCCCGCGGAGGCACGCTCGACGATGAACGCGGTGATCCCCTTGTAGCCCTTCGCCGGGTCCGCGTTCGCGAACACGATGTAGAGGCCCGCGTCGGCGCCGTTGGTGATCCACATCTTCCGGCCCGTCAGCAGCCACGCGTCGCCGCGCCGTTCGGCGCGCGTCGCGAGCGCGAAGGCGTCGGAGCCCGACCCCGCCTCCGACAGCGCGTACGCGCCGGAGAGTTCCGTGCACAGGCGAGGCAGGTACCGCTCGCGCTGCTCGTCGGTGGCATACGTGAGGAGCGGGAAGAGCACGAGCGTGTTCTGCACGTCCACCAGGATGGCGGCGGCGGCGTCCACCTTGCTGAGCTCCTCGACCGCCAGCATCGTCATCATGAGCGTGCCGCCGGCGCCGCCGTAGCGTTCGGGCACCTGGATGCCCATCAGGCCCAGCTCGAAGTATTTCGGGAGGAGGTCGGGGTCGAGCTGCTCGGCGCGCTCCATCGCCGCCACGCGCGGGCGAACCTCGCCGTTCGCGAACGCCGCAACGGCGTCACGGAAGGCGCACTCGTCCTCGGTGAGGACGGTGAGGGGCGTGGGGGGGCAGGGAGCGGACATGTCGGCCCCGCGCCGCTAGAGCGTCGGCCCCTCGAACCCTGCAGCCGGCGCGCCGAACACGTTGCCCTGCGCCAGATCGGCCCCGAGCGACCGCAGCGCCTCGCGCTCCGCCGCCGTCTCCACGCCCTCGGCGATGAGCGGCAAGCCGAGCTCGGCGCAGAGCGCGTACATCGCGCGCACCACCTTCTGCCGCTGGGGATCGGCATCGAGGCCGGCGAGCAGCGTGCGGTCGAGCTTCGCGAAGTCGGGCGAGAGCCGCGTGAACGCCACCAGCCCGGACGGCCCTGTGCCCAGATCGTCGAGGGCGATGCGGAAGCCCGCGCCGCGCAGCTTCTTGAGCGACGACGCCATCACGTCGAGCTGGTCCGGCGGGGCGTGTTCGCTCACTTCCAGCACCACGCTGCGGGCGATCGGCTCGAGCGTCCCCTCGCCGCCCACGATCATCCCTTCCTGCGCGTCGAGCGGGTGCACGTTCACGAAGAGGAGCGCGCCCTCCGGCAGCTCGGCGCACGCGCGTCCGATCCGCTGGTAGATCGTCTTCGAGAGCGTCGTGCGCCAGCCGATGCGGTCCGCGGCGGCGAGGAGCGCGCCGTACGAGGCGAAGAGCGTCTCGTCGCACCGCATCAGCGCCTCGTATCCCATCAGCCGCCGCTCCTTCATCGAGACGATCGGCTGGAACGCGGCGTGAATCGTGTCGAACGCGCGCTTGAGCACCGCCTCGAGCGTCGCCCGGTCATTGTACGGCAGCGCCTCGCGCGTCGTCATCGTGAGCGCCTGCCGCTTCAGGCGTGCCAGCTCGCCCAGCGCCGCCGCGCGCCCCACCGACTTCACCAGCGCCTCCGGCTCCACCGGCTTCAGCAGGTACTGCTGCGCACCGTACTCGATCGCGTCGAGCGCCGAGTCGAGTGTCGGGCCCGCCGTCATCAGGATCACCGGCACGTCGAGGTCGTGCCGCCGCAGCTCGCGCAGGAAGTCCACGCCGGAGAGCTCCGGCATGATGATGTCGGAGAGCACCACGTCGAACTTCTCGCGCTCGAGCAGCCTGAGCGCGTCGCGGGCGCTCGCGACCGTGTCCACCCGGAATCCGTTCCGCTCCAGGAGGAGGCCGAGCACGCGGAGCACCGCGGGCTCGTCGTCTATGACCAGCACCCGGCGGGCGCTCGAGGGGGCCTGCACTGTCGCCGTGGCCATGCCCAATTATCGGTCGTAGTGCAGGATCGGCGCCAGCCACCGTTCGGCGGAAGCGACATCCATGCCCTTCCGACGCGCATAGGCCTCCACCTGGTCACGCTCGATCTTGCCGACGCCGAAATACCGCGCCTCGGGACGCCAGAAGTAGTAACCGCTCACCGCTGCCGTCGGGAGCATCGCGTAGCTCTCGGTGAGCGTGATGCCCGCGCGCTCCGTCGCGCCCAGCAGCTCGAAGAGCGCGCGCTTCTCGGTGTGGTCCGGGCAGGCCGGGTATCCGGGCGCGGGGCGGATGCCCTGGTATTGCTCTTTAATGATTGCCGCGTTGTCGAGATGCTCGTCCGGCGCGTAGCCCCACAGCTCCCGCCGCACGCGTTCGTGCAGGCGTTCCGCGAACGCCTCGGCCAGCCGGTCCGCGAGCGCCTTGAGCAGGATCGCGCTGTAATCGTCGTGCGTCGCGTCGAACTCCGCGACCTTCTCGTCGAGCCCGATGCCGGTGGTGACCGCGAAGAGGCCGACGTAGTCTTGCACGCCCGAGTCCACGGGGGCGACGAAGTCGGCGAGCGCGTAGTTGGGCCGGCCGTCCCCCTTCACCATCTGCTGCCGGAGCGTGTGGATGACGGCAAGGGGTGGTTCCTTGTCCCCTGTCCCTTGTCCCTCGTCTTCCCACAGCAGTATATCCTCGCGCCCGTCGCTGTTCGCCGGAAAGAACCCCACCACCGCGCGCGCGTGCAGCCACTTCTCCTCGACGATCTTCCCGAGCATCGCCTGCGCGTCGGTGAAGACGCTGCGCGCGCTCTCGCCCACCACGGGATCGTCGAGGATGGCCGGATAGTGTCCCACGAGCTCCCACGTCTGGAAGAACGGCGTCCAGTCAATGCGCGGCACGAGGTCGTCGAGGGGGAAGTCGTCGAAGGTGCGCACGCCCGTGAAGCCCGGCACGGGTGGCACGGTGGCGGTCCAGGCGATCCGCGGGCGGTTCGCTCTCGCCTGCTCGAGCGTCTGACGCTTCGCCTCGGCGTGCCGCTCCGCGCGCCGCACGCGAATCTCCTCGTACTCCGCGCGGACGTCCGCGACGAAACCGTCGCGCAGGCCGTCGCTGACGAGCGAGCCGGCCACGCCCACCGCGCGCGACGCGTCGAGCACGTGCACCACCAGCCCCGAGTAGTGCGGCGCGATCTTGACCGCCGTGTGCACCTTGCTCGTCGTCGCGCCGCCGATGAGGAGCGGCGTGCGGAACCCCTCGCGCTCCATCTCGGACGCGACGAACGCCATCTCCTCGAGCGACGGCGTGATGAGGCCCGACAGCCCGATGAGATCCGCGCCCTCGCGCCGCGCCGTCTCGAGGATCTTCGCGCAGGGCGTCATCACGCCGAGGTCAATCACCCGGAAGTCGTTGCACTGCAGCACCACCCCCACGATGTTCTTGCCGATGTCGTGCACGTCGCCCTTCACGGTCGCCATCACAATCGTGCCCTTGGCCTTCCTCCCCTCCCTCTTCTCCACCCCTTCGCTCTTGTCCGCCCCTTCGCCCTTCGCGTTGTCCCCTTCGCTCTTCGCGTTGTCCCCTTCGCTCTTCGCGTTGTCCCCTTCGCTCTTCGCGTTGTCCCTTCGCTCTTCGCGTTGCCCCTTCGCCCTTCGCTCTTCGCCCTTCGCCAGCTTTTCCTCCTCGATGTACGGAATGAGATGCGCCACCGCCCGCTTCATCACCCGCGCGGACTTCACGACCTGCGGGAGGAACATCTTCCCGCTCCCGAAGAGGTCGCCCACGACGTTCATCCCGTCCATGAGCGGCCCCTCGATCACCTCGATGGGGCGTTCGGCGAGCTTGCGCGCCTCCTCCGTGTCCTCCACGACGAAGTCGGCGATCCCGTGCACGAGCGCGTGCACGAGCCGCTCGTGCGCCGGCGCCTTCCGCCACTCCAGGTCGGCGACCTTCTTCGTCGCGTCGCCCTGCACGCGGCCGGCGATCTCGAGGAGCCGCTCGGTCGCGTCGCGCCGCCGGTTGAGCACCACGTCCTCGACGCGCTCGAGCAGCTCGGCCGGGATGTCGGAGTAGAGCGGGAGCGCGCCCGCGTTCACGATCCCCAGGTCCATCCCGGCCGCGACCGCGTGGTAGAGGAACACCGCGTGGATCGCCTCGCGCACGGGGTTGTTCCCGCGAAACGAGAATGAGACGTTGCTGACGCCGCCCGAGACCTTCGCGTGCGGAAGCGCCGCCTTGATCCGCCGTGTGGCCTCGATGAAGGCCAGCGCGTACGCGTCGTGCTCCTCGATCCCGGTGGCGATCGCGAAGACGTTCGGGTCGAAGATCACGTCCTCGGCGGGAAAGCCGACCCGCTCGGTGAGGATGCGCCAGGCGCGCTCGGCGATGGCGAACTTCCGCTCCGCCGTGTCCGCCTGCCCCCGCTCGTCGAACGCCATCACGATCACCGCTGCGCCGTAGCGCCGGACGAGTTTCGCCTGGCGCACGAACTCCGCCTCGCCCTCCTTGAGCGAGATCGAGTTCACGATCCCCTTGCCTTGGAGGCACTTGAGGCCGGCCTCGATCACGCGCCACTTGGACGAGTCGAGCATCACCGGCACGCGGGCGATCGCGGGCTCGCTCGCGGCGAGGTTGAGGAACGTCCGCATCGCCTGCTCGGCGTCGAGCATCCCCTCGTCGAAGTTGACGTCTATGATGACGGCGCCGGCCTCGATCTGCTGTTTCGCGACGTCGAGGGCGGCCTCGTAATCGCCGGCGAGGATCAGCTTCTTGAACTTCGCCGAGCCCGTCACGTTCGTGCGCTCGCCGACGTTCACGAAGTTGGCGTCGGGCCCGATCGTGAGCGGCTCGAGGCCCGAGAGGCGGAGGCGGGGTGGCGGCGACGCCTTCCTGCGCGGCGCGAGCGGGCGCACGGCGTCCGCGATGGCGCGAATGTGCGCCGGCGTGGTCCCGCAACAACCGCCGACGATGTTGAGGAACCCCGCTTCGGCGAACTCGCGCAGCACGCCCGACGTGTACGCGGGCGTCTCGTCGTATCCGCCCATCTCGTTCGGCAGCCCGGCGTTCGGGTAGATCGAGATCCAGCACGGCGCCACGCGCGCGAGTTCCTGGATGTGCGGGCGAAGGTCCTTGGCGCCCAGCGCGCAGTTGAGCCCCACCGCGAACGGCTCCGCGTGCGCGATGGAATGGAAGAACGCCTCGGCCGTCTGCCCGGAGAGCGTGCGGCCGCTCAGGTCGGTGATCGTGCCCGAGACCATCACCGGCACGCGCGCGCCGAGTTCGTCGAAGAGCCCCTCGATGGCGAAGAGCGCGGCCTTGGCGTTCAGCGTGTCGAAGACCGTCTCGACGACGAGGAGGTCGGCGCCGCCGGCGAGGAGCCCGCGCGCGGCCTCGGCGTAGGCGGCCACCAGCTCGTCGAAGGTGATGCCGCGGAAACCGGCGTCCTCGACCTTCGACGAGATGGACGCCGTGCGGTTCGTGGGCCCGATCGCCCCCGCGACCCAGCGCGGCCGGCCGTCCCGCGCCTCGAAGGCGTCGCCCACCGCGCGCGCGAGCCGCGCCCCCGCCTCGTTCAGCTCGAGCGTCAGCGACTCCATCCCGTAGTCCGCCATCGCGACGCGCGTCGAGCTGAAGGTGTTGGTCTCGATGATGTCCGCGCCGGCGTCGAGGTAGGCGGCGTGGATCGCGCGAATGGCGTCCGGGCGCGTGAGCACGAGGAGGTCGTTGTTCCCGCGCAGGTCGCGCGGCCAATCGCGAAAGCGCGCGCCGCGAAAGTCGGCCTCGGTGAGCCGGAGCGCCTGGATCTCCGTCCCCATCGCGCCGTCGAGCACGAGGATGCGGCGCTCGAGCTCGGGCTCGAGGAGGGCGAGACGGGAGGCGCGGGAGAAGGAGGCGGACACGGAAGTGATCGGCCGTCAGCTCTCAGCTGACGGCTGAGATCTGACGGCTGACGGCTGTTGACTCTCGTTGGGCGTCCTCGGCCGGAGGCCGAGGATGTGGCACAGCGCGTACGTCAGGTCTGCCCGGTTCAGCGTGTAGAAGTGGAACTCCGTCACGTTCGCCTCGGCGAGCTTCTGGCACTGTTCGGCGGCGACCGTGGCGGCCACGAGCTTGCGCGTCTCGGGATCGTGCTCGAGCCCCTCGAAGAGCGGCGCCATCGCGCGCGGTACGGTCGCGCCGGCCAGCGCCGCGAACTTCACCATCTGCGGAAAGTTCGTCACCGGCATGATCCCCGGCACGATCGGCACCGTGATCCCCGCCTTTCGCGCGTGGTCCACGAAGCGGAGATAGCTCCAGTTGTCGAAGAAGAACTGCGTGATCGCGCGCGTCGCGCCGGCGTCAATCTTCCGCTTCAGGTTGTCGAGCTCGGCATCGAGTGACCTCGAGTCGGGATGACCCTCCGGGAAGGTGGCGACGCTCACCTCGAAGTCGTGTCGCGCACGAAGCGCGGCCACCAGCTCCGAGGCCCAGGCGAAACCACCCGGGTGCGGCACGTACCGCGTCTCGCCGGCGGGCGGATCGCCGCGCAACGCCACCAGGTGGCGCACGCCCATCGCCCAGTAATCGTCGGCCACGCCGAGCACCTCGTCCTTCGTCGCGCCGACGCAGGTGAGGTGCGCTGCGGGAAGAAGAGCCGTCTCCGTGAGGATGCGATTCACCGTGCGGTGCGTGCGCTCACGCGTGCTCCCGCCGGCACCGTACGTGACGGAGACGAAGCGCGGCGCGAGCGGCTCGAGTCGCTTCACCGAACGCCAGAGCGATTCCTCCATCTCCGGGGTCTTGGGAGGGAAGAATTCGAAGGAGACGGAGAAGGGAGAGGGGAGAATGGACAGGGGCCGGTGCGGGGTGCGGGGGTCTGGCGCGGGGGACGGGGCCGGTGCGGGGTGCGGGGGCGGGTGCGGCGTGCGGGGTGCAGGTGCGAGGTGCGGGGGTGGTGCAGGGGAAACGGAAATGCCCGATGCGACGAGGCGCACCGGGCCGGCGCTTTAGCGGGATGTTTTACGTGGCCGCAATTTGCCTCGAAATCGCCACGGCTTCAATTGTGTGTCTATCAGTATATCCGGATGAACGGATGGTGTCAAGAACCGGGCGGCGGGCCTGTGCCGTGCGCCGGGCTCAGGGCATTCGGACGACCTTCCCCATGAACAGCAGCGTGCCGGTGAACCGCTCGCGCAGGACGAACAGGTACGGACGGTCCACCCGCATCACCGGAATCACCGGCGCCGACGTGACGCCGATGCCCACCGTCGTCACCGCGGCGGCCTCCGTGCCCTCCTCGTTCACGTCCACGAAGGTGTTCTGCTTCACGAAATCAATGAAGAGCTGGAAGCCGGTGGGCGGCGGCGCCATTCCCGTGAAGTCCGCGCCGCCGCGGTTGAACGGCTCCACCATGCCGAGCGCCTGGAGGTCGTCGTTGAGCTTCCGCTCCCACGTGAGCCGGAGCCGGGGCAGCGAGAGGTCCACCTTCGCGCGGCGCAGGGCGGCGGTCACGGCTGGCCAGCCGTCCGCGGTGAGCGACGCCGCCAGCGTCTCGACGTCCGTGCCCTCGCGCGGGAGCAGCACGGTCATCGTGAACGCCGTGTTGCCGTAGGGCAGATCCACCGCTTGGAACGCCGGGGTCTCGGCGTAGTCGAGCGAGTCGAGCAGGTGCATGAGCTGCGCCGTCTGCGTCGCCCCTCCCGCCGCGTGGAACGGCGCCGCGCGGGTCTCGTCCGGGTCGAAGCGCGTGCGCCAGCTTCCCTTGAAATAGATGGCATTGATCAGGAACATCACGTGCGACGGGTCAATGTCGTCGAGCACGCGCGGAATCGCGTGGCTGGTCTTCTCGTCCACCCAGCCGTTGATGGCCGCGAGTGAGGCGGGCCTGTCGTCGAAGTTCAGGCCGCGCACCTCCGCGTCGAAGTAGCGGCGGGTGGTGTCGAAGAAAGTCTGGCGGAACGGAAAGCCGGCGCGGTACCAGATCGAGTTCGCGATGTCCGCGCGGACCCCCGAGTCGAGCGAGAGGATGAGCCCGATCAGCGAGCGGTAGCCGGCGTTGATCTCCGGCTGCGACGCGGCGCCGAACTGCAGCGCGGCACGCATCTCGGCCCACGTGTGCGTGGCGGCGCCGTTCATCGTCATCCCGAGCGCGAACGACGCGCTGAGCGGCGAGATGAACACGTTCTGGTCGCGCTGGACCTGGTTCACCCGGCGCCAGAGCGCGAACGAGAACGCGTTCGCGGCGTCGCGAACGCTCGTTTCGACGGCCGTGATGTCACGCGGCAGCCCGGTGAGCGCGGCCGGCGGCCCTTTCGGCGCGGTGGAGGACCCGCCGCACGACGCCAGCCCGAGCGCGACGACGACCACGGACATGGTGCGCAAGTGACGGATCGGGGTCATCAGCACCTCCGGCGTGTGGCCTCTGCCCGTACTACCCCGCGAGTGACGCGTGGGTGACGGCAATGAAATGAGTTGGGTCGCGGGGGAATGGTGACGGTTTTTCCGGGGCGCGCCCCCATCTTCGGGTGTGCCTCGGAGTGGGTCCGGCATCCCGTCGGGGTGGGTTGCGCGTCGAGCAAAACGCGTACGTCTGGAAATCTGCCTCTCAACCCACGCTACCGAGGACTTCACCATGCACCCTCATCTGAAGCGACTTGCGGGACTCTCCTCCGCCACGGTGATCGCGGCCGCCCTGGCCTGCGCGGACCGCGGAGCTACCGTGACTGGCCTGCCTGCAACGGCCCAGCGCGGCGACGCGCGGGCCACGACCGAACTGCGAGCAGGAAGCGTCATTGGCGGGGGCGTCGTCGCCTCCGCCTATACCAACGACGGCATCTCACGCGGCGGCCGGCTCTTCGAGCGCGAGTCCGGCCGCTACACGGCGATTCTCGACGCCGACGGGTCGGGAGAGGCGCAGCTTGCGCTCTCCGGTCGCGTGACGCCCGTGACGTTTGCAGCGAGTGCGAACGTGGTGCGCCGAGCCGGCCGCTGGGAGCACCATGCCCCACGCGTGCGCGGCAAGCCGGATCGCCTCATTCGCGTCACGGCGACGGGTGGCGCTCCACCCTCGCGGCTCGAGTTCGTGCAGGACGGACGAGTGGTCGCCACCATCGCGACCGAGTGGGCAAGGGCACGCCATGCGTGGTTCATCCGGCGGCGCGTCATTTCCCTGCACAAGGACGGCGTGGCAGCCAGGACCCTCGAACTCGTGTTCGACGAACCTCGTTCGGACAGAGTGAGCGTCCCCCTGGCTGCACCGAGCCTGACGATCGCTACGGTCGCTCCTCCGGACGCTGCGTCGTTCGACAGTGGTCCCTGCCAAGCCGAGTTCGACGCGGTGTACGACTCGCTGGACGTGTGGCTGCTCGCCGATCTCGGCCTCTTCGGGTGTCTGGCTGGCCCGAAATACTGTTTCGCCGCAATCGTTGGGCTCTTCGCGGCGGCCCGTCAAGTGGACGTGGCGGAGGAGCGGCTGGATCGCTGCCTCGCCGCCCTCTGACCTTGGCGTGACTGGCGATTCCCGGCACGCCTGCCATTCTCTGCGTCGTCAGCTTCGACGAACGAGGCACTCACCGATGAAGAACACCAAGTGGACCACACTGATCGTCATCGCCGTCATCGCCGCGCCCTGGGTCCTGTCGCAAGGTCCCATCGGAAGCGTGGTCCGACGTGCCATCGTGGCGGGGGCCGTCGCCACAAGTCTGTACCTGTTCGCGCTGCAGATGGGCCGTTCGCAACCGTCGGTGACGAAGACCGCCGTGCTCGGAAGTCCCGGACTCATGCTCGCCGCGATGGTTCTTCTCGTGGCGGCCGGGGTCGTTGACGGCATCCGGAGGCTCCACGACCTCGGCGCTTCCGGGGCGCTGCTCTCGCTCGCGATCGCGCTGGTGCTTGTGTACTCGGGATTCATCGAGGGGCGCCGCGACGCGCAATCGGACCTCCGGCTCGGGCGGATCGGCCGCGGCTGGTTCGTGACGGAGACCGGCCTCTGGACATTCAACGTCGCGGCCATTGCGATCGGGTATGTCACGATCCTTGACGGCTTTCAGTTCCGAGCGCCCGCACTGCTGGTCTGCGCCCTGAACATGGTGTTTCTCTACCTCAGGGGCCGCGGACCGCCCGCGCCACGCTCGCTCTAGGCGCCGAGGCGCCGGCGAACCTCCGGGACGTCAACGCCGGCGACCTCGACGATCTTGGTGCGGGCGCGCTCACCGCTCACGAGTCGCACGCTCCGCCTCGGCACGCCCAACGCCGCGGCGATCACCTCGATCACCGCGGCGTTCGCGGCGCCGTCCACGGGCGGCGCGTGCACGCGCACCTTGAGCGCGCCGCCGTGGATGCCGGTCGTGCCCGCGCGGCTCGCGCGCGGCTGCACCCGCACGGCGAATCGCACCGCGCCGCCGCGCTCCGTGATCGCGAGGGCGCCGGCCTCTCCGCTCACGCGCGCCTCAGGAAGAACGCCGCGAGCAGCGTGAGCACGAACCACGCCACGATCGGCGTGACGTCAATCATCCCGATCATCGGGATCACCCGCCTGAGCGGACGCAGCATCCACTCCGTGAGTCGGTACGACCAGCGCACGTACCAGCGCCCGGGCCGCGCGCCTACCCACGAGAGCACCACGCGCACGATGAGCGCGATCTGGAGGATCTCGACGACCCACGTCACCAGGAGCCGGTAGATCGCCGCCGGCCCGCGGTTGAGCGCGAGCGAGACGGACCCGACCTCCGTGCGCACGAACTCGAGGAGCGAGATCACCACGATCCCGAGGAGCACGACGGCGGCGAGCGCCCACCAGGGCGCGCTCGACGGCAGCCCGCCCGCGCGCACCACGCGCCGCTCCACCGGCGCGATCAACGGCTGCACGTACGCGCGCATGAAGCGCGCCACCCGCCCGAACGGGTCGAGCCGGCGCGTCCGCACGAGCCAGTCCACGAGACAGACCACGAAGAGCAGCGCGGCCACCGCGAAAAACCCGGCGCGGAGCACCGTGAGCGCATTGTCGAAAAAGACGAGCGGTGGCATCGCGGGCGTCAGACCGGCCGGCGCGGCGCGAAGAGGAGGCGGAGGAACGCCGGGATCGCGGCGAGCCGCTCGAGCGTGCGCCGCCCGTGCGCGAGGCGCACGAACGCGTCAATCCCGGCCGCGTGCGCGCTGCCGTAGCCGAACCACCACGCCTGGCGCCACGCGACGAACTGGTCGGCCACGGTCGCCTTGATGCGCACGCACTCCGCGAGCCCCGCCATCCCGTGCGCGCGGCCGATGCCGGAGTGCTTCACGCCACCGTGCGGCACGTCCGCCATCCCCGCGGACACGAGCGCGTCGTTGATCGTCACCGCGCCCGCCTCGAGCCGCTCGGCGAGGCGCGCCGCCCGGGCGATGTCGCGCGTCCAGATGCTCGCCGCGAGGCCGAACTCGCTCGCGTTTGCGCGCGCGATCGCCTCGTCCGCGTCCCTCACCTTCACCACGGGAAGGAGCGGGCCGAAGGTCTCCTCGGTGAGCACGCGCGAATCCACCGGCACGTCGAGGAGGACGGTCGGCGTGACGAAGCCCCTCGCCGCGCTCTCCGCACTCGCCGCCGCACTCGGCGCCGCGCTCGCCGCGTCGGCCGCACTCGCCGCACCGGCCGCAGGCGTCGCGCCCCACACCGGCGCCGCGCCCTCGATCACCGTCGCGCCACTCGACACCGCGTCATCCCGCTGCGCGAGCAGCGTGCGCGCCGCCTCCGGCCGGATGAGCGGCCCCACGTCGTGCTCGCCCGTGGACCCGGGGCCCACGCGCAACGCCCGCACGACCTCCGAGAGCGCCGAGACGAACGCGTCGTACGCCGGCTCCTCCACGAAGACCCGCTTGGGCGCGACGCACGTCTGGCCGGCGTTGCTGAAGCGCCCCCACGCGATCCCGCTCGCGGCGTGACGCACGTCGGCGTCGGCGAGGACGATCGCCGCGTCGCTCCCGCCCAGCTCCAGCGTGCACGGAATGAGTCGCTCCGCGCACCGGACGGCCACCTTCCGCCCCGTCGCCACGCTCCCCGTGAAGAAGAGCTTGTCCACGCCGGCGTCGCAGAGCGCCGCGCCGGCCGACCCGTCGCCCTGGATCAGCGTGAGGACGCCGTCGCGCACCCCGGCGTCGGCGAGCAGCTCGGCCAGGAGCGCGCCCGTGGTGGGCGCGTACTCCGACGGCTTGAGGACAACGGCGTTACCGGTGACCAGCGCGGGGAGCACGTTCGCCGCCGGGAGAAAGAACGGGTAGTTCCAGGGAGAGATGACGCCGATCACGCCCCACGGCTCGTGCGCGATGCGGACGCGCTTCCGCTTCATCGCGAGCGGCGCCGCGCGGAACCAGGGCGCACGCAGGAACTCCGGCGCCCGCTCGGCGTAGTACCGGGCAACGTCGAGCGCGACCGCGATTTCGGTGCTGAGCGCCTCGGTGGCGGGCTTGCCGTTCTCGCGCGTCAGGAGGCCGGCCACCTCGTGGCGCCGGTCGTAGAGCAGCTCGTGAAAGCGACGGAGCGTGCGCACGCGCACGGCGAGGGGTTCGGCGGCCCACCCCTTCTGCGCCTCGCGGGCGTGCGCGACGGCGGTGAACACCTCCTCGCGCGTGGTGGCCCCGTAGAGGCGCCACACCTCGCCGGTGGCGGGGTCGCGCGACTCGACGGCGCGGGAGGGCGTAGGGGAATCACCGCCGGTCGCGACCGGCGGCCGCTCCGCGTCGGACGACGAAATCGTGGTGGTGGCCATCGGGACCGCTCGAGTGGCGGGATGGAAGTGAGGGTGTCGCGCGAGCCGGTGGTGATGCGAATCACAGGGCAATTCCGTGACGTTCGCTCTCCCCTCCGGGTATGTACAAATGAAGCACGTTGGCGGGGTTGCAGGCAGGCCGGCGGTGGCGCGCTACCCCTTCACGGCGTAATCTGCGGTACCCACCCCAGACCCGACGTGAGGACGTGAGCGAAATCGATCCGGCCATCGCCCTCAGGGCGAAACGCGGTGACGAGCAGGCGTTCATCGAGATCGTGGAGTTCTACTATCCACGGTGCCTGCGCTTCGCGCGGAACATGTTGGGGAACGACCAGGATGCCGAAGAGGCGGTGCAGGACGCCTTCGTGCGCGTGCACGACAGCTTCCCGCGCTTTCGCGAAGACGCCCGGTTCGACCCGTGGCTCTTCCGGATCTTGGCCAACCGGTGCCGGACGTTGATGGCGCGCACCAAGCGGCACCGGGCGTTGATCGAGTACGGCGAGGTGCCGGCCTCGGCGGCGGCGGTGGAGGTGGACCAGTTCGGCGCCGACTGGGCCGAGGAAGTGCAGGTAGTGCTGGAGTCCCTCCCGGCGGAGCAGCGGGAAGCGTTCCTGCTCAGGCACGTCGAGGATCTCTCGTACGAAGACATCGCCGCGGTGACTGGAGTCGGGCTGTCGGCGTTACGGATGCGGGTCAAGCGGGCGTGCGATACGCTGCGCGCGCGGTTGACCGAGGTGGAGCAACATGAACGATGAACGGGACGAGCTGATCGAGCGCGCATCGCTTGCGCTCCGCCCGCTGCCTCGCGTGAACGCGATGGCGACGGCGCGGATTGTTGCGGCGGTGCGCGCGCGGCGCGCGCAACGGCCGTCCGCGCTCCGGCTCGTGCTCGACGGGCTTTCCGGGCGGTCGCTCTCGCTGGCGTCAGCGGGCGCGCTCGCCGCGGCCGCGCTCGTGATCGGCTTCGTGACGCGCGGCGCGATCGGCGCGCGCGACGACGCAGCGCCGCCGCCGGTCGCGCCCGCGACGCGCGGCGCCGAGGTGCCCGCGCGACCCGCCGCCGACGTGGCCGGCGTGGTGCGCGCGGTGCCGGTGCCGATCGTCTTCTCCGCGGCGCCGAACGCCACGCGCGTGTCGGTCGTCGGCGACTTCAACAGCTGGGACGCGGCGGCCGCGCCGATGCGGCGCGTGGGGAAGGACGGGCCGTGGACCGCCACGGTGCTCGCCAGGCCCGGCCGGCACGTGTACGCGTTCCTCGTGGACGGCGCCACGCTGGTCGCCGACCCGCGCGCGCCCAGGGCCCAGGATCTCGACTACGGGGGCGCGGCCTCCGTGCTGATGGTGGTGGCCCCATGACGAAGCACCTTCGCGTTCTCACGTTCGCGGCGCTCGCCGCGATCGCGTCCCTCGCGACACTCCCGCTCGCGCGCGCCTCGGCGCAGGAGCCCCGGCTCTCGCTGATCAAGGACGACGCCACGCGCGACGTGGTCCGCTCGCTCCTCGGCCGCGCCGCGTCGGTGGGGCTCCCCACCGATCCGCTCCTCTCGAAGGCGCTCGAGGGCGTCGCCAAGCGCGCGACCACGAAGAGCATTCGCGCCGCGCTCGCCGCGCTCGAGAAACGGATGCGGCGCGCCAGCGACCTGCTGGGGCCGAACCCGCCGGAGGATCTCGCCGCGGGCGCCGACGCGCTCTACGTCGGCGTGCCGGACAAGACACTCAGGCAGATGCGCGCGATGGCGCCGCGGCGCTCGATCGCGCTCGAGCTGGGCGTGCTGACGGAGTTGGTGGCACGGCAGGTGCCGCCGAAGCAGGCATCGGCGATGGTGCTCGACCTGATGGCGCGCGGGGCGACGGGTGCGCAACTTACGGCGCTGAGCAGCGCCGTGCAGGCCGATGTCGCGGCCGGGATCAAGCCCGACCTGGCGCTCGACCTGCGTGGGCGCGGCGTGATGTCACTCCTGCCCCCACCGCCATCTGCCGCGACGTTGCAGGGACGACCTCGGTAGGACATCTGGCCGGTGTGAGATGAGCGCACGCGGCGCGGCTGCGTGCGCTTTTCTTTTGGCCTCGACGGTCGCGCTCGCGCAGTCGCCACGGGTGCTGCGGTTGGAGGGCGGCGCGGCGCAGATCCGGCAGAAGGAGCGCACCGCGCGCGCCGCCGGCGTGTTCGGCGGCCTCTGGCGCGTCGAGGGCCCGCGCCTCGCGTCGCTCGCCTCGGCGGCGTTCACCTGGGCCGGTGACAGCGCCACGGCGGCGCAGGGGATCGTCGCGGCCGCGTGGCGGCCGACGGTCGAGAGCGCCTGGCACACGGAGGGCGGCGTCACGGCCTCCGCCTTCGGCGTCTACGCGCTCGGGCGCGGCGGAAACCGGAGCGCGTACGCGCGCGAGCGCGTCGTGCTCGACGACGGCGGCTTCTGGGCGGGCGGCGCCGCCGGCCACACCACGCGCGACGGCCGCTCGTGGCACTCGACCGTCGTGGACGTCGGCGCGTTCCTGCGCTCGGGCGGGCTCGAGACGAGCGTCGCCTTCGCGCGGCTCCGCACCAACGACTGGCCGCTGATGCAGGCGTCGGGGATCTTCCTCGAGACCGACGCCGCGGCGCACGATCTCGACGACGTGACGCTCGCGATGCGCTACGCGCGCGGGGCGCTGGCGCTCGACGCGTCGCACACGTGGCGCGGGGGCGCGCGCAAGACGCTCGCCCGGCAGACGGCGTTCCTCTGGTCGGCGGCGTACGAGCTGTCGCCGCGCTACGCGGTCATCGTGGGCGGCGGGCGCCAGCTCGCCGATGCCGTGCGGGGCGTGCCCGACGCGATGGTGGCCTCCGCGGTGCTCCGGGTCGTCCTCTTTCCCTGGCGCGCCGACGCGGCGGAGCGCGCGACGGCGCGCTCCTCCGCGCGCGTCGAGCAGACGGCCGAGGGCGCCGTGCTCGTCGTGCGCGTCGCCGTCAACGACTCGGCGCGCGTGGAGGTGGCGGGCTCGTTCTCGGGGTGGGAGCCGGTGCCGCTCCAGCGCACGAGCGAGGGATGGGAGGCGCGGGTGCCGCTCGGCCCCGGCACGCATCGCGTCGCGGTGCGCCTGGGCGGCGGCCCGTGGCGCGCGCCGCGCAACTTAGGCAAGGTTAGAGATGAGTTTGGTGGCGAGGCCGGCATCGTGGTGGTGCCGTAGGGGCGGACATCAGACGTCAGACTTCAGACGTCTGATGCCTGACGTCTGATGTCTGATTCTCCAGGAGATTCGAGATGACCAGTCGAAGGAACTTCGTGCGTGGGCTCGCCGCGGCGAGCGTGACGCTGCCGTCGTTCAGCGAGCGCGCCTTCGCGCAGCTCTTCAAGGCCAACGCCATCGCGGGGAGCCGAACGCCGGCGGAGGTCGCCGAGGACGAACTGTACTGGGCGCAGATCCAGCGCGCCTTCGACGCCGACCGGACGATGATCAACCTGAACAACGGGGGGATCTCGCCGACGCCGAGCCACGTGCTCGAGCAGATGATCCGCGACCTCAAGTTCACGAACGAGCTGCCGGTCGAGCACATGTGGCGGATCCTCCAGCCGCGGATGGAGATGACGCGGCGCGAGCTGGCGAAGGAGTTCGGGTGCGACACCGAGGAGATGGCGGTGGTGCGCAACGCGAGCGAGGCGCTGGAGATCATGATCTACGGCCTCGACCTCAAGCGCGGCGACGAGGTGATCATCACGAACCAGAACTACGGGCGGATGATCACCACCTGGAAGCAGCGCGAGCGGCGCGAGGGGATCGTGGTGAAGTCGCTCTCGTTCAAGGTGCCGCCGCCGAGCGAGCAGTACCTCGTGGATCTGTTCCGCGCGGCG
>Ga0209002_10000483_pt1 | contig 32153 bp, 29 predicted proteins | sample Rifsed16ft2_FD_184010 | JGI IMG/M metagenome (GOLD analysis project Ga0209002, IMG submission 184010) | Soil microbial communities from Rifle, Colorado, USA - sediment 16ft 2 (version 2) | ecosystem: Environmental > Terrestrial > Deep subsurface > Rock core/Sediment | place: Rifle, Colorado...
GATTCGCGAGTTGAACAGCAGGAGCCGGACCGCTTCAAGATGGTGGGCATGGAGGACGCCGACAGTGTGAGTCCGATCGCCGCAAGCGACCCGGCATTTGCGGGAAACCTGATCCTGACCGATACCGGAGATCTCTTTTTCTTCGATCTCCCGGAAGGGCATCGCGCCCTGGTGGCCCCGGTGACGGCCCGGAACACAAGCACCAACGGGGTGGTTTTCTTCGCCTCGAGCAGTAAGGAGCTCGTGCTCGCCTCTTGCACCGTCGAGTTCTCCAGCACGCTTACCGCCGTGGCGGTAACAGGCGGGCTCGGCGCCTTCGATTTGGATCCGACCCTCGGCGGGGTCCAGGGAACGGTCGACTTGGGTCAGGGAAAGACGACCGGGCTCTTCCATCGCGACGAGCATCTCTATGTAAGCAAAAGCGGCGGGCTCGGCGTCACCGGAGAGACGATGGTGCTGGGAGGCGACACTTTTCCGTCTCCACCTACTGCGGCCGGAAACCTGCAACTCCTCGTGGAAACGTTCCGGCTATCTCCTTTCTAAAACGATGACGAGGATGTGCTACGACTTAACCTGACAGTGCCTTCCTAGCGAGAGGGCCGGTGGCGGGGGCGGGCGCGGTGGAGCTGCGGCCGCCTTCGCCGCCGGTGAGCCTCTTCATGATTCGGCCCTTGCAGGTATTGAGGATATCAAGAGATCGACCGCTCTCTCATGCTCGCTGGCATGGCGTCCTCGCCAAGCCGCGCACCGGAATGTAAGCCAGCCGCGACCAGTCCTCTGAATAATCGTCGATGACCAGAGAAGGTGGGCACGACCGTCGGCTGTCCCGAGGCGTCCACGGTGGCCAGTCGAGCCACCCGATGGGAGTCGATGAACTGCCGGGTCCGCTCGTCGACCTCTTGCGATGTCAATCCAACCTCAGCCGGCTCAGCTCGCTAGCTTGCCTTTGGCTTCCTCGATCCGTTCCCGATCGAGATCGCCCTCTCCCCAGAAGTCCACGAACCGCTGGTAGTACTGGCGGGCCTTGTCCTGCTCACCGCGCTCCTCGTGAATCTTTCCAAGGAAGTAGAGACTCCGCACGTACGGAATGGGCCAATTAATATGTTCGGTCGTGCTATCGACGACGCGTAGAAACCACTTCGCCGCTTCTTCGTTGTCGCCGTTCGCCATGTGGGCCGACGCCAGGTCGAACCACAGCGGCGCGTGCTCATTGGAATCGGCGAGATGGGGCGCCGCGCGTGCCGGTAGCAGTGCTGCGGCAGCGGTCAATTTTTCGATCGCCCCCGACGTATCGCCGCGAAAAAGGGAGAAAACACCGGTGAGGTGGCCGTACGTTCTCTTCCAGCGCTCGCTGGGAATCGATTCCGTCAAGCGTCGGATCACTTCCGCCGCCTCATCCGCCTCCTCCCACCGATCCAACCTGCCGAGCGCCAAGGCGGACAAGAGAACTCCCCCATAGCGACCGGCGCTCGTGCCCCCTTCTTGCTCCGCCCGCTTCGCGTCTTCCAGCGCGCCTGCGGCGTCGCCCCTTTCGAGCCGCAGGCCGGCCGAGGCCGCCCAGGCACCGCTCCGGACCGGATCGGGCTCCGGATAGGCTTCCACCGCCCGTCTAAAGAATGAAAGCGCATTCTGCGAACGTCCGCTGTAGAGCTCGCCGGTAGCGAGGTGCATCGCGCCCAGCCATTTCCAGAACACATCGTCTGCGCCGGCAAGCTTTCGCGCCTCCACCTCTGCCCTTTCCCATTCCTCCCGGAGAACGTGAACCTGCCACCGGCCGTTGGCTATCCACCCCGCGTCCGGATCCAGCGAGTCGGCCTTGTGGTAGGCGGCAAGCGCCTCGTCAAGTCGTCCGGCGCGGACCAGGTGATCCCCAAAGAAGCGATGCCCGACTCCGCTCTCCGGGTTCCGCTCCAAGTATTCGAGAATGACCCTCTCCCCGCTTTCCAGATCCCCTTTGGCAAAATACGCCCACGCCAACCCGTCATAGGCTCCGAAGAAACCGTAGCTCCGATCGGTCAGCTCTTTGTAGTTGGCAATCGACTCGTCGTAGCGCTCCATGAAGAGATAGCAAAAAGCCAGGTTGTTCCGTGCCGAGCCGTGGTTCGGGTAGATCTCCACCGCCTTCTCGAAGGCCTCGATGGTCTGCGCGTACTCATCATAATGGGTCCAGTGATAGTGTCCCTCGATGTAGTAACGCTCACGCGCCGACAGTCGATCTCGATTCTGGAAGGCGCGCTCCCGATACCCTTGCGCCTCTTTCATGTGCCCTAGATTGGAATAGATGGCGGCGAGCTTCCCCATCGCCATGGCGAACTGTGGATCCAGCTCCACCGCCTTTTCCAAATAGGAGACCGCCTCGACCTGCTTGCCCCTCTCGAAGAGATTGATGCCTTCCGCATAGTTCCGATAGGCCTCGATGGAAGTAGTGGATACTTCGTTCAGATCACGATCTAGCTCAGCATCCGCGGTCTGCGGGATCTCGAACCGGGTCTTGATGCGCCGCGTCAGATCATCGACCATGGGGAAGATGCTCGACTCGCCGACGCCTTCCACCCTTTCGGTCGCCAAGACCCTCCCGCTCTCGACTTCTTGGAGCCTCACGCTGATCCGAATGTTCTCCCCTGCTTTGACGAAGCTCCCCAGCAGAACGCTCTTCACGTCTCCACGCTCGGCAACTTGCTGCACGACGTCGAATGATGTGATCCGCTCGTCCAGCCGGTTCATGTCCTTCAAGATTTGATAGAGGCGATCGGTGGTCAGGACCTCGATCTCGGGTGATTGGGAGAGGTCGGTCACCAGCATGTCGGTGAGCGCGGTGCGAAGCCAATCGAGCTCGGGCTCGCCGGTGTTGTTCTCGAAATAGAGCACGGCAAGCGAGGGCTTCGAGGGTGCGCCGGTCGGCTCGTCTCGCCACGCTGGCCGGAGGAGGAACGCCAGGGCCGCACCGAGCACCAGAACGGCTGCCGTGCCTCCTGCATACAGCCAGCCCCAACCGGAACGACGCGGCCCGGCGGCAGCGGGATACACTCCCGAAACGGCGGAGACGGTGCCCAACTCCAGGCGACGGCGCGCCGTGCGGAGATCCACCACCGCGTCCTTCATGGTCTGGTACCGCTCGGCCGGCTCTTTCGCCAGACACTTGTCGAGCACCCTTCGGATCTCACTGGCCGCTTCTTGCGGCGCGTCCGCCCCGATGGCGCTGAGAGGCGGAGCGGGTTGTCTCATGATGGCGTGGAGCGTGTCCATCGCCGTGGCACCCTGGAAGGGCGGTTTCCCACTCAGCATCTCGTAGAGAACGATACCGAAGCTGAAGACGTCGCTCCGGTGATCCACCTTGACTCCCCGCGCCTGCTCCGGCGACATGTAGGTCACCGTTCCCATGATCTTCCCCGAATCGGTTCCCCCCTTGGTCACGGTCTCCGCCTCGCTCGAGCCTCGACCGACGAACTCCACCAGTTTGGCCAGGCCGAAGTCGATGATCTTCGCGTGGCCGTCCTCGGTGAGCATGACGTTGCCAGGCTTGAGATCACGGTGAACGATACCCTTGTCGTGCGCCAGGGAGAGTCCTTCCGCCACCTCGATAGCCAGGTCGAGGGCCCGAGGGACGGAGAGCTGCTCCTTCCGGATCCGCTCCGCCAGCGTCTCGCCGCGGATGAGCTCCATGGCGATGAAGGTCACGCCCTCGGCTTCGTCGATCTCGTAGATCACGCCGATGTGGGGATGCTCGAGGGCGGCCGCCGCCTTGGCTTCCTGCACGAAGCGACGCTTGCGGTCTTCGTCTTCCACCAGCTCGGCCGGCAGCACCTTGAGGGCGACCTCCCGGTCGAGCTTCACGTCCAGGGCGCGGTAGATCACGCCCATACCGCCCCGGCTCAATTCTTCCAAGATCCTGTAGTGGGAAAGCGTGCGCCCGATCATGGGACTTCGATCCGGAGACATTCTAAAGTGCTGGAGTGCCTGGTTCAAGGGCAGGGACTCTGAGCTGCCAGGGGCCGGTTGAGCTGGACGCCTACCCGAACTATCCTTCCCAGCGGGACATGGACATGGGCCAAGCCGCAGTCTCAGTGATCCTCCCGACCTACAACCGCAGGGAACTCCTGCCTCGTGCCTTGGCTTCCGTCTTGGGCCAGACCCGCCCGCCGGATGAGGTGATGGTGGTGGATGATGGCTCGACGGACGAAACGGAGCGCCTCGTCCGGCGAGACTTCTCCGATGTGCGGTACCTGCGCCAGGAGAATCGGGGCGTCGCGGCGGCTCGAAACCACGGTATTCAGGAGGCCCGGGGCGAATGGCTGGCCTTTCTGGACTCCGACGATGAATGGCTTCCTGGGAAGCTGGAAAAACAGATGAACGCTCTCGCCGAGAGTACCGATCTCCTTCTCTGTCACACCAATGAGGTCTGGATGCGTCTGGGTAAACGAGTCAACCCGATGAAGAAGCACGCCAAGTGCGGGGGTCGCATCTTCTCCAAGTGCCTTCCCCTCTGCACTATCTCTCCCTCGTCGGTCATCCTCCATCGACGCGTTCTCGAGAGAACGGGTCTTTTCGACGAGTCCTTGCCTGCCTGTGAGGACTACGACCTCTGGCTCCGTGTTTCCTCTCTCTTCCCGGTCCTCTACTTGGAAGAGCCTCTCCTCATCAAATACGGGGGGCACCTCGATCAGCTTTCCCGCCGCTACTGGGGTATGGACCGCTTTCGCATCCGCGCTCTGGAAAAATTGCTGACCTCCGGGACGTTGTCGCCAACCGATCGAAGGGCGGCGGCAAGAATGCTCATCGAGAAAATCGACCTGTACTTGTCCGGGGCGCGCAAACGAAAAAAATGGGAGGAGGCTGCCCTCTATCAGAAAAAGCGAGACGGCTACGCGCGCCTCCTCGACCTGAGGGTGGCCTCATGATCCGGTTGGTGGTGGCTCTTCCCGCGGAAGCCAAGCCTCTCATCTCGTACTACAGGCTCAAGCCGGCCGCGGAAGCTCGCGGCTTCAGGATCTATCAGAAGGACGAGATGGCCCTCATCGTTTCGGGAGTTGGGAAGGCGGCGGCCGCCGCCGCCACCGGCTATCTGCAGGCCTGGACCGGCAACCAACCCAACGGAGTCTGGATCAACGTGGGCATGGCCGGTCACCGGGACCTTTTGCTTGGAGAAGGGATCCTGGCCCAACAAATCACGGATCGGGCGACTGGCCGGAGCTGGTACCCTCCCCCCGTTCTCGAAGTCCCCTCCCCGCGCGCGCCGGTGCTGACGGTGGACAAGGTGGAGGAAGATTTCGAGGATGACTGGGTCTTCGAAATGGAAGCGGCGGGCTTCTACGAGTCGGCGTGCCGGTTCTCCATTTCGGAGTTGGTCCAATGCTTCAAGATCATCTCCGATAATTGGAGCGTGCCGCCGCGTTGGTTGTCGACCCGTCAGGTGGACGAGCTTCTGGAATCCCGTTTTCCGGAGATCGACGCGGTGGTGCAAGCTACGGCTGGGCTGGCGGCCGAGTTGGCCGCCCTAAGCAAAGATCATCCCGAGCTGGAGAAGCTGCTGGACCGTTGGCACTTCACCGTGTCCGAACAACGCCGCTTGCATCGGTTACTCCAACGCTGGCAAGCCTTGGCCCCCGAAAAGGAGATCTTCGACCGAGAGCTGGAGCGCCAGAAGACCGGCAAAGAGGTCCTGGGCGCCATCCAGGCCCGCATCGAATCGCTCCCGGTGAGACTCCTCTAACGTGGTCCATACTCTCTACATCGAGGACGACGTGGCAGAGCACCCTCGCACCAAGGAGATCTGCTCTCGATTCCCTGCTGCCGCGCGCATCCCTATCGGCCGCTACGGTGAGGTCTTCAATCGCAAGGCGCAGAGCTTCCGCCTGCAGAAGAAACGGCCCGCCCTCATTCTGGCTCGCAAGTTCGGTCGCTTGGTTCTGCCCGCGCCCGATGGCTACGGGGTGGGAGGTCGGCGCAACTTCTACTTTTCCCACATGCTGAACTGCGTCTATGACTGTCGCTACTGCTTCCTACAGGGCATGTACCGTTCAGCTCACTACGTGCTGTTCGTGAACTACGAAGATTTCCAAGAAGCCATCGAGACCAAGCTAAGCGAAGCTCCGACCAAGGAAGCGTACTTCTTCTCGGGCTACGACTGCGACAGCTTGGCCCTGGAGCCGGTCACTCGGTTTCTGGAAAGCTTCTATCCCTTCTTCGCCGAGCACCCCCAGGCATGGCTGGAGCTCCGCACCAAGAGCACGCAGATGAAGTTGCTGCTGGAGGCCAAGCCTCTGCCCAATTGCATCGTGGCCTTCAGCCTGACGCCTGCCCTCACCAGCCGCGCGCTCGAGCACAAGGTCCCACCCCTCGAGCAGCGACTCCAGGCGATGGAAGCGGTTCAGAAACGAGGGTGGAACATCGGACTCCGGTTCGACCCCATGATCTTCACCGAGGACTACCATGAGCAGTACCGGCGTCTCTTTGCCGAGGTGTTCGAACGCCTGCGGGCGGACCAGCTTCACTCGGTGAGCCTGGGTCCCTTTCGCCTGCCCAAACCCTATTTCGAAGAAGTGACGCGGCTCTATCCGGAGGAGCGCCTCTTCGCAGGACCTATGGAGGTCAGAGGGCGCATGGTCTCCTACCGCAAGGGGATGGAGCGGGAGATGATGAGCTTCTGCATCCGGGAGCTGCTGCCTTACGTTCGGGAAGAGATCTTCTTTCCCGCCGAGCTCACCAGGATCGAGGCCTCGTGACCGAAACCTCGAGAACGGTTCTGGTCAGCGGGGCGAGCGCCGGGATCGGCCGTGCCATTTGCCTGCGTCTCTTGGAAGAAGGGCATCGGGTCATCGGTCTGGCCCGCGATTTCGGCAAGTTCGCATGGAACGGCGAAGGCTTCCTTCCGGTGGAAATCGACCTGGCGGATCTGGAAGCCCTGCCCCAGCGGCTCAAGGACCTGTCTCGCCAGCATGGCGGGATCGATGCCGTCGTCTGCAACGCGGGGAGAGGTCAGTTTGGCTCTCTGGAGGAGTTCTCCTACCAACAGATCCGCTCCTTAGTGGATTTGAATTTCACCAGCCAGGCCTTCCTGGTGCGAGCCTTGCTTCCCGGAATGAAGGAGCGGGGGCGGGGCGACGTGGTCTTCATAGGATCGGAAGCCGCACTCAGTGGGGGCCGACGGGGAGCGGTCTATTCGGCCAGCAAGTCGGCTCTCAGAGCCTTTGCACGATCCCTGCGCCAGGAGAGCTCGCGAAGCGGCATACGGGTTTGCGTCGTCAATCCGGGAATGGTGAGAACTGGTTTTTTCGACGACCTGGCGTTCGCGCCTGGGAATGAAAAAGACAACGCCTTGCTGCCGGAGGAAATAGCGCAGGTCGTCGCTTTCGTGCTTTCCTCGCGGCGAGAGACCGTATTCGACGAGATCAACCTTTCGCCACTTCGGAAGGTGCTGCGGTTCAAGGACGAAAAGGAGTAACGCCAATGAGTCGCACAAACGATTTTCACTGGCACCGGCAACGGAGGCACATCGGCTTCTGCGCCCTCCCCCTGCTGTTCCTTCTCACCGGGTGCTCCCTGGAGCCCGGCTCGACGGACACGCCGGACGGCTCGGAGAATCTCCAAGCCGGCGGGTATTTGAGCCCGCTTGTCCAGCTGCAGAGGCTGCAAGGGGTGGAGGATCATCTGCACGTCGATGAAGTGCGCCTCCGCGGCGACGGCCTCCTACTCCAGTGCAGTTACACCTTCGGAGTCGTCGACGCCACCGATGCCGCGGGCATGCAGTATCTCTCGCAGAACCTCAAGCACTCCATTCCCGGCGATACGCGTAGGCCCGGCTGCATCCACTTGGCCTCGGAGGGCAATATCGTCTACACGACCCACCGGGGGAACATCAGGAATCCGACGTTCCTCTCGGGGTGGGACATCACCGACCCCGAGACACCGGTACAGCTTCCCGTCCTGCAGGAGCCCGATGTTCGCTACGAGGGCGTCGACGTCGCGAACGGCAACATCTTCGTGGGGCTGCACGAGAAGGGTCTCGGCGTCTATCGCCGCGACGAAGACGGCAACTTCCAGCGGCTCGGAACCGCCACCGGCTTCACCAACGCTTGGGGCGTGGAGGCTCGCGACAACACGGTGTTCGTCGCCGACGGGGCGGGAGGCCTGGTCATCGTCGATGCTACCGACCCTGCCCATCCAACCGTTCTCGGCCGAGCCCCGACCGGAGGTCAGGCCAGCGGCGTGGTCGTGGACGGGGACATCGCTTACGTCGCGGCGGGATCGGCCGGCCTGGTGGTGGTGGACGTCTCGGACCTTGCGAATCCCATGGTCGTCGGCACGGCCGAGATGCCCGGCTCCGCTGTCCGCGTGGACTACTCGGCGGGCCAGGTCTTCGTTGCCGCATGGAACGACGCGAGAGTCTACGACGTCTCTCTGCCGGCCACTCCTCGTTTCGTCGGTGCGGTGCGTTTGACGAAGGAGGGCAACCTCCCCGACGGTGACCGCCCGGCGCCGACCTCGCGTATCCTCGGCATAGCGGCACGGAACGACGAGGTCTTCGTCGGCAACTGGCACGTTCTCTACTCGTATCGCCTTCACTCCGAGCGGCGGGCGCCTAACATCCGGCTGCCGGAGGCCGCCTCGATGATCGACTTCGGTCCGGTGGAGATCGGGCAGAGCAACACACTCCCCTTCCAGGTCACCAATCAGGGCACCGCGCCGCTCACGCTCCTCAGCAACAGGACATTCGGGAGCGCTTTCACCGCCGAGCCGCAGCAAGCTCGCATCGCTCCCGGCGAGACCGCCACTCTCTCCCTGACGTTCCGCCCGACCACGAAGGAAATGGAGAAGGGCTACCTGCAGATCTTGTCCGACGATCCTCAGGCGCCCCTCCGCACGGCCTATATGGTCGGCAACCAGCCCGGCCTGGGAGTCGGGATGCCCCTACCGGAGATCACCGCCGTCCTCCTCGATGGCAGCCGGTGGTCGTCCTCCGAGACACGAGGAAAGGTGGCATTGCTGGCGTACTTCGCCACCTTCTGACCGCTCTGCAGTCTGGAGTTGCCAGACATCGAAGAGCGTTTCTGGAGGAGGTACAGAGATCAAGGCCTGGTGGTGATCGCTCTCAATACTCACGACCAGCTAGAGCAAATCGGCGAGGTGCAGGAGTTCTGCCGTACGCTGGGCGTTTCCTTCAACGTGGGGCTGGAGGAGACCGGGACCTATCGTGCCTTGACGCAGAATTTCGTGGGACCGAACCCTTTTCCGGTCGATGTCATCGTGGGGAAGGATGGCAAGATCGCCTATATCACCCGCGAGTATGACCCACCCGCCATAACCGAGGTCATCGAGAAGCTGCTCGCAGAGTGAGGCGCCGTTCCGCCGCCGGATCGTCTCCGGTGGAAGCGGCCGGCCTAAGAGTCCTTCTTGCGCCCGACCATCTTCTCCGGCCGGACCCACTCGTCGAACTGCTCGGAGGTAACCAGGCCCAGCTCGAGCGCCGCTTCGCGCAGGGTCGTCCCCTTTTCGTGCGCCAGTTTGGCGATCTTGGCGGCCTTGTCATAACCAATGTGGGGATTGAGAGCGGTGACCAGCATGAGGGAGTTCTCGAGGTTCTGCTGTATCTTCTCTCGATTCGCCTCGATGCCCACCACGCAGTGCTTCCGAAAACCATCGCAGCCATCGGCGATCAGGCGCGCGCTTTGCAGGAAGTTGTGGGCGATGAGGGGCTTGAATACGTTGAGCTCGAAATTTCCGGAGGCGCCGCCGATGCCGACCGCTACATCGTTGCCCATGACCTGCGCCGCCAACATGGTGACGGCCTCGGACTGAGTGGGATTCACCTTACCCGGCATGATGGAGCTTCCCGGTTCATTCTCCGGGATGGCGATCTCTCCAATGCCGCTGCGCGGTCCAGAAGCCAGCCAACGGACGTCGTTGGCTATCTTGGTCAGCGAAGCGGCAACCGTCTTCAAGGCTCCATGGGCATGCACCATGGCGTCATGGGAGGCGAGAGCCTCGAACTTGTTGGGAGCAGTGACGAACGGATGGCCGGTGAGCTCCGCGATCTTCTTGGCGCCTCGAACCCCGAACTCGGGGTGGGCGTTGATCCCGGTTCCCACCGCCGTCCCCCCCAGAGCCAACTCGTAGAGATGAGGAAGAGCCGCCTGCAGATGCCCGATACCATGATCGAGCTGACTGGCGTACCCTGAAAACTCCTGGCCCAGAGTGAGGGGAGTGGCATCTTGCAGGTGGGTGCGTCCGATCTTTACGATGTCACGAAAAGCATCGGATCTCTCGGCCAAGGCATCGCGCAGGGCGGTGACGGCGGGAATGACCCGCGAGCGGAACGCCTCCACCGCAGCCACGTGCATGGCGGTCGGGTAGACGTCGTTCGACGACTGGCTCATGTTCACGTCGTCGTTCGGATGCACCAGGCGTTCTTGGCCCCGTTTCCCGCCAAGAATCTCGCTGGCCCGGTTGGCGAGCACCTCGTTGGCGTTCATGTTGGTTTGGGTTCCACTCCCCGTCTGCCACACGACGAGAGGAAACTCCTCCTCGTGCCGCTCCTGTAACACTTCATCCGCCGCGGCAACAATAGCCTTCCCTTTCTTCTCATCGAGCAGGCCAAGCTCCACGTTCACCAAGGCGGCCGCCTTCTTCACCAGCACCAGGGCATGAATGAGAGCGGGAGGCATTTTTTCGGAGGAGATGTCGAAGTTCATCAGCGAACGCTGGGTCTGCGCTCCCCACAGCCGCTCCGCAGGCACTTCGACGGGACCCAGGCTGTCGCGCTCCGTTCTGGTCTTGTCGGCAGTCATGCTCTCGTTTCCCTCTTCCGGTCCAACCGGATTATACCGCCTCCAAAAGGTTGACCGTCGATCTTAGTTAGAAGGACTCGCCCCGAGCGTCCTGAGCAAGAACGCATAGACATCGGCCGCCTCCTCGATGACTTTGGCGGTAGGCTTTCCGCCGCCGTGACCGGCTTTGGTCTCCACCCGTAGCAGAATCGGATGGATTCCGGAATCGGCGGCCTGCAAGGTTGCCACGAACTTCTTGGCGTGCGCCGGCACGACCCGATCGTCGGTGTCGGCGGTCGTCACCAGAGTGGGTGGATAAGTCGCCCCCGCCTTCACGTTGTGCAGGGGCGAGTAGGTATAGAGAAACCGGAAATGCTCGGGGTTGGCCTCGGCGTTTCCGTACTCGGAAACCCAATACCGCCCTACCGTCCAGTTGTGGTAGCGCAACATATCGGTCACCGGCACCGCCGCCACCACCGCCCCGAAGAGATCCGGCCGCTGCAGTAAGCAAGCCGTCACCAGGAGCCCTCCGTTCGAGCCGCCGGTGATCCCAAGACGCCCACTCTTCGTGTATTTCTTGTCTATGAGCCACTCGGCGGCGGCGATGAAATCATCGAAGACGTTTTGTTTGCGCTCCAGCATCCCCGCCTGATGCCACTCCTCTCCGTACTCGCTCCCGCCGCGCAGGTTCGCCACCGCGTACACTCCGCCGTGCTCCAACCAGATGAGTCGAGACACCGAAAAGCTCGGCGTCATGCTGATATTGAATCCTCCGTAGCCATAGAGAAGGGTCGGATTCTCGCCGTCGAGCTGCAGCCCCTTCTTGTGGGTCAGAAACATCGACACTTTGGTGCCATCCTTAGACAGATAGAACACCTGCTTGGTTTCATATACGGAGGGATCGAAGTTGACTTCCGACTGACGGAACACCTCGAGCTCGCTCGCTGCGAAATCATAGCGATAGATCGTCGTGGGATAAACGAACGACGTGAATCCGAAGAACATCTCGGTGTCATTGGGCTCACCGGTAACTCCCGCAATCGATCCCATGGTGGGTAACTCGATCTCCCGAACGAGCTCGCCACCGAGAGAGTACAACCGCAGCTTCTCGTGAGCGTTATGCATGTACTGGACGACGAGCTGGTGATTCACGATGGTGGCCGAGCCGATGACATCTGCACCCTCGGGCAGAATCGTCTTCCAGTCTCGGCGCTCGCTATTCTGCAGATCGATGGCGATGACACGCCCACGCGGCGCTTGCAAATCGGTGAGAAAGTAGAAGGTCGACCCCGAGCTCCCGACCGGCTGGAATTTCGCTTCCCCGACCTCGAACAAGCGGACAAAGTTTCCCTCACTCTCTACTTTGCGGAGGTAGACTCCATTTCGATCGTCGGTGCCGTGGTAGACGTAGAGGCCTAGGTACACACCATCGTCAGTGATGAAAGGCTGAAACCCCAGCTCCTTCTGGTTCGGCATCTCGAAGATCAGCGTGTCTTCTTCCTGGGGCGTACCCAACCGGTGCCAGTAAACACGACTGAAGTTGTTCTGATCTTCGGGAGGAACCGTCCCCGGCGCGGGAAAACGATTGTAGAAGAACCCGCTCTGGTCGTGCTTCCAGGCGATTCCGGCGAACTTGGCCCATCGGATGACATCCTGGTAGTCGTCGCCCGTATCGACCCGCCGGACGCGGATCTCCTGCCAGTCGCTCCCGCTTCGCGAGAGGCCATAAGCGAGTAGCGCACCGTCCTTGCTGAAGGCTCGATTGGTGATCGCTACCGTACCGTCCTCGCTCAGCCGATTGGGATCGAGGATCTCGATGGGCTCTCCTCCCAGCTCCTTCACCATGTACAGCACCGCCTGGTTTTGAAGGCCGTCGTTCTTCGAAAAAAAGTACCGATCACCCTTCTTCTCTGGAGGTTCGTACTTCGGATAGTTCCAAAGCTCGGTCAGTCGCGCTTCGATGTCCTTTCTGGCAGGAGCGGCGTCGATGTACCGGCGAGTGAGCTCGTTCTGAGCCTCGACCCAGGCCGCCGTCTCCGGCGCCTCGGGGTCCTCCATCCACCGATAAGGGTCGTGGACTCTTGTGCCGTGATAGTCCTCCACCACGTCGGACTTGCGTGCCTCGGGATACTTCCACTTCCTGGATGCATCCTGCCACGACGGGCTTTCCGAGCTCGCCATGGCCACCGCGAGCAACGCCGCCGCCAGGACCATCAGTGCCACGATTTTCATGCGCCGACCCCTTTCCACTCGATGTCGTCTCGTTATTATCCCGCTTCTCCCCAGAGGTTTCCAGAGGAGTCGGGATTGGGAGATTCGAGGTCATCTAGACGAAGTCGCTGCCCTCGCACGAAACGAGCATCCTCCAAGAGAAAAGTGGATGCTATAATTTCTTGGAGGGGGTTCCATGACCGATGGTAGTGTAGGATCCGACCCGGGTACCATTCCCTCCCGGCCGACCTTCATCTACCGAAGCCCCGTCCACCTCGACGAGCTCGACTCATTGCAGTTGCTCCACAACTCCCGTTTCATCGTTCATGTCGAGCGCGCCATGGTCGCCTTCTACCGGACTCTTGGCGAACCGTGGGGTGTCGCCTTGGATGAGAACCCGGATCAATTTCAGGTGGTGCGCGAGGTCCAGGCGAAGTTCACCGCGCCTTTCCGCGGCATGGGCGAGATGGTGATTCACATCTGGGTGGACAGGCTCGGGGAGTCGAGTTGCGTGTACGGTTTCGTCTGCACCAGCTCGGAAGGGAAGCTCGTTTACGCTCGCGGCACCAGGACGGTCGTCAAGCTTCACCCGGTCTCTCTGCAGCCCACGCCCTGGTCAGAGACCTTCACCCGGGGGCACCTGCCGCTTCTCTGAGCCGACATCCCACCCCAGTGTTGGACGATGTCGGTGAGGGTGCGCCGTCCCTGTCACCGATAGGTAGGTAATGCACGCAACACAATCCCTCTACTTCGCCAGAGAAAGGGTGATGGAATGAGTCCCGACCACAATTCCGGCTATCCCGAAGAATCACTGGATCCGCAGGACTGGGACGAGCTTCGATCCTTGGGCCGCCAGATGATCGACGACATGCTTTCCTACTTGCAGACGGTTCGGGAACGTCCGGTCTGGAGTCCCATGCCGGAAGACGTTCGGGCCGCCTTCCAGGAACCGCTCCCCCGCTCCCCGGCCAAGCCGAGTGACGTTTATCGCGACTTCCGGAAAAACGTACTCCCATACCCGACCGGCAATATCCATCCCCGGTTCTGGGGATGGGTTATCGGTACGGGAACGCCCTTCGGCATGCTGGCCGAGATGCTGGCGGCAGGAATGAATCCCAATTGCGGCGGTTTCGACCAGGCCTCCACTCTGGTGGAGAGACAAGTGATCGACTGGGCGAAGGAAATGCTCGGCTATCCGTCCCAGGCGAGCGGCTTGCTGGTCAACGGAGGGTCCATGGCTAACCTGGTCGGGCTGGCGGTGGCCCGTCATAGCAAGGCCGACGTCGACATGCGGCGGGAGGGGCTGCAAGGCATTTCGAGAAGGATGACACTTTACTCTTCGGTGGAAACTCATTCGTCGGTGTCGAAAGCAGCAGAGATACTGGGGCTGGGTAGCCAATCTCTCCGCCTGGTGAAGACGCGAGAGGATTTCTCCGTGGACATCAAGGCGCTCGCCGCCGCCATCCAGGCGGATCGAGAAGAGGGCTTGAAGCCCTTCTGCGTCGTCGGAAACGCCGGTACCATCAACACGGGTGCCATCGACGATCTCGATGGGTTGGCCGATCTCTGCCAGAAAGAAGACCTCTGGTTTCACGTGGACGGTGCTTTCGGCGCCCTCGCCGCCCTTTCGCCCCGCCTTCGGGAACTGGTCAAAGGAATGGAGCGTGCCGACTCGGTGGCTTTCGATCTCCACAAGTGGATGTACATACCCTACGACGTGGGCTGCACGCTGGTGCGGAGCGAGCCCGTTCATCGCGGAACGTTCTCCCTCGTCCCCGCCTACCTGGCACGAACGAAGCGGGGGACGTCCGCCGGACCCACTCCGTTCAACGAGTACGGTATCGAGCTCTCCAGGAGTTTCAAGGCTTTGAAAGTCTGGATGTCATTGAAAGAGCATGGTGTGGACAAGTATGGCCGGCTCATCGAGCAGAACGTCGATCAAGCGCAGTACGTCGCCAAGCGGGTGGAAACAAGCAGAGAGCTGGAGCTCCTCGCTCCCGTGCCCCTCAACGTCGTCTGCTTCCGATTCTTCTCACCGGAGCTCGACGAGCCGGCGCTCGACCGGCTCAACGAGGAGCTTCTCCTTCGATTACAGGAACGAGGCGCGGCGGTGCTCAATTCCACCAAGCTGCATGGGAAGTACTGCCTCCGCGCCGCCATCACCAACCATCGGACGAGACGAGAGGACCTCGACTTATTGATTCAAGAAGTGATCGCGCTGGGTAAGGGGATCCTGGACGAGGGCTTCATTGGGAATCCGCGCTAGGCTGGGGGATGGAATGGAACGTCTTATGACGATTGGAGAACCATGGCGCGGCTAATCGGTCTTATCGGCATCGTGATGATCTCTTTCTCCGCGATTTTCGTGCGGTTGGCCGACGTCTCCCCGACCACCGCCGCATTCTTCCGGGCGGCCTATGCCGTCCCGGCGCTCTTCGTGATCGCCAGATTGTTGCGCCGCCAGGACCGGCGGGACTCCCGGGCTCACTGGATGGCCTTGGGGAGCGGGTTGCTACTAGCCGCAGACCTCCTTTGCTGGCATCGGGCCATCGAGTCGATTGGAGCCGGTCTGGGAACGGTGCTGGGCAACACCCAGATCGCTTTCGTGGGGATAGCGGCTTGGCTGCTCCACAAGGAGCGGCCTAGTCGATCCGCGCTGGTCATCATTCCACTCGTGTTCCTGGGAGTCGCATTGGTTTCGGGCCTGGGCCGTCCCGGGGCGTACGGCGACGACCCTCTGGCCGGCGTGTTCTACGGCGTGCTCACCGGGTTCTTTTTTGGGGCGTTCCTTCTGGTCTTTCGCGCTTCGAATCGAGAGCTGGCGCCGGTTGCCGGTCCTCTTTTCGAAGCAACCTGCGGTGTCGTCGTCGGAACGCTGGCTTTCGGAGTCTTCGACCCCCGTTTTTCGCTTGCTCCTTCCTGGCCCGCGCACGGTTGGTTGGTCGCCCTGGCGCTGGGGTCCCAGGTGACGGGGTGGCTTTTCATCGCCCATGCCTTGCCCCGCCTGGCCGCGCTCGAGACCTCGGTGCAGCTCCTGGTGCAACCGATGCTGGCGGTGCTCTGGGGCAGGCTGATCTTCGCGGAGTATCTCTCCAGCCTTCAGTGGATGGGCGTGGGGTTCATTCTGGGCGGGGTCGGCCTCCTCTCCGTCCGGGGCACCATCGACAGCCCCTTGCCGAAGGGGGCAATGACCGGAGTGACCGCCGATGTCGAAGCCTAGGGGGTCCCGTTCGTCTAAGAATGGGGGACGGAAAGCGAGGCTGCGATGGAGCGTGAGAGAATAGACCTTCCGGTCATGGCCCACAAAACCGACTTCCCCGATGTCTACAAGGGAAAATCGACTCGGGACCTCATCACGGTGTACAAGGCGGGGCCCACCCGACTGGGTGGGGTTCTGGCCGGCCTATCGGACGAAGAGCTGGAGGCACAGCCGCACCAAGGTAAATGGTCCATTCAGGAGATCGCGCAGCACCTCGCCGATGCCGAGATCATGGGGGCCGCCCGCCTGAGGCAGGCCTTGGCCGAGCCCGGAACGTCATTCGCCGTGTACGATCAAGCGGCCTGGGCGCGTACTCTCCGCTACGGGAGTCGTGATCGCAACGCGATGGTGGCGGCTCTATGGCTCTTCTCCGCCCTGCGGAGCAGCGGAACGCGGCTCTTTAACGGTGCCCGCGAAGAAGACTGGAAGAAGTGGGGCAGCCACGCCGACTGGGGACGGCTCACCGTCCGGCAGCTCCTCGAGCTCTACGCCGATCACGGCGAGCGCCACATCGAACAGATCGTCGAGCTGAGGCTCCTGCTCGGAAACCCGGTGAACGTGCCGCGCCTCTTGCCGACGCGACTATACTAGCGGCGTGCTCAAAAACACGTCTGCACGCCGCGCGAGGAGCCTTCAGCTGTGGCGTAGTGCAAAGCACGGAGCCACCAGCCGTGGGGGTGGGGCCCCACGGCTCTGATGAAAGAGCGAGCCCGGCCCTGATGGGCCGACGACACCCGGCGCCGAGCGCAGCGCGAGCGCGCACTGATCCAGCAATGACCGATCTCGCTTCCCACTACCTGGCCAACGTCGAGCAGCAGCTCCGAAAGCTGAAGGAGCTCGGAGAGAAAGCGTTCGGCCAGCTATCTGACGAGGCTCGCTTCCATGCGGTCTTGGACGAGGAGTCGAACAGCATTGCGGTGCTCATCCGTCATCTGAGCGGCAACATGATCTCGCGGTGGACGGACTTCCTCACCACCGACGGAGAAAAAGCGAGCCGCCAACGGGATACCGAGTTCGCCCCAGACGTCGAAATGACTCCCGACCAGCTTCGGGAAGCATGGAACAAGGGATGGGAATGTCTCTTTGAGGCGCTAGCCGCGATCGCTCCAGCGGATCTGCAGAAGAGCATCTCCATCCGCGGAGTCGAGCATTCCGTGCTGGAAGCGATCCAACGCTCGCTCGTGCACTACTCCGAGCACGTAGGGCAGATCGTTTTCCTCGCCAAGCACCTCGAGGCCAAAGAGTGGAAGCCCTTGTCCATCCCCCGAGGACAATCCGAAAGGTTCTTCCGGCCGAAGTGACTAGGCGGTCTGCGCGGCTTGCTTGGCTCCCTTTCCAGCCAAAGCCACCGCGATTCCTCCGAACAGGCTCCCGAACACGACGGTAGTGGCGATCCATGCCGTCATTTGCGGTATCAGACCGATCGCGACCCACTTGACGAAGGGCGCCATCTCCGGCATGCCAGGCGGGCCGAGCTCATAGTGCGTTCCCCAGTTACCGTAAATGGCGAAGAGCATGACGATGGCCACCGGTATGCGAACCGCGAACGCGTAGCAGAGGAGCGTCTTGAAGAGGGCAGGCCACGACTTGCTCATCACGTAGAGCGCGGCCAGGGAGCCCAGCACGCCCGAGGCGGCCTGAAGAACGAACGATTGCCCGATGAGATACATGGCGACAATCACCACCGCGGCGACCAACACCGCTAGCAGAGACGCGCTGGCGGTTCTCCATCCGCTGGTGGGTCCATGGCCCATCCTCCCGAGCTTGAGCGCGAAGTAGATGCCGAAGATGGGGATCAACCAGGAAATGCCGACGATCGCGCCCCCGCCTCCCGCTTCGCGGCCGAACAAGAGCGGTGACCATCTATTGAGCTCGCCCACCAGTCGAAGAAGAGTAACGCCCAAACTGATGAGGGCGGGAACCAGAACGAGCTGTCTCAGATTAAGGGTATTAACGCTGGATGACGTCATAGCAAACCCCCTTTGAAAGGACGTGTAGTCTACCCTTCCTCGGCCGGCGAGGCTATCGTTTTCCATGTCACCAAAGGATGTCAACGTCCGAGCTCGGCGATGGGCCGGTGACGTAGGAAAAAACCTGGATGACGAATGGAGCGCCATCTGTTATACGGAGGATGGAAGATGACAGGAGGTGACGCCTTGTCCACAGACGCTCCTTTGCCAACACTTCCCTTCAGGGAATGGGAAGAGACGAAGACCACGCTTCATCTATTCACGCAAATCGTGGGGAAGGTCCGGCTGGCCCTCCATCCCAAGCTCAACCATTGGTGGCACGCGCCGCTGTATGTCTCCGCGCGCGGGCTGACGACCAGTGCCATCCCGTACCGCGCGACGAATTTCGAGGTGGACCTCGACCTCATCGATCATCACCTCGTCCTTCGTTCCAGCGAAGGCGAGGTCCTCAAGGTGGGCCTGGCGGGTCGCAGCGTCGGCCAATTCTACCGAGAGCTCTTTTTTTCCCTGGGCAGCCTGGGCATCGATGCTCCCATCCGTGCCAAGCCTTTTGATCCGGACAGGGTGAAGAGCAAAGAGCCCTTTGCCACCGACGAAACCCACGCCGCCTATGACGGAGAGTCGGCCCATCGCTTCTGGCGCGCCCTGGTATCGATCGACGGCATCTTCAAGAGATTTCGCGGGCGCTTCATCGGAAAGTCGAGTCCGGTCCATTTCTTCTGGCACAGCTTCGACCTGGCGGTAACTCGATTCTCCGGCCGGCCGGCACCGGTGAGGGAAGACGCCGATCCGGTGACCAAGGAAGCCTATTCGCATGAGGTGATCAGCGCCGGCTTCTGGCCGGGTGACGACAACCTGCCGGAGCCTGCCTTCTATAGCTACGTCAACCCCTCGCCGCCCGGTCTCGAGCAGGAACCCCTCCGACCGAAGGCGGCCTGGTGGCAGAACCAGAACGGAAGCTCGATGGCGCTCTACCGTTACCAGGACTTTCGCACCGCACCGGATCCGAGCGCCGATCTCCTGGAGTTCATGCAAAGCGCCTACGAAGCGGGTGCCAAGCTCTCCCAATGGCCGCGGGAACAGCTGGAACGGAGGAGCTGATGACCGAGTGGTGAAGAAAATCATCGCCTCTTTCGGAGAGCCGCTATAATATTCGGCGTGAAGCGGACCCTTCCCACGCTCCTGCTTTGCTCCCTGCTCGGCGCTTGTGCCGGCCGCGCCCCGCGTCCCACCGCTCCCCCGAGTACGCCCGCACCGCCCCCCACGCCCGGCACCATCCAGCAGGGACTGGCGTCCTGGTATGGGCTGGAGGAAAAAGGCCGCGCCACCGCCAGCGGCGAACCGATGGACCCGGAGCGATTCACTGCCGCGCATCTCACCTTTCCCTTCGGCACGCTCCTCCTTGTAACGGATGAGGAGACGGGCCGTAGCGTGATGGTGGTGGTCAACGATCGGGGGCCCTTCGTGGGCGAACGCATTCTCGATCTGTCTTACGGGGCTGCCAAGGCGCTGGAAATAGTCCAAAGAGGGGTGGCGCCGGTCCGCATCGAAGTGATTCAAGTCGACCGCAGTCAACTCGCTACCCGCTGGAGAGTCCAGGTCGGCTCCTTCCAGGAGGAGCGTCTTGCCGAAGAGCTGGCGCAGGAGGTTCGCCAAGGCGGGTACGCTCCCGTCGAGGTGTCGATGTTCCGCCGCGCCGACCTACTCTTCTATCGCGTTTGGGTGGGAGAGTTCACTGAGCGCGCCGAGGCCGAGGAGTTGGCTCACAAGCTGCTCCGTGACGGACGAGAGACGGTGGTGATGCAGACGCCTTTCGCCTCCGCCCGCTGACTGCAGCCCTTTACAGAGAACGAGCTAGCCCTCACTCTTCCACGGATCGCCGTGAAGGATTTCGATGACCCGCGATGAAACGACCAGAGTCGCTTCGTCGATGTCCCAGGTGAATCCCGGCGAGACGAGCTTTTGTCTGGCGAGACGGTTGAGAGCGAGCCTGGCGGCAGCGGCGGAAACGCAGCGCCGCCTGGGCTTCGCCGGAGGAAAAGTGATGACGTCGTTCAGATGACCAGATTCCGATTTCATGGACGCAAAGTATCGATTTTCGATACTTTACGCGAACGATAAGCGGGGCCTGGCTTGCCAGCATCGACTCAAGAATCTATGTTAGGAGCTTGCGCAGGGAGGCGAGAACCGGGATGAGGATCGCACCCTACGGAAGCTGGGAATCGCCCATCACCTCGGACGCCATCGTGGCCGGAACGATCGGATTGGGTGGAGCTCGCTTCGACGGCGACGATATCTACTGGCTGGAAATGCGACCACAGGAGGGCGGCCGCAGCGTCATCGTTCGCCGCACCCCCGACGGCCGAGTAGAAGACCTCACGCCTCCTCCCTATAACGCAAGATCCCGCGTACACGAGTACGGCGGCGGGGCCTACACGGTCGGCGAGGGAGCCATCTATTTCACGAACTTCTCCGACCAGCGCGTGTATCGCCAGACTGATGGAGCGGCCCCGGAGCCCATCACGGTGGACGCGCCCATGCGGTACGCGGATTTCTCATTGGTACGCGGAACGGCGCGCTTGATGGCCGTGCGAGAAGACCACGGCGCTCAGGGAGAGCCGGTGAACACGCTGGTTTGGCTGGATCCCCAGAAGGTCGACACGGGGACCGTCGCGGTTCGGGGCTACGACTTCTTTGCGTCGCCGCACTTCGATGCCCAGGGAACGCGCCTGGCCTGGCTCAGCTGGAATCACCCCAGCATGCCTTGGGACGGCACGGAGCTCTGGGTGGCACGCGTCGAGGAGGGCGTGCTGACCGATGCCCAGCGCGTGGCAGGAGGTGGCGAGGAGTCCATTTTCCAGCCGGAGTGGGCGCCCGATGGAGTCTTGCACTTCGTCTCCGATCGAACCGGCTGGTGGAACCTCTACCGCTTCAAGGATGGTCGCGTGGAAGCGCTCTGCCCCCGGAATGCCGAGTTCGGGCTGCCGCAGTGGGTCTTCGGGATGAGGACCTACGACTTCCAATCGCCGAACACGATTATTTGCACCTACCGAGAAGGTGGACGCAGTCATCTCGCCCGGCTGGACACCGATAAGGGTCGCCTCGATGCAATCCCGACGCCACACGAGGAGCTGGAGGGGATTCGCGTGCGAGGTCGGCAGGCGGTCTACCAGGGCGGGGCGCCCGAAAGACAATCCGAGCTGGTTCGGATCGATCTGGTCTCGGGCGAAACCGAAGTCTTGCGACGGTCGAGCACCCTCCATATCGAAAGAGCCTTCCTCTCGATACCGGAAGCCATCGAGTTCGGTACGGGGAGCGGTCTTACCGCCTACGCGTTCTTCTATCCACCGAAAAACGATCTCTTCCGAGCACCGGAAGGCGCGAAGCCGCCTCTGCTGGTTGTCAGCCATGGAGGCCCCACCGCAGCCACCGACACCACCCTGACCCCGGCGATTCAATATTGGACGAGCCGGGGCATCGCAGTGGTGGATGTCAACTACGGTGGCAGCAGCGGCTACGGTCGAGCCTACCGCGAACGGTTGAAGGGTCTTTGGGGCGTCGTGGACGTGGACGATTCGGTCCATGCCGCGAAACACCTCATCGATGCCGGACGGGTCGATCCGGAGCGCGTCGCCATCCGCGGTGGCAGCGCCGGGGGCTACACGACCCTGGCCGCTCTGACGTTTACCGATCTCTTCAAGGCCGGCGCCTCTTACTACGGAATCTGCGATCTGGAAGTCCTGGCACGCGATACCCACAAGTTCGAGTCCCGGTATCTCGACTCCTTGATCGGTCCTTATCCAGAAAAGATCGACCTCTACCGGAACCGCTCGCCCATCCACTTCGTCGAGAGACTGTCCTGCCCGATCATCTTCTTCCAAGGACTGGACGATAAGGTGGTACCACCCAATCAAGCGGAGCTGATGTTCCAAGCGGTGCGCAAGGCCGGTTTTCCCACCGCCTACCTCGCCTTCCAGGGAGAAGGCCACGGTTTCCGCAAAGCGGAGAACATCAAGCGGGCCCTGGACGCCGAGCTCTATTTCTATGGCAGGGTCTTCGGATTCTCGCCTGCCGACGAAATCGAGCCGGTGAGAATAGAGAACCTATAGCTTCAAAAGCTTGAAGGCGTGATTCCACTCGTTCTTACGTAGCCCGGGGATGCACCAGAGAATGCAGAGAGGCTCGATGGCACGGGCCGCTTCCGCGCCCCCCATGTCTTCCGTCTCCCAGCCGAACTGAGTCAGGATCGACCTCACCTCTCTTTTGGCATGCTCGTCGTTGCCGGCAACAAACATCGTCGGCTTTCCGCCCGGAAAGCTGGGGTTCACCATGAAAGCGTTGCCGACACACGAGAAGGCCTTGACGAATCGCGCCGCGGGGTAGGCCTTCTGGAGCTTCTCCATCAGCGATTCGTTGAGGTCGGTGAAGAAGCGCAGAACCCCGTTATCGGGAGGTTCGTCGGCGATGGGGTTGGTGGTGTCGATGACGATCTTGCCCGCCAGGTTCTGTCGCTCGGAGATCTCGAGCACGGACAGTGCCGCGCCTCCCTTCACCGCCAGCACGACCGCCTCGCCGAACTTGGCGGCCTCGGAAAAGACTCCCGCCCGGGCGCCCTTCCCGCTTCCCGCCAGCCAGTCCGAGAGCTTGTCCGGGCTTCGGGTGCCGATCATCACCTGGTAACCGTGCCGGACCAGGCCGGCGGCGAGAACTTGACCGACCACCCCCGAGCCTAGAACACCGATCCGAGACAACGCCATCTCCAGACCTCCTTCTCATCCAGGGTAGAGCCGTTCACAATCTAAGGAGAAGAGGAAGGGCTGATGCGCGAGGGGGCGAGATCGATGGGCCGGGGCTATGAGGTCGGCGGGAGGCTCGAGACGCCGGTAGAGTCGTTCGGCGCTAGTTGCTGCTTCCAATCTCCTTCTTGATGGCGCTTACGATCTCGCCGTTCTCTCGCCACGATGAAGACTTCTTCGACCCCACCTTTCTCATCGAAGTCCTTGAGCGCGCTGATCAGCGCCTGAGTCGCCCCTTCTCCGGACGCAAGAGCGGGAATCGCCAGCGAGCGCAGCCGGCCACCGGCCGCACACCGCAGAGCGGCCAGTGTGGATTTCTTGACGCCTTCCGGGTCGAGCGCCTCGGAGGTCTCGACCATCGGCGCGTGGATGACGTACTTGCAGCGGAGCCGCCCGCCGGTGGTGAGGATGGCCTCCCCCACGTGAATGGGGCCCCGAGCCTGTGCCTCCGATTCCACTTCCTGGCCTGCCCACCGCACCAGCTCGTCGTTCCTCCGACCGATCTCCCGCGGTCCAGCTTCCGCACACACCACCGCGTCCACGTCCACCTGGGTGATGTCGCCCCAAACCGCCACGATCTTCATTTCCCGACTCCCTCCTGTTAACTCATATCCTTCGAATAGTCTACAAGGAGAAGACGATCCGTCCCCCGGGAGCGCACCTAGCTGTCTAGGGAAGAGCCCCACTGTATACATCGCACAAGGAATGTCAAGCGGAAACTCAAGGAAGCACGACGGTCAGGGCATCGGAGCGGACTTCGATGCGGACCGGCAGCCTTCCAGCCGGCTCCCCGTCTAGCTGATAGTGCTGACCGCTCGCACCTTCCACCTCCAGACGGGCGGCCCTGAGGTGCACGACGTCCTTGAAACGGAGGTGGGTGCCGGTCGCCACCCCGACCAGGTAGCGAAGGTAGTCCAACCCCCGGCGCCCTTGGAACACCACCACATCCAGCCAGGGCTCTTCGAGCTGGGCATCGGGAGTGATGAGATAGCCGTTGCCGTAGAGCGGCACTTTGCCGGCCACCAAACCGGTCCCCTCGATCTCTTTCCCGTCAACGCGAACCGTCAAGGGAGCGAAGGCGTAGCTGGCCAAGAGCCGAAAGCCCAGTATCCAGAAGGCCCACGTTCCTAGACGCTTCTTCATTCTGGGATCGAGACGATGGACGACCTCCCCGTCGATACCGATCCCGGCCATCAGGAGAAAAGGCCGTTCTCCCGCCATACCCACCGGAACGGCCCTCGGCCGTCCATCCCTCAGGAGTTGGCACGCCGCCTTGAGAGTCCGCGGGATGCCGGTGGCTCGCGCCAGGACGTTGACCGTGCCACCGGGGAGGATACCGAGCGGCGTGTGCGATCCCAGCATCCCCCTCGCGATCTCGTTGATGGTCCCGTCGCCACCCCAGGCGATCACCAGCGAGACCTCTTGCCGCAAGGCCTCTCGCGCCAGCTCGGTGGCGTGTCCCACCGAGGCGGTTGGCGCCGGCTTCGCGTCGATACCCAAAGCGCTGAGCCGATCCAAGAGGCGGGGCAGTCCGTGCTTTTTCGGCTCACCCCAACCGGACTGCGGGTTGTAGATGAGCATCGCCTTGATTCCCATGCACGCCTAACTGGGAGCTACCGCTACCTCGAATTCGTCGTGGAAGACTCCCCAATCAACGACCTCCGCATCGACCGAGATCGCCCATCGTATGCGCTCCACGGAATCCTTGAAGGATGACGGACCTTCGGGTGGCACGGAAAGTTTCACCTCGAAGCGATGGTGCCCGTTCGGAGAGACGGAAAGCGCCTCCGACACCACCTGCCTCTGCTCGTGCAAGACTCTCCTTTCCCGACCCCGTTCGGTGACTTTCTCGTCGAAACAACGAAGCTCCGCCACCAGGTGAGCGAGCTTCAGCGATCGCCGCGCTTCCAGGACGAGCTCGAGACGAAAGTCTTGCCCGGGGCGGGCACGATCGTCCTTCAACCCGAGCTCGAACCGGCGAAACGGTTGGCGATCCCAACGATAGAGCCCACCCAGAAAAGCACGCAGCAGATTGACGAGGACCAACGCCCAACCGATGCTCAGCACCCAACCCTCGATGCGCCCCCGGTAGAACCGGGCCAAATAGAAATAGATGAGCGCCAGAAAGACCGACAGCAGGATGGACATGATCAGTCGTCTCTTGCCTTGCGCGATGAGCGATGTCCGGATCATGATGGCCCGTTTACTATAGTCCAAGTCGCCGACGCGACTCGGGACAGACTACAATGCCCGGCGTGGAGACGCGTGGGGTGGCGCCGGGGGCGATCGACTTCGTCGCCATCGGCCATTTGGCGGTGGACTATCGGAACGGGGAGCGCGTCCTGGGCGGGGCGGCGGCCTACAGTTGTCTCCTGGCGGCGCGCCTGGGACTCTCGAGCGCGGTGGTGACCGCGGTCGGCGAGGACTTCGATCTCTTCGGCCCGCTCGAGGGGATCGAGATTCACTACCATAGGTCGCACCAGAGCACGACTTTTCGGAACGAGTATCGGGGAGCGGAAAGACGGCAGCAGTTATTGGGCCGCGCTCACCCCCTGACCGACGCCGACCTGACTCCCTTGAGATCGAGGCTCGCCGAAGAGGCGACAGTATTCTATTGTCCCATTGCCCAGGAGATCGAGGCGCCCCTCATACCGCTCAGCCCCGGCGGCCTCTGCGGCGTGGCAGCGCAGGGCTTCTTTCGGCGGTGGGACGACGACGGGTGGGTTCACCCCTGCGCCTGGGAAGAGGCGGACGTGGCGCTTGCCGATGTCACTTTCGTCTGCATGAGCGAACACGATGCCCCGCGGGCACGGGAGCTCGCTCTTTCGCTGGCCAGCGAGCGACGGACGCTCGCGGTCACCGAAGGGGTGCGGGGGGCGCGGGTCTACACGGAGGGCCGCTGCTATCTCGTGCCCACCCTGGTACGCCCCGCTCTCGATCCCACCGGGGCGGGGGACGTCTTCGCCGCCAGCTTCCTGGTCGCTCTGGGAGAAGGGCAAGCGCCCCTGGAAGCGGCACAGTTCGCTGCCTGTGCCGCCTCGTTTACCGTGGAAGCGCCGGGGGTGGCGGGAGTCCCTTCCCACCGCCAAGCGGTCGAGGCCCGGCTCGCGGATTACCGCGCCCGGTACCACCCGAGGGAAATCGAACCATGAGAGACCCACGCCTCGAGTCCTATTGTGAGCAGATCGAGACTTTCTTCTTTCGCTGGAAGGGACGACCGGGCTCGCTTTCTCCCGAGGACTTCGCGCGCGTGAAGCGCTGGTTCTCGGAAGGGGTCTCGGTAGAGGCGGTCTTATTGGGAATCGATACGGCCTTCCAGACACTGCAATCGGGACGGGAAGGAGAGGAAGTGAACAGTCTCGCCTTCTGTGAGTCCTTCGTGCGTAAAGCCTTGCAGCAGCGGAAGCACGACAGCGGCTAGTCGTCCGTAGGCGATCATGCTTTCACGAATCCTCAGCGAAGATCAGGAGAAGCTTCTCGCCAAGGAGCGCAGGTTTCTGAGCACGCTGCGCGTCGCCCTCGCCGATCTGGACGTCGATGCCGAGGACCAAACGATTCTGGAGAGCTCCATCCAGCAGCTCGATGAGCTCTTCCTGCTGGTGGTGGTCGGTGAGTTCAACGCCGGAAAGAGCGTTTTCATCAATGCTCTGCTCGGCGAGCCGATTCTCGAGGAAGGAGTCACCCCCACCACCCAGCGCATTTGCTTGCTCAAGTATGGCGAAAAGACCGGCCAGCAACCGGCGGACGAACCCTTCGACGTCGTCACCGCTCCGGTGGAGCTTCTTCGTGAGATCAACATCGTGGACACGCCCGGCACCAACGCCATCCATCGAGAGCACGAGACGATTACTCGCGACTTCGTGCCGCGCTCCGACCTGGTTCTGTTCGTCACCTCCGCCGACCGCCCTTTCACGGAAAGCGAACGAGACTTCCTGGAAAGCATTCGCGACTGGGGCAAAAAAATCGTGGTGGTCATCAACAAGATCGACATCCTGGAGAGCGAAGACGAGCTGGAGCGGGTGGTGGGTTTCGTTTCGGAGAATCTCCAATCGCTCCTCAAGGTCCGACCGGAGATCTTTCCCGTATCTTCCCGACGGGCGCTGCGGCGCAAGATCGAAGCTGCACCGGCTTCGCAAAAGGACGGCCGTTTCGAAGAGCTCGAACGGTTCATCCTCACCACCTTGGACGAAAAGGAGCGGGTGCGGCTCAAGCTGCTCAATCCGGTTGGCGTGGCGGACCGATTGGTCCAGAAATATCTCCGCATGGTGGACGAGCAACTGGAGCTCCTCACCGCGGATCTTCGCGCCCTGGAGGATATCGAAAGGCAGCTCGGGGTGTACAAGGAAGATCTCGAGCGGGATTTCCGCTTTCGCCTTTCCGACATCGAGAACGCTCTCTTGGATTTCGAGACGCGCGGCGTCGAGTTCTTCGACGAGACGATGCGGGTGGCGCGGGTATTCGATCTGGCGAACAAATCCAAAATGAAGAGCGATTTCGAGCACAAAGTCGTCGGAGATCTTTCCCGAGTGATCGAGCAGCGGGTGAACGGCGTCATCGACTGGATGATCGAGTCCGAGCTGCGTCAATGGCAGGCGGTCACCGACTACCTGGAATCACGCCAGACTCGAGAATCGGATCGTATGGTAGGCAAGGTCGGCAAGTTCGAGTACGACCGTCAGCGGCTGCTGGAAACGGTCGGTCGGACGGCGCGGCGGGTCGTGGACGACTACGATCAGGACCGGGAATCGACTCGTCTGGCCGAGTCGGTTCAGGCGGCGGTGGCGGGAGCGGCCCTGCTGGAGGCTGGAGCCGTCGGACTGGGGACGATGGTGACGCTGATCGCCAGTACCACCTTGGTGGATATGACCGGCATGCTCGCCGCGGGCGCTCTCTCCATCCTGGGATTCCTGGTCATCCCCGCCCGACGAAGAAAGGCCAAGAGCGAGCTGCACCGAAAGGTGACCTCGGTGCGGGAACAGTTGATGGATGCCCTGAAGAGTCAGTGCCACCGGGAGATCGAACTGAGCCTCGCCCGGATCCGCGAGGCCATCGCTCCCTATACTCGTTTCGTCCGAGCCGAGCGCGTCCGGTTGAGCGACGGACAAAACGAGCTAGTCCGGATTCGTGACGGGTTGAACAAGCTCAAGTCGGACGTGAAATCGCTTTGATCCCTCGAGTCAGTGCCGGGCGGGAGCCGATGCCTCGGTGCGGAACGTTTCCCAGGCTGCAACCGTTTCTTCGGCCAGGTCCTCGATGGTGCGCTTCAGCTCCGCTTCGTAGCTATTGAGGCTTTCCAGCTGAGCCCTCCTCAGCTTGGAATCGTCGGGTGTCACGTCCTTGGGGTGGCCGCGGCCGAGCTGGACTCCCATGTCGAAGACGATCTCGGCCAGCTCCTGCGGGCTCTGCAAATCTTCCACGGAGATTTCGTAATAGTGGTCCACCCAGGTGTGGAACCAGAAGCTCGTCCCCGCCGAGAAGTTGGTACCAAGCCCACGGTCACGCGCTTCACCTGGTTCGAGATGAAGGAATCCCGTGAACCGGTACGGCTGGTAGGCTATGCGCGATTGCGCGGCAAGGATGGGAAGGGCATCCCGCTCCTCTCGCTCGGTACACTCGATGGCGCTCAAGTCGCGGATCTCCTTGATCTCGACGAGGACATCGTCTTCGGCCGCCGCGGTCGGACCCTCCACTCTGAGCAGATACTTCTCGTCCAGTGCGCTCCCCACGCCGAGGCGATGCCGACCCGCCTTCTTGACCTGGAAGTAGGTCGGGGGAAGATCGGGATTCTGCTCGTGTATCGCCTCGGCGAACGGACGGATCAACCGCTGAACCGGCGTAGGCGGAAGCCGCTCCGGATCCATGAGAGCGTCCGCCCAGGCCAGGAGAGGCCGACGATCGGAACCGAACTGGGCGCGGATGCGGTCCACGACCCGCGGCTGGGGCGCTATGGTTTCTGGATCTTCGAGAGCCGCTCGATAACCCCTGAGAAACTCTTCGACCAGGAAGGTCTTTTCGTCGGACCACCTTTTCTCGTCCGCCACCAGCTCGATCGAGACACCGACACGAACGAGATCGAGAATGGCCGGACCGGTAGACGCATCGTCGAAATCCGTGAGCCCGCGTCCGGACTCTGTCACCGAATATTGCTCGACGTGGCCATCACCGTGCAGATTTACTTTCGGCATAGCGGCGAGATCGTCGGCGAACCGAACGCAAAGGGACTGAGCAAACCGTTGATTGATGAAACGAAAGTATCCATACGGCGAGGCAAGGATACGCTCGAGAAGCTCCGGATTCTCGTGGAAATCATAGGAGCCGATGGAAACGTAGAGTCCCAGGGGCCGGCTTGTTTCGTGACGCGAAGAGCACCGTGCCCCGGCAAGGGTGAGGACCACCAAGGCGGTGAGAATTCCTCCCCGAGTGCTGGACATGGAAAAGGAGTCTGCCTCAGGAAGATCTCGCCGTCAACTCATCGGCCAACCGTCCTCTCCCATTAGTGAAAAATAGCCTCGTCCTGATTTAAGATGGCGCAGCGTGACCGTGTATGAACTCTCACGATCGTCGTCTGGGAATGGATCGCCCCATCTCCCGCCGCGACTTCCTCAACGGCGTCCGCATCGCCGCAACGGGCGCGCTGGTCGGTTCCCCGGAATGGCTTGCGGCGCTCGGGGCACTCGCCGCGCAGGAAAGCACCGACTATTACCCCCCGGCTCTCACCGGGCTTCGCGGTAGCCACGACGGCTCCTGGGAGACGGCCCACCAACTAGGAGACGGAAAGGTTTGGGAAGACGCCGCCGAGGCCGATGGCCAGACCTACGATCTGATCGTGGTCGGCGGCGGCATCAGTGGGCTTGCCGCCGCATACTTCTTCAGAAAAACCGCCGGACCAGGTGCACGGATACTCATTCTCGACAATCACGACGACTTCGGAGGTCACGCCAAGAGAAACGAGTTCCGCTCCCAGAAGCGACTGCTCATCGGCTATGGTGGAGCTCAGTCCATCGACTCGCCATCCACTTACAGCCCGGAAGCCATCGGGCTGCTCAGAGAGCTGGCCGTCGATCTCCAGCGTTTCCAAACCGCCTTCGACAAGGAGCTTTACTCTTCGCTCAACCTCACGGAAGGAGTCTTCTTCGATAAGGAGACTTTTGGTGTCGACAAGCTGGTGGCTGGATACCGCCAGACACCCTGGGCCGAGTTTGCCGCCCGAACGCCCCTGCCCGAGTCGGCACAAAAAGACTTGGTGCGCCTCTTCGAGGAAAAGAAGGACTATCTAACCGCCCTGTCTTCCGATGAGAAGAAGTCACACCTCGCTGAAATCAACTACGCCGACTATTTGAAAGACTACGTTCGCGTGGATCCTCAGGTGATCACGTTCTTTCAGGCCAGCACCCATGGACTCTTCGCCACCGGGATCGAAGCCGTTCCGGCGCTCGATTGTTGGGGACTGGACTACCCAGGCTTCCAGGGCTTGCGCCTCGATGACCAACCCCATCCGGCCATGGGGATGACCTCCAAGATCAACACGACGTCCGAGCCCTATATCTTCCATTTCCCGGATGGCAACGCGTCTATCGCTCGACTGCTGGTCCGATCCTTGATTCCGAGCTCCATTTCTGGACGAGACATGGAAGACATCGTCACGGCAAGGGCGGACTATAGCCAAATGGATCGAAAAGAAGCGCCAGTGCGCTTACGCCTCAACAGCACCGTGGTTAGGGTTAGGCATCGCGGCGACCCGGATACTGCGCGAGAGGTCGAGGTGACTTACGTCCGAAACGGCAAGGCCTTCTTGGCGCGGGGACGGTTCTGCGTCCTGGCCTGCTGGCATGAAATGATCCCGCTTCTCTGCCCCGAGCTTCCCGAGACGCAGAAACGGGCGTTGACCTATGCGGTGAAGGTTCCCTTGGTCTACACGAATGTCCAGCTTCGCGACTGGAAGGCTTTCGTCGAGCTCGGAGTCCACGCCGTTTATTGTCCCGGAGGCTATCATTATCGCGCCAGCCTCGATTTCCCCGTCAGCTTGGGCGACTATCATCACCCTGCAAAACCGGAGGAGCCGATACTCGTCCACATGGTGAAGACTCCTTGCCAGCCTGGCCTTCCCGCCCGAGAGCAGCACATCGCCGGCCGCTACGAGCTCTTGGCCACTACCTTCGAGACTTTCGAGCGCCAAATCCGAGACCAGCTGGGAAGGATGCTCTCCGGCGGTGGTTTCGATCCCGCCCGTGACATCGAGGCCATCACCGTCAACCGCTGGCCACACGGTTATGCCTACGAGTACAACTCGCTCTTCGATCCCGTGTGGAACGAGGGCGAGGCACCCTGTGTTCGAGCCCGGCAGCCCTTTGGGCGGATCGTGATCGCCAACTCGGACGCGGCTGCCTATGCCTATACCAACGCCGCCATCGACCAGGCGTATCGGGCCGTTGAGGAGATTACCGCCACCAAATAGTTAGGCACAAGGAGACTAAAGAGATGAAGCCAACGTCTGCCTTCTTACTTCTTGCATTTCTCTCCGTCGCCGCCTCGGCCGGCCAAGAAGAGAACATCGAGAAAGAGATTCGCGAGCTGGTGCTGAAGTTCAATGCGGATTACGAAGAGAACAACCTGGAAGCCTATTTTGCTCACTATGCTGACGATCTGACCCAGTGGTGGCCGGAAGGCAGGGTGTCTCTCGCCCAGTACAAAAAGCAGTGGCAGGAGCTCATCGAGAATGGCGGTAGGGTCGAGCAGAACGTCGTTTCCGACCTGCGGGTGCAGGTAGGGCCCAGCGGCGACACGGCCATCGCCAGCTATAAGGTCGATGTGGTGACTCGCACGCCCGATGGTAAGAGAAGCAAAGAGTCGGCCATGGAGACGGACGTTTGGTTCAAACGAAACGGGAAATGGCAGATCGTGCATCTCCACTACAACCCGAGACCGGCGGACGAAAACTAGAAAACCCGACGCAGCATGAACGAGACCGACAAATTATTGGGAATGAACCGGCCCATTACTCGGAGGGACTTCCTGCAGGGAGTGGCCCTGAGCCTGGCCGCGTCCCGGCTGGCGCGAGCCCAGGGGCGAACTGGCCACGAACCGCCATGGATCCACGGTCTCCGCGGGCAAGATTTCGCCTCGACCGAGCTCGGCCATCGCATTCGGGATGGGG
>Ga0209002_10000484_pt1 | contig 32135 bp, 35 predicted proteins | sample Rifsed16ft2_FD_184010 | JGI IMG/M metagenome (GOLD analysis project Ga0209002, IMG submission 184010) | Soil microbial communities from Rifle, Colorado, USA - sediment 16ft 2 (version 2) | ecosystem: Environmental > Terrestrial > Deep subsurface > Rock core/Sediment | place: Rifle, Colorado...
CGCCGGCCCCGCCGAGGCCGAGATGGCCGCCCGGCCGGCGATGTACACGACCGTCCCGGAGGACACCCGGTTCCTCGGCCTCACGATCGAGGACGGCATCGCCACCGTGGACCTCTCGCGCGAGTTCGAATCCGGCGGTGGGACGGCCTCGGTCATCGGCCGCCTCGCCCAGGTCGTCTACACCCTGACCCAGTTCCCGACGGTCGACGCCGTAAGATTCGAGCTCGACGGCGAGCCCGTCACCGTGTTCAGCGGCGAGGGCGTGATCCTCGACCATCCGGTCGGCCGGGCCGACTACACCGACCAGCTGCCGGCGATCTGGGTCGATCGTCCGGCCTGGGGCGCCGCCGCCGGCAACCCGGTCCGCGTCACGGGCCTGAGCAACGTCTTCGAGGCCACCTTCCGGATCGCGGTCCTCGACGGCGACGGCGACGTCCTCGCCGACGTTATGGCGATGGCCACCTGCGGGACGGGCTGCTGGGGCACCTTCGACGTGACGATCCCGTACGACGTCCCGGGCGCCCAGTGGGGCATCCTGCGCGTCTACGACTACTCGGCCAGGGACGGTGCCCCGGAGAACATCACCGACTACCCGGTCTGGCTCACGCCCGGCAGCTGACCCGACCCGACGCAGCCCCGTTTCCGGCCGATTCGACCGCCATCTGAGAGAATGGCGAGCCCACCAGGACGGCGCGTCACGCGGGCATCGCCCTCGCCAGCGCTTCCGCGCTCGCTCGACCGCCCTCCGCGGTCCCCCCACCATGACCCGATCCTCAACGACCCTGATGCCCGAAGAATCGATCCCGGAGGCCCCGATGAGCGTCCCCGCGGCTCCCAGCATCCAGCCCTCGATCGACCGGCTCCGCGCCACGATGCGCGGTCGCGTGATCACGTCCGGAGACCCCGACTACGACACCCTCAGGGCGGTCATGATCGGCGGCGTCGATCCGCGGCCTGCGGTCATCGCCCGCGTCGCGGATGCCGACGACGTCGCCGCGGCGATCGCCGTCGCCCGCGACCTCGGCCTCGAGCTGGCCGTCCGCTCGGGCGGCCACAGCGGGGCGGCCCACGGCACCGTCGACGACGGCCTGGTCATCGACCTCCGGGACCTGAAGGGCCTGGAGATCGACGCCGAGGCACGGACCGCCTGGGCCGCGGCCGGCCTCACCGCCTCCGAGGTCACGGCCGCGGCGGCCGAGCACGGGCTCGCCGTGGGCTTCGGCGACACCGGCTCGGTCGGGATCAGCGGGATCACGCTCGGCGGCGGGATCGGCTATCTCGTCCGAAAGCACGGCCTGACGATCGACAACCTGCTCGCCGCGGAGATCGTCACGGCCGACGGGCGCCGCCTCCAGGTCGACGCGGGGACGAGCCCGGATCTCTTCTGGGCACTCCGGGGCGGCGGGGGCAACTTCGGTGTCGTGACGGGGCTCCAGTACCGGCTCCACCCGCTCGCATCGATCGTCGGCGGGATCCTCGTCCTGCCGGCCACGCCCGAGACCGTCGCCGGCTTCATCGCCGCCGCCGAGGCGGCCCCCGACGAGCTTTCGACCATCGCCAACGTCATGCCGGCGCCGCCGATGCCGTTCCTGCCGGAGGACGTCCACGGCCGGATGGTCATCCTCGCGACGATGGCCTACGCCGGCGATCCGGCGGCAGGCGAGGCCGTCTACGCCCCGTTCCGTGCCCTCGCGGCTCCTCTCGCCGACCTCATCCGGGAGATGGCTTACCCGGAGATGTTCCCGCCCGAGGACGATTCCTACCACCCGATCGCGCTTGCCCACACGCTCTTCCTCGACCGGGTCGACCGGCCGGTGGCGACCACGATCATCGAGCACCTCCAGGCGTCGGAGGCTCCCTTCCGGTTCGCCCAGCTCCGCGTCCTCGGCGGGGCGATGGCCCGCGTTCCGGCGGACGCCACCGCCTTTGCCCATCGGGCCAGCCGGATCCTGGCGGTCGTGGGGGCGTTCTACGAGACCGCCGACGAGCGGGAGCGTCGGGCGGCCTGGCTGGCCGAGCTTCTCGGGGCAATCCGCCAGGGCGACCAGGGGGCCTACGTGAACTTCCTCAACGACGAGGGACGCGCCCGCGTCCGCGCCGCGTATCCGGGCCCGACCTGGGATCGCCTGGCCGCCGTGAAGGCCACCTACGATCCGACGAACCTGTTCCGCCGCAACCAGAACATCCCGCCGGCGACGGGCGCCTGACGCGGCAGCTGGAGGGAGGCCCACGGTGCGATTCCGGACGACGATCATGGCTGCCGGCAAGACCGCGGCCGGATTCGAGGTGCCGGCGGAGGTCGTCCAGGCGCTCGGCGCCGGCAGGCGCCCACCGGTCCGGGTCACGATCAACGGCTACACCTACCGCAACACCGTCGCGGTCATGGGTGGGACGTACATGATCGGGGTCAGCAACGAGCACCGGACGGCTTCGGGGGCCCGGGCCGGGGACGTGGTCGATATCGACCTCGAGCTCGACACGGCGCCGCGCGAGGTCGCGGTGCCGCCGGAGCTCGCCGCCGCCCTCGCTGCCGATCCGGCCGCCCGGGCTACGTTCGAGGGGCTCTCGTACAGCAACAAGTCCTGGCACGCCCTCCAGGTGACGGGCGCCAAGACCGAGGAGACTCGTCAGCGCCGGATCGCGAAGTCGATCGAGGCCCTCCGGGCGGGCCGGATTCGCTGACACCGGCGCCGGGGCGTGGCAACGCGCATTCGCCCGACGCCGACGCCGGCCGTCGCGTCCAGGCTGGCACGGCCCCCCGCCACGGGGCACACTTCGCCTGCATGGCCGACGAGCGCTGCTTCGAGTCCGCGAGCTGGATGGCCGCCGCGATCCGCGACGGCCGAGCGTCATCGGCCGAGATCACCGCGGCGTGCCTGGACAGGATCGAGGCCGTCAACCCGCGCCTCAACGCCGTGGTCCGGCTCGCCGGCGACGCCGTTGATCGCGCTCGCGAGGCGGACGCGGAGCTCGCCGCCGGCCGGCGCCGCGGCCCGCTCCACGGTGTTCCCTTCACGATCAAGGATTCGCTCGATACCGCGGGTCTCGTGACGACTGCCGGCACCGTCGGCTGGCGGGACCGGGTCCCGGCCCGCGATGCGACGGTCGTCGCCCGCCTGAAGGCCGCCGGCGGGATCCTCCTCGGCAAGACGAACACCCCCGAGTTCACCTGGTCGGACGAGACCGACAACGATGTCTACGGTCGGACCTCGAACCCCTGGGACCTGGAGCGGACGCCCGGCGGGAGCAGTGGCGGCGCGGCGGCGATCGTGGCGGCGGGCGGATCGCCCTTCGACATCGGCAGCGACACCGGTGACAGCATCCGCCAGCCCGCCCACGTGTGCGGGATCGCCGGCCTCAAGCCGACGAGCGGACGAGTGCCGCGGACGGGGCACTGGCCGGGGTTCGAGGGCCTGTTCCAGTCGTTCACCCAGCTCGGACCCCTGGCCCGCCGGGTCGAGGACCTCGAGCTGCTCCTGCCGATCATCGCCGGGCCGGACGGCGAGGACCCCCACGTCGCCCCGGTCGAGCTCGCCCATCCGGCGGCGGTCCGCGTCGAGCGGCTGCGGGTCGTGACCTTCGGCGACAACGGCATCCGGCGGCCCACCCCCGCCACGATCGAGGCCGTCCGGGCGGCGGCCCACGCCTTCGAGGCCCTCGGCGCCGAGGTCGAGGAGCAGGTCCCGCCGGGCCTCGAGGAGGCTTGGGAAGTCTGGGACGGGCTGATCCGGGCAGATGGCTTCGCCTGGCTGGAGCGGCTGATCAGCGGCGCCGGGACGCCCGGCTTCGGGTCCTACGAGACGCGCGACTGGGTGACACGCGGCGAGCCGTTGCGCGCCGACGCCCTGACCGCGCTCATCGAGCGGGCGGACGCGATCCGGGGCCGCCTCCTGGTCTGGCTCGGGGGTGTCGACCTCATCGTCTGCCCGGCGATGCCCCGGCCCGCGATCCGCCACGGAGAGAGCTCGAAAGCCTGGTTCGGCGACACGTACAGCGACGTCCACAACCTCACGGGCTGGCCGGCGGCCGTCGTCCGCGGCGGCACGTCGCCCGAGGGCCTGCCGATCGGCGTCCAGCTCGTGGGGCCGCCGTGGCGCGAGGACATCGTCCTGGCCGGCGCGCGGGTCGTCGAGGCCGCGTCCGGCGGCTGGATTCGGCCGCCGATCTGATCGCGCTCCTCGCGGGACGGCAGCCCTACGGCCAGAAGGCGACAGAGAGGTATCCGACCGTCCGGTCGCGCGGGCCGTCGGCGTCGGCCGAAGTCGATGCCGCGATGCGCACCCCGGTCGTTGCACCCATCGTCCGCAGGGCCGCCAGCCCCATGACGGCGGGCTGGACACCGCACATCCCGCAGACGAGGCCCGGGATCCGAGCGCCGCGGATCGCAATCTCGCGGGCAGCGAGCCCGGCGGGGTCGACGTCCCGGATCGATGGCAGGAGGGCCTCGGTCACCTCGTCGCTGGCGTCGTCCGACGGATAGTGGGCCATGTCCGAGCTGATGGCGAGGATGACGGGGTCACCCGCGGCCCGGCGCCCAGCGAGGACCTCTCCGAGGCGACGGCCGGCCTCGATCGCCGCGTGGCCGATGCCGGCCGAGACCGCCAGCGGGACGATCCTGGCATCCGGCGCGATCTCCTGGAGGAGTGGCAGCTGGACCTCGATGGAATGCTCACCGTCATGGGCCTGGGCGTCGACGCCGAAGGGCGACCCGAGCTCGACGATGGCGTCGCCGAGCTCCGCGTCAACGGGGACGTCGCCGAGGGGTGTCCGCCAGGCGATGCAGCCCGCGGCGGCGACGCCCTCGAGCCAGCCGGCACGGTGGTTCGTCCCGAGGATGACCACCGTCATCGGGCGCCGGACCCGCTCCGCCCCACCCCGGCGCCCATCGAGCTGCGACCACGCGGCGGCTGCGATGACCCCCGAGTAGACGAGGCCCGCATGTGGCACGAGGAGCCCGGCGGGCAGTCCGGGTGCTGGCCGCATGGCGTCCCCGGGCAGCCATCGGACCTCGTCGAGGAGCTCCCGGACCATCGTCCGCAGCCGCTCCGGCGGCGCCGGATAGAACTCGCCGGCGACCGCCGCGTGACGGACCAGTCCGAGCGCCCCTCGCGCCGCCGCATCGTTGCCGGTCATCGGGCGTCGTGTCCAGGTGGGTCGGCAACGCCCACCGGGTCCGCGGTTCGGGCAAGACCGACGCCTTCGAGCGGCCGGCCACAACTCGGGCAGGCGCCCGCGATCGTCAGCCGGGAGTGCGTCCTGTACCCGCGCCGCTCGATGACCACCTGGCCGCAACCGGCGCAGCGGGTGTCCTCGAGCGCGAGCGCCGGGGCGTTCCCCACGTATACGTGGCGCAGGCCCGCGGCGCGGCCGATCTCGGCCGCCCGGAGCAACGTCGACGTGGACGTCGGCGGCACGTCGAGCATCCGGTGGGCCGGGAAGAACCGGCTGACGTGCCACGGGGTCGTCGGCCCGAGCGTCGCCACGATCCAGGACGTCAGGGCCTGGAGCTCCGCGTCAGAGTCGTTCCAGCCCGGGATCACGAGCGTCGTGAGCTCGAGCCAGATGCCGGCCGTCCGCATCGCGACGATCGCCGCGAGGACGTGGGCCAGGCGAGCCCCGCAGAGTTGTCGGTAGAAGCGGTCGTCGAAGGCCTTGAGGTCGACGTTCGCCGCGTCGAGGACCCCGCCCAGGAGCTCGATCGCCGCGGGCGTGGCGTAGCCGTCGGTGATGAACAGGTTGCGAAGGCCGGCGTCACGCGCCAGGCGGGCCGTGTCGAGCGCGTACTCGAGGAAGACCGTCGGCTCGACGTAGGTGTAGGCGATCGAGCGAGCGCCGGCCCGCCGGGCGTCGTCGACAACCTGCCCGGGCGAGTACGGCCGGGTCGGGACAGGAAGGCCAAGACGGGGTGCCTGGGCGATCTCCCAGTTCTGGCAGAAACGGCAGTGGAACGGGCAGCCAAGCGTCGCGATCGAGTAGCTCAGGCTGCCCGGGTCGACGTGGAAGAGCGGCTTCTTCTCGATCGGATCAAGGCCGCATGCCGCGACGGCACCGTAGGCATGACAGACGAGGACGCCGTCGACGTTCTCACGGACGCCGCAGATCCCGTGGCGACCGGGCCGCACCAGGCAGCGGTGGGCGCAAACGCCACAGCGAACGCTCCCGTCGGCCAGAGGCTGGGCGAGGACCGTCGGGACGGAGGTGGCGGGCAACAGCGAATGAACGGCCATGGGTCGTCATCGCGAGTCTCCACCACCGCTGCGCCGCGGGCCAGTGCTGCTCGGGCCGGAATCCGGGACGAAGCGCCCTCGATCGTGGTCCCCGAGGGCCCGACGCTGGGGAGCGTCGGGGAGGGCCGTCGATGACCACGCCACGAGGCATGCACGCAACGAGATCCCGCTCGGCAACCGGCGCTCCGACGGTCGCCGGCGGGGTCGCCGGACCGATCACGCCGGACGTGCCCCCGGAGCTGCGGCAGGCGCTCATCGAGGTCGCCCGGGCGGCCATCCAGGTGGCGGCCGGGCTCGCGTCGGGCTGGTCGCTCGCGTCGCGCAGTCGCGAGGCGAAGGGCACCGGACTGCGGGCGGCGGTCTTCGTGACGCTCACCGACGGTGGCGAGCTTCGCGGTTGTATGGGGACCCTCGATCCCGAGCAGCCAGTGGCCGAGGCCGTGGCCGCCGCGGCGATGACGGCCTCCCTCGACGATCCTCGCTTCTACCCGGTCGAGGCCGACGAGCTCGGGGATCTCGACGTCCACATCTCGATCCTCGGGGCGCCGGTCGAGCTGGCCGCCCCGACCGACTTCGTCCCCGGAGTCGACGGGATCATCGTCGAGCGCGGGCTCCGGTTCGGCCTGCTGCTGCCAGAGGTGGCGACCGGCCACGGCTGGGACGGCGAGCGGATGCTCGCGGCGGTCTGTCAGAAGGCCGGCCTTCCATCCGACGCGTGGCGGGAGCCCGCCACCCGCTGCCTCGTCTTCCGGACCGTCCGATTCGGCGGCCACGTCGTCAACGGAACCGCTCGCTGAGACGCCTCAGCCGCCCGAGACCGCCGGGATGATGTGGACGTCGGCGCCGGGCGGGACCGCCGTATCGAGGCCGGCCCGCTCGGCCGACACGTAGATGTTGATGTGCGTCCGGATCTCGGGACCCGCATCCAGGAGCCGGTTCCGCATGCCGGGGACCTGCCGGTCGAGCTCATCGATGACCTCGCCGACCGTGGATCCCGCGACCTCGATACGGCGCGCGGCGCCGGGGAACAGCGCGATCAGGGAGCGCGGCAGGTGGACGATCGCGGGCGCGACCCCAGCGGACATGCGGGACGCCGTCAGCGACCGGCCGTCGCCTCGACCGACCAGACCGGCGGCAGGTTGTCGGCCAGGAGCGACCATGTCCGGCCCTCGTCCGCGCTGCCGTAGACCTGGCCCGTGCTCGTCCCGAAATAGACGCCGACCGGGTCGAGCCGATCCACGGCCATCGCCTCGCGCAGGACGCCGACGTAGGCGTCGTGCTGGGGCAGCCCGTCGCCCGAGCGGACCCAGGTGTCGCCGCCATCGTGCGTCCGCCACACGGCGGCCCTGGCCTCCGGCATGAGACGCCCCTCCTCCGGCGGCGTGAGTGGGATCGTCCAGACCGTGCCCGCGTCGCGCGGATGGGCGGCCATCGGGAACCCGAAGTCGGACGGCAGGCCGGCGCTGATCTCCTCCCACTGCATCCCCCCGTCCGTCGACCGGTAGACCCCGCAGTGATTCTGCTGGTAGAGGTGCTCGCCGCCGTCGGCGGCCATGACCAGCTTGTGCACGCACTGGCCAAACTCGGGATAGCGGTTCTCGGGGTAGAACTCGGCGCGGACGCCCTTGTTGCGCGTCTCCCAGGTCCGTCCGCCGTCCCGCGTCTCGAACGCGCCGACCGCCGAGATCCCGACCCAGAGTCGATCCGGGTCGTCGGGGTGGGGGACGATGGAGTGGAGAATCAGGCCACCGGCACCGGGCTGCCATTCGGGCCGGGTGGGATGGTTCGTCAGGCCCTCGATATGGGCCCACGTCGCCCCGCCATCGTCGCTCCTGAAGAGCCCGGCGGGCTCGACGCCCGCGTAGATCGTCCCGTTCGAGGCGGTGACGTTCCAGACGGTCTTGAGCTTGGGGCCGTCGTCGCCGTAGGTCAGGCCCTCGCTCGAGTGGGTCCACGTCGCCCCGAGGTCACCGCTCTGCCAGACCGCGCCGCCGTACCACGGGCTGCCGCCGCCGGCGAGGATCACGCCGGTCTTGGGGTGCACGGAGATGTCATGGATCGGCCAGCCCTCGCAGAGCGGGCCTCTGACCCGCCAGTCCCGGCGAGCCGCATCGCCGTCGAGGATGAAGGCACCCTTCGGGGTCCCGATGAGCAGGGCGATGGGCTGGGTCATCGTTCGCGGTCTCCGTTCTCGCGGGCTGAGAGGCGAATCTAGCGGACCGCGAGCGAGGCCGCCGCAACCCTGTCGCGCGCCGGCGTGTTGGTCCCGCCGATCGTGGTGTCATGGCGTGCCGGCGCGAGCCGGTCGCGCGAGCCGGTCGCGCGGGCCGATCGTCCGACCGTGGCACAATCGCCCGATGAGCGAGGTCGGGTCCCGGGCCTCAGCGCCCCTTTCGGGATCGCGCGTCGCGCGGCCGTCGCAACATCGCCTGCCGCACCTGCGCCAGACCCGCCAGCCACCACCGCGGCGCCTGTTGGCGCTGCTCGTCGTCGCGGTCGTCGTGGCGGCGGGTTGCACGTCGATCTCCGCGACCGACGACCCCTCGTCGGAGGCCGGCTTGCCGACGGCCTCCCCGCCATCGAACGCCGGCCCGACCGCGTGGGGATCGAGCTCGAACGACCCCGCGGCCACCTCGACAGCCCCTGGACCGCCCACCTCGTTCATGATGTCGACCTTCGGCGTTCCGCCCGGGTCGCGCCCGCACGACGTCGCGCCCGCCGCCGACGGCGGGATCTGGTACACGGCCCAGGGTTCCGGGGAGCTGGGGTGGCTCGACCCGGGCAGCGGCGAGATCGTCGAGGTCGACCTCGGGAACGGATCGGCACCGCACGGCGTCATCGTGGGGCCGGACGGCGCCGCGTGGGTCACCGACAGCGGCCTGAACGCGATCGTCAGGGTCGACGGCACGACCCACGCGATCGAGACTTTCCCAGTCGACAGCCGGGGGGCCAACCTGAATACGGCCACGTTCGATGGCGACGGGATCCTCTGGTTCACCGGCCAGGGCGGTGTCTACGGCCGGCTGGATCCCGCCGCCGGTCGGGTGGAGACGTTCGTTGCACCCCGGGGGCGGGGACCCTACGGCATCGCGACGACACCCGACGGCGAGGTCTACCTCGCCTCGCTCGCCGGGAGCTACCTCGGCGCGGTTGATCGGGCGTCGGGTGCCTTGACGGTCATCGATACCCCGACCGCGGGCGGCGGCGCCCGGCGGGTGTGGTCCGATTCGACCGGCGGTCTCTGGATCACCGAGTGGTCCGCCGGCAAGCTCGCCCGCTACGACCCGTCGGCGTCTGAATGGGAGGAGTGGGACGTGCCGGGCGACGCCCAGCCGTATGCCGTCTATGTCGACGAGGCGGACGGCGTCTGGGTCACCGATTTCGGCGCGAACGCCATCCACCGCTTCGACCTTCCGACCGGGACGTTCCTGACCCTCGCCCACGATCGCAGCCCGGCCAACGTCCGCCAGCTCCTCGGCCGGCGCGGCGAGGTCTGGGGTGCGGAATCGGCGACCGATCGCCTGGTCGTCGTCCGATTCGGGAGCTGATCGTGCCGCTTGGCCGGGGTGGCACAATCCGGGCATGACCGAGGTGACGTCCCCCCTGACCTCAACGCCTGCGGATCCGCTCCAGGCCGGTCGGGCCGCGCTGGCCAGCCACGACTGGGCGTCGGCGTTCGAGCACCTGACGACCGCCGACGCGGCGGGCGTCCTGCATGGTGCCGATCTCGAGGATCTCGCGACGGCGGCCTTCTTCACCGCCCAGGCCGAGGCCGGCATCGCCGCAAAGGAGCGGGCCTTCAAGGCGTGGCTCGACGAGGGCGACCCGGCGCGCGCGGCGTACCTGGCTCTCGACATCGCCCGCGAGTACGCCTACCTGGGCAAGTCCTCGATCGCGACGAGCTGGATACGTCGGGCCGAGCGGATGCTCGGCGAAGGCGACAGCTACGCCCACGGCTATCTCGCCCTGACCCGGGCCGAGGCGGCGGCTGGCTCCGGCAACCCGGACCTGGCGCTCGAAGAGGCGATGCGGGCGGTCGAGATCGGCGAGCGGACGACCGACGGGGACCTCCTCGCCTTCGCGCAGGGGACGCTCGGCCAGCTGAAGATCGCCGCCGGTGAGGTCGACGACGGCTTCGCGCTCCTCGAGGAGGCCGCGCTGGCAGCCGTGAGTGGCGAGCTGTCGCCCTTCGCCAGCGGGGTGACGGCGTGCCGCATGATCGGGACCTGCCGCGATCTCACCGACTACCGCCGGGCGAGCGAGTGGATCGAGGCGACCGAGCGCTACTGCGCCAAGCAGGCCGTGTCCGGCTTTCCCGGAGTGTGCCGGGTCCACCGCGCCGAGGTCGTCGCGGTCAGCGGCGCCTGGGACAAGGCCGAGCTCGATCTCGAACGGGCGACCGCCGAGCTCGGCGCGTACAACGCGACGCCGGTCCAGGCCGACGGCTACTACGCGATCGGCGAGGTTCGTCGACTGAAGGGCGATCTCGCCGGCGCCGAGGCGGCCCTCCGCGACGCCCACGCCCGCGGCAAGTCGCCCCAGCCGGCCCTTGCGTTGATCAGGCTGGCCGAGGGCAAGGTGAAGGCTGCGTCCTCGGCCATCGATTCGGCCCTGGCCGAGACCTGGGATCGCTGGGCGCGAGCCCGGCTCCTGCCGGCCCAGGTCGAGATCGCGATCGCCGCCGGAGACGTCGAGCGAGCCCGGGCGGCGGCTGCCGAGCATGCCGAGATCATCGCGGCCCGCCCAGCGCCGGCGCTGCGAGCGGCCCAGGCCATGGCGGTGGGCCGAATTCTCCTGGCAGACGGGGACGCGGCAGGGGCAGCGCGGGAGCTCCGAACTGCCGTCCGCGAGTGGCGGGAGGTCGGCTCGCCGTACGAGATCGCCCGGACGCGGGCCCTCCTTGCGCGAGCCCTGCGCGCCCTCGATGACGAGGAGGACGCCGACCTGGAGCTGCGGGCCGCGCTGGACGAGTTCCGGCGCCTCGGTGCCCCAGGCGACGCCGACGCCGCCGAGCGCGAGTTCCGGGCCGCCGAGGAACGACGGAGCGGGCCGGTCCAGGTCCGGATGACCTTCATGTTCACCGACGTCGTCGGCTCCACGAACCTCGCCGAGGCCCTCGGGGACCAGGCCTGGGAACGGCTCCTGCGCTGGCACGACGATACGCTCAGGGCGCTCATCGCCGCCGGCGGCGGCGAGGTCGTGAAGACGACCGGCGACGGCTTCTTCGTGGCCTTCGACTCCGCCCGGCGCAGCCTCGACTGCGCGATCTCCATCCAGCGGGCGCTGCGCGATCATCGAGCCGCGACCGGCTTCGCCATCTCGGTCCGGATCGGCATTCACACCGCTGAGGCGAACCGCCGCGAGACGGATTACAGCGGGATGGGCGTTCATGTCGCAGCCCGCGTCGCCGCGCTCGCCGGGGGCGAGGAGATCCTCGCCACGGCCGAGACGCTGGCCGAGGCCGGGGTGACCAGCGCCGCGGCCGCTCGCGAGACCACCGTCAAGGGCGTCAGCGCCCCGGTGCGGGTCGCCAGCGTTCCGTGGGCCTGACCGCCCGCCTCGACGCAGGGCCCGGGTCACACGGCATCGGGGGCGGCTGTCCGTCACGATCCAGACACGGACCTCCGCCAGGATTCGGGGCATGACAGACGCGAAGCCAACTCCGATCACGAAGACCGACGCCGAGTGGCGATCCGAGCTGACCCCGGAGCAGTACCGGGTCCTTCGCCAGAAGGGCACCGAGCGCGCCTTCACCGGCCACCTCTGGGACGAGCACCGGGCCGGAACCTACCGCTGTGCCGGCTGCGGCGCCCCGCTCTTCCAGTCGCAGACGAAGTTCGAGTCCGGCACTGGCTGGCCGAGCTTCTACGCCCCCGCCAATCCCGACGCGGTGGCGACGGAGACCGACCGCTCCTGGTTCATGAGCAGGACCGAGGCGAACTGCGCGGCATGCGGTGGTCACCTCGGCCACGTCTTCGAGGACGGCCCCGCTCCGACCGGCCTCCGCTACTGCATCAACTCGGCGGCCCTCGAGCTCGACCCGGAGGGCTGAGCCGGGAGGGCTTGCCTGGCGTCGTTCCACGCCGGCCGTCCGACACCCGCCCAGGTGGATCAACAGCCGCGATCGGCCAGCTCGATGAGGTCGTCGAGGACGTCGCCGATCGAGGCGACGCAGAGCGAGAGGTGGCCGTGGCCCGGGAGGAGGCGTGCCCGAACGTTCGGCAGCACGCCTGACAGCCAGACCCCGTGTGCGAACGGCACCATCCGGTCGTCCTCGCCCTGCCACAGGGCGATCGGGACGGTGATCGTCGCGAGGTCGAAGCCCCAGTCGCCGACGAAAGCAAGGTCGTCGTCGAACCAGCCGAGGTGGCCCGGCTCGAGGCCGACGCGGATGTCCTCGGCGAACGTCTCGGCGTAGGCGCCGGTGAGGGCGGCGCGATCGACCGGGGGCACGAGATCGCCGAGCGCATCGGCGACCTTCCGGCCTGTAACCGTGCGGAGGTAATCGGTGAATCGCTCCAGGAATGGACCGAGCGCCTGGGGACCCTCGACCGCGGCCCCGAACTCCTCGATGTTCTCCTGGCCCATGCCGGCCAGGAAGTCGACTCCCTCGGCATCGAACGGCGCGACGCAGCCGACGGTCCCGGCCGCCGCCACCCGATCCGGGATGGCCGCCGCGCACGCCAGGGCATGCGGACCGCCACCCGAGAAGCCGAGCGTCAGGCACCGGTCCGCGCCGAGGGCGTCCAGGACCATCGCCGCGTCGCTCGCGACATCCACCACTCGACGCCCAGCCCGCCGGCTGGAGCCGGCATATCCGGGCCGCACCAGGGCGACGTATCGCAGGCCGCGCGAGGTGGTCGCGGCGACCATCTCGGCCGACGGCAACCCCGCGCCCGGCGTGCCGTGGTGGAACAGGAGAACCCGACCCTCGGGATCGCCCTCGAGCAGGACCTCGGTGACGCCCCCGTCGGGCCGGAGGATGAGGCGACGTTCCAGCATGCCGCCAGCATGCACGATCGACCGTCGGGCTCGCCCGGCGTGCGGTGGTCACGTCGACCGGCCGTCCGGCCGGCAGCGACTGGCGCTCAGGACGCGGCGGCGGCCTCGGCCTCGCGCACGAGGGGGCTCTGCTGGACCGCCCAGCCGTTGCCGTCCGGATCGTCGAAGAAGAAGAACGAGTTGTAGTCGCCGCCGGGGCCGTCGACGAAGCCGGTCCCGTCGTGGTGCTGGACCGTGCTGACGGGAACGCCTCGCGACGCCAGGTCCGCGTGGGCGGCCTCGATGTCGGCGACGCTCAGCTGGAGGCCGGTCAGGGAGCCGGCCTCCATCTGCGCCATGCCCGTGCCGATGGTCACCGAGCAGCCCGAGCCGTTCGGCGTCATCTGGACGACCCGGAACTCGTCGTTGGGCTGGTGGTCAACGTCGAGGGCGAAGCCGACCTGGTCGACGTAGAAGGCCTTGGCACGATCGACGTCGGAGACGGGCACGACGACGACTTCGAGCTTGTACTGCACGGTGATACCTCGATGCCGTCCTGGGATCGGTGGTCAGCGGCCGGCTCCGGCGCCGGCAGGCTCCTGCGCAGCGAGCCGTTCGAGGAGCTCGTCGAGGCGGTCGAAGCCGTCGTTCATGCCCTCCTCCATGCCCGACTCGATCATGGCGTTGCGGGCCTCGATCGACTGGTACACGGAGTGGTTCTTCACGAGCGTCCGGCCGTCGCGCTCGATGAACTCGAGGGCCTCGAGCGAGACATGGCCCGGCGCGCCCTCGAACTCGAAGGTCTGGAGCATCCGCTCCTCGGTCTGCGGGCCGTGGAAGACGCCGTGGAAGCCGTAGGCGTGCTCGCTGTCGCGGTGGATGAACCGCCAACGGCCGCCGTCACGCGGCTCCCAGACCTCGACCTCCATGACGTACTTGCGGGGCCCGAGCCACTGCTTGAGGAGCTCGGGGTCGACGTACGCCCGATAGACCAGCGCTCGCGGCGCGGCGAACTCGCGCTCGATGTCGATGAACGGCATGCCTTCGGGGGCGGTGATCCGGGTGGTTCCCATCGGGGGACGCTCCTTTCCGTGGATGGCGGTGACCTTCAGCGCTCGAGCTGACGGGTGAGGGAGGCGAGCAGGGCGTCGAGCCGCTCGTGGCTCTCGTCCCAGAACGCCTGGTAGCGGGCCAGCCACTCGGTTGCCGTCCGGAGCGGCTCAGCCTCGAGATGGCTGAGGCGGGCCGTGGCCCGACGGTTGCGCGACACGAGGCCGGCTCGCTCGAGGACCTTGAGATGCCGCGAGATCGCCGGCTGAGAGACCTCGAACGGCGCCGTCAGCTCGCCGACCGTCCGGTCGCCGTCGGCGAGGCGGGCGAGGATCGCCCGGCGAGTCGGGTCGGCGAGGGCTCCGAAGACCGCGTCGAGCTGGTCGATCATTCTTCATAACCACTCTGTTATGGAGTGAGGGCGCCATTGAACACGTTGGGGGCGGGGATGTCAAGCCCTGCAACCCCGCCCGGTCCACCGTCCGGCGCGACATCAGGGCACCCCCGCCTGGTGTGACCCTCAGTCAACACCCGACGCGCGACCGGCTTGCGCCGCTTCGAGGCCGGCGGTATCCTCGGGGCCTCCGCGCCCACCCGCGCGCAACCCCGCTCCGGCGCCCACGCAGCCGGCTCGATGGGGCAAAGGGGACTCCGGTTCTCGGGGAATCGGTCACCGGACCTTCCGGCGATCGCCGCGCAGCGTGGGTGCGCAGCGGCCGCCTGCGAAGGGAACCGAACCGTGACGCAGCAGAAATCCCTCAAGCGGCGGGTCCGCGCCCGCATGACCAAGACCGGCGAGCGCTACACGTCGGCCCGCCGCCAGGTCCTGGCCAGGGTTCACGGGGAGTCGCCGGACGCCGCGTCGGAGACCCCGGCGAACGCCGGGCCGACACCGGCCACGTATACGACCTCGACCGAGGCCGTGGTCAAGGCCACCGGCAGGACGCACGAGGAGTGGTTCGCCCTCCTCGATGCCTGGGGTGCCATGTCGCATACGCACACCCAGATCGCGGCCTGGCTGGCCGACACCCACGACGCCCCGCCGTGGTGGCGCCAGAGCATCACCGTGGACTACGAACGAGCCAGAGGCGTGCGCGGCCGCCACCAGATGGCCGACGGCTTCAGGGTCAGCGTCACGCGGACCGTCGCGGCCCCGCCCGATCGAGCCCTCGGGGCCTTCACCGACGACGCGACCTGCGGCGCTGGCTCCCCGACGCGCCGATGCAACCCCGCCCGACGCGAGCGAAGCTCACGGCCCGCTTCGACTGGTCGGAGCCGCCGTCCCGGGTCATCGTCAACGTCGCCCCCAAGGGCACCGACCGCGCGGTCGTGGCCGTGACCCACGAGCGGCTGTCGGATGGCGCCGTCGCCGAGCGGCTCAAGGCGACGTGGCGCGACCGACTCGGCGATCTGAAGGCGTTCCTCGAGTCCGAATGACGCGTCCCCTCACCCGCCTGCGGCGCTCGCCGCGAGGCGTCGTGATCCGAGCATCGACGAACGGAGGCAATGACATGTCCGGCACGCACACGCCCACCATCCAGATCACCGACATCCATACGATCGGCATTCCGGTCGGCAACGTCGACCGGGCGATCGAGTTCTACGTGGGCCAGCTCGGCCTCGAGCTTCGCATGGACGCCGCGTACGGCGAGGGCGAGCGATGGGTCGAGGTCGCGCCACTTGGCGCCTCGACCACGATCGCCCTCGTCAGAAGCGGACCCGGCATCCCGACTGGGATCGACACGCAGATCCGGCTCGCGAGCAGCGACGCGGTCGCCGATCACGGCGCCCTGCGGGCCCGGGGCGTCGACGTCGACGCTGACATCATTCCGTATCCCGTCCCGATGTTCGCGTTTCGGGATCCCGACGGCAATCGGCTCATCGTGGTGGAGCGGCCGCAGGACTGACCCCACCTCCGGACGGCGGCCCGGGAGCGCGATCGATCGTCCCGGGCCGGCCGCGCTCAGCGCCGGCTGAGCCCCTCGCGGCGGCGAAGCTCGGCGTTCAGCGCCTCGGCGCGGGTCCGGGCCGGCGAATCCGGCGTCGGCGCACCGGCGGCCTCGGCGTTCTCCGGGGCTCGATGCCAGCGCAACGGCCGGGACGACTCCCGGACGATGATCGCCTTCGCCTCGAGGTCCAGCTGGACGGCCTTCGACCACCAGCCCGCGCGCTCGCCGCCGGGGAATAGATCCTCGGGCAGCTTCCGCAGGACGGCCTGGCGCATCTGGGACTCCGTCATCCCGGGTGCGCCGTCCGGCAGGACCGCCAGGAGCGCCTCGCGCATGGCGTTGTACAGGCCGGCGTCCACGGCCGTGCTCGAACCCGGGTGGTTGACGTTCTCGATCCGGACGCGACCGGGCTTCGGGGTGGCTGCCTTGGCCATCGGGACCTCCGGGACCGAGGGTACTACGGCCGCGACGAAGATTGAGTCCCCGCGCGACCCGCACAGCCCCTCCCAGTTCGGAGGCCTGCCAGGTGATCGGCACCTGGGACGTGGAGCAGCAGAACTCCCAGGCGCCGAGCATCTCGCCGTCGAGGGTGAAGCCGCGCGATTGGAGCTTGCCGTCGAGTCGCCGTCGTGGGCGATGGCCGGGACGGCTCCGATGCCTTGGCCATGGGCGGGCTATCGCGTCAGGTAGCGTCGCAGGGCGATGAGGGTCCAGACGGCCTCGACGACCCCGAACGGCCACGCCCCGGAGACGAACCCGTAGACGCTGGACAGCGCGCAGCCGGCCGCAAACGCGAGGATGAACGCCCGCCCACGCGATTCGAGCGCGTACATGAGCATCATGAACGTCAGCGCTCCCACGCCGAAGGCCGTCAGGGCGTCCATCGCCGCACTCCAGCGGGCCCATCGCTCGGTACCCTGAGCCCGTACACGCGACCATGCTTCAGGGCGAGGTCTTCCAGGTCCGTGGTCGTGCGGACCTCGTAGACGGCGAGCTCGATGAGCTCATCGGTCGGGAGATGGGCTCGACCTGGATCGCCGACGAGGACATCGATGCCCTGCTCGCGGGCCCGCCGCAACCAGGGCTGGACGCGACCGGCGAGGCCGGACTCGTACCAGCAGTCGCCGGCCAGCACGATCTCGACGTCAGGCGGGTCCTCGTCGAGGATGTCGCGCCGGATGACGGCGATCCGGCGCCCGTTGGCGCGGGCGTTGAGATCGATTGCCGCGGCCGCACGGACATCGACCTCGACGGCCGTCACCGACGCCGCCCCGGCCTGCAGGGCAGCGATGGCGCAGAGTCCCGACCCGGAGGCGAAGTCCAGCACCCGTCGGCCGGCGACGGTGCCGGGATGCTCCTGCAGGTACCGCGCGATCGCGAGTCCGCCCGCCCAGGCGAACGCCCAGAAGGGGATCGGGGTGTCCGGATCGCCGGTCTCGACCTGGACGGCTCGCCAGAGCGGCAGCGCCTCGTCGGCGAGGTGGAGACGGATCTCCTCGGCTCCCGGAACGGTGCGCAGGCTGGTGTGGCGAAGAACGAAGGCGCGGGGCGACGCGGCCATCAGCGGACTCTACCCAACGCGGCGGTCACGGTCCCCGCGGGCCGGTAACGCGCCGGGCGCCCTCGCGTCTCCCTGCCAACACCGCGTCCGGCGACGCACAATGAGCGCCCGATCGGGGACCGGCAGCGCGAGGGTTGCACGTGAATCCCACCGCCGATCCAGGCCCGCCAGACGCTGCGGCCGCTGCAGCGATGGCGAAGCGACCCCGCGGCGCGGCGACCGAGACCGTCCTCCGGCACTTCATCGCCTGGATCTTCGGGCTGGGGCGGAACGCCTGGCTGTTCCCGCTCGACCTCACGTTCCGGTTCATCGGCGTCCGCTATGGCTGGCTCAAGGCCCTCTTCGAGACGGTGCCGCCGCCGGTCCTGAGACTGACCGGGCGGCTCCGCGCCGAGCGGGCAGCGTGGCGGGCGATCAAGCGCGTGCCGGCCTACCGGGCCCACCTCCGGGCGGCCGGCATCGACCACGACCGGTTGCTGCCGGCGGGGATCCTGGAGGCGATCCCGGAGACCGACAAGCGCACCTACATCGACCTCTACGCCCTGGCGGAGCGCTGCCTCGACGGCCGGATCCGGTTCAAGGGCGTGACGATCGACGAGTCGAGTGGCTCGACCGGCACCCCCTATAACTGGATCCGCGGCAGCGCCGAGCGAATCGTGGCCCAGCGCAACATCGCCTTCTTCGCCCGATACGCGTTCGGCGGTGGGGATCTCGTGACCCTCAACGGCTTCTCCATGGGCGCCTGGGCGACGGGCATCACGATGTCCCAGGGCATGGTCCGCCACGGGCTGGTGAAGTCGATCGGCCCCGACATCGGCAAGATCCTCGCCTCGCTCCGGATCCTCGGGCCGCAGGTCCGCTACCTCATCAGCGGCTACCCGCCCTTCCTCAAGCATCTCCTCGACGAGGGTGAGCGGGAGGGCTTTCCCTGGGCCGACTACAGGCTGAGTGCGATCGTCGGCGGGGAGGGCATGACCGAGGAGCTCCGCGACCGGCTCCTCGAGCGCTTCGACGTTGTCTACTCGGGCTACGGCGCGACCGACCTCGAGATCGGGATGGCGGCCGAGTCGCCGGTCAGCGTCGCCCTGCGCCGTCTCGCCCGGGCGCGTCCGGAGGTCCGGGCCGCGCTCTTCGGCGCCGATCCGCGGCTGCCGATGGTCTTCCAGTACAACCCGCTCATCCATCACCTCGAGGTCAACGACCTGGGCGAAGTCCTCTGTACCGTCAGCCGGCTCGACGTCATGACGCCCCGCATCCGCTACAACGTCCACGATGCCGGTGGCCTGCTGCCGTTCGCGACGGTTCGACGAACGCTCCGCCAACACGCGATCGACGTCGACCGGCTGGGCTCGCTGGCGGAGGTCGCCGGGCCGCGCGGGCCGCTGCCGTGGTCGCGCCCGATCCCATTGCCGTTCCTCTTCATCTACGGCCGGCGCGATGCCACGATCAGCGTGATGGGCGCGAACATCTACCCCGAGGACATCGAGACGATCGTCTACGGCAACCCCGATCTCGCCCGTCGGCTCGAGTCCTTCCTCCTGACCGGCGCCACGGACGCGGACGGCACGCCGAGGCCCGCGATCGCCCTCGAGCTGGGCCGCGGCGATTCGCCCGATGAGGCCTGGGCCGCGTCGCTCGTCGACCTCTTCCGGGACGGGCTCGAGGCCCTCAATGCCGACTTCCGCGAGGCCATCCATGAGTTCCCGGCCGCGATGCAGCCGGTCGTCACGGTCCATCCGTTGGGCACCGGCCCCTTCGCCGCGAACGCCGGCCGGATCAAGCCCCGCCGCCTCCTCCCGCCGGGCTGAGGCGACGGCACGGGCCCCACCCGCACCGTCCGGACGTCGCGCGGCGGCGCACAATCCGCCGATGGATCCGTCAGGCCTCAATCGTCCGATCGTCGTCCCGCCGGGCGGCGGCACGACCCTGGACTTCCTCGCCATCACCCACAAGCTGACGGGACCCCAGACGGGCGGCGCGCTCTGCATCTTCGAATCCTCGTTCGAGGCCGGGACGGGGAACCGGCTCCACGTCCACCGCCGCGAGGACGAGATCGCCTACGTCCTCGAGGGCGCGCTCGAGGTCCGCCTTCTCGACGAGACGCTGACCCTCGAGGCCGGCGGCCTCGCCCGGCTGCCGAGGAACCTCGCCCATGCCATCCGGAATCCGCTGACGACGACCTCGCGCTATCTCTTCCTCGCCGTCCCGGCCGGGCTCGACGCGTGATTCGATGCCGTCGCCCGGGCGAAGGAGGACGGGATCCTCGATGACGCGATGTACGCCCAGCTGTCGAGTGACTTCGACCTCGAATGGCTTGAGTAGCACCCGGCCGACCGACATCGGTCCGGCTCGGTCCAGGGCGCTGACCTCGATTCGGCGTCCGATCAGGCGGCCGATTCGGCCGCGCGCGGCTGCTCGGCCACGGTGGCGCCGGGCCGGCGAGTGGCGAGGATCGAGCCGAGGATGACGAGCCCAAACCCGATCGCCATCGAGAGCGTGAACGCCTCGCGGAGGACGACCACGCCGAGGACGGCCGCCACCCCCGGGTTGACGTAGGTGATGACCGTGGCCCGGACCGGGCCGATCTCGTCGATCAGGGCGGCGAAGACGAGGAACGCGGCCGCGGTGCAGACGATCGCCAGGATCGCCACCGCGCCGAGGACGTCGAGCGAGGGCATGGCCGACGGCCACTGGAGCGCCGCGATCGGAACGTACGCGACGGCACACAGGGCCAGCGACACGGCCATGATCCCGAGTGACGACAGCCCGCCCAGCCGGCGGGCGAGGATCGCCGGACCCACCGCGTAGCCGACGACGACGATCGCGATCTCGAGGAAGGCGACGATGTCGGCGCTCCCGAGATCGCCGCCGACGATCGCCGCGACCCCCAGGAACCCCACGAGCAGGCCCGCGGCGCCGCTCCGGCCGAACCGGTCGGCCCCGCCGCTGACGAGCGCGAGCGTCGCCCCGACGAGTGGCACGCCGGCGATCAGGAGGGCGGCGAGCGAGCTCGAGATGTGCTGCTCCGCCGCGCCGAGCATGACCCACGGCACGGCGATCTCGACGACGGTGAAGGCGACCACCCAGCGCCAGCGAGCGAGGATCGGGCGGAGGTCGACCCGGACCAGCGCGAGCGGCAGGAGGATGGCCGCGGCGATCGCCGTCCGGCCGAGGACGAGGACCGAGGGCGCGATCTCGGCGACCGCCACCCGAATGAAGAGATAGGGAATGCCCCAGATGACCGACATGAGGCCGAAGAGGACGAGACCGCGACGGGTCATGGGCGCGGCGGCAGGTGCGGCGTCAGGCGCTCGCCGGCCTCGATCCGGACGGGCAGGCGGTTCTCGGCCGGCGTGAGCGGGCAGCTGAACCTCGTGTCATAGACGCAGGAGGGGTGATAGGCCAGGTTGAAGTCGATCACATAGGTCCCGTCGTCCTCGCGCTTGATGTCGAGGTAGCGGCCGGCGCCGTAGGACTCGACCCCGGAGGTGGCGTCCAGGAACGGCACGAAGACCGATTCCACCGAGCCGCCCTCGAAGGTGTACGCGGTGAGGCTGCAGGCGGTGCCCTCGACCTTGAAGCGGAGCGATCCGGCTCGTTCGGCCGGTCGCAGCCGGCCGTCCGAGGTCGGGATCTCGAAGCTCGTCGGCTCGCTGCCCGAATACGGCGCGAGGGTCAGTCCCTCGAAGCGGAGACCCTCGTTCACGGGAAAGTACTGGAGCCCCTCGAAGCCTTCGCGCTCGGCGGCCGGGAGCGGGCTGTGGGTGTTCGTCCGGAAGAAGGCGTCCTTGTCCGCGCGGAAGGATCGGACCGCGTCGCCGTAGTCGACGTGCTCGTGCTCGTGGTGACGGTGTTCATCGTTTTCGCTGTGCTCGTGATGCTGGTGCTCGTGATGCTGGTGCTCGTCGCGCGCGTGGGACACCGTGCCTCCTCCGGACAGGTGGCCATTGTCGCCGGATGTGGCCTCGGCTGCGCCCGACCTTGCCCGCTTCCCGCTGTTGCTCCGCGCCGCCCATATCGTCGCCGGGCGCTACGCTTGCGCTGTGCCGTTGATCTCGATCCGGAACCTGACGAAGCGCTACGGCAGCTCCATCACCGCCCTCGACGGGCTGAGCCTGGACATCGAGCCCGGGATCGTCGGCCTCGTCGGGTCCAACGGGGCCGGCAAGAGCACCCTGCTCAAGATCCTCCTCGGGCTCATCGGGGCGACGTCGGGCGAGGCCACCGTCCTCGACCTCGATGTCCGGACCCGGGGAACGGACATCCGCCAGCGCGTCGGCTACATGCCCGAGCACGACTGCCTGCCGCCCGACGCCACGGCGACCGACTTCGTCTCGCACATGGCCCTCATCTCGGGCCTGCCCCGCACGGCGGCCCGGGAACGTACGGCCGAGGTCCTCCGTCACGTCGGCCTGTACGAGGAGCGCTACCGGGCGATCGGTGGCTACTCGACGGGCATGAAGCAGCGGGTCAAGCTCGCCCAGGCCCTCGTCCACGATCCGCGGCTCCTCCTCCTCGACGAGCCGACGAACGGCCTCGACCCGACCGGTCGGGACGAGATGCTCGAGCTGATCCATCGGATCGGGGTCGAATTCGGGATCGCCATCATCGTCGCGACCCACCTCCTCGGCGAGATCGAGCGGGTCGGCAGCCACCTCGTCGCGATCGAGGGCGGCAGGCTCCTCCGCTCGGCGCCGCTCGGCGAGTTCATCGAGCAGACCGGGACGCTGGCGGTCGAGGTCGACGAGGGAGGCGCGGCCCTCGCGGAGCGCCTCGCGGCCGACGGGCTCGCGGTCCTCGTGGACGGGCGAGCCGTCCTCGTCGACGTCGCCGATGGGCGGCCCTACGACCTCGTACGCGATGCCGTCGCCGACCTGGGACTGCCGCTCGTGCGGATCGAGCGCCGCCGTCACCGGCTCGAGGACCTCTTTCGCGATGCTCCGATCGACGCGCCCGCCACGCCCGGTCTGACAAGCGGCTCCGCCGCGGCCGGTGGTCCGCCATGACCGATCCCCTGACCGCCGTGACGCCGGTTGCCGGCGCCAACGGACCGACAGGCTCCATCTACGACATCGGCTATCGCCGCTACGAGGGCACCCGCCTCGGTCGCGGTCACGCCATCCGCTCCCTCTTCTTCCACAGTCTCCGCTCGTCCTTCGGGCTGGGTCGTGGCGGCCGGGCGAAGATCGCCCCGATCATCCTCGGGATCCTGGCCCTTCTCCCGGCGGTCGCGATCGTGGCAGCCCTGACGCTCTTCGCCCAGTTCGGCGGCGGCACGGAGTTCAGCGACCAGGTCCCCATCCGCTACGACACGTACGCCGGCACGATCTCGACGATCGTGGTCCTCTTCTGCGCCGCCCAGGCGCCCGAGCTCTTCGGCCGCGACCAGCGCTTCGGGGTGCTCGCCCTGTACTTCGCCCGGGCCCTCCGCCGCTCCGACTACGCCCTCGCCCGGATCGCCGGCTTCATCGCGGCGCTGCTCATCCTCGAGCTCGTCCCGCAGATCATCCTGTTCCTCGGCCGGGTCCTCCTGACGACCGACATCCCGAAGGCCATCGGCGACGACCTCGAGTCCGTCGCGCCGGTGCTCGCCCAGTCGGCCCTCGCGGCCGGGCTCTTCGGCGGCGTGTCGATGGTCGTCTCCGCCTTCACGCCGCGGCGGGCCTACGCCGTGGCCGGGATCATTGCCCTCTTCACGATCCCGAACGTCGTCGCCGGAATCGTCGTGGGCCTGGGCTCGTCGACGATCGGGACCTGGCTGACCCTCATCAGCCCGACCTCGATCCTCGACGGCACGAACGCGTTCCTCTTCGATACCCGCCTCGATTCGGACTTCTTCTTCGTCGACCTGCCCGGCATCGCCTTCGTCGCGGCGGCGGGCGTCGGGATCGTCGGCTCGATCGCGATCGCCGTTCGCCGGTTCGCCCGGATCGCGACGTGAGCGGGCCGGACGCCGCGCTCGTCCTCGAGCGCGTCTCTCGCTGGTACGGCAACGTCGTGGCGGTCAACGACGTGAGCTTCAGCCTCGGTCCCGGCATCACCGGGCTCCTCGGCCCGAACGGCGCCGGCAAGACCACGATCCTCCACATGCTCGCCGGGCTGCTCCGCCCGTCGGCCGGGAGGGTTTCGGTCGGCGGCCAGGTGGCCTGGCGCAACCCGGCCGTGTATCGATCCGTCGGGCTCGTCCCGGAGCGGGAGGCCGTCCACGCCTTCCTCACCGGCCGGGCCTTCGTCGAGATGGCCGCCCGCCTCCAGCGCCTGCCGGATCCACGGGCCGCGGCGGCCCGGGCGATCACGACCGTCGACCTCGAGGGCGCCGCCGACCGGCCGGTCGGGACCTACTCCAAGGGCATGCGCCAGCGGGTCAAGATCGCCGGCGCCCTCGTTCACGAGCCGCCGATCCTGCTCCTCGACGAGCCCTTCAACGGCATGGATCCCCGCCAGCGGCTCCACATGATCGGGCTCCTCCGAACGATGGCCGAGGCGGGCCGGGCGATCCTCTTCTCGTCGCATATCCTCGAAGAGGTCGAGCGGCTGGCCGACGGGGTCCTCGTCATCCACGCCGGCCGGCTCGCCGCCTCGGGCGACTTCCGCGAGATCCGCCGGCTCATGACCGACCGGCCTCACACGTTCGTCGTCCGCTCGTCCGACGACCGTCGCCTCGCGGCGGCCTTCATGACCGAGCCCGCCGTCTTCGGCACGGAGCTCCGCGACGGCCGGCTGACCGTCCGGGTCGCCGAGTTCGGGGGCTTCACGCGGGCCGTCGCCCGGGTCGCCCGGGGCGCGTCGGTCTCGCTCTTCGAGGTCGCCCCGACGGACGATTCCCTCGAGAGCGTCTTCGCCTATCTCGTGAGCCGCCGATGACGATCTTCGGCGAGATCGCCCAAATCACCCTGCGAGCTCTCCTCGGGCGGCGGCGGACGCTCCTCATGCTCCTCCTCGCGGCGATCCCGATCCTCGTCGGGTTGCTCGTCCGGGCCAACGCCCGTCCGGGGCCGGTCGACGTCGGGGCGTTCCTCGACGCGATCGTCATCCGGGTCGTCCTGCCGCTCGTCGCGCTCGTCTTCGGAACGGCCGCGCTCGGCTCCGAGCTCGAGGACGGGACCGCCGTCCACGTCCTCACGAAGCCGATCCGCCGCTCCACGATCGTCCTGGCCAAGATCACCGTCGCCGGCACGCTGACGGCGGCCCTGCTGGTGCCCTCGACGATCGTCGCCGGGATGCTGATCGCCGGATTGCTGAACACCCGGCCCGGATCGGACCCGATTACGGCGACGTTCGCGATCGGCCTCGGCGTCCTCGTCGGCTCGTACCTCTACGCTGCGATCTTCGTCGCCCTCAGCATCGTCACCAGCCGGGGCCTGCTCGTCGGCCTCGGCTACGCGCTGATCTGGGAGGGCATCCTCGCCGGGCTCCTGCCCGGCAGCCAGGTCTTCAGCGTCCGCGAGTACGTCCGCGGGATCGCCGAGACGCTGGAGCCCTCGTCGATCGAGTCGATCGTCGGCTCCAGCGCGGTCGCCTACGCCGCGATCGCCCTGGTGGCGGCGTCGGTCATCGCCTCGCTCCGGCTGGCCGTCTACGAGGTCCGCGGCGGCGAATGACCGGGACTCCGGTCCGGCCGGACAGCCGCCGCGTCCTCGCCGCCGTCCTCGTCATGGCGGCCTTCGGCGGGCTCGGATACGTGGGCTGGTCCGTCGCCACGGCCGAATCACCGGAGGCTCGGGCGGCGGCCGCGCGGAACCTGGCAGCGGGGATCGATGTCTCGGTCGGCGTCGACCACTCCTCGCTCGCGGCGACGCTGGCGATCGCCGACTTCGGCATCGAGGAGCGTGTCCGCCTGGTTCCCGTCCGCATCCTCGAGCAGATCGGGCTCGAGCTGCGCATCCGGGCCGCGTCGGACGTGGTCCTCGCCGGCCCGCCGCGCGTCTGTCTCGTCGGGCCGCACTGGGCGCCCGACGACGCCGGGCTCAGCGATCGCTGCTGGGGCGACCCCGATCTCGGGGCGCTCGTGGGCTCGCAGCTCGCGTCCGATGCGGACGGCCACCCGCGGCTGGACGAGGACGTGCCGATCGAGGTCATCGCCACGATCGCGCGGGGCCACGAGCGCTGCGACTACCCGGTCGGCACGTGGAGCCTCGAGGTCGCCGTCGAGCCGATCGTGGACGGCCGCCCCGAGGGATCGTTCCAGCTCCCGGACACGCAGTTCGACGTCTCGCTCGAGCCGGCCGGCACCGCGCTCCGCCTCGTCGCCCGGGGCGATTCCCGATACTGCGGGCTGGCCCAGTCCGTCTGGCGGGAGCAGGGCGAGCCGTCGTTGATCGCACCGTAGGCGCCCGGCGAGGCTGTCAGCCACGCGAGGGCCCGCGCGCGAGGCCTGCGCGCGAGACCTGCGCGCGAGGACGCCGGTCGCCCTCAGCGCGCCGGCGACCGGCCACGTGCCCAGGCGAGCTGCCCGTCGACCTCGCCGGTGCGCCGGAACCCGACGGCCTCGAGGACGCGAATCGATCCGACATTGTCGGGGTCGCAGCGGGCGACGACCATGCCGACGCCTGGCTGCGCCAGGGCCCAGTCGAGGAGCGCCCTGACGGCCGCGGTGGCGTAGCCGCGGCGCCGATGATCCGGGAGCACGCTGTAGCCGACCTCGACGATACCGTCCTCGCCCGGCGGTCCGAGGAATCCCGCGTCGCCGACGACCGTGTTCGTGTCGCGCTCGACGATGACCCAGGCGCCGAAGCCGGCCGGTTCCGCGTCGGCGGAGGCCAGGATCGGCAGGATGTCGCCGAGATCGTCGAGGGGCCAATCCTGCGGCAGGGCGGCGCCGATGATCGCCGCGGCACCGTTGCGATCGGTGATCAGGGCCGCCGCGGCGGCCGCGGGGAGGGGCCGAAGCTCGAGCTGTTCGGCATGAATCGCGGTCACGGGATGAGCCTGCCACAGTCCCACGCGGGCGCGGGCGCCGTGGCCCGCGCCGAGGGTAGCGAACTGGCGGGGTGAGTCGTCTGGATGGTCGTCCTCGCGACAAATGAGCGTGTCACGCAGCTCAGACTGACGCTCCCGGCGATGTGACGTGCGTGGCTGTCTCGCGTTGAGTCGCCGCGGGCATCGCGCGCAGGCGGATCAAGTACGACCCGGGACGTCCCGCATGGCGTGTGTCGGCGACCCCGTGCCGAACCGCGGTGGCCTTACTGGACCGCGGCGACGATGACGTACCGGCCGTACCACTCGTCGCGACCGACCCGCCCGTCGATCGGATCCACCGCGGTCGAGTCGGTCTCGAGATAGGGGCCGAAGCGGAGCCACTTCGCGCCCGAGGCGAGGCTCGCCCTGGTGACGTAGTAGTTCCGGTGGCCATTCGGCTGCCACGGGTCGGTCAGGTACACACCCCGGACCGTGAAGTCCATCGATCCCGTCCGCGGGTCGTTGCCGACCACGTCCCAGCCGTTGAGGACCACGGCATGCGCGCCGTTGAGCATTAGCAGACCCGTCGGCTTGCCATAGAACGCGACACGCATGATCGCCTCTCGGAGCGCCGTGTCCTGGTCGTTGAACGCGAGGTCTCGATACACGTCCCGGTCCATCGACCCCCAGCCGAAGTGATTGAGGGCGTTGCGCCAGCCGTGCGGGTCCGAGCCCTCCGTGCCGGCCCGGGGCTGGGTCATGTGCTCGCGCTCCCAGGCGAGGATCGCCGACTGCACGTCGTACGCGCGGGTCGGCTGCCAGGCAAAGCCGCCGGGCTCGGTCTGCCCGCCATACGCGACCATGTTCAGCATCGTCATCACGGCCGTGGCCGTGCAGGCCGTCAGGTCCGGCTGCTGGTAGCGCGCGGCTCGACCGTCGTAGAGGTTGCCGATCCAGCGACGGTCCGGCGGAACGTACGGCAGCCCGGCCGCCTCGTACGCGGTCGAGTCACGGATCGCCGCGGTCGAGCCCAGGACGATGATCTGGGTAGCGCCGAGCCGGACGATCTCGGCCCGGATGGCCGGCAGGAGGTACTCACCCGGGGTCAGCAGGAGCGGGCCCCGGAGCGGGGCGCCCGCGAGCGCGTCGGGAAAGTTGGCGCCGGTCGCAAGGTAGACGCTCGTTGCCGACTCGTACGTCGCCCTCGAGATCGCCAGCGACGTGTCGTAGCGGTCCGTGCCTGCGAGGCGGATCACCGATCCGCTCGTGAAGGCCTGCAGGGCGTCCTGGACCGAGCCGGACACCGCGTTCGTGCTGCCAAGGACGATGATGTCCGCCGGCGCCAGGCGCCGCAGCTCGGCCGCGACCTCCTCGGGCACGCGATCGCGGGCCACGAGCAGCACCGGCGCCCCGTTTCGCCCCGCCGCGGCCGCACCACCGAGCGCGTCCGGGAAGTTCGCGCCGGTGGCCACGTAGGCCCTCGCGACGCCGGGGGCGAACGTGGCCCGCGAGATCGCTGCCGATGTCGCATAGCGGTCGGCGCCGGCGATCCGGACGACCCGGCCGGAGGTGTAGGCCTGCAGCGCGGACCCGACGGCGGTCGAGATGACGCTCGTGCCGCCGAGGACGACGATCCGCCCGGGCCTGAGGCGGCCGAGCTCTGCCCTCGTCGCGTCCGGGATGCTGGTCCGCGTCACGAGGAGCGTGGGGGCGTTCTCGGCGGCCGCCGCCGCCGCTCCGGCGAGGGCGTCGGGGAAGTTGACGCCGGTCGCGACGTAGACCGCCGAGACGCCCGGGTTGAACGACGCGGCCGAGATCGCGGCGGCCGTCGCATAGCGATCGTTACCGGCGTAGCGAACGACAGTTGCGTCGTCCGCGGCCACCGGCGTCGCGAGCGGGAAGGCAGCGAGCCCCAGGCTGAGCGCGAGCAGCAACCCGATGGAGCGGCCGATGGAGCGGCCGATGGAGCGGCCGCGGGAGCGGCGTGGAGTTCCCACGATCATGGCTCGCCCCACGCTACCGGCGACGCCCGCATCCGCCGACCCTCACTTTCGGGCGGGGAGGAGCCGCCGATCGTCGGGGGTCCGCCGGTGACGACGACGCCCGCGATCGGGCACGGAGACGCCTGCGCCGCGGCCTCGCGGCGTGCATGATCTGGCCATGGACGCCGAGCCGCTGCGCGTCGTGATCGCCGAGGATTCGGCCCTCATCCGGGAGGGCATCGCCCGGCTCATCGAGGAGTCGGGCGGGACCGTCGTGGCCAAGGTCGGCGACGGCGAGGCGTTCGTCGCGGCCGTCGAGGAACACCGGCCGGACGTGTCCGTGGTCGACGTCCGGATGCCGCCGAGCCAGCGGGACGAGGGCCTCCGGGCCGCGATCGAGGCTCGCCGGCGCGTGCCCGGCAGCCCGATCCTCGTGCTGAGCCAATACGTCGAGCGGCAGTACGCGACCGAGCTCCTCGCCGACCGTGGTGGCGGGGTCGGCTATCTGCTGAAGGACCGAGTGGGCGATGTCCGGGAGTTCATGGACGCCCTCCGGCGCGTCGCCCGCGGCGGGACGGCGCTCGACCCCGAGGTCGTCGCCCGGCTCATGGTCCGGGAAGGGGCCGACAACCCGATCGCGGTCCTCACGCCGCGGGAGCGGGAGGTCCTCGCGGCCATGGCCGAGGGGCGCACGAACGTCGGGATCGCCAGGCTCCTGGGCATCAGCGAAGGCGCCACCGAGAAGCACATCAGCAACATCTTCGGGAAGCTCGAGCTCCCGGACTCGCCCGACGATCATCGCCGGGTGCTCGCGGTCCTGGCCTTCCTCGCCTCCTAGGCCGAGCTCGTCGCGGCCGCCGTGGAAGCCGGCGCCGGCCCGAGCGGGATCTCGGCCCGCACCAGCGTCGGGCCGCCCGGCGGGCTCGAGACCGAGAATCGCCCGTCGACGCCCGCAATCCGGCTCTCGAGGCCGGCCAGACCGCCGCCCGGCTCGAGCCGAGCCCCACCGGCGCCGTCGTCCCAGACCTCGACGACGAGGCGATCGTCGTCGCGCCGGCAGCGGATCTCGCAGCGTGACGCGTCGCTGTGCTTCGCCACATTGGCAAGGGCCTCGGTGACGACGAAGTACGCCGCGCGCTCAGTGGCGGGCGCCAGGCGCTCACCGGCCGCGAGACCGCTCGTCAGCGTCGTGGAGACGGGTCCACGACCGACGACCGACTGAATGGCTGCCACCAGGCCCCGATCCACGAGGATCGGCGGTGCGATGCCCCGGACGAGGTCGCGGATCTCCGCCAGCGCCTGGCGGGCCTGCTGCTGGCCCTCGAGGATCAGCTGCTTCGCGGCGGCCGGGTCCTCGTCGATCCGCTCGGAGGCCAGTCCGAGGTCGATCGTCAGCATGACGAGCCGCTGCTGGGCGCCATCGTGGAGGTCGCGCTCGATCCGGGTGAGCTCGGTCGCCTCGGTCTCCAGGACTGCCGTGCGGCTTTCCTTGAGCGTCTCGACCTGGCGTCGCAGCTCGTGACTCTCCGAGGTGCAGACGAGGCCGGCGACGACGGCTCGATGGAGCGCCATCACGAGCTGGGAGAGCGAGGCCGCGACGGGCAGGAGGGCTGCCCCGAGGGCGAACCCGGCGACGGCCGCGACGCTCGGCTGCTCGCCGAACCAGCCGAGCCGGGTGACGAAGTCGGCCTCGCTGGAGCCGAACCAGGCGGGCATCGTCAGGAGCCCCAGGGTCGCGGTCCAGAGGCCGCCGATGACGGCGAACTCGACGACCGCGAGGGGCAGGTTGACCCCGACATACAGGACGTCGCGCCAGCGGCTCTCGCTGGCGAACTCGGCCCGCAGGATCGCTCGCCAGCCGCCCCGGAGCGGGGGATAGGGATGGGCACTGAGCGGCCGCGGATCCGCCCAGGTGGCCCGCCCTCGCTCGATCCGGACGACGATCCGGGCGGCCTCGATGGCGAGACCGATGAAGACGATGCCGATCACGAAGAACACGGTCGACGCACCGGCCGAGAAGAGGCCGGCCACGATCCCGAAGGCCACGACCTCGCTGAAGAGCCCCGCCACGATCGCCGCGCCGGCGGCCCAGGTGGCGGGATGGACCGGCGACAGGAGAAACGCGCGAATGGGGTTGCGGAGGCGTCCCGGGCCCGCGGCACCGGTGGCGGCGTCGGCCGGGGGAACGAGCGAGCCCGGCGAGGCGAACGTCGCCTCGCCGGGGATCCGGGCCCCCAGAGCCCAGGTCAGGATGAGGAGCAGCCCGACGATGAGGGCTGCCGGACCGATCACGGCTGGCTCTGGCGCCGCTGCATGGCCAACACGATGAGGATCACGCCGAGCCCGAGGACGAACGCTGGCCACCAGAACCGACCGTCACCAAAGGCAGGGACGATGGTTTCGAGCAGGGCCAGGCTGCCGCCGAGGACGAGGACGATCCCGAGGAACGTCAGTCCGAGGCCGCTCCCGCCGCCCCCCGGACCGCCGCCACCCTCGTGGCGATGGCCGGCCGGTGCCGGGTGGTGCCAGGCGGTCTGGTCGAGCGGGGCGACGGTGCCGGGCACGGGCTCGCCGGTGGCCGGGTCGACGGCCGCGCCGGGGACCGCGGCGGCCGGGGCCGACGCATACCGCTCGTCCGGCTCCATCGGCACCACGATGGCCATGATGATGTAGAGCAGCAGGCCGAGCCCACCGAAGAAGATCGAGACGAACCACAGGATCCGAACGAGGGTGACATCGACATCCAGGTATTCGGCCAGGCCCGATGCCACGCCGGCGATCTTGCGGTCGTGGTAGCAGCGATAGAGACGGCGGCGGTTCACTTGCATCCTCCAATCGGATTGAACTCGAGGCTTCCGAGGCTCACGTTCACCAGCAGATCGACATGGTTCGCCGCCTGCTCATAGTCTGGGCTCTGCCACGCACCGCGATCCTGGGTGCGGCCCTCGTAGCGGACTTCGCCGAGCGCGTCGCCCTGCGTCACCCGGAGGCCGACGCCTTCGGGCAGGCAGACCTTCAGCTCGCCGAGGTTGACGTCGAGCGAGCCGACGATGTCGGACCCGGCCGGCAGCAGGATCGACATCGAGCCGAGATCCACCGTCGCCGACAGGTCGCCGAGGACGGCCGACGAAGCATCGACGGACGTTTCGCCGGCATTCGTCGTCAGCCGGATGCTGCCGATCGTGGCGCCGTCGAGGTCGATCGTCGACTCGCCGGCGTTCATCGTCAGGTCGAGCACGTTGACGACCGATGTCGGCAGGGTCAGCCGCCAGGTCGTGGACCGGCCGATGTTGCCGTCCCAGTGACCGCGACTGCCGGCGTCGATGTCGAGGTCCGTGCTCGACGCGTCGACCCTGGCCACGGCGTTCGACGTATCGACGGCCGCGAGCTGCCAGCTCGAGCCGGCGGCGGTCGTCACCGACAGGGAGCCGCAGCCGGCCCGGAGGCTGACGCTCGCCGGCCCCTCGAACTGGCCCGCCCGGGTCTC